>Ga0081540_1003101_pt1 | contig 13314 bp, 12 predicted proteins | sample TabmetS2T1R1_FD_71024 | JGI IMG/M metagenome (GOLD analysis project Ga0081540, IMG submission 71024) | Tabebuia heterophylla rhizosphere microbial communities from the University of Puerto Rico - S2T1R1 | ecosystem: Host-associated > Plants > Roots > Rhizosphere ... | reverse complement strand
CCTCGACATCCAGCGCAAGCCCCTGGTCGAACGAGCGCAGCCCACGCTCCGGACCGAACTCGAAGAACGCGTAGGCCTCCAGCCGCGCCTGCTCGGCCTGGCGGTACTGGCCCGCGCCGGCCGCCGCCTCCATGCGATCGAGCGTGATCGCGATCAGGTCGTAGTCGGACTCGTCGGTCTTCTGCGTCCACGCCTTCGGCATCGCGGCCTTCAGGCCGTTCTCCACGCGCGTGGCCAGGGCCTCAACCTGCGCGTGCGTCGCGATGCCCTCCTTGGCCTTCTGGGCGTGCTCGACCACATCGCCGAGCCGATCCAGCGAAGCCGACGCGGCGTCGGTCCGCGCCCGGTCGCGCTTGGCGAGCTGGTCGCGCAGGTCGCCGAGCGCCGCGACCGAGGCCGTGCGGAACGCGACCGCCTCCTGGATCTCGAAGTCGCGCGTGACGCGCGTGCCCTTCACGCCGCGCCCGTACTCGACCGGCACCAGCGCGAGGAACTGCAGCAGCTGCTGCGCGCGCCGCGCGGCCTCCTCGGGCGTGAACGGCGCGGCGGTGAAGCCCTCGAGGGCCGCGTTCGCGGGACCCGGATCCGCCGCGGTCGGCAGCGCCTCGAACACCGCCGACGCCTCGCGCTCGGCCTGCACGCCGCGGTCCTCGCGGTAGCGATCGGCGAGGATCGAGAAGTAGCCCGCGGCCTGCGCGGACGCCTCCGCCCGCCGCACCGCGAGATCCTGGTCGATCCCGCGCTTGAAGTCGTTCAGCAGGTCGCGCAACCGCGCCTGGTAGGCATCCAGAAGATCCTTGGCGACGGCGGCGCGCGCCGCCTCCGCGGAGATCTTCCCGCGCCCGAGCCGGTCGAGCGCCAGCGTCGCGCTCGCCCCCGGACGCGTGAAACGCGTCGCCGTGCGGTACTCGCGCAGCAGCAGCCATTCGCGCGCGGTCCGCGCGTCGCCCGCCGCGGTCGCGTCGACCGGTGCCACCACGTCGGAGACCGGCACGTGCTCCTGCTCGCGGCCGCCGGCGACCAGCGCGCTGTTCGGCCCGTTCTTGACGACGATCTCGCCGATGCCGAAGGCGCGCAGCCGCTCGACCGTGGCCTCCGGTGACGGATCGCCCCACAGCACCGCTTCGTCGTCGTAGGCCGGCAACGCGATGTCGACGCGCTTGAGCGCCTCGATGAACACCGCGCGCGCGCGGGCGAGATCGCCCTTCCAGCCGTGCGGGCGGAAATTGCCGTCGAACGCGATCTTCACGCCATGCTTGCGCGCGAGCTCGATCAGCGCGAGCAGGCGGCCGAGGCCCACGTTCGAGTAGAGCGACAGCGTGATGCCGGAGAGATAGATCAGCCGCGCGTTCATCACGCCCTCGGCGATGCTCGGCCATGCGGCGAGCTCGAACAGCGCGCGCGCCGGCGCGCCGTCATTCCAGGTATGGTGACGCTGCGCGCTCTGCCCGTCGCCGTCGAGGAGGCGCAGCCCGGGCAGGGCGCCGGTCACGCGCAGGATCAGGCTGCAGTCGATGCCTTCCGCCGTGGCGAGCGCAAGGATGCTGTCCGAATAGGGATCGTCGCCGAGCGCCGTCGCATAGGCAGTGCGGATGCCGGCGCGCGCGAGGTAGACCGCGGTGTTGAACGTGTCGCCGTTGCAGGCGAGGGCGAAGCGCCCGTCGCCGCCGCGCGCGAGCTCGATCAGCACCTCGCCGATCGAGACAACGCCGAACTTTGTTTCACCGGATTTCGTTTCGGTCATCGGCGGAGAATGGCCCCGGCCGCGCCGAATGGCAAATCAGTTATCCCGGACAGCAAAGCGGAACTGGCTATTGAACTAACTCTCGACTCAAGACACGCGCGCGTGCTGGCTGAGCGCCTCGCGGATCAGCTTGCGCGTCGCCTCCACGCCTTCGCGCGCCACCTCGAACGGCGAGCGCGCCCACAGGTCCGGGTTCGGCGCCTCATAGCTCAGGTGGCCGGCAAAATTCTTCTCGACGAGGAGCTGCAGCACTTCGGTCCAGCGCACCACGCCCTTGCCCGGCACGAGCCGGTCGGTCGGCCGCTTCACGCCGGCAGTCACCGGCGCGGGTGGCGCGTCGCTGTACTGGAACGCGGCGATGTCGGCCGGATCGACACTGGCGAAACCGCGCCCGCCGGCGCCGCTTCGGTGCAGATGATAGGCATCGAGCAGCATGCCGACGTTCTTGCGGCCGCCGGCGTGGACGATCTCGCGCAGCACGGCGATGCAGTTGATGACGTCATGCTGCGAGTTGAATTCGATCGCGAGGGTGAGCCCGAACTCGCCGACCATGTCACCGGCGCGCTTGAGATTATCGACCGCCATGCTCTGCGGGCCGACATAGGGCCCGGGCGCGCACATGATCTGCGGACATTTCAGCGCCACGGCATTCTCGCAGGTCTGGCGCAGCACGTCGAACAGCCGCGTGCTCTCGTCGCCGGTCGCGAACAGCCAGCCGTACTCGCAGCCGAGCGTGCAGACCGGGATGCCGCCGGCGCTGACGATGTCGAGCACCTCGTCATTCGACATGCCGCGATCGTAGCAGCGCTTGAAGTCGACGCGGCGCAGCTCGACCGCGTCGAAGCCGCCCTCGCGGGCGGCCTTCAGCGCGACGTCGAGCGGGGTCGTGTCGATGGTCCAGGTGTGCAGGGCCAGACGCCCGAACGTTGCGGTCATGCAGGTCTCCGTATGCGGCGAGGGATCGTATCCGAAGCTGACCCGCCGATAGCCGGTCGATGCGAGCGTGGACCCGCATGACAGCCATGCGCGACCCCGCGCGGCATGGCTACGCCATTGCCCCGTGCTGTGCCGTGATAAGGAGTGACGATGATCGCTTCCAGTGCGGCGAAACCGCCCTCCGTGCTGCTCGGCGTCGCCTGCGGGACCGGCGCCGCGCTGTGCTGGGCGGTGGGCTTCGTCGCCGCGCGCCACGGCATCGACATCGGCTTCACGCCCGCAGAGCTCGCGCTGCACCGCTTTGTGTGGGCGGGCTTTGCGTTCCTGCCGCTCGCTCTCCGCTGGAGCTGGGAGGATTTTCGATGGAGCCGCGGCCTGGTCCTGACGTTCTTCGGCGGGCCGCCGCTCGCGCTGATCAGCTACGCCGGCTTCCTTGCCGTGCCGCTCGCCCATGGCGGCCTGATCCAGCCGGCCTGCGCCGCGACCGGCGGGCTCGTGCTCGCGGCGCTGCTGCTCAAGGAGAAGCTGCCGCCCGGGCGCATCGTCGGCGCGGCGATCATCATTGCCGGCCTAGCGGTGATCGGCGGCGAGGCGATCTCGACCATCGGGACGCATGCGCTCATTGGCGACCTTGCGTTCGCGACGGCGGGCTTGTTTTTCGCGACGTTCAGCACGCTGCTGCGGCGCTGGCGCATGCCGCCGATGCGCGCGGCGGCGATCGTCAGCATGATCTCGCTGGTCGACGTGCCGATCCACTGGCTGCTGTTCGGCTTCTCGCACCTCGCGAGCTTCGGCTTCTGGGAGAACCTGCTGCAGGCGGTGGTGCAGGGCATCCTCGCCGGACCGGCGGCGATCTACCTGTTCGCGCGGGCGGTGATCATCCTCGGCGCCGGCCGCGGCGCGGTGTTCCCCTCGCTGGTGCCGCCGTTCACGCTGCTGATCGGGTTCGTGCTGCTCGGCGCAGTGCCGAGCCTGGCGCAGCTCGCGGGGCTGGTGATCGTGCTGGTCGGATTTCGGATGACGCAGAAGGCGTGAGGGCAAAGCGGTGCCGCGTGCACTGCCTGCTCCCTCCCCCGGTTGCGGGGGAGGGGACGCACAGTGCGTGTGGTGCGGTCTTGCCTACGCTCTACGCCTCCGGCCCGGCGTATTTCCCCGCGGTCGCCGGGAACATCGACTTCACGATCTTGAACTTGGAGATATCCACCGTCGCATCCATGTGCAGGAACACGGCGGCGTCGCGCAGCACCTTCTCGACGCCGAAATCGAGCATGATGCCGTTGCCGCCGTGCAGCTCGACCGCGTGCTGCGCCACCTTCATGATCTCCTCGGAGGCGAACAGCTTCGCCATGTTGCAGAGCGTGTCCGCATCCGGTGAGTTGTCGTCGACCGCCTGCGCCGCGCGCTCGGTCAGCGCGCGCACCGCCTCGACGCGCGTCGCCATGTCGGCGAGCCGCAGCGCCACCGCCTGATGCTTGATCAGGATGCGGCCGCCCTGCACGTAGTTCTGGACGTAGTCGGCGGCGAGCTCGAAGGCGCGCACGCCGACGCCGAGATTTTTCGAGGCCTGGATGATCTTGCCGGGGCGGAAGTAGACGCCGGCCTTGCCGAGCGCGTCGTTCTCGACCAGCAGGTGGTCGTCCGGCACGAACATGTCCTCGAACACCATCTCGCCGTTGTTCATGAAGCGGCAGCCGAGCGTCTCGTTGCAGCGTGCGACGGTGAAGCCCTTGGTGTCGCGCGGCACCAGGAACGACGACGTGCCCTGCATCATGCCGACCTTGGGATTGCTGTTGGCATAGACCACGTAGAGTCCGGCGTCGTAGCCGTTGGAGATGAATTGCTTGCGGCCGTTGATGACCCAGCCGCCGCTGGTCTTGACGGCGCGCGTCTGCATCGCCGCCTCCGGCACGTTGTAGGGCAGCCAGCGGTCGGACGCGCCACGCGGCTCGGTCAGGCAGTGCGCCAGCACGAACTGCGGATCCTCGAGCAGGCGCTTGAACCACTTCTCCTGCAGGTGGCGCGGCGCGAGGTTGCGCAGCAGCACCGAGACCTTCCAGTTCTGTACCAGCTTGTCAGCGAGGCCGGAATCGCCGCGTGCGATCTCCTCCGAGATCAAGGCGAAGGTGCGGATCTCCGTCTTCGGGTCGAGCTCGATGCCGCCGAACTCCTCCGGCACGCCGAGCGTGCGGATGCCGATCTTCTCGGCTCCTTCCAGGATCTCGCGGGGCAGCCGGTTCTCCGGCGTCATGTCCCATTCACGCTGCCAGTTCTTGCGGATGAATGGCGTGACGACGTCGTCGACGAAGGCGCGGCAGCTTTCGCGCATCAGGCGCTGTTCTTCGGACAGGCCGCGCGCGGCCGTGATGTCGAGCATGGTGTTCCTCCCGAAGCTGAGGCATTCGCGCTTGCTTGAGGGCTCGAGTCTAGCGCGATTTGACGCGGGAGGTGACGGGCTCGCGGTCCATTTGTCCGAAACGCGATATCGATTGTCCGCGTAGTTCGTCCGGCGCCACGGGCGAGAGCGGAAATGGCAGCGGCTCCTTGGCCGTGGCCAGCGTGCGCCGCAGCGTGTGCGGCGCTTTGCCAGTGCTTCGCCGCAGCATCACGGAGAAGGCGCTGGGCGAATAGCCGAGCTGCGACGCGACGACCTTCACGGGCGTGCCCTGGATCAGGTGCGCGACGGCGTACGAGGTCTGCACCAGCTGGCGCCATTGCCGGAAGCTCATGCCGAGCTCACGCCGGAACAGCCGCGAGATCGTCTTCGGCGTGAGGCCGAGCGGGCGGCCGTGGTTCTCGAGCGAGCGGTGTGCCCCTGGCTGGTCGATGACGCCGCGGCACAATCTGAGGAGACGCCGCTCGGCCGGCATGGGGATCGGCGAGACGCCGCGCGGCGCCGAGCGAAGCTCCTCGACGATGAGGCGGATCAGCAGGCTGTCGCGGCGCGACAAGGCGTCGGCGAAGTCGATGCGAAGCGCGGCGACGATCAGCTCGCGCAACAGCGGACAGATCTCGATCACCTCGCAATCGAAGGTCCAGCGCTCGGCGTCGCGCAGGTAGAGTGACGCGAGGCTCACCTCGGTCAGCATGCGCGTCTCGTGCCGGCAGTGCGGCGGCACCCACACCGCCCGTTGCGACGGCACGATCCATGAGCCGCGGTCGGTTTCCACCGCCATGACGCCGCTCGATGCATAGAGCAGCTGCGGCCACTCATGCATGTGCCCGGGCGTGACGTGGCCGGCCGGATAGTGGCGGACCACGGGAGCCAGCGATGAAGCGGAACGTGAACTCATGCTTCCGCTGCCTTATCGGTCGTGTCCGAATCTCAAAAGGAATTGTCTCAACGCACGCATTTACCGCCCGATGTTCCTTCAGGATCATGCTGCGATCAAGGGCGGCGGCAATTACCAGCTGTTCCATTCAAGGGTGGAAGCGATGCAGGTTGGATTGCAGGTCGGATTGCAGGTCGGATTCCTGGGCATTGGCCGCATGGGCAAGGCGATGGCCACGAACCTGCTGAAGGCGGGGCATCGCGTACGCGCCTGGGACAAGTCGCCGGAGCCGCTGCGCGAGCTGCAAGTCGCCGGCGCCGAGATCGCCGCCAGCGCCGCCGATACCGCCTCGGGCGACGCGCTGATCTCGATGCTGCCGAACGATCAGGCGCTGCGCGAGGTGTTCATCGCCGGCGACCTGTTGAAGCACATGAGGCCGACGACCGTCTCCGTCAACATGGGCACGGTCTCGCTCGATTGTGTCGACGAGCTCGTCGCGGCGCACCGGGCACGCAACATTCCCTACGTCGCGGCGACCGTATTCGGCCGACCGGACGTGGCGGCGGCCGCCAAGCTCAGCATCATGGCGGCCGGCGACGCCGCGGCGATCGACCGCGTGCAGCCGCTGTTCGATGCCATGGGCCAGCGCACCTCGCGAGTCGGCCCGGAGCCGCGCCACGCGAACATTGCCAAGATCGCCGGCAACCTGATGGTCGCCTGCGCCATCGAAGCGATCGGCGAGGCGGCGGCGCTGCTGCGCAAATACCGCATGTCGGCGCCCGAGGTGCTCGACGTGATCATCACCTCGCTGTTCAACGTGCCGGTCTATCAGGGCTACGGCCGCGCCATCGCCCACCAGCAATACGTCCCGCCGGGCTTCGATCTGGTGCTCGGCCTGAAGGACGTGAGCCTTGCGCTGAAAGCGGGCGACCAGGCGAACGTGCCGCTGCCGTTTGCGAGCGTGCTGCGCGATGCGTTCCTCGACGCGATCGCGAACGGCGACGCCGACAAGGACTGGGCCGCCATCGCGCGGGTTGCCGCCCGCAAGGCCGGTCTGCGCGACGACGAATAACCGAACGAGCATCGTGCCCAGGGAGCCTAGCTGATGTCGACCAGGATAGTTTCACGACGCGCATGCGCCGCCGCCATGGCGCTGCTGGCGAGCCTGATATTCGCTCCGTTCGCGGCGCGGGCCGCCGATCCGATCAAGATCGGCTTCTCGATGCCCTTGACCGGTGGTCTCGCCTCCAACGGCAAGGCGATCCTCGCCGCCTATCAGATGTGGGAAGAGGATATCAACGCGAAAGGCGGGCTGCTCGGCCGCCCCGTCAAGCTCGTCTATTACGACGATCAGAGCAATCCGTCGCTGGTGCCGGCGATCTACGCCAAGCTGTTCGACATCGACAAGGTCGATCTCGTGTTCACGAGCTACGGCACCAACCTGTCGGTGCCGTCGATGCCGGTGGTGGTGCCGCGCAACTATGTGCTGCTGGGCCTGTTCGCGCTCGCCGTGAACAGCGAGTTCAACTATCCGTATTATTTCTCGATGTTCCCGGCCGGACCTGACGCCGTGCGCGAATTTTCGCGCGGCTATTTCGAGCTCGCCAAGGAGCAGAAGCTGCAGACCGTGGCGATCACCGGCGCCGATTCCGATTTCGCCAAGAAAGCGGCGGATGGCGCGCGCGAGAACGCGACCAAGGCCGGCTTCAAGGTCGTTTACGACCGCAGCTATCCGCCCAACACGGTCGATTTCACCCCGATCGTGCGCGGCATCCAGGCCAGCAATCCGGACTTCGTCTATGTTGCGTCCTATCCGACGGAAAGCGTCGGCATCGTGCGTGCGGCCAACGAAATCGGCCTCAAGACGAAATTGTTCGGCGGCGGCATGGTCGGGCTGCAATACGCGGCCATCAAGACCCAGCTCGGCGAGCTCTTGAACAAGATCGTCGACTACGACTTCTACGTTCCGGAGCCGACGGTGCCGTTCAAGGGCATCGACAGCTTCCTCGCGCGCTACCAGGCCAAGGCGCCGTCGATCGGCGCCGATCTGCTCGGCTATTTCATTCCGCCGTTTGCCTATGCGAACGGCCAGGTCGTGGAGCAGGCGGTCACGGCGGTCGGCGGTCTCGATCAGACGAAGCTCGGCGACTACATCAAGTCGCACAGCTTCGACACGATCGTCGGCAAGATCGAATACGCGCCGAACGGCGAGTGGAAGAACCCGCGCGTGTTGTGGGTGCAGTACCAGAACGTCAAGGGTAACGATCTCGAGCAGTTCAAGAAGGCCGGCACGCAGGCGATCGTCTATCCGAAGGAGCTTGCGTCCGGGAAGCTGCAGTTCCCCTATTCGGAGGGACGCTGACCGCCCGAGCGGGGATGACTGTGTCTAGCGACGGCCTTTCGGGCGCGCGACTAACGGCAGCGTGTCGAACAGGCCGGGCTCGTCGTTCAGGCGCGCGCCTTCGATCGACAGGAGCTTGAGTTTCGTGCGCACGCCGCCCGGCGCGGAGAAGCCGCCGGTCTTGCCACCGGCTGCGAGCACGCGGTGGCACGGCACGATCAGCGGGACGGGGTTCTGGCCGAGCGCCGTACCCACATCGCGCGCCGCGAGCCGGTCGCCGAGCCGCGTGGCGATCTCGCCATAGGTCATGGTCTCGCCCGGCGGAATCGTGCGCGCGATGGCGTAGACGCGGCGGTTGAACTCCGGCACGCCGTCGAGATCGAGCACCGTGTCGCTGAAGTCCGCGCGCCCACCGGCGAGCAGCGCGACGATGCCGTCGATGGCGCGCTGCACGGACGCCGGCGGCGCCGCCTCGCGGGCATTGGGAAACCGCCGCTTCAGGCGTGCCAGCGTTGCGGCCTCGGTCGGCCCCGGCGACTGCACGCCGGCGATGCCGCGCTCGCCCCAGACGAGGCCGCAGCGCCCGATCGCCGTATCGAACAATGTGAAGTTGCGGTCTGTCATCATGGCGTCATCCTAGCCAAGCCATGCCCGGTGGCCACCCGTTTTCCGTCCTCGACTTCGACCGGCGACGAAGCTTTCACAGCCTGTCATCAAACCAACATCCAACCGTCGCTAGAACGCCACGGATCCGCGCGCCCGGTGCGGCGTGATTCGATATGGGGAGCAGGCATTGATCTTCAACACCAAGGACGGCGCCAGCGAACGGCTGCGCCGCAGCGTCCAGCGAAACCGCATGCTCTCTCGCGCGGGGCTGTTCGAGTACCTGTTCACCTGGATGTTCAAGGGCCTGGTCTATCCGCAGATCTGGGAGGACCCCGAAATCGACATGGAGGCGCTCGCCATCACGCCGGAGTGCCACGTGGTGGCGATCGCGTCGGGCGGCTGCAACATCCTGTCCTACCTGATCGCCGATCCCGCGCGCATCACCGCCGTCGATCTCAGCCGCGCCCATATCGCGCTCAACAAACTCAAGATCGCGGCCGCGCATCACCTGCCGTCGTCGGAGTCGTTCTACCGGTTCTTCGGCGAGGCGAACGAAGAGGCGAACGTCGCCGCTTACTGGCGCTTCCTCGCGCCGCGCCTCGATCCGGCGACGCGCGCCTATTGGGAGGGCCGTGGCGGCTCCGGGTTCGGTCGGCGCCGCATCTCGGTGTTCGCGCGCAACTTCTACCACCATGGCCTGCTCGGCCGCTTCATCGGCCTCGGGCATCGGGTGGCGCGCTTCTACGGCATCGATCCGAGCGACGTGCTGCGCGCGCGCAGCATGGCCGAGCAGCGAAGCTACTTCGACACCGCGCTTGCGCCGCTGTTCGACAAGCCGTTCGTGCGCTGGATGGTGTCGCGGCAATTGTCGCTGTTCGGGCTCGGCATTCCGCCCGCGCAATACGAGGCGCTGGCCGGCGGCAACCACATGGCGCACGTGCTGCGCGACCGGGTCGAGCGGCTTGCCTGCGGCTTCAGCCTGGAGGAGAACTACTTCGCCTGGCAGGCGTTCGGGCGCCGCTATCCGCACGGCGGCAGCGCGGCGCTGCCGCCTTATCTGCGGCGCGCGCACTTCGACACGATCCGCGCCCGCGCTGACCGCATCGACGTGCTCAACCGCTCGTTCACCGAATATCTCGAGAGCCGGCCGGAGGGCTCGCTCGACCGCTACGTGCTGCTCGACGCGCAGGATTGGATGACCGATGCGCAGCTCAACGCGCTGTGGCGCGAGATCACGCGCACGGCGCGGCCGGGCGCGCGCGTGATCTTCCGCACGGCGGCGGAGCCGAGCCTGCTGCCCGGACGCGTCGATGATGCGCTGCTGTCGCGCTGGCGCTACGAGGCCGAGGCCTCGCGCGATTTCACCGCGCGCGACCGTTCGGCGATCTATGGCGGATTTCATCTGTACGTTCTTGAGGGCTGACGTGGTCACACATTCTGCCTCGTGTCCCGGCCGAAGCTCGCTCTTGCGAGCGAGAGCCGGGACCCAGGAGCAAGATGAGACTCAGCCTGGGTCCCGGGTCTCGCCAAAGCCCGTCGAAGACGGGCGTAAACGCCCTTATGGCTCGCCCGGGACACGAGGCAGTGCATGACAGCGGCCGCCACCACCGCGCTGATGAACCGTATCTACCGGCGGCAGCGCTACGTCTACGACGCGACGCGAAAATACTTCCTGCTCGGCCGCGACCTGTTGATCGCGCGGCTCGCGGCGCGACCCGGCGACCGGGTGCTGGAGATCGGCTGCGGCACCGGGCGCAACCTGATCCTGGCGGCGGCGCGCTATGGCGGCGTGCAGTTCTACGGCATCGACGTGTCGACCGAGATGCTGGAATCCGCGATCGAATCGATCGGCCGCGCCGGCCTTGCCGCGCGCGTGAAGGTCGCCCATGCGGATGCCACCGCGCTCGATCCGGCGACGCTGTTCGGCGCCGCGCAGGTCGAGCGCATCTTCATCTCGTATAGCCTGTCGATGATTCCGCGTTGGCAGGACGTGATCGACAGCGCGCTCGCGCGCCTCGCGCCGGGTGGCGAGCTGCACATCGTCGATTTCGGCGGGCAGGCCGGATTGCCGCGCTGGTTCCGCGCCGGATTGCGGCGATGGCTGGCGCTGTTCCACGTCACGCCGCGCGACGACATGGAGAGAGTGCTGCAGCAGCGCGTGGCGCAGTTGCCAGGCGCTACGCTCCGCTTGGAACGGCCGTATCGCGACTATGCGCAATACGCGTGCGTCACGCGCTAGCTTGTGTCCCTACTGCATCGGCGCGCAGTCGGTGGTCCGGCCGCCGCGCTTGATCGTCGCGCTGCCGTCTCTGACGCGAAAGGTGACGCCGTCCTTGGCATAGCGCTTGCCGCTGGCCGACAGCCGCTGCGGCAGCGTCAACGCATGGCCGTCGAGCTGGAGAAATACGCGCCGCTCGCCGGTGAAGAACGCCGCGTTGAACACCGAGCCGTCGCGGCAGGCATAGCTGACGAGGTTCTGTGCGCGCGCACTGTCCGCCGCGCCGGCGAGAGCGCCGGCAACGGCGAGGATGATCGGCAGTGCGGTCGCCCGTGTCATGAATTCATGCCGCCTTTCGCGAGGCCAGAAACTCGCCCATGCGGGCGAGCGCCTTGAGGATGTTCTCGGTCGAATTTGCATACGAGAGCCGCACATAGCCTTCGCCGAGCACGCCGAAGTCGGGCCCGCCGATGATGGCGACCCCGGCGTCCTCCAGCAGCGAGGAGGCCAGCGCCTTGGCCTTCCAGCCGGTGCGCTTGATGTTGGGGAAGGCGTAGAACGCGCCCTTCGGCGTCGCGCAGGCGACGCCCGGCAGCTTGTTCAGGCCCTCGACCACGACCTTCCGCCGCCTGTCGAACTCGGCGACCATCTTGTGCACCTCGTCCTGCGGGCCGGTCAGCGCGGCGAGCCCGGCATATTGCGCCGAGGCGTTGACGCAGGAGTGCAGATTGACCGCGAGCTTGCGCGCATAGTCGTAGAGCTTGCCCGGCCAGATCGCGTAGCCGAGCCGCCAGCCGGTCATGGCGTAGGTCTTCGACCAGCCGTTGAGCAGGATCAGCCGGTCGCGGATCGACGGATAGGAGAGCAGGCACACATGGGTCTCGCCGTCGTAGACCATGTGGTCGTAGATCTCGTCCGACATCACCGCGACGTCGGGAAATTTCTCCAGGCCGGCGACGAGCTTGTCGACCTCGCGCTTGGGCGTGACTCCGCCGGTCGGATTAGCCGGCGAGTTCACGATCAGGAGCCGCGTCTGCGGCGTGATCAGCGCGAGCGTCTCCTCGGCCGAGAAGGCGAAATCGTTCTCCTCGCGGATCGGCACCGGGATCGGCCGCGCGCCGGTATACTCGATCATCGAGCGGTAGATCGGAAAGCCGGGATCGGGATAGAGAATGTCGGCGCCCGGCTCCCCGAACATCAGGATCGACATGAACATGGTGGGCTTGCCGCCCGGCAGGATCATCACTTCGTCCGGCGACACCTCGACCTTGAAGCGCTTGCCGAGGTCGGCGGCGACCGCCTCGCGCAGCGGCGGAATGCCGACGGCCGGCGTGTAGCCGTGATGGCCGTCGCGCAGCGCCTTGATCGCGGCCTCGACGATGTGGTCGGGCGTCCTGAAATCGGGCTGGCCGATGCCGAGGTTGATGACGTCCTTGCCGCTTGCCGCAAGTGCGGTGGCGCGCGCCAGCACGGCGAACGCGTTCTCCTCGCCGATGCGGTCGAAGGCGGAAATGGTCTGGAGCATCTCAGCTCTCCAAATTCAGGGCTGCAGGTATGTCGGTTCTTCCAAAATCGCTGCCGGTAAACAACAGCGGTAGATTGCGATAACTAGCGGCAGCATAGACCAGGCAATCGCCGAAGTTCAGCTGTGCTGGATGTCCGCTACCCTTGCCGTACCGTCTCGCTGCTACCGCTGCAATCTGGCTTTCGGCAAGCGAGAGGCCAACGAGCTGATAGGGCGGTTCACCGACAAGGTCCTGAACCCATCCCAAAAGGCGCTCTTCCATCCGCCGAAGCAGAGCAATCTCAACAAGGCAGGTCGCTGGAACGATGGCAGTGGTGGCCTTGCCAAGCCGCCTCACAAGCGCCGAGGCCATCGGTTCCTTGCGGTAAATCGCTACGAGCGCCGACGTGTCAATGACGAACGCCACCATGGGAGAGGGCTAGCTCAACTCGTCGCCAAATATGGAGTCCATTTCCCGCTCAACCTCTTCCCAGGTCATTTTCGGCCCACTCGGAGGGTATTTCTCCGCAAGTTCCTCGAATCGCCGAAGCCTTCGTTGTACCTCCTCTTCCGGCACCTTGTCGTCGTTGCCGGATACCTCCTGTTTCGCCAGCCGCGCAATCACCGCGCTCGGACCCTCTCCGGTCCGGCGCCCGATCTTGCGGATGAGCTCCTCTGTCTCCTTGTTCCGTATGG
>Ga0081540_1003100_pt1 | contig 13314 bp, 12 predicted proteins | sample TabmetS2T1R1_FD_71024 | JGI IMG/M metagenome (GOLD analysis project Ga0081540, IMG submission 71024) | Tabebuia heterophylla rhizosphere microbial communities from the University of Puerto Rico - S2T1R1 | ecosystem: Host-associated > Plants > Roots > Rhizosphere ... | reverse complement strand
CGCGCCTATGCGGTGATCGAGCCGCGGCGCTGGTACTGGCTGCGGCTTGAATCGATTGGATACACGCTGGTGGCGGCGTTCACGTCGCTCGCCATGGCGTTCCTCATCGTGCTTGGGCCGCTGATCCTGGAAACGGCGCGCCGGCACATCCCGTTCTTCATCGAGAGTAACGAGCGGCTGCTGTTCTACGCCCGCTACGGCATCACCATATCGGCGCTCATCGTGGCGCTGTTCATCCTGCACGCCTGGCTGCCGGCGGGCCGCCGCGGCTTCCTGCAGATATTGCCCGGCATCGTCTTCACCATGGTGGCCTCGCTGATCTCGGGCATGGTGTTCGGCCAGTATCTGACGCGCTTCGCCGGCAATTACGTGACGATGTATGCGGGGCTCGCCTCGGTCGTCATTGCGCTGGTGTTCCTGTATTTCATTGCCGCGATCTTCGTGTATGGCGGCGAGCTCAACGCGGCCATCATCAAGTCGCGGTTGCCGAAGGGCGTGTCGCTTCAAGCAGCGCAGTCGCTAAAGCACGCGGAGACACAGGCTTGAGGAGAAAGGCGTCGGCGCCGGCGGCGCGCGCCGCGGCCTCGTCCTCGGCGCGTCCGGATATGCCGATGATGGGAATGTGCTGAAGCGGCGGTGCAAGCGCGCGGATGCGCCCGATCGCCTCGATGCCGCTGATGCCCGGTAATACCATGTCCATCAGCACGGCGTCGAAGCCGCCTTGCGCAAGCCGCTCGGGCGTATCCTCGCCGCGGCCGATGAATTCGGCCTGATGGCCGAGCTCGGTGAGCATTGTATTCAACACCACGCGGCCGAACGGGTTGTCCTCGACGCTGAGCAGACGCAGCGGTCTCGTTGCGCCGGGTGCGGCTTCGGCAGTCAGGTCGGCGGCGCTCTCGGCATCGGCAAGCGGCAACGTCACCATCAGCGTAAAGGTGGTGCCGCCGCCCTTGCGCGGCGCGACCATGATGTCGCCGCCCATGGCGCGGGCGAGCTGCTTGACCGACGACAGCCCGAGGCCCGCGCCGCCGAAGCGTGAGGCGATGGAAACATTGGCCTGCGAGAACGGGCGGAACAGCCGCTCGATCTCCTTCAGCGAAAGCCCGATGCCGCTGTCGGACACGGCAAAAACGATGCCGGCCTTGCCGCTGCCGGCGCGCGCCGGCGTCACCGACAGCGCCACCGCGCCCTGCTCGGTGAACTTGACGGCGTTGTCGATCAGGTTCTCCAGCGCCGCGCGCAGGCGGACGGAATCGCCGACCACCAGCGCGGGAAGCTTGTCGGAAACTTCGACGGTCGCCTGCAGGCCCTTGGCCGCGGCCCGCCCGGCCAGCGAATCGCCGGCGTTGCGGGCGAGCGCGCGCAGGTCGAACAGGTCCTGCCTGCCATTGCCGGCGCTGCGGCTTCGCGCGGCATCGACGAACAAGGTGGCAAGACTTGCCAAATGCTCGGCGCCGGCCTTGATGGTGTCGACCCAGCGGCGTTCCCGTTCGCCGAGATCGGAGGTCGCGAGCAGATTGCTGATGGCCAGGATGCCGGTCAGCGGCGTACGCACTTCATGGGCGAAGGCGGCCAGCGCGGCCTCCACCGTTCCCGGCTCCTTCAACCGAGCGGCCTTGGCGCGCTTGCGCCCGGGCTTCTGGGCCGATTTGGCGACGCGTTTCTTTGTCGGCCGCCTCTTCGCCGGCCGGCCCTTGCGCGTTGGCCGCGATCTTGCCGCCATGATTCTGCGTCCCCGGATGGAACCAGCATGACACGGCCGAGCGGCCGGAGTCACGGCAGGGTTGTGGCGTTTGTCCCCGAAAAACTACGGCAGGCCCACAAGTTGGCGGATTTTCGTCGGCGTGGCGCCAGCCGCGCGCAGTTCGCGCAAACCGGTGGCCTTCGTCGATTTGGAAAGCTTCTGGCCGGCCTCATCGCGGATGAGGCGGTGATGCCGGTAGGCCGGCTGGGGGATGCCGAGCAGTTGCTGCAGCAGACGGTGCACGCTCGTCGACCAGAACAGGTCCTCGCCGCGCACCACGTCGGTAATGCCCTGCAGCGCATCGTCGATCACGACCGACAGATGATAGCTGGTGGGCATCTCCTTGCGCGCGAGGATGACGTCGCCCCAGGCTTCCGGCCGGGCGGCCACGGTTCCGGTCTCGCCGTTCGGGCCTGCGCCCTGCTCGATCCAAGTGAGTTGCCCGGCACGGGCGATGGCCGCTTCCATGTCGAGCCTGAGTGCGAAGGGCGCTGCTGACGCCAACAGTTTCTGCCGCTCGGCCGGCGCCAGCGATTTTGCCGCTCCGGGATAGAGCGGTGCATCGTCGGGGTCGCGCGGCCATGGCGCGGCCTTCTCGCGGACAGCAACCAATCGCGCGATCTCGGCGCGGCTCTCAAAGCTCGGATAGATCAAACCTTGCGCCGACAATTTTTCGATGGCGCCCTGATAGGCGGCGAAATGTTCGGATTGCCGCCGCACTGGCGTTTCCCAGGAAATGCCGAGCCAGGCGAGATCTTCGTAGATCGCGGCCTCGTACTCCGGCCGGCAGCGCGTGGCATCGATGTCCTCGATGCGCAGCAGAAATCTTCCGCCGCTTCGCCGCGCCAGATCGAAATTGAGCAGCGCCGAACAGGCATGACCGAGATGGAGATAGCCGTTCGGGCTCGGCGCAAATCGGAAAACGGGTGGCGGCATGTGTCAGTAATAGCTTGTCATGGCCGGGCTTGTCCCGCCTTCGCTAAAGCGTCGGCGGGCGAGTCTTTTTCAACCCGGCGAAGCCTTGGCGTAGCCGGGTCCCGGCCATCCACGTTCCCTGCAGCCCGGCATGACGACCAACGAAAAAATCCGTAAGCTCTTTTCCGCCATGCTCGTTCGCTTCGAAAGCCAAGACGATCTCGAAGACGCCATGCAGACGCTGGTGAAGCAGGACCCGCGGCTGAAGCCGATCCTTGCACAGACGGGCATGCCGGCACTGCGCCAGCGCGAGCCGGGTTTTGAGGGGCTTGCCCATATCGTCTGCGGCCAGCAGCTTTCGACCGCCAGCGCCGCGGCGATCTGGGCGCGCCTCTCGGCCGCGTTCGATCCGCTCGACCATGACGCCATCCGCAAGGCTCGCGCCGACCGGCTCGGGCGGCTGGGCCTTTCGGCCGCCAAGATCAAGACGCTGAAATTCATCGCCAAAGAGATCGCGGCCGACCGGCTGAATCTGGATGTGCTGGCGAACGAGGACGTCGACGCCGCGCATCACGCGCTGACCGCCCTCCACGGCATCGGCCCGTGGACCGCCGACATCTATCTCCTGTTCTGCCTCGGCCATGGCGACGCTTGGCCCGCCGGCGACCTCGCCGTGCAGGAGGCGGTGAAGCTGGGCCTGGGACTGAAGGAGCGGCCGAACGCAAAGCAGATGGTGCCACTCGCCGAGCCGTGGCGGCCCTATCGTGGCGCAGCCGCGCATCTGTGGTGGGCGTATTATCGCGTGCTGAAGAAACGCGAGGGCGTTGCGGCGGGCTAACCCCGCAGCAGCGCCCGATCCGCTCGCGCGCAATCCGTCACGAACCCGATCACCGCGCGCACCGCGGGCATGTCGACCAGGTCGGGATGCGCGAGCAGCCAGAGATCGGCGATGCTCATCAGCTTCTGTGGTGCAACCCGCACCAGGTCCGGGTGCGCGCTGGCGACGAAGCAGGACAGCGCTGAAATGCCCAGCCCCGCGCGCACTGCGCCGAGCATGTCGCCCTGTGACGAGCAGCGCATCACCACCGTGCCCTGCCGGGTGATGCCATCGCTCCAGCGCGCCAGATCGGCATTGGAGGCCCGGTCGGCAAACCCGATGACGCTGTGACCCTTCCACTCGTCGCGGCGTTCGGGAAGCTCGCGGCCGGCGGCATAGTCGCGCGAGCAATAGAAGCCGGTGCCGAGCCGGCCGATGCGGCGGCCGACCAGGTTTTCCTCGCCGGCATCGACCGGACGCAGCACCACGTCGGCCTCGCGGCGGCGGACGCTTGCCGGGAACGGATGGGTGATGATCTCGATCTGCAGATGGTCGTGCTCGCGCAAGAACTTGCCCATGCGCGGCATCAGCCAGTGTGCGGCGAGCGTCGCCCCGATCGAAAGCTTGACCACGCCGCGGGCCTGGCGGCCGGTGGCGGAGACAGCGGCCTCCGCGCGCAGCGCCGCCGCCGCCATGGCGTCGACATGTTCGCGAAAGCGGCGGCCCTGCGCGGTCAGCGACAGGCCTTCATCCGAGCGCGCGAACAGCCGGGTACCGAGCTGCCGCTCGAGCGACGCGACCTTGCGGCCGACGGTCGGATGGCTGGACCGAAGCTGGCGCGCCGCCGCGGCGAGCGAGTGACTTTCCGCAACCGCAACAAAGGTTTTGCACAGATCCCAGTCCATCCGCCCCTCCCGCACCTATGTTCATTTATGCATAAAGACCTGTTCAATATTGAACAGAGCGCGATTTCCGTCCAGCCCTATAATCGATTTCGTCAGTGGGCCCGACCGGGTGGGCCGCTCGCCATCGAGCGAAGCGAAATCCGGCGCATCAGTAAACATAGCCGGCCTCAAGGCCCGATCATTCGAGGGAACATCCGCATGACGCTACCTGCTTCGCTCGCCAACCAGCTCGAACTGCCCGTGCTCGGCTCGCCGCTGTTCATCGTCTCCGGCCCGGAGCTCGTGATCGCCCAGTGCAAGGCCGGCGTCATCGGCTCGTTTCCCGCGCTCAATGCACGCCCCGTCGAGAAGCTCGACGAGTGGCTTACGCGCATCGAGAACGAGCTCGGCGAATACAAGGCGCTGAACCCGACCAGGAAGGTCGCGCCCTATGCGGTCAACCAGATCTGCCACGCCTCCAACGACCGGCTGATGAAGGACATGGAGACCTGCGTGAAGCACAAGGTGCCCGTCATCATCACCTCGCTGCGTCCGCCGTCCGAGATCGTTGAGGCCGCGCATTCCTATGGCGGGCTGGTGTTCCATGACGTGATCAATGTGAAGCACGCGCGGAAAGCGGCCGAACAGGGCGTCGACGGCCTGATCCTGGTCTGCGCCGGCGCCGGCGGACATGCCGGCACGCTGTCGCCGTTCGCGCTGGTGCGCGAGGTGAAGCAGTGGTTCAAGGGCACGATCCTGCTCTCGGGCGCGATCTCCGACGGCTGGAGCATTGCCTCCGCGCTCGCGCTCGGCGCCGACCTCGCCTATATGGGCACGCGCTTCATCGCCACCGCAGAGGCCAATGCCGATCCCGCCTACAAGACGGCGCTGGTCGAGCATGCGGCGCACGACGTCGTCTATTCCAACCTCTTCACCGGCGTGCACGGCAATTATCTGGGTCCGTCGATCGCGGCGGCCGGGCTTGATCCCGCCAACCTGCCGATCGCCGACAAGTCGAAGATGAACTTCGGCTCAGGCGGCAACATGAAGTCCAAGGCGTGGCGCGATATCTGGGGTTCGGGCCAGGGCATCGGCCAGATCTATGACGCCCCGCCGGTGGCCGAATTGGTGGCACGCCTGAAGGCCGAGTTCACCGAGGCCAGCACGGATTTCCATCGTCGGGCGATTGCTTAAGCGCGCCCCAACGAAAAACACACACTGGAGGGACAGATGCAGCGGCTGCGGCATGCATTGACGATCGCATTCACGCTCGGTGGTATCGCTGCCGCCGTGGCGGCGGAGGACATCCGCATCGGGCAGACCCTGCCCTATAGCGGCCCGGTGTCGGGCTTCGGCCTGATCGGCAAGACCCAGGAGGCCTTTTTCGACAAGGTCAATGCCGAAGGCGGCATCAATGGGCGCAAGGTGAAGTTCATCACGCTGGATGACGCCTATTCGCCGCCGAAGACGGTGGAGCAGACCCGCAAGCTGGTCGAGCAGGAAGAGGTGCTGTTCCTGTTCGGCTCGCTCGGCACCGCCACCAACAACGCCGTGCACCGTTATCTCAACGCCAAGAAGGTGCCGCAGCTGTTCGTGCTGAGCGGCGCCACCAAATGGGCGGACCCGAAGAACTATCCGTGGACCATGCCGGGCATGGCGACCTACGAATCCGAGGGCGTGATCTACGCCAAGTACGTTCTGCAGACCAAGCCCGATGCCAGGATCGCGATCCTGTCGCAAAACGACGATTTCGGCCGCGACTATGTTACCGGTTTCAAGCGCGCGCTCGGCGCCAAGGCAGCTTCCATGATTATCGCGGAAGCGACCTACGAGACCGCGGCACCGACGATCTCCTCGCAGCTCGCGACCCTGAAAGCGTCCGGCGCCAACGTGATGTTCGGCGTCGTGCTTGGCAAGTTTACTTCCCAGATGATCAAGGGCGTGGCAGAGCTGAACTGGAAGCTGGACCTGTTCTTCGTGCCGACCTCGGCCTCGTCGATCTCGTTCCTCGAGCCCGCAGGCCTCGACAACGCGGTCGGCCTGATCTCGTCGAGCAACCAGAAGGACACCCAGGACTCGCAATGGGCCGGCGACGCCGGCGTGAAGGAATTCTTCGCCTTCATGAAGGAGCGGATGCCGGACGCGGACCTGAAGAACTCGAACTATTCGGCCGGCTACCACTATTCGACGCTGCTGATGAAGGTGCTGAAGGCCTGCAAGGACGATTTCAGCCGCGAGAACATCCTCAAGCAGGCGACCTCGCTGCGCGGCGTCGAGCTGCCGCTATTGTTGCCGGGCATCACGGTTTCGACTGCGCCGGATGATTATCTGCCGTTCCAGCAGTTGCAGCTGCGCCGATTCAACGGCAAGAACTGGGTCAACATCGGGGAATTGATCGACGACCGCCAGGACTAGCGCAATCATCATCGCGCTTTAGGTTCTTGTTTGAGCATGGTCTTTTCGGAAAACCGCTTCACACTTTTCCGGATCATGCTCCAGGCGTAAAGTCGAGAGCGACGGAGAGCGGACGATGATCATCAGCGGCGACCGCCGGATCAGCTATCCCGAGATTTTTGCGCGCGCCGCCAGGGCGGCGACGGGGCTGAAGGAGCTGGGCCTTGCCGGCGGCACGCCGGTGGCCCTGATGCTGCGCAATGATTTTGCGCTGTTCGAGGCCTCGAGCGCCGCAGCGACCCTCGGCTCGCCGGTGGTGCCGATCAACTGGCACCTCAAGGCCGACGAGGTGAACTACATCCTCGGCGATTGCGGCGCCGGCATCCTGGTGTGCCATGCCGATCTCTGGCCGCAGATCCGCGATGGCGTGGGCGATCACATCAAGGTGCTGATCGTGGCAACGCCGCCGGAGATCGCCGCCGCCTTCAACGTGCCGCCGGAGCTGGCGCGCGTTCCCGACGGCATGACCGACTGGGATTCGTGGCGTGACGCGCAGGCGCCGTGGTCCGGCCCGGTCGGGCGGATGTCGCCGATGTTCTACACGTCAGGCACCACCGGACGCCCAAAGGGCGTGCGGCGCGGTCAGACGCGTCCGGAGCAGCTTGCAGCGGCCGAGCGTGTCTCGACGCTCGCCTACGGCATCGCGCCCAACGACGAACAGGTCGTGCTGATGAACGGGCCGATGTACCACTCGGCGCCGAATTCCTACGGCATGGCGGCGTTCCGCCACGGCTGCACCATCGTGCTGGAGCCGCGCTTCGATCCCGAGGATCTGCTGCGCCTGGTGCAGGAGTTCCGCATCAGCCATATGCACGCGGTGCCGACCATGTTCGTGCGCCTGCTGCGGCTGCCCGAAGACGTGCGCCGTCGCTACGACGTCTCCTCGCTGCGCTTCGTCATCCATGGCGCGGCGCCCTGCCCGATCGACGTGAAGCGCGCGATGATCGAATGGTGGGGTCCGGTCATCAACGAATATCTGGGCTCGACCGAGACCGGCATTCCGATCTGGCATTCCTCGGCGGAAGCGCTGGCAAAACCCGGCACCGTCGGCCGCGCCATCGAGGGCGGCATCGTGAAGATATTCCGGCCCGACGGCACCGAGTGCGACGTCGGCGAGCCCGGCGAAATCTTCATGCGGCAGACCGCGATCTCCGATTTCGACTACCACGGCGACGCGGCCGCGCGCGCCGAAGCCGGGCGCGAGGGCCTGATCAGCGTCGGCGACGTCGGCTATCTCGATGCCGACGGCTATCTGTTCCTGTGCGACCGCAAGCGCGACATGGTGATCTCGGGCGGCGTCAACATCTATCCGGCGGAGATCGAGAACACGCTGATCGGCATGGATGGCGTGCGCGACTGCGCGGTGTTCGGCGTGCCCGACGACGAATATGGCGAACGGCTGTTCGCCTGCATCGAGCCGGAAGCAGGCGCAAAACTGTCCGTATCCGGCGTGCAAGCCTTCCTGCGCGCGCGGCTCGCCAATTTCAAGGTGCCAAAGGACATCCAGTTCATGGATGCGATGCCGCGAGAGGCCACTGGTAAAATCTTCAAGCGCAAGCTGCGCGATCTCTACGCGGACGGCAGCCTGCGGCCGGCGGCTTAAGACAGCTTTTCAAACTTTGTTGCGGTTGCGCTGCGGCCGCGTGCGATGCAAAGGATTTCCCGTCAAACGCGGGAGAGCATCATGAACTCCACCGACTTCATCGTGGCGCGCAACGACCTGCAGCGCTGCAAGATCATCGCAACGCAACTGCCCGATGCCGACACGCTGCCCGACGAGGCGCTGCTGGTGAAGGTCGACCGCTTTGCGTTCACGGCCAACAACATCACCTATGCCGCGATCGGTGACCGCCTGAAATACTGGGAGCTGTTTCCGGCGCCGGACGGCTTCGGCAATGTCCCGGTGTGGGGATTTGGCGAGGTGATCGCCTCGAAACATCCGGCTGTCGCCGTCGGCGAAACCCTGTTTGGCTATTTCCCGATGGCGAGCCATCTCGTCATCGAAGCCGCCGACGTCAACAGGCGCGGCCTGCGCGACGGCGCCGCGCACCGCCAGAACGTGGCGCCGGTCTACAACGCCTATGCACGGGTCTCCGACAATCCCGAATTTGAGGGGCGCCAGGGCGATTACCAGGCGCTGCTGCGGCCGCTGTTCATGCTGTCGTTCATGGTGGACTGCTTCCTCGCCGACGAAGCATTCTTCGGCGCGGGAAGCGTGCTGTTGTCCTCCGCTTCCAGCAAGACCGCATTCGGGCTTGCCCACCTCCTGCATGCGCGAAAGTCCGTCAAGGTGATCGGGCTGACCTCGGCGGCAAATGCGGAGTTCGTGCAATCGCTCGGCTGCTATGACGAGGTCGTGACCTATGACCGCATCACCTCGCTGCCATCGGAAAAGCCGGTCGCCTTTGTCGACATGGCCGGCAACAGCCGCTTGCGCGAGACGTTGCACCGGCATTTCGGCGAGCAGATGAAATATTCCGGACTGATCGGGCTGACCCACCGCGGCACGGACCCCAACGAGCCGGAACTTCCAGGCGCAAAGCCGAGCTGGTTCTTCGCGCCCGACCATATCCGCAAGCGCGCCAAGGAATGGGGCCCGGGCGGTGTCGACCAACGCTTTGCCGCGGCCTGGGCCACCTTTGCGCCCAAGCTCGGCACATGGCTTGAGGTGACTGAAAGTCGCGGGCCCGACGCGGTAAAACAGGTCTATCTGAACACCCTGAACGGCCACGTTTCGCCCAGGGAAGGACATATCCTGTCGCTGGGCGCATGATCCGGAAAAGTGGAAACCGGTTTTCCGCGAAGATCATGCGCAAACAAAGAGATGAGATCATGGGCCCGAACGGGCCCATGATCCAGTCATAGCCGCCTGCGCCTGCCGCATCTTTCTGCGCGGTCCCGAATGGGTATAGGCTTCCTCCCATCAGGCCGCGCGAGATGGCCGGCGGAGAGAAGCGCGCATGCTGGACCGGACGTCAGACATTGCGATATCAGCCGGAAGCTGGCTGGCGGAGTTCGAGGCCGCGCTCGGCAATGATGGCGCGCTGGAAAAATTGTTCCATCCCGAAAGCTACTGGCGCGACGCGCTGGCGCTGTCCTGGACGCTGCAGACCATCAATGGCCGCGACGATATTCTGAAGACGCTTCAGGTACAGGCTGCGCACGCGACGCCCTCCGGTTTCGCCATCGACCCCGATCGCGCCGCCCCCCGCAAAGTGATGCGCGCGGGCACTGAGTGCATCGAGGCAATCTTCAAGTTCGAGACGAAGCTCGGCCGCGGCGACGGCGTCATCCGCCTGATCCCGGATACGAACGACGGCAACCGCCTGAAGGCCTGGACGCTGCTGACCGCGCTGGAGGAACTGAAGGGTTTTGAGGAACAGCTCGGCGTCGCCCGCCCGCGCGGCAATGCCTATTCGCGCGATTTTCGAGGACCGAACTGGCTCGACCTGCGCAATACCTCCAACGCCTATGCCGACCGCGATCCGACGGTGCTGGTGATCGGCGGCGGGCAAAGTGGCCTCTCCATCGCGGCGCGGCTGAAGCAGCTCAACGTGGACACGCTGATCGTCGACCGCATGCAGCGCATCGGCGACAACTGGCGCAAGCGCTATCACGCGCTGACCCTGCACAACCAGGTGCAGGTCAATCATCTGCCCTACATGCTGTTCCCGCCGAACTGGCCGACCTACATCCCCAAGGACAAGCTCGCCAACTGGTTCGAATCCTATGTCGACGGCATGGAGCTGAACTTCTGGACCGACACCGAGTTCGAAGGCGGCAGCTACGACGAGAAGCAAGGCCGCTGGACCGTGACGCTGCGCCGTGGCGGCGAGAAGCACGTCATGCACCCGCGCCATGTGGTGCTCGCAACCGGCGTGTCCGGCATCCCGAACATCCCTGACATCCCGGGCCTGAAGAATTTTGCCGGCAAGCTCGTGCACTCTTCCGGCTATGACGACGGCGAGAACTGGAAGGGCAAGCGCGCACTGGTGATTGGCACCGGCAATTCCGGCCATGACATTGCGCAGGACCTTTATTCCAGCGGCGCTGCGGTGACCCTGGTGCAGCGTTCCTCCACGCTGATCGTCAGCATCGAGCCCTCGGCGCAGCTGGTGTATTCGCCCTATAACGAAGGCACGCTCGACGATAACGACCTGATCGCGGTGTCGATGCCGCTGAAAATCGCGCGCAAGAGCCATGCGCTGACCTGCCAGAAATCCGCCGATCTCGACAAGGACCTGCTCGATGGTCTGCGGCAGGTCGGCTTCAAGCTGGATTTCGGCGAGGACAACACCGGCTGGCAGTTCAAATACCTCACCCGCGGCGGCGGTTATTATTTCAACGTCGGCTGCTCCGACTTGCTGATCAAGCGCGAGATCGCGCTGAAGCAGTTTGCCGATATCGAGACGTTCACGACTGAGGGCGCCAGGATGAAGAACGGCGAGACCGTCGCTGCCGACCTGATCGTGCTCGCCACCGGCTATCGTCCGCAGGAAGAGCTGGTGCAAAAGCTGTTCGGTGAGGCCGTGACCAATCGCGTCGGCACGATCTGGGGCTTTGGCGAGACCCAGGAGCTGCGCGCCATGTATGTACGCACCGGCCAGCCCGGGCTGTGGTTCATCGCCGGCGGCCTCGCGCAGTGCCGGATCGGCTCCAAACAGCTCGCGCTGCAGATCAAGGCGATCGAGGAAGGGCTTTTGCCGCGGCTTCATGCGCCCGCGGAAGCCGCCGTCGCATAATCAACAATAAAGGGGAGACAGAAATGCCGGCCATTCTGGGCGCGGGCGAGCATCGCTACCGCGTGGTGGAGAATTTTGGCAAGCTGCCGGACGGCTGGCAGCTCACGGACGTTGCCTCCGTCGCCGTCGACAGCAAGGACCGCATCTACGTTTTCAATCGCGGCGAACATCCGATGGTGGTGCTCGACCGCGAGGGCAATTTCATCACCTCCTGGGGCGAAGGCGTGTTCTCCCGGGCCCACGGCCTGCACATCGATGCCAATGACCATCTCTATTGCACCGATGACGGCGATCACACCGTGCGCAAATGCGACACCAGCGGCAAGGTACTGCTCACCATCGGCATTCCGGGCAAGCCGGCGCCGTTCATGAGCGGCGAGCCATTTCACCGATGCACCCACACCGCGCTGTCGCCGCAGGGCGAGATCTATGTTTCCGACGGCTACGGCAATGCCTGCGTTCATAAATTCTCGCCTGACGGCAAGCTGCTCAAGACCTGGGGCGAGCCCGGCACCGATCCCGGCCAGTTCAACATCGTCCACAACATCGTCACCGACGTCGACGGCTGGGTCTATGTCGCCGACCGCGAGAACCACCGCGTGCAGGTGTTCGACGGCAACGGCAAGTACGAGACACAGTGGAACAATTTGCACCGCCCCTGTGCGCTGTGCTGTTGCAGCAGTGGCAAGCAGCCGAATTTCATCATCGGCGAGCTCGGCCCGGGTCTTGCGGTCAATCGCAAGGTGCCCAATCTCGGCCCCCGCCTCTCCATCGTCGACGCCAAGGGCAAGCGCATTGCAAAACTCGGCGGCGAGAATGGTCCGGGGCTTGAGGCCGGCAAATTCCTGGCGCCGCACGGCATCGCGCTGGATTCCAGGGGCGACATCTATGTCGGCGAAGTCGGCGTCACCGACTGGAAGACCAGCTATCCCGACACCGAAATGCCCGCGCAGGTGCGCGTGAAACGGTGCCTGCAGAAGCTGGAGAAGGTGTAGCCGCAGACCACGGACCGCCGGCTACTCCACCTTGATATTCGACGCCTTGATGATCGGCCACCAGCGCTCGGCTTCGGCCTGCTGGAACGCACGCAGCGCGTCGGGCGATTGCTGCTGCAGCGGCGAAATTTCGATGCCGAGTTCGTCGAAGCGCTGCTTCACCGGCGCCGAGGCCAGCACCTGCACCATGGTGGCGTTCAGCTTTGCGATAATGTCCTTTGGCGTGTCCTTGGGCACCCAGAGGCCATACCAGAGCGAGACGAAGAAGCCGGGCAGGCCCGCCTCATCCGCGGTCGGAATATCCGGGGACGATTTCAGCCGCGTCTTGCCCGTGATCGCGAACGGCTTGGCGCTGCGGGCGCCGAGCATGGAGCGGAAATTCGACGACGGCTCGATCATGAAATCGATCTGCCCGGACAACAGGTCCTGCATCGCCGGCCCGTTGCCGCGATAGGGCACGAAGGTGAATTTGGTGCCGGTCTCCTTCTGAAACGAAATGCCGGTGAGATGGCCGGTGGCGCCGATGCCGGCGATGCCGACCGAGGCACCGTCCGGATTGGCCTTCAGATACGCAATCAGGCCCTTGAGATCGTCGGCGGGAAAATTCTTCCGGCCGATGATCAACAGTGGCTCGGCACCAATCAGGATCACCGGCTCGAGATCCCTGAACAGATCGAACTGCAGGTTGTAGAGCCCGCCGGTCAGCATATGGGTGGTCGAGGTGCCGATGCTCAGCGCATAGCCGTCGGCGGCCGATCGCACG
>Ga0081540_1003099_pt1 | contig 13317 bp, 14 predicted proteins | sample TabmetS2T1R1_FD_71024 | JGI IMG/M metagenome (GOLD analysis project Ga0081540, IMG submission 71024) | Tabebuia heterophylla rhizosphere microbial communities from the University of Puerto Rico - S2T1R1 | ecosystem: Host-associated > Plants > Roots > Rhizosphere ... | reverse complement strand
CAAGCCTGTTCTGCCAGCATGTGGCGCCGCAGTTGCCGGACGGCCGAGCATGGAGCGCATACCGGGAGGAGGTCGCCGATCTCATGATCGAAACGGTCGACCGCTATGCGCCGGGTTTCAAAGCGAGCGTCATCGGCCGGCAATCGTTGAGCCCCTTCGACCTGGAGCAGGTGTTCGGGCTCACCGGCGGAGACATTTTCCACGGCGCCTTGACGCTCGATCAGCTGTTCTGGGCGCGCCCTGCGCTCGGCTATGCCGACTATCGCGGCGCGCTGAGAGGGCTCTACCACTGTGGATCGGGCGCGCACCCCGGCGGCGGCGTGACCGGAGCCCCCGGCCATAACGCCGCTTGCGCGATCATCGCCGACCAGCGCCGGCGTTTCCGCTTTTCTCGCTGACTGTGGAACGTTCTGTTATACAGAATATAATTCTGTAACGCAGAACGAGGTGGAGATGCCGGGTCTTCTCGCGGGCACGCGGGTGCTGGATCTGACCAACGTGCTGGCCGGGCCGTTCTGCTGCTACCAGCTCGCGCAGTTGGGGGCCGAGGTGATCAAAGTCGAGGTGCCCGGCGGCGGCGACCTGGCGCGCCAGCTCGGCGCCGATCCCGAACTCAATCGGCGCGGCATGGGCGCGTCCTTCCTGGCGCAAAACGCGGGAAAACGTTCGATCACCGTCAATTTGAAGGCGTCGAAGGGCCGCGCGGCCTTCGCCCGACTGGTCGCTACGGCGGATGTGGTGGTCGAAAATTTTCGCCCCGGTGTGATGGAGCGGCTCGGCCTCGGCTACGCTGCGCTCAAAGCCGCCAAGGCCGACATCATCTACTGCGCGATTTCCGGCTTCGGCCAGGACGGGCCGCTCAAGTTCAATCCCGCCTATGACCAGATCATCCAGGGGCTGTGCGGGGTCATGAGCGTGACCGGAGACGCGCGATCCGCGCCATTGCGGGTCGGCTACCCGGTCGCCGATACGATGGGCGGCATGACCGCCGCGTTCGCCATCGCCGCGGCGCTCGTGCGGCGCGAGCGCACGGGGCAGGGCGAGTTCATCGACGTGTCCATGCTGGAAGCCTCCCTCGTGGCCATGGGCTGGGCAGTCTCCAATTGGCTGATCGCCGGCGTAAGGCCGCAGCCGATGGGCAACGAAAACATCACGGCGAGCCCTTCCGGCACGTTTTCAACCGGCGATGGACTCTTGAACATCGCCGCCAACAAGCAGGAGCAGTTCGAGACGCTGTGCCGGCTGATCGGGCGCGAGGAGCTTGTCGGCGATCCGCGCTTTCGCGACCGCGAGGATCGCAAGCGCCGCCGGTTCGAGCTCAAGTCCGAGATCGAGCAAGCGCTTGCAGCGCGACCGGCGCGGCAATGGTCGGCGCTGCTCAACGACAACGGAGTGCCCGCCGGCGAAGTGCTCGACCTGCCCGCCGTGCTCGAGCATCCGCAGGTTCTCGAGCGAGGACTGCTCAAGAGCTTCGCCTCCGTGCCGGAGGTCGATCGTCCCGTTCGCGTCGTGCGATCGGGTTTCCGTTTGGCGAGCGGCGATCCGCAACCATCGTCACCGCCGCCGGCGCTCGGCGCCGACACCGCCGACCTCCTCCGCGAGCTCGGATTTTGCAAGCGCGAGATCGATGAGCTCGCGCGCGAAGGTGCAATATGAGCAGTAGCACCCCTCCAGCCGAAGACACGCCGGAGAATTGGTGGTCGACATCGATCATCGACATGAAACCGGGGATGATTCGCTATCGCGGCTACGCCGTCGAGGAGCTGATCGGCCGCGTCGGCTTTGCCGAGATGGTTTACTTGATGACGCGCGGCGAACTACCCGACCCGGCCGCAGCCAAGCTCTTGGAAGCCGCGCTGGTGGCGGCGGTGGATCACGGGCCGCAGGCCCCCTCGATCGCGGCGGCCAGAATGGCGATCACCTGCGGAGTCGGCATCAACAATGCCATGGCCAGCGCCATCAATATGCTGGGCGACGTGCATGGCGGGGCCGGCGAGCAATGCGTCATGCTTTATAATGCCATCGCCGCGCGCATGGACGGCGGTGCGAGCAGCGACGCGCAACTCCCGCACGCGGTCAGGGCTGAGATCAAGGCGCTCCTCGACGCGGGTACCCGCTACATTCCCGGCTTCGGACATCGTTTTCACCCTCGCGATCCGCGTGCGCCGCGGCTGCTCGCCCTGGTCGAGGCCGCCGCTGCCGCCGGCGCCGTGAGCGGGCGCTTTGCAGCCATCGGCCGCGCAATGGAGGCGGAGCTTGCAGCGCAGAAGCGGCGGCCCGTGCCGATGAACATCGATGGCGCGACCGGCGTGATTTTCGCCGAACTCGGGTTCCCGCCGCCGCTCTGCCGCGGACTGTTCGTGCTGTCCCGGTCGGTCGGCGCCTTGGCCCACGCCTTCGAAGAAATGCAATCAGGCGAACGCAACAAAGGGCCCATCCCGCGGCACCTGATTTGGACCTATACTGGCGCTCCCGCGCGCACGCTTGCTCGGCCGTGACGGCTCGACTTCGAGCAGTTCTCCTGCTTTCGTAAGCGGCGGGGCAAGGCGCCGCAGAGCGTCCTCATGCATCCATCGGGAAGGAAACGCCATGCTCACCCGTCGCGATCTTCTGCGTAGCGCTGCGCTGCTTTCTGCTACAGCCTGCCCGCTGTCGCTCGCGGCCATCCGCCCAGTCAACGCGCAATCGGTCGATCTGCTCAAGATATTCGTGCCGGCGGCGCCCGGCGGCGGCTGGGATCAAACCGCACGCACCATCGAACAAGTGCTGCGCGCAACCGGCGCCGTGAAGGGCGTGCAGATCACAAACGTGGGCGGCGCGGGCGGCGCGGTCGGGCTTCCGCAATTCCTGAACCAGTGGAAGGGGCAAGGCAACGCGCTCATGGTGGCGGGCATGGTGATGGTCGGCGCGATCATTGCCAACAAGAGCCCGGTCCGGCTGGCGCAGACGACGCCGATTGCGCGCCTCACCGGCGAGTTTCTGGCGCTGGTCGTTCCGGCGCAATCGCCCTTCGCCAGCGCCAAAGATTTCGCGGCGGCGCTCAAAGCCGATCCGGCCAAGGTGCCCGTCGCCGGCGGCTCGGCCGGCGGCTCCGACCACATCCTCGTCGGCATGATTGCCAAGGCGGTCGGGGTGGCGCCCAGCAAGGTCAGCTACGTCGCCTTTGCCGGCGGGGGACCGGCAACCGCCGCGTTGCTCGGCAACCAGGTGGCGGCCGGGATTTCCGGCTATGGCGAGTTCGCCGAGCAAGTGAAGGCCAAGAAACTGCGCGTGCTCGCGGTATCGTCGGACAAACGTCAGGAGGACATCGCAGCACCGACGCTGAAAGAAGAAGGCATCGACGTGGAGCTGTTCAATTGGCGGGGGGTATTCGCTCCGCCCGGGGTCCGCGATGCGCAGCGCAAGGCGATGATCGAACTGATGGAGAAGATGGCGGCAACCCCGCAATGGGCCGAGGCGTGCAAGACGCGGGACTGGACGCAAATCACGCTGCTCGGCGATGACTTCAAAGCTTTCCTGGAAACAGAGACGGCACGGATCGAAGGCATTCTCAAAGAGCTCGGGCTCGCATGACAATGACCGGCGGCTCTGCGGAAGAACCTACCGCGCGCTCGCGGCCCGCCATCGGTGAAGCGATCATTGGCGCCGGCGTTCTCGCGCTGGCAATCGTCACGTTCTGGCAGACCATGTCGATTCCGGTGTCGCCGATCTACGCGAAGGTCGGGCCGACGGTCGTCCCGATGATGACGGCGGCCGCGCTAGGCCTGCTCGGCGTTCTCCTCCTCATCGATGCTTGGCAAGGCGGATGGCAGACCGAAGAGGAGAAAGCCGTCACGCTGGATCGCGCGGCGCTGCTGTGGGTCGTCGCCGGGCTCGTGCTCAACGTCGGCTTGATCGGCTCGGCCGGATTCACCATCGCTTCGACCATTCTCTTCGTCTGCGTCGCGCGCGGCTTCGGATCCAAGAAGACCGTGCGCGATGCTCTGATCGGCGCGGCTTTCGCGCTCATCGCCTATTTCGGCTTCGCGGCGACGCTCGGCATCAATATCGGTTCGGGTTTCCTCGAGAGCGCGATCGAGCGCCTGATCGGGGTGGAGGGCGCCTGATATGGACGCGTTCTCGGAGCTTCTCAACGGTTTTGCGGTCGCGCTCACCCCGATGAATCTCCTGTGGTGCCTGGTGGGCACGACGTTGGGAACCGCGATCGGCGTGCTTCCCGGACTCGGCCCGGCGCTGACTATCGCCTTGCTGTTGCCGATCACCTTCAAGGTCGAGCCGACGGCGGCATTTATCCTTTTCGCCGGCATCTACTACGGCGCGATGTATGGCGGCTCGACGACCTCGATCCTGCTCAACACGCCGGGCGAGAGCGCGACCATCGTCACGGCGCTCGAGGGCAACAAGATGGCGCGCAACGGCCGCGCCGGCGCCGCGCTGGCGACGGCCGCCATCGGCTCGTTCGTCGCCGGCACGATCGGCACCCTCGGCATCACCTTCCTCGCGCCCGTGGTGGTGGACTGGGCGCTCAGGTTTGGGCCGGCCGACTATTTCTCGCTCATGGTGTTCGCGTTCGTGACGGTGTCGGCCGTGCTCGGCTCCTCGGCGGTGCGAGGGCTCGCGACGCTGTTCTTCGGCATCTGGCTGGGTTTGATCGGCGTCGACCTCCAGACCGGCCAGGCGCGCTTCACCTTTGGCCTCGCGGAATTGCTCGACGGCATCAACGTCATTGTCGTCGCGGTCGGTCTGTTCGCGGTCGGGGAGACGCTCTACGTCGCCTCGCGCTACCGGCTGGGCAAGGACGAGATCATTCCGCTGTCGGGTTCGCTCTGGATGACCTCCGAGGAATGGAAGCGATCGTGGAAGCCGTGGCTGCGCGGCGCGGCGATCGGTTTTCCGATCGGGGCGATGCCGGCGGGCGGCGCCGAGATCCCGACGTTCCTGAGCTACTACATCGAGAGGAAGCTGTCGGCCAAGCCGCAGGAGTTCGGCAAAGGCGCGATCGAAGGCGTTGCCGGCCCGGAAGCCGCCAACAACGCGTCGGCCGCCGGAGTGCTGGTGCCGATGCTCACGCTCGGTCTCCCCACGTCGGCGACCGCCGCAATCATGCTGTCCGCGTTCCAAAGCTACGGCATCAATCCCGGACCGTTGCTGCTGCAGTCGCAGGCGCAGCTGGTGTGGGGCCTCATCGCCTCGCTATTCATCGGCAACGTCATGCTGCTCGTGCTCAACCTGCCGCTGATCGCGATCTGGGTGAAGCTTCTGCAAATCCCGGCGCCGCTCCTCTATGCCGGCATCCTCGTGTTCGCCACCATCGGCACGTACGGGATCACCCAGTCTCCGGTCGATCTCATCCTGCTCTATCTTATCGGCGGGGCGGGTTACCTGATGCGCCGGTACGACTTCCCGGTCGCTCCCGTCATCATCGGCATGATCCTCGGCCCGCTCGCGGAACAGAATTTCCGCCAGGCCATGACGATATCCGCCGGCGATTGGACGGTGTTCTTCACGCGGCCGCTGTCCGCCACGATCCTTGCGCTCGCAGCGCTCGCTTTGTTCGGGCCCAAGCTCTATCAGCTCGCGGTGCGCCCCAAACCGGACCACGTCCCGGGCGACGCCTAGCGAGCGAGGTCGACAATATCGCGCGAGCCCCGTGGCGGCGACAGAGGTGCCGCGCCGTTTAGCGGCGCGGCGAGGGCAACAATCGTGGAGTGCCCTTTCTCTCCGCGGTCTCGGGCATCAGCAGCCAGGTCAGGATCAGTCCGGCGGCGCCGAGGCAGGCAAGTCCCAGAAACGCGGTACCGCTGCCGAGCCGGTCGCTCATCCATCCGGCCAGCGTGGTACTGAGCGAAGCTCCGACCCCGCTCGCGCTGCCGACAATGCCTTGCGCCAGGTTGAATCGTCCGGTGCCGCGCGTGATATCGGCGATCGTGAGGGGAACCAGCACGCCGAACACCGCGGCGCACACACCGTCGAGCAGTTGCACCGCCACGAGCAGGCGAGGATCCGTCACGACCAGGAACAACAGCGCGCGGATGGGCAAAGCCGCAAAGCCGACCAGCAATATAGGCCGCCGTCCCAATCGTTGCGCCAAACGCCCCACCGCTGGCGAAAAGAGGGCGACCACGATTTGCGGCACCACGATACAGGCCGCGACCAGCGTCGTTGCCCAGGTGCTCGAGCGCATGGTGATGATGCTCGCCATCAACGGAAGCATGGCCGTGTTTGCAAGCTGGAAGAAGGTCACGCACGCGGCAAAGATCAGCAGCGGCCGATTGGTCAACAGCCTCTTAAGTCCCGCCATCCCGGTGGGCCCTTGCGCCAGTCCGCCGTGGGCGCGAACGGGATCGATCTCGTTCGGCGGGATGTGAGCGAGCGTGATCAGCGTGGGAACAATCAGTGCGGCGGTGACCAGAAACACCGCCTGATTCGACCAGAAATATCCGACCGCGCCCATTCCCGCCGCCGCGAGAGCGGTGCCGATCGAGGCGAAGCGCGCATTGCGGCCGAAGCGCTCGCCGCTGGCGGCATGACCGACGAGCCCGAGGCTGATTGCGGCAAGCGCGGGACTCACCACCGAGCTGCCGGCCGCCTGCAGAATTTGCGCGCCGAAGACGGCGGCAAACATCGGCCACAGTGCGATGATCAGCGCGCTCGCGCTGATGGCGATCATCGCGACCGCGGCGACGGCGCGCTCGGACCGCGCGGCATCGACGATAGCTCCGCCCGGCATTTGCAGGATGAGCCCGGCAAGCCCGCGCGCGGTGAGAACGAGGCCGATATCGACCTGCGTCCATCCCTGCGCGGTAAGGTAGACGGAAACGAACGGCCCGAATCCGGTCTGCACGTCGGCGACGCAGAACGCGAACCAGTCGAGGCCCCGCTGGCTGCGCCCCGAGGCGGTGATGGGCGGTTCGGGCGGCACTGTCCGCGGCGGCGCCGGCGGCGGTTGATCGCCTCCGATCCGTCGCTCGCCTTGGCGGAAACGGCGGGGTGCGGGTGCGCTGGACAGGGTTACCTCTCCGGTGCTGCAGCCTCGCTCGACGGCGCCGTTCGCCCTGGGCTCGCCGAGCTGACCACCACCACCGGCTCCCCGCGTTTGTATTCCGGGGCCAAGCGCACCTGGTTGCGGGTCAGGTCCACGGTGATCGTGCCCGGCTTACTGGCGGGTGCGAAATTCAAGGCGCGCCAATCGACCGCGATTTTGCGCGTGCCAATGCCGAGAAAGCCGCCGAAGTCGATGATGGCCGCACGCACCTGCCCGTCGCGGCTGACGATGATGTCGACGATGCGCCCCATGTCCTCATCCGCATTGCTGCGAACGCTCTTGCCGAGGATCGTGGACATCTCCTGGTCGTCGAGCACCATTGCCGGCGTGCCGGGAGAAGGATTGGGAGGCGCGGCCGCCGGCGGCGCAGCCGTCGATGGCGGATTCTCCGGCGCAGATTGCCCGCTCGGCGACGGTGACGGCTCCGGCGTTTCCGCAACCTGGCGAGCCTGAGCCCATCGCCACCCGTCCTGCGCGCGGCTGGAATTGCCGCCATAAACACCGGCTGCCGTGATCGGAGCGATCGCGACGATGGCGATGATTGCCAGACCCGTGCGCATTGCTGCACTGCCCCATCCACGTCAACCCGCAACCTCAACGCCAATACGCGGTCCGGGTTCCTCGCCTGCAAGGGCTGCAACACGCATTTGTGAGCCCTGGGCTCGGCAGCTGGATCGCCCTGAGCATCGACCAAGGGAGTCCGCCGGCCATCGTGGTGACCTCGGGTGCGGGCACTGCCACGGCTGAGGCAAACCATGTTACTCTCGGCCGCAAAAGAACGCCGAACGCACGACGGAGAGGGACTCATGCCGGCATACGCAAACACGGGCGCTGTCATCGCGGTTTTGCTCGCGATCGGAGCGGGGCAGGCGTGCGCGCAAGTCAAACTTGGCGCCGTGCTCTCGGTCACCGGTCCGGCTTCGTTCCTCGGCGACCCGGAAAAGAAGACGCTCGAGATGTACGTCGACGACATCAACGCCAAGGGCGGCGTGAACGGCCAAAAGCTGCAGCTCGTTGTCTACGACGACGGCGCCGACCCCAATGCCGCGCGCACTTTCGCGACCCGCCTCGTCGAGGAGGACAAGGTCGTGGCGATGGTCGGCGGCACCACCACCGGCGCAACGCTCGCCATGATTCCGGTATTCGAGGAGGCGCAAATCCCGTTGATCTCGCTCGCCGGCGCCATCCAGATCATCGAGCCCGTGCGCAAATGGGTGTTCAAGACGCCGCACACGGACAAGATGGCCTGTCAGAAGATCTTCGCCGACTTGAAGCAGCGCAATTTGACGACCATCGCGCTGATCTCGGGGACTGACGCCTTCGGCAAATCCATGCGGGACCAATGCGTGGCCGTTGCGCCGCAGGCCGGCATCAGCATCGCGCACGAGGAATCCTACGGGCCGCGCGACAGCGACATGACTCCGCAACTCACCAACATCAAGGGTAAACCAGGCGTGCAAGCGGTGGTCAATCCGGGCTTCGGCCAAGGCCCGGCAATCGTCACCCGCAATTACCGGCAGCTGGGAATTACGCTGCCGTTCTATCAGAGCCACGGTGTGGCTTCGAAGCAGTTCATCGACCTCGCCGGTCCCGCCGCCGACGGGGTGCGGCTGCCGGCCGCGGCGCTGCTCGTGGCGGAGAAGCTCCCCGACAATGACCCGCAGAAGCCGGTCGTCGTTTCCTACACGGACAAGTACCAGCAGAAGACCGGTCAGCCGGTCTCCACCTTCGGCGGCCACGCGTATGACGGCCTGACGATCTTCGTGCAAGCAGTGAAACGCGCCGGCAGCTTCGACAACGCCAAGGTGCGCGACGAAATCGAGAAGACGAAGAACTTCATCGGCACCGGCGGCATCGTCAACATGTCGCCCAACGATCATCTGGGGCTCGATCTCTCGGCCTTCCGTATGCTCGAGATCAAGGGCGGCGACTGGACGCTGGTGCAGTAGCCGCGTGCCCGAACTGCTCCAATTCGCCTTCTCCGGCCTAACCGTCGGCGCCGTCTACGCGCTCGTCGCGCTCGGCTTCACGTTGATCTACAACTCCTGCGACGTGATCAACTTCGCCCAGGGCGAATTCGTGATGCTGGGCGGCATGACCACGGTGTTTCTCGGCCTTGCCGGCGTGCCGCTGCCGCTGGCGGCATGTCTTGCGGTCGTTGTCACCATTGCTGTGGGACTTGCGCTTCACCGCTTCGCCATCGAGCCGGCGCGCGGCAGCGGCGCCGTCGTGCTCATCATCATCACCATCGGCGCCTCGATCTTTCTTCGCGGCGCCGCGCAAGTGGTATTCGACAAGCGCTTCCACAGCCTGCCGCCGGTTGTCGGCGGTGATGCGATCCGCATCGCCGGCGCGGCCATCCTGCCGCAAAGCCTGGTGGTGCTCGCGGGGGCCGTCGTAATCCTCGTGCTGCTATGGGGCTTCATCGAGCGCACCATAATCGGCAAAGCGATGGTCGCCACCGCCGCGAATGAGCTCGCTGCGCGCCTCGTCGGCATCGATACGCGCGCCACGGTCGGCCTGTCCTTCGCGATCTCCGCCGCGATCGGCGCGGTGGCGGGAATCCTGATCGCCCCTATCACCTTGACGAGCTACGACATTGGAACCTTGCTTGCGCTCAAGGGCTTCGCCGCCGCCATGCTCGGGGGCATCGGCAGCGCCGTCGGCGCGGTGGTCGGCGGATTGCTGCTCGGCCTGCTCGAGGCATTTGCCGCCGGCTTCGTTTCCTCGCAGTACAAGGACGCGGTCGCGTTCCTCATCATTTTGATCGTCCTGCTTGCGATGCCGCGCGGGTTGTTCGGCCGAGCGCCGGTCGAGCGGGTGTGATCTGTCTTGAGCCGGTGGTGCGCCGGCTCGCGCTGCATCCGTTCGCGTCTACCTGATGGATAGCCGGGGAAAAGGGAATCTACGGAACGTCGAGAACTTCATGCGAGCGCTGCTGAATCATCGGCTTTTCCCCGCGCTTGCGATGTCCGCGGTCGTCGTCCTGCTGCCGCTCGTTCTCCCGTCGGCTTATTACTATCGGGTGGCGGCGCTGGTGTTCGTGTTCGCTCTCGCCGCCGTCGGGCTCAATCTGTTGATGGGATTCGCCGGGCAGGTGAGCCTGGGCCACGCCGGCTTCATGGGGATCGGCGCCTACGCGGTCGCCATCGGGCCGACCCACTTGGGTGTGCCGTCGTGGCTCGCCTTCGTCGGCGGCGCCGGACTGTCCGCGTTGGTCGCCTTCGCCGTCGGCCGGCCGATCCTGCGGCTCAAGGGACATTATCTCGCCGTCGCCACGCTGGGCTTCGGGCTCTTGCTTGCCATCGCCTTCAGCAACGAGGCGCGCTTCACCGGCGGCCCTGACGGCATGGCAGTCCCGCGGCTTGCCGTGTTCGGCTTTTCCGTGCGAGGCGCGCAAGTCTGGTACTGGATCACGGCGGCAAGCTTCCTGATCGGCGCCGTGCTCGCGCTCAACCTGATCGAAAGCCCGAGCGGACGTGCACTGCGTGCGATCCACGACAGCGAAGTCGCCGCGCGCGTGCTCGGTGTCGACGTCGCAAGGACGAAGCTCGCGGTTTTCGTCGTCTCCGCCGTCTATGCCTCGGTTGCGGGCTCCTATTTTGCCCTTCTCAACGGACACATCACGCCGGACGTGTCCGGATTTCTGCGCTCGATCGAACTTGTCGCCATGGTCGTGCTGGGCGGCCTGGGATCAGTCGCGGGCTCGCTGGTCGGCGCCGCTCTCCTCGTCATGCTGCCGCAGACGCTGACGTCGCTGCACGACTACGAGCACATGGCGCTTGGCCTCATCATCATGTCGGTGATGATCTTCTTGCGCGCCGGCATCGTGCCGACCCTTGCGCGTGCGCTGAGGCGCGCATGATGCTCGTTGCCGAACATCTATCGGTCGCCTTCGGCGGCGTGCGTGCGATTGACGACGTGAGCTTGGCCGTCGCGCCGGGCCTCGTGTTTTCGATCATCGGCCCGAACGGCGCCGGGAAGACGACGCTGTTCAACGTCATCTCCGGTCTTTACCAGCCCGAGCGGGGCCGCGTACGCCTCGCCGGCGAGGACGTGACGGCGCTTGCGCCTGAAGACCTCGCATGCCGCGGTTTGTCGCGCACGTTCCAGAACCTGCAGATTTTCTTCCGCATGAGCGTCATCGAGAATGTAATGGTCGGCCGCCATCGCCACGAAACGACCGGCATGTTCGCTGACCTCTTCCACCTGCCGGCGGTGCGGCGGCAAAACCGGATGACGCGTGAGGCTGCCGCTGCCGCGCTCGAGGGAGTCGGGCTTGCTTCGGTGGCGGAGCGGCCGGCGGGCAGCCTGTCGTTCGGCGACCTCAAGCGCCTCGAATTGGCCCGGGCACTGGCGAGCGAGCCCAAGCTCCTTCTGCTCGACGAGCCGGCCGCCGGCTGCAATGCGGTGGAGACCGAAGGCATCGCGGCCGTCATCCGCCGCTTGAGCCGCGACGGCATCACCGTCGTGCTGGTCGAGCACGACATGCGCCTGGTCATGAACGTCTCGGATCGTATTCATGTGCTTGCCAACGGCCGCACGCTTGCCGAGGGCGTGGCCGACGAGGTGCGCACGAACCCGGCGGTGATCGCGGCTTATCTCGGTATCCGCGGCGCGCAGGAGGCGGTCGGTGCTCGCGGTTGAGGAGGTCAGAAGCAGCTACGGCCGCATCGAGGCGCTGCACGGCGTTTCGCTCGATGTCGGGGCGGGCGAGATCGTGACGCTTGTCGGCGCCAACGGTGCCGGCAAGACCACTTTGCTACGAGCCATCTCCGGCGTGCAGCCGATCTCCGCCGGTCGCATCCGCTTCGAAGAGCGCCGCCTGGACGGAATGTCCGCCCATGCGCGGGTTGCGCTCGGGATCGCGCAGGTGCCGGAGGGCCGCCAAGTGTTCGCGCCGCTTTCGGTCGAGGACAATCTCAGGCTGGGCGCGTGGACGCGCCGGGGCGAGCGCCTCGATGCCGAGCTTTCCAGTGTTTACGAGCTGTTTCCCAGGTTGGCGTCGCGCCGCCGGATCAGTGCCGGCACGTTATCCGGGGGTGAGCAGCAGATGCTGGCGATCGGCCGCGCCTTGATGGCAAAACCGCGGCTATTGCTGCTGGATGAGCCCTCGATGGGTCTTGCTCCCATGTTGGTCGAGCAGATTCTCGATGTCGTGCGCCGCCTCAAGCAGGGCGGCTTGACGGTGCTGCTGGTCGAGCAGAATGCCCGTGCGGCGCTGGCCATCGCCGACCGCGGCTATGTGGTCGAGACCGGGCGGATCGCGACGAGCGGCAGCGCGGGCGAGTTGCTGGCCGATGACCGCGTGCGGGCCGCCTATCTCGGAGTATAACGCGCGCTAGGCGCCGGGTGCGGGTCGAAACAGCGCCGGAATGACTCCTTGGCCGTGGCAGGGGAACCATCTCGCGCATACGGGTTTGCCACCGCGACCGGTGGGCCGGGACGGGCAGGAGGTGTATCATGCGCCCGACGCAGCTCGGTGCTTCGCCCGTGGAAAGAAAAAGCGCTGCCGGTGACATGACACCTCGGTCCACCGCACAGCAGGGGTCGGCGGCCGGGCGGCGCAAGCGCCGGCCGCAAGTCCCGGACGTCACGACCACGGAAAGCATGCTCGATGAGAGCCTGGAGCAAACCTTCCCGGCGAGCGATCCGCCCAGCTGGACGATTGTGACGCGAATCGGATCGCCGCGACGAAAGCCTCGAAGCTTGGACGATTTCGAGACCTAGTCCCACTGCGTCTGCGCGCCGGCGCGCGATCGACTCATAAAGTTGTCGCAACACGCACTCGCAACGGAGATTCTGTCATGGCGACCCGCAAGCTCGACAAGAAAGAGTGGCGTTCCTTTTTCGATCGCTTCTCGAGCACGGTCGAAGGCAAACAGGCGGAAATCGAGGTCGTCTCGCTGCAACTCGGCGATCAGGTCGAAGCGGACTGGCTGCCTCTGCTCGGCATCGCCTACGATCCCCATGACGACATCGTCGAGGTCGCGCTCGAGGGGCTGGATCATCTGATTTCCAAGCCGCGAGAGATCTACGTCGAGGAGGGGTCCGGCGGCCTGGCGGCGCTCGAAATCGTGGACGGCGATGAAGTCAAGCAGATCATCAAGCTGCGCGATCCGTTGATGCTGCCGGCGCCATCGCAAGCGCGCTGAGTCTGCAGTCCAAGATATCCGCGCTGGCGCTGTACCTTCTCCATCTTCTCCTTCGTCAACTTGCGCTGAGCGCGTGATGCGGCACGGGCGTTCCTTTGGGATGTCCCGGCAAAGCAG
>Ga0081540_1003098_pt1 | contig 13318 bp, 13 predicted proteins | sample TabmetS2T1R1_FD_71024 | JGI IMG/M metagenome (GOLD analysis project Ga0081540, IMG submission 71024) | Tabebuia heterophylla rhizosphere microbial communities from the University of Puerto Rico - S2T1R1 | ecosystem: Host-associated > Plants > Roots > Rhizosphere ... | reverse complement strand
TTTCGCGGGATGGACTGCGGGTCGGCGTACAGATCGTCGGCCCCTGGCTGGAGGACCGCACGCCCCTGCGGCTGGCGGAGCTGATCGAGCGCGAATTCGGCGGCTTCAAGCCGCCGCCGATGTTTGATGACTGAGCGGCGGAAACTTACCTGCAACGTTATTGCGTGTGACGCGAAGCAATCCATAATCCCGGCAGAAATAAAGCGGATTGCTTCGCCGCCCCGCTCCTCCCAAAGGACCGGGAAGCAAAGCCTGGAAGGAAACCCATGAGCAAGGACATCGACGAGCTGACCGCGCTCAATCGCGACTATGTGGCCTCGGTCCAGAACTCCGACGTCAAACGCTTCGACGAGATTCTAGCGCCGGATTTCTACTGCTCCAATCCCGACAAGTCGCTGGTCGATCGCGCGGCATTTCTGAAACAGACGGCAATACCCGTGACCATCAAGAATCTGACCGCACACGATGTGAAGATTCGCGTGCTGGGCGACTTCGCCATCATCCATGCCGCGACCAGCTACACCACGGCCGACGGCCAGCAGGCCCATGGGCGCTACACCGATTGCTGGGCGAGGCAGAACGGCAAGTGGCTCGCGGTCTCGGCACACGTGTCGCGGTAAGACGCCCGCCATCATGGCCGGGCATGACGACGTTCACTCTCTGACGCGACAATTCGGTCAGCTATCAAACATGATGACGCTGCGCAGCGTCTTGCCGGCTTTCATGTTCGCAAAACCCTCGTTGATCTCGGAGAGGTTCAGCTTGGCCGAAATCCAGTCCTCCAGATGCAGCTTGCCGCGCATGTAGAATTCGACCAGGCGGGGCATGTCGACGCGGAAGTGGTTGGAGCCCATCGATGAGCCCTGGATTCGGCGCTCCCTGAGGAAATCGAAGCCGTGCAGCTCGATCTTCTGGCCGAACGGGATCATCCCGACAATGGTCGCGGTGCCGCCCGCCGCCAGCATCGCAAAGGACTGTTCCGCGGTTTCCTTGCGGCCCAGCACTTCGAAGGAGTGTTGCACGCCGCCACCGGTGAGTTCGCGCACCTGCTGCACCACGTCGCCCCTGGCGGGATCGACGATGTCGGTGGCGCCGAGCTTGGTGGCGAGTTGCAATTTGGCCGGATTGGTATCGATCGCGATGATCCGGCCGGCACCGGCGATCGCCGCGCCGTTGATCGCCGCCATGCCGACGCCGCCGCAGCCGATCACAGCGACGGTTTCGCCGGCCCGAACTTTTGCGGTGTTTACGACAGCGCCATAGCCGGTGATGACGCCGCAGCCGATCAGCGCCGCCAGCTCCAGCGGCATGTCCTTGCGAATTTTGACGATGGCGTTTTCGTGCACCAGCATCTGCTCGGCGAACGACGACAGGTTGAGGAACTGATTGAGCTTCTCCGAGCGCGCCCAGGACAACCGATTGGAGGCACCCGGCAGCATCTTCACGGTAGTATCCGTGCACAGCACCGTGCGGCCGGTGGTGCAATTGTCGCAGGTGCCGCAGAACACCGACAGGCACGTCACGACGTGATCGCCGGGCTTCACATAGTTGACATCGGAGCCGACCTTTTCGACTACGCCGGCCGATTCATGCCCGAGCACCGCCGGTAGCGGATGCGGGTAGAGCCCTTCCATGAAGTGCAGGTCGGAATGACAGAGGCCGGCGACGCGCGTACGGATCAGAACTTCGCGCGGGCCGGGATTCGGCACGCTGACATCCTCGATCACCAGCGGTTGATTGACTTCATGCAGGACGGCGGCCTTCATGGTGTTCCCCCTTATTTCTGTTCTTTTTTGACTTGAACTAACGGCAGCCTACGCCGCGACGAGCAATTCGCCAACCTCGGCCATGCCGACGTTGCGCTCGCCGAGCAAATGATCGGTGATGGCGCGCTGGGTCGCATTTTCCGCGAGCCGGAAAGGATCGCCCACCGCGACGCGATGCTCGATCACCATGTGCGACAGCAGGAGCCGTCTGGCGTCGCCGCGCATCTCGTGGATGCGCCCGCCCTCCCAGGCCAGCGCAACGGCGCTGGCGACATGATAGAGCAGGCTGGTGGCGCGCCGCGCGTCGCCCTCATTGTCGCGCCTAGCGGCCACTTCGCGCGCGAAGCCGATCGTGCGATCGGTCAATTCGCGCAGGCGATCGCGCCAGGCCTGCGACACATTGGCGCTGTCGTCGAGGCGGGCGTGCAGGTCAGCGGCCAACGCGGCGTCGGCGCCGTGACGACCGACCGCGCGCGTCAGCGCATCGATCGCGACGATATTGCCGGTGCCTTCCCAGATCGAGCCGAGATGGGCGTCGCGCAGCAGCCGCGCGGTGGCGAATTCCTCGATGTAGCCGATGCCGCCGCGCATCTCCAACGCGTCGCCGCAGACCTTGCGTGCATCACGCGTCGCACGAAATTTCAGCGTCGGCGTCAAAATCCGCAGCAGCGCCGCCGCATCCTGGCTGCCGGCCTCCGCACGATCAAGCGCGTCCGCGGTGAGAAAACTCATCGACAGCGCCTGCTCGGTCGGCAGCATGATCTTCATCAATTGCCGCCGCGCCAGCGGCAGGTCGATGATGCGTTGGCCGAACACCACGCGGTTCTTCGCAACCGTCATCGCGTCATGATGCGCACGCCGCATCAGCGCGGTGGATTTGACGCCGTTGGAGAGCCGCGACGAATTGACCATCTCGGCCATCTGCACAAAACCGCGGTCGAGCTTGCCGACGGCATAGGCGATCGCGCCTTCGAACTTGATCTCGCCCGAGGCCATCGAGCGGGTGCCAAGCTTGTCCTTGAGGCGAACGATCCGGTAGTGATTCTGCGAGCGGTCATCGAGATATCGCGGCATCAGGAACAGCCCGACGCCGCGCGTGCCGGGCCCCGCTCCCTCGGGCCGCGCCAGCAGCATCACCACGCTGGCGTCGGCATTGGAGCAGAACCATTTTTCGCCATAGAGCCGCCAGTGATCGCCTTCCTGCACGGCCGTCGTCGTCAGCGTGCCGACGTCGGAGCCACCTTCCTTCTCGGTCATGAACTGGCCGCCCTGGGTCAGCTTGCTCATGTCGGTCTGGGTCAGCCCGTCGAGATATTTCGCCTTCAACGCCTCGCTGCCGAAATTGTTGAGCAGTTTTGCGCAGCCGTCGGTGACGTTGATCGGGCAGCCCATGCCGAACTCGGTCTGATTGAACAGGAACGTGAAGGCGTGCTTGGCCACCACAGGGTATTTGTCCGGCCAGCCCATGATGCCCTTGCGGATCGACAGCGCGTGAATGCCGAACTCGCCGAACGCGGCTTTTTCCAGCTCGCGATAGGCCGGGTGATATTCGATGTACTGCGTATCGTGGCCGAACTTGTCGCGCTGGTGCAGCACCGGCGTGTGGCGATCGGCAAGCCGCGCGCATTCGTCGAGATAGCCGCCGGCCAGTTCGCCGAGGCGATCGAGATGGGGCTCGATATGGCGGAACAGCGCATCGTGAAGATGGAGCCGCAGCAGATCGGTCAGCGCCGGATCGGCCCGGTAGAAATTCATCCCCGTCGTATCGGGCGCGAGCAATCCCGGCTGATTGGCCGAAGTGGTCGCGCGATCATGCATGCGTGGCTGCATATTTAGCCCTTGTTCGTTCCACCCGATATTGATCATCTACCGATAACGCAGGCGGTCGCGCCGTCAACAAGCATAATCGGAGGCCCACCCCATGGCGGACGGATATCGCATCATCGGCGCCGAGATGTCGCCCTACTCCGTCAAGGTCCGCTCCTATTTCCGCTATAAGGACATTCCGCACCAGTGGATCCCGCGCAATGCGGCAAGCCAGGCGGAATTCGAGAAGTATGCAAAAATGCCGATCATCCCGCTGGTGGTGACGCCAGATGGTATTGGCATCCAGGATTCCACCCCGATCATCGACCAGGTTGAGAGGCTTCACCCCGAACCGCCGATCCATCCCGCCGAGTCCGTCACGCAATTCATTTCCGCGCTGATCGAGGAGTTTGGCGACGAGTGGGGCAACAAGTGGATGTTCCACTATCGCTGGGCCCGCGACGTCGACCAGATCTCCTCGGCCGGGCGTATCGCGCGGATGCGTGCGCCGAAGGCAAGCGAGCAGGAGCATGATGCGTTCGCCCTTCAGGTGCGGGCGCGCATGGTGGACCGGGTGTGGTTCGTCGGCTCCAACGCCGTGACCGCGCCGCAGATCGAGGCCGGCTTTCAGGAAATGCTCGGCTTGCTCGAGGCGCATCTCGCCACCCGTCCCTATTTGTTCGGCGGTCGGCCGGCCTATGGCGATTTCGGGCTCTGGGGCCAGTTCTATGAAATGTGGACCGATCCGACCGTCGGCGCCCTGATCGGCGGCGGCACGCCGCATGTGCTAGACTGGATTCACCGCATGCTGTGGCCACGGGCGAAGGGTGAATTCGAAACATGGACTGCGCTGGCGCCGACCATGATGCCGATCCTGACAAAGCAGGTCGGCCGGCAGTTCTGGCCATGGACGCTGGCGAACGAGCGTGCGCTGGCCGAGGGCAAGGACGAATTCAGTGTCGCGCTCGGCGACAAGGTCTGGACCCAGAAGCCGCAGAAATATCACTGCCGGTCGCTCGGCATGCTGCGCGCGAAATATGCAGCCATCGCCGACAAGCGGGATCTCGACATGATCCTGGCCGCCGCGGGTTGCCTTGCGGGATTGCGCGCCTAGATACGAAGTCCTTGCCCTTCTCTGGAGAGCGCTCATGGAAATTCCAAAATACAAGATTGCCCTCATCGTCGGCGTCGGCGAAGGATTGAGCGCTTCGCTGGCGCGGCTGTTCGCGCGCGAAGGCATCAAGGTTGCCCTCGCTGCGCGCAAGATCGAGAAGCTCGGCGCGCTCTGCACCGAGACCGGCGCCCGCGCTTTTGCCTGCAATGCGACCGAAGCCGAAGAGGTCGAACGTCTCTTCGGCATGGTCGAGCGCGAGATCGGCACGCCCGATGTCGTCGTCTACAACGCCAGCGGAAGGGCGCGCGGCGCCTTTACCGACCTGGTGCCGGCGGATGTTGCGCAAGCAATTGCCGTTTCGGCGTTCGGCGGTTTTCTGGTGGCCCAACAGGCGGCAACACGCATGCTGCCGAACAAGCACGGCGCGGTCCTGTTCACCGGCGCTTCCGCCAGCGTCAAGGGCTATGCGCAGTCCGCGCCGTTCGCGATGGGCAAGTTCGCGCTGCGCGGGCTGGCCCAGAGCATGGCGCGCGAATTGTCACCGCAAGGCATCCATGTCGCGCATTTCGTCATCGATGGCGGCATCCGCAGCGCGGCGCGAGCCGAGCCTGCCGACCGGCCGGACTCGATGCTCGATCCCGACGCGATTGCATTGAGCTACTGGAACGTGCTGCAACAGCCGCGCAGCGCCTGGACCTGGGAGGTCGAATTGCGGCCGTGGGTGGAGAAGTTTTGAGACAGCCACTGCCATCATTGCGAGCGCAGCGAAGCAATCCATGGCGCCGCATAAAGGAAGATTGGATTGCGTCGTCGCTTACGCTCCTCGCAATGACGGAAACAACAACAAGGGGGACTCATGACCACCGAAACCAAAATCGACACCGGCACCGACGAACTGCTCTGCGTGATCCGCGACCGCGTTGCCATCATCACGCTGAACCGTCCCGAGGCGCGCAACGCGATGTCGGATAATCTGACCCCGGCCTTGCGCAACATGATCAAGGCCTGCGGCGAGAACCCCGATGTCGGTGTGCTGTTGCTGACTGGCGCCGGCACGGCTTTCTGCGCCGGTGGAAACGTCAAGGGCATGGGCGCGAACCGTGACAAGAAGAAACTCGAAATGTCCCATGACGAGAGGGTCGCCGATTTGCAGGAGCGGCAGCGTCTCCTGACCGGCGCACTGATTGCGGTACGCAAGCCGACCATTGCCGCCCTGCCCGGCCCCGCGGTCGGCGCCGGGCTCGCGCTGGCATTGGCCTGCGACATCAGGATATCAGCGCAATCGGCATTCCTTTCCACCGGCTATCTCAAGGTGGGCCTGAGCGGCGATTACGGCATCGCCTGGCTCATGACACGGCTGGTCGGCACATCGCGGGCGCGGGAATTGATGTTCACGTGCGACAGGGTCGATGCCAACAGGTGCGAGGCGATCGGCCTGGTGAACCGCGTGGTCCCCGACGACAGGCTGCAGGCGGAAGCCTTCGCGCTCGCCAAATCGATCGCTGAAGGACCGACCATCGCGATCCGCTATATGAAGGACAATCTGGACGAAGCCTTGATGTTCGATTTCGCCACGGCGCGCGATCACGAGGCCGAACGCATGGTCCGAACCCAGGTGACAGCCGATCACAAGGAAGCCGTGCAGGCCTTCATCGACAAGCGCAAGCCGGTGTTCAGGGGGACGTAGCGGGCACCTTGTAGCCCGGATGAGCGAAGCGATATCCGGGAACAGTCCCACCGCAGCGAGAGTTTCCCCGGATGTCGCTTCGCTCATCCGGGCTACGAAGCTAGATCGGATTCTCTGCGAACAGCCGCGCGACCATCACCGAGTCCAGATAGGCGCGGACGCGCACGATAGTTTCGTTCCTGAAGTAGCAGACCCAGCAATAATGATTGTCGAAGCGGAAGCCGTTTTTGGCGGTTGCCTCGGAATGCAATTCAACGATCGCTACGTCGCCGGTCACGATCAGCTCGTCGACATGCAATTGAGTACCGTTCGGCAGCACCTTGCCCAGCTTGGCGAAGGTGCCAGCGATAAAATCGGCCTTCGATTTGTAGTGACCGGCGAGCGGATGCGTGCCCATCACGGTCCAGTCGACATCATCGGCGACATGGGTGAAAAAGCCGGCGCCATCGCCATGCTCGAGACCGGTAAAAATCTGCCGCACAAAACCAGCATCGACCGTCATGACCGGGCCCCCCTTCGAAGTCGTTGAAGGAAAGCTAGACCGCTGCGAAAACATTATCAATCAACCGCTGCCCCGCCTCCCCTCGCGAAATCGACGAAAGCCCGCAGCGCTGCCGGCAATTGCCGCCGGCTCGGATAGTACAGGAAGAAGCCCGGATAGGCCGGGCACCAGTCCGCCAGCACACGCATGAGCTTGCGCTTTGCAATCAGCTCCTCGACCTGCGCTTCGAATACAAAGGCGAGACCGGCGCCATCCAGCGCGGCGTTGACCATCAGGTCCTGGTCGTTCAGCGTCAGCGGCCCCTCGACGTCGATATCGACCTCGATGCCGCCGCGCTCGAACTCCCAGTGATAGAGCGCGCCGCTGGTGAAGCGGTAACGGATGCACGGCATGCCCTTCAGGTCATGCGGCGTCACCGGCGGCTTGTGGGTCTTGAAATAGCCGGGCGAGCCGACCACGGCGAAACGGTGCCTGGGGCCGATGGCTACCGCAATCATGTCGGCGGCGATCGTTTCGCCAAATCGAATGCCGGCATCGAACCCGGCCCCGACCGTATCGATCAGCGCGTCGTTGATGATGATCTCGACGCTGACATCGGGAAAATTTTTGAGGAAGCGCGTCACGATCGGCAGCAGCACCAGCTGCGTCGACTGCCGCGCGGCGTTGAAGCGCAGCGTGCCGGCGGGCTTGCCGCGGAAATTATTGAGGTCCTCCAGCGCGTCATCGATATCGCGGAACGCCGGGCTGATCCGCGAGAACAGCCGCTCTCCCGCCTCCGTCAGCGCAACGCTGCGCGTGGTGCGGTTGATCAGCCGCAGATCCAGCCGCTCCTCGATATTTCGCAGCGCATGGCTCAGCGCCGACGCGGTCACGCCAAGTTCGGTCGCCGCCGCGCGAAAGCTGCGGTGGCGGGCGATCACAAGGAAGGTCGCGAGGTCGGAGGGGTCGATCCGCATTAATGAATTTCACTCATTAGCCCGTAGCTTATTTAATGGATTATCTCAGGTATGGCCAGCAGCTAGTTTCTGCCCATCAGGTTCGGCGAAGTCGCCGGCCACATTGGAAAGGGCAACAAACATGCGTGTCTGGTTCATCACAGGAGCTTCCCGGGGTTTTGGAGCTTTGATCGCGGAAGCCGCGTTGAAAGCGGGTGATGCGGTGGTGGCTACCGCCCGCGATCCCAACACCGTCACCGCCCGCCTCGGCACCCATGAGCGGCTGTTGGCAACCCGGCTCGACGTCACCAGCGAGGCGGAGGCGCATGAGGCCACCGGCCAGGCGGTGAAAAAATTCGGTCGCATCGACATTCTCGTCAACAATGCCGGCTATGGCCTGCTGGGCGCGATCGAGGAGGCCAGCGCCTCGGAGACCACGAAACTGTTCGGCACCAATGTGTTCGGCCTGCTCGGCGTCACCCGCGCGGTGCTGCCGCATATGCGCCGGCAGCGTTCGGGCCACGTCATCAATATCTCTTCGGTCGGCGGCTATGCGGGCTTTCCCGGCTGGGGCGTCTACGGCGCGACCAAGTTCGCGGTCGAAGGAATCAGCGAGGCGCTGGCGGGCGAGGTGGCGCCGCTCGGAATCAAGGTCACCGTGGTCGAGCCCGGCTTCTTCCGCACTGATTTCCTCGACGAGACGTCGCTTGCGCGCACCGCGCAGCACATTGACGATTACAGCGAGAGCGTCGGCAACACCCGCGCCCACGCCGCCGACGTCAACCACGGCCAGCGCGGCGATCCGCGCAAGCTGGCGAGCGCCTTCATCGCGCTCGTGAATGCCAAGAATCCGCCGCTGCGGCTGCCGCTGGGCAGCGACACGGTGGAGCGGATCGAGGCGAAAAACGCCTTTGTTGCAAGGGAGCTGGCTGAATGGCGGACGCTGGCGACTTCGACGGACTTTAGTGAGCAAGCCGCGTAAGCGCAGGAAAATAGCCCGGTTCTGGTGCGGCCAGAACCGGGCTTAGTGTGTCAGACCGCAAGCGAGGACATTGCGCTGGGAGAGACGGCGGCAAGCCGCCAACTGGCGCATGGGATTTCCTGCGGTTCGACAGGGATCTCTTTCTGGAAGCGCGTCAGCTTCCAGTCGCCGGGCGTATTGGTGAAGGCGTGGCCGGCCTTGCGGGCGAGCGCGATCATGGCGTCGTTGGAGCGCAGCGTGTCGCCGAACAGGCGCGTGGCACCGAATGAAGCCGCGCGGCATTCGAGATTTTTCATCAGCGCCTTGCCGATGCCGTGGCCCTGCCAGCGGTCGTCGATCGACAGGCCGAATTCGATCGAGGCAGTGTCGCTGTGAAACGCATAGCGCGCCTCGCCGACGATGGTCTCGCGCCCGTCGACCAGCATGGTCGCCACGACGCTGAACCGATCCGCTTCGCCAATGTGGATGAAATCCTCAAGCAGCGATGGCGGCAGTTCGCGGGTCGCGCCGAGGAAACGGTTGTAGCGGGAGCGCGTGGTCAGCGAGCGGAAATAGTTCTGCAAGGCCTCGGCATCGCGCGGCTCGACGAAGCGCACGGTCACCACCTGCCCGTTCCGCGAACGCAGCACGTCGGAATATTGCCTGAGATCGTCGAGACGCATCGTGGTCATTGCTGGCTCCCGCGGAGCACAAGAAGATGGCCGGCGTCCCCCTGATGAGGCGACGCCAGCCTGGCTGCCATCTAAGCCCGCCAGAACGGTTTTTCGGCCTCGTAGGCGACATCGCTCCAGGAGATGCCGATGTCATGGAGTTCCCGCTCGGACCACTGGGTCAGTTCGCGGCGCGACCGGTAGCGCTGCCGCCAGACATGGAGGGTTTCGGCCACCTGGGTCAAAAAGCCCGTACCATGATGATTTATCATCGATTCATGCGTATAAGTGGACATTTACGGCTCCTGTAGCTAATCTGTTGTCGCTAATATCTGCCCTCCCGACGCATTCCACAAACGACACTTTGTACCGTTTCGGATGATATAAACTCATGTATTTGGGAATTGCTGGATGACCGCCAGGTTGCCGTCGCTGAATGGATTGCGCGCCTTCGAGGCCGCGGCCCGGCATCTGAGCTTCACCCAGGCCGCCTCCGAGCTGAACGTCACGCAGACTGCGATCAGCCACCAGATCAAGCGGCTGGAGGAAGAGCTCGGCGTTCGTCTTTTCATCCGCCAGAACCGCTCGCTGGCCCTGACACCGGAAGCACAGGACTACCTGCCGGGCATCCGCGCCGCCTTCAACGACCTCAGGCTCGCGACCGACCGCCTGCTGCGCAAGGACGACGATCATGTGCTGACGGTGTCGACGCTGGCCTCGCTCGCCGCCAAATGGCTGTTGCCGCGGTTGACGGCGTTTCAGGAAGAGCATCACGGCATCGATGTCCGCATCACCACCTCGACCAATCTGGTCGATTTCCAGCGCGACAATGTCGATGCCGCCATCCGCTACGGCCGCGGCCAGTGGCCGGGCGTCCGCGCCGACTGGCTGATGGCGGACGAGCTGTTCCCGGTCTGCAGCCCCGCGCTGCTCAAGGGCAACAGGCCGCTGAAATGCCCCGAAGACCTCCGGGATCACGTGCTGCTGCACACCAGCAACGCCAACAGCGACGACTGGCGGCTGTGGCTGACGGTGGCCGGCCTGCCGGCCGATTTTTCGAAACAGCCCGGCGTCACCTTCGACATGATCTTCATGACGGTGCAGGCCGCGATCGACGGCCTCGGCGTTGCGATGGGCCGCACCGCCTATGTGCAGGAGGACATCGCCAAGGGACGGCTGGTCGTTCCCTTCAACATCGCATTTCCGGTCGACGCCGGTTTTTATCTGGTCTCGCCCTCGGGGCGAAACGATCCGCCCAAACTCGCGGCCTTCCGGCAATGGTTGCTCGCCTCCGTGCAGAGCAAGCCCTGACGCGACAGATATTCCGCATAGCGAGCTGCATGCGACATCGTCGCATATGGCCGCACTGGTCGGCAAAGTTCGCGCACGAGACGCGTGACGCAGCCGTTGCATCAGGCTAGAAAACCGCCGGGGCGGATGGATTTTCCTGGCCGAGCGCCGGTTTGATTTCCATGCCAACAACGATAACAAGAGCGCATGGTCGATCTCACTCAAAAATTCGATGTGCTGGTGATCGGCGGCGGTAACGCCGCATTGTGCGCCGCGATCAGCGCACGGCGTGCCGGCGCCTCTGTGCTGGTGCTGGAAGGCGCGCCAAAATTCTATCGCGGCGGCAATACCCGCCACACCCGCAACATGCGCTGCGCGCATGATGCGGCGACCGACATTCTCACCGGGCCCTACACGGAAGAGGAGTTCTGGGACGATTTGCTGCGCCTGACCGGCGGTCAGACCGACGAAGAGCTGGCAAAATTCATGATCGCCGAGTCCAAGGATATCCTGAACTGGATCGTCGAACAGGGCGTGCGCTGGCAGCCGTCGCTCGGCGGCACGCTCAGCCTCGGCCGCACCAACTCGTTTTTCCTGGGCGGCGGAAGGGCGATGCTGAATGCGCTCTATCTCACCGCGGAAAAACTCGGCGTCGAGATCGTCTACGATGCGGAAGTGACCGACCTCGAAATCGAGGACGGCATGTTCCTGTTCGCCAAGCTGAAGCAGCCGATCGATGGTGCGAGCGAAATCCGTGCCTCGGCGCTGGTGGCTGCCGCCGGCGGATTTGAAGCGAATATCGAATGGCTGAAGAAATATTGGGGCGAGGCCGCCGACAATTTCCTGATCCGCGGCACGCCCTATAACCGCGGTTCGATCTTGAAGCTCCTGCTCGACAAGGGCGTGCAGGACATCGGCGATCCCACCCAATGCCATGCGGTCGCCATCGACGCCCGCGCGCCGAAATTCGACGGCGGCATCATCACCCGCCACGACTCTGTCGTGTTCGGCATCGTCGTCAACAAGCACGCCCAGCGGTTCTATGACGAGGGCGAGGACATCTGGCCGAAGCGCTACGCGATCTGGGGCCGGCTGGTGGCCGCGCAGCCCGACCAGATCGCCTACATCATTTTCGATTCTACTGTTGTGACCAGCTTCATGCCGACGCTGTTTCCGCCGATCGCAGGCGCCACCATCGCCGAGCTCGCCGGCAAGCTCGAACTCGATCCGGCGGCGCTGGAGAAAACCGTCGCCGATTTCAACGCCGCCGTGCAGCCCGGCTCGTTCGACCATACCATCCTCGACGACTGCCGCACCGAAGGCATCGCGCCGCCGAAGACGCATTGGGCGCGCAGGATCGAGACGCCGCCTTATCTCGCCTATCCGGTGCGGCCCGGCATCACCTTCACCTATCTCGGCACCCGCGTGAACAAGCAGTCGCGCATGGTGATGAAGGACGGCAAGCCTTCCGCCAACATGTTCGCCGCCGGTGAGATCATGGCCGGCAACGTGCTCGGCAAGGGTTATGCGGCCGGCATCGGCATGACCATCGGCAGCGTGTTCGGCCGCGTCGCGGGACGCGAAGCGGCGAAGAATGCGAGGAATTAGGTCGGGGCTCTCTCCGCGAGAACGGTGCATGGAGAGAGCCCTTCACCCCTACCCTCTCCCCGCGAAGGGCGGGGAGAGGGAGAAGCAACAGGGAGGACTGATAATGCGGCTTGCGATTATTTCTGCTGCGGCCCTTTTGATGAGTGCAACGCTGGCCCGCGCCGCCGAGCCGATCGCGCTGCGCGACATGGGTTCGTTCCATGTCGGCGGACGGCTGGTCGAGATTTCCGGCAAGCCGGTGAAGGAAGTGACGTTCACGCCCGGCGGCGTGCCGGCAAAAGTCGATCCGAACGGCACGTATCAGGTCGAGCAGATGTATGTGCAGTATTTTCTGCCCGCCAACGAAAAGGGCGCCTACCCGCTGCTGATGTGGCACGGCGGCGGCCTCACCGGCGTCACCTACGAGACGACGCCGGACGGACGCGAGGGCTGGCTGAACTATTTCCTGCGCAAGGGCTGGGCGGTCTACAATTCGGACGCGGTCGAGCGCGGCCGCGCCGGCTGGGCGCAATACCCGGATATCTTCAAGGGCGAGCCGGTGTTCCTCACGACAGCGAATCCGTTCGAGCGCTTTCGCATCGGCGACGGCGCCGGCTCCTACGATCCGGATCCGGCCAAGCGCAAGTTGATGCCGGGCAGCCAGTTTCCGAACCAGGGTTATGAAAACTTCGTCAAGCAGAACGTGCCGCGCTGGACCACGACTGACGATGCGATCATCGCCGCCTATATCGCCGAGATCGACCGCGTCGGCCCGTCCATCATCCTGTTCCACAGCCAGGCCGGCAGTTTCGGCTTCAAGGTGGCGCAGGCGCGGCCCGACAAGGTCAAGGCGCTGATCGCGGTCGAGCCGGCCGGCCTCGGCGATCCCGCCAAGGCCGATGTCCTGAAGAACATTCCGACGCTGATCGTCTATGGCGACTACATCGAGAAGGATTCGCGCTGGCCGAAAATCCGCGCCGCCGGCGTTGCCTTTGCCGA
>Ga0081540_1003097_pt1 | contig 13320 bp, 11 predicted proteins | sample TabmetS2T1R1_FD_71024 | JGI IMG/M metagenome (GOLD analysis project Ga0081540, IMG submission 71024) | Tabebuia heterophylla rhizosphere microbial communities from the University of Puerto Rico - S2T1R1 | ecosystem: Host-associated > Plants > Roots > Rhizosphere ... | reverse complement strand
GGTCAACGAGACCTGCTACCAGTGCCACGCCGAGAAGCGCGGACCGGTCCTGTTCGAGCACCCGCCGGTCCGCGAGAACTGCCTCAACTGCCACACGCCGCACGGATCGAACCAGGCTTCGCTGCTGGTCGCGCCGATTCCGTTCCTGTGCCAGCAGTGCCACAGCTCGACGCGGCACCCGAACGATCTGCACACGCCGCAGTCGCTCGCGAGCGGCACGCATCCGGACGAACGCATCATGGGCCGCGGCTGCATCACCTGTCACGCCAACATCCACGGCTCGAATGCGCCGTCGGGTGGGAAGTTCCACGAGTAGGAGGGCCAGCGATGACGACAGCATTTCGCGCCGCCCTTTCTACCTCGTCCCCGCAAAAGCGGGGATCCAGTGCCTTTCTGTTGCGCCCGGAAAGGCGCTGGGCCCCCGCTTTCGCGGGGACGACGCTGCTGTTCGGTTGCGCATTGACGGGCGCGCTCGCCTACGCCGATACCGGCGTCGGCGTCGACACCTGGCGCGCGAACAAGCTCGATCCGACCGCGGGCGCCGCGACCGAGGACGTCGACGCGCGCGGCACCTCGTGGCTGACGCCGAGCCAGCACCGCACGCCGACCGGCAATCTGTATCTGTGTCCCGCCGAGCCGCCGGAGGTGTCCGAGCACGGCGAATGGATCTCGTACGGCCGCATCGAGATCGGCGGCGTCGCGACCGGCGGCGACGACGACAACGCGCTGTGGAACCGCTACGTGCACTGGGATTCGGGCCTCGTGCTCGGTCTGCTCGACTACACGTGGGAGCGTCCCGACGACGGCACGTACGCGAACGTGCGGGCGAGTCGCGTCAGCGACGACGACGAGTATTACCAGGCCGTGTTCGGCCGGGCCGGCAGCTACAAGATCCAGGCGTTCCTGCGCGACGTGCCGAATGTCCTGACCCACACCGCACGGCCGATCTGGAATGGCGTCGGCACGAACAACCTCACGTTGCCGGCGGGCCTTACGCCGGGCGGCAGCACGTCCGCCGAAGTCGCGGCGGTGTCGGCGGCGACGCCGGAGCGCACGCTCTCGGTCAAGCGAGAGAAGCAGGGGCTCGGCTTCAGCATGTACCTGTCGCCGGAATGGACCGCGTACGCGAACGTCACCGACGAAGAGCGCAAGGGCGCGCGTCCTTACGGCGGACCGTTCTTCTTCAACTATCCGTTCCCGGACAACGGCGGCGTGCTCGAGACGACCAAGCCGATCGACGACGCGACGATCAACCTCAACGGCGGCTTCCGCTACGCAGGGCCGGTCTGGCGCATGGATTTCGGCTACCAGGGTTCGTTCTATCGCGACCGCTATCGCAGCTACAACTACGAATCGCCATTCTCGATCGCGCCGGTCGTCGCCGGCGCGACGGCCGCGCCGCTGTACCAGGGCCAGATGGCGATGGAGCCCGACAACGACTATCACAACCTGCGCGCGACGTTCACGCGCAAGCTGCCGATGAACGGCGAGCTCTCGGTGACCGCGTCGGGCGGACGCATGTCGCAGGACGATGCGCTCATCGCACCGATCAATTGCCAGGGCGTGTTCGGCATCGATCTCGACGGCTCCGGGCTCGGTCCGCAGAATCCTTTCCTGTTCGATTGCTCGCAATGGAACACGCCGGCCGCGCTCTCGCGCCGCAACGCCGACATGGAGATCGACACGACGCTCGTCGACGGGCGCATCGTGCTGCAGCCGAGCTCGGACTGGACGATCCGCGGCGGACTGCGCTTCAACCGCGACGACTATCGCAACACCTATCTCGCCTACAACCCGCTGACCGGCCAGTACGGGTACATCAACGAGAACGGCTCGCAGGGCAGCATCGTGCCGGGCGAAGTCGGGCTCTGGGATCCCGGCGCGCAGGCGTCGAACCTCGTCCAGATCAGCAGCATCCCGCTCGACATGCAGACGATTGACGCGAACGTCGGCGCAGACTGGAAGCTCGGCGCGCACGACACGCTCGGCGCGACGTACGCGTTCAGCCGCTACGAGCCGGGCCACCGCGAGCGCAGCGAAGTCGACGACAACAGCATCAAGCTGACCTGGGTCAATCGCGCGCTCGACCGGCTGACGTTCCGCGCGAACTACACGTACCTGCGCCAGACCGGCGACCGCTACGACTACGATCCGTACGAGTTCGCGTACTCGAGCAGCCTGCCGGGCTACGTCGTCGCCGAAGGCGGCGCGTTCCCGTTCACGGTCGACGCGCTGCGCAAATACGACCTTTCCGATCGCGACGAGAACAAGGTCGATCTCATGGCCACGTTCCTCGCGCGCGACGACATGACGATCAGCGCATCGGTGCGCGGCGACTGGAACGACTACGACGCCGTGCTCGGCCGCAAGGGTTACGACACGATCAGCGCGACGCTGCAGTGGGAATGGCAGCCGACGCCGCTGACCAGCGCGAGCGTCTTTTACGGATACGACAGATCCAGGCTCGAGCTCGCCAACGTCAACGACGCCGAGACCGGCAGCGATCCGACGCTCGGCGGCGTGACGTACCCGCTCGACGGGCTCTGGTGGGCGACGGACAAGCAGAAGAACCACAACGCGGGCGCGACGCTGATGCACCAGTTCGGTCGCGTGCGCTTCGATGCCGGCTGGAACTACATCTATTCGCGCGGCACGACGAGCTATCGCTTCGCGACCGGCGCGGCACTGGCGTATTTCGCCGACTCGTTCCTGCCGGGCAACGCGTTCCCGCCGATGAACTACCGCGTCAACGGACTGACGCTCGGGCTCACGTTCCCGGTGACGCGGCGCATGTCGCTGCGCGTGTTCGACTACTACGAGAAGGGCACGATCGACGACTGGCACTACCAGGGCTTCGCGCAAGGCCAGGTCATCGATCATCGCGTCTACACCGACGGCGGACCGGAGGACTACAGCGCGAACCTCCTCGGCCTCTTGTTGACGGTCGAGCTGTAGCCGGAGATCGCGACATGACACGCCATCGCCGACTCGCTCCACTCGTCTGTGCCGCATCGCTCTTCGCGGGCGCGCTCGCTTCGGCGGACGATTTCGTCGACTTGCGCCGCATCGAAGCGCTGAAGGGCGATGCGAACGCGGGCAAGGAAAAGGCCGCCGTGTGCAGCGCGTGTCACGGCCCCGCCGGCATTTCGCCCGCAGCCGCGTTTCCGAATCTCGCGGGACAGCACGCCGAGTATCTCTACTGGCAGCTCGTCGAGTTCAAGCGCGAGGCGCGGCCGGAATCGCCGATGACGTCGCAGGTCGCCGCTCTCGACGATGCGGCGATGCGCGATCTCGCGGCGTGGTTCGCCTCGCAACCGCCGCCGCCGGCACCTGCAGGCGCGGCGGCGGGGCGCGGAGCGGCGATTTATCGCGAAGGCGACCCGGCCAGCGGCACGCCGCCGTGCCAGGGCTGCCACGGCGCCGACGGTGCCGGGCATCCGTGGGCGCAGGACGACGCGAGCTATCGCACGTACCCCGCGCTGCGTGCGCAGCATGCGGACTACGTCGTGCAGCGCCTCAGGGATTTCCGCGACGGCAAGCACGTCGGGTCATCGAGCGACCGGATCATGACGCCGGTGGCGAAAACGCTCGACGACGAGGCGATAAAGGCCGTCGCGACGTGGCTCGAGACGGGCCGGTGATTGGAGTCGCACTGGCACAACGGTTTTCGTATCGCATTTACAAAAAGACCGGGCGCGGTTTCCGCCGGCCGTCCGGGCTTCGCTGCCAAGCGATTGTTTTACCGGCGGATAGAACCCCGCATCGGTCACGTCACGCAGGCGTGGCGACGGTGCCGGGGGTAACTGGAGTCGAAGAGGCGCTCAGCGAAGCGTTCAACATCGCTGTCGTCTAATCGATGGGCTTTTGGTTCGAGGGCTCAAGGCGACGTGGCGGGGAAGGCCACGAGCCGCATCGGAGTACGGAGGAACAACATGCGCTCTTTGGTAAGCAAGACAATAACGATCGGCATTGCCGCAACGCTCGGCCTCGCTTCCGCGGGGGCGTGGGCCGCCGATCACCCCATCGCCGTCGGTGCCGCGGGAAACACGTTCGGTCCGCCGGCGGACATCACGATCGTCGCGGGTGACACGGTGACGTGGACCTACGCGGGCGGCGTGGCCCAGCATAACGTCGTGTCGGATCCGGGCTCGGTGCCAACGTTCCGTTGCGCCAACGGCTGTGACGGCGCGGGCGGCGACGGCACGCCGTCGGCTTCGGGCTGGACGTCGACCGTGACGTTCCCCACGCCGGGCACCGTCGGCTACTTCTGCGAGATCCACGGCGGGCCGGGCGGCAGCGGCATGTCCGGCACGATCACCGTGAATCCGGTGCCGGTCGAGTTGCAGACGTTCGACGTCGAGTAACCGGCGACGTCGCTTGCTGATGCAGCGGCCGGGCGCGGCCGCTGCCAGCGCTCACCTTCTCGCAGGCCATCCGCCTCGCGCAGACGCGCGAGCGCGTCGGCGCGCGTGCGCCGGATCGCCTTGCGCTGCCCGCGCCTTCCTCGCGACGGCCTCATCCGACGCCTGCGATCCGCTATGCCAAGCCCGGTGCAACGCCGCCGGCCGTGGTGTTCCGCCGATGGAACACTCAAAAAAAAACGTTGCGCCGCAGCAATCCGCAATCGATTGATGCGCGTGGCTTTTTCTCTTTAACGTCCATTTGGCACAAGCGCTGCAGTAGATAGAAGCGCATCGCAGACTGATCCCGCGTGTTTTCGAGGGGACCGGCGTTTGTGGCATGCGCGGATGTCCGGAACTTCGGCTTCCAGAAAAATTTCGCGAACCATGGCCAGGCAAGCGTAGAACGAAGGCTGATGACTGTTCGCCGGCTGCTTTCGCATCGCTGCGGAAGTGCTACCGACCCATGCAGGAGGAGAATCGAAGATGAGTTGGCTTACAGCGAAACATCGAGTCAAGCTGTACTGCGCTGCCGCAGCGCTGCTCGGAACCTGTAGCGCCGCGATGGCCGCGTCGGATACCGAGCAACTCGCGCGCATCAAGGATCCGAACCAGTGGGCGGCTCCGGGCGGCAACCTGATGCTGCAGCGCTACAGCGCGCTCAAGGGCATCAACGCCGATAACGTCAAGGACCTGCAGTTCGCCTGGTCGCAGGGCACCGGCGCGCTGCGCGGTCACGAGGGCCAGCCTCTGGTCATCGCCGACGTCGGCGGCAAGCCGATGATGTTCATGATCTCGGGCTGTCCCGAGATGTCGAAGTGCAACATCGTGCAGGCGCTCGATATCTCCGATCCGGATCATCCGGTGCAGGTGTGGAACTACCTCAAGACGAGCGGACGCGACGAATCCGCCGTGCCGCGCGCCTGCTGCGACACGGTCAACCGCGGCGGCTCGTACGCCGACGGCAAGTTCGTCTACGGCACCCTCGACGGCTACGTGATCGCGCTCGACGCGAAGACCGGCAAGGAAGTTTGGGTCGTCAAGCACGCGCATCCGGACAAGGGCGAGACGATCACGCCGGCGCCGCTGATCGCGGCCGACAAGGTCATGATCGGTTTCGGCGGCGACGAATTCGCCGCGCGCGGACGCTTCACCGCGTACAACCTCGCCGACGGCAAGAAGGTGTGGGAATGCCATTCGACGGGTTCCGACAAGGACATGTGCATCACCGCCAACACCAACAAGAAGCATCCGGAATACGGCGGGGCGGGCAAGGATCTCGGCACCAAGACGTATCCGGGCGACGAGTGGCAGCGCGGCGGCGGTGCGGCATGGGGCTGGTATTCGTATGACCCCGACCTCAAGCTCGTCTACTACTCGACCGGCAACCCGGGCCTCTGGAGCCCGTCGTTCCGCTGCGGCGCCAAGCCGCAGACGCAGGAGGCCTGCAACGACGGCTCGTACGACAACAAGTGGTCGATGACGATCTTCGCGCGCAAGGTCGATACCGGCGAAGCCGTGTGGGCTTATCAGATGACGCCGTTCGACCAGTGGGACTATGACGGCATCAACGAGAACATCCTGGTCGACAACCTCGACGTCGACGGCAAGAAGCACAAGGCGCTCGTCCACTTCGACCGCAACGGCTTCGCGTACGTCCTCGACCGCACCGACGGCACGCTGCTGCGCGCCAACAAGTACGTCACGGTGAACTGGGCCGAGAAGGTCGACATGAAGACCGGCCGGCCGGTCAAGGTGGCCGAGCACTCGCCGCTGATGCCGCAGAACAACACGCAGGCGTGTCCGTCCGCGATGGGCGGCAAGGACCAGCAGCCGGCGTCGGTCGATCCGAACGATCCTGCGAACTTCTACGTGCCGACCAACAACTGGTGCATGGAGCTGAATCCGCAGGAACGCTCGCACACGCAGCAGGGCACCGTGTACGTGTTCGCGAACGTCTACATGTATCCCGAGAAGCCGGGCGTGACGGGCAAGATCAAGAAGTTCAACGTCGTCACCGGCAAGACCGAGTGGGAAGTGGCCGACCAGTATCCGAACTGGGGCGGCACGCTCACGACGGCCGGCGGCCTCGTCTTCTACGGCAGCCTCGGCGGTGACTTCCGCGCGGTCGATCGCAACAGCGGCAAGGTGCTTTGGGCGCGCAAGCTGAGCTCGGGCATCATCGGCAATCCGATCCAGTGGTCGGTCGGCGGCAAGGAATACATCTCGGTGTATTCCGGCATCGGCGGCTGGATCGGCCTGCCGGTCACCGCGGGCCTCGATCTCAACGACAAGTTCGGTGCGATCGGCGCGACCGCGATGACGAAGGCAGCCGGCCTCAACCACATCCCGCAGGGCGGCACGCTGTACACGTTCCGCATCGGCGGACCGTCGCCGGGCGCAACGACGGCCGCGGCGGGCGGCATGTGAGCGTTTGATGCAGAGTCTGTTGTTGTCCGTTTGACCCGAAACGCCCGGCGCCGCTGGCGCCGGGCGTTTTCGCTCTCTGCCCAGCATCGATCCGCGCGCAGCCGCGCCGGAACCCTTCCCATGGTGCGCAGGCGCGGAATCCAGCAACATTCCCGCTGTCCAAGAAGTATTCCGGAACGAAAGGTGCGCTCATGAAGACGATGCTCCGCAACGCACTTTTTCTCTCGCTCGCGGCGTTTGCCGCGAGCGCATTCGCGGACGAGGGCAAGCTCACCTCGCTGACCGTCTGCGCCGATCCCGGCAACATGCCGCTCTCGAACAAGAAGGGCGAGGGCTTCCAGAACAAGATCGCCGAAGCGCTCGGCGAGACGCTCGGCACCGGCGTGCAGTACTACTGGCGCCCGTCGTTCGAGCGCGCCCTGATGCGCAACACGCTCGGCTCGGGCAATTGCGCGCTCTGGCTCGACATGGCCGCCGACACCGACGGCGCCGAGATGACGACGCCGCTCTACCGCTCGACGTTCGTGCTCGTCTATCGCGAGGACTCGGGTTTCGTCATCAAGGATCTCGACGATCCCAGGCTCCAGAACATCCGCATCGGCGTGTACCAGGTCTCGGCGATGCGCCAGGCGTTCGCCGCGCACGGCATCATGCAGAACACCGTGATCCAGTATCTCTCGCACGACGGCGATATCGTGCCGGAAAACCAGCCGTCGTATTCGGTGCAACAGGTGATCGACAAGAAGACCGACGCCGCCGGCGTGTGGGGCCCGATGGCCGGCTACTACAAGTCGATCAAGAAGGCGCCGCTGGTGATCCAGCCGGCGAACCTGATGGAGGACAACATCCCGCTCGAGTTCGACATGGCGATGGCGACGCCGCGCGGGCGTCCCGAAGTGAAGGTCGCGATCGAGCAGGCGATGCGCGACAGCAAGGACAAGATCCGCGCGATCCTCGTCGAGTACGGCGTGCCGCTGGTCAAGTGCGCGGAGTGCATCATCGACGGCGACCTGCCCTCACACGGGCCGTACAAGCCGCAGCCGCCCGCGACGCAGACAGCCGCGAACGCCGAGCCGAAGACGAGCCTCGCCGATCTCAAGAAATGGCTCGCGCAGGGCGCAGACAAGGACGCCGAGCTCGGCAACGCCGTCATCGCGCAGGATCTCGAGCGCGTCACCTATCTCGTCGAGCATGGCGCCAACGCGAGCGCGCGCGACGGCGACGGCGCGACCGCGCTCGGCAACGCGGTGCGCTTCGGCTATGCGCCGATCGCGACGTATCTCGTCGAGCACAAGGCCGATCCGAACGCGACCGATCTCTCCGGCTGGACGCCGCTCATGTACGCCGCGTGGATCGACGATGCACCCGTCGCGAGCTCGCTCATCGCGCATGGCGCGAAGCTCGACTTCACGCGCGAGTCGAGCGGCATGACGCCGCTCTCGATCGCCGCGCAGAACGGTAAGGCCAAGGCCGCCGCCGTGCTCATCGATGCCGGCGCCGACGTCGATCATCCGGTCGGCAAGGGAAGCTATACGCCGCTGATGCTGGCGGCGACGTCGGGCTCGACCGACATCGTCGGGCGCCTGGTCAAGAAGGGTGCGAACGTCAACGCGAAGAATCCGGGCGGCCTCACGGCGCTGATGATCGCAGCGGCCGGCAACCGCACGGACGTCGCGACGCTGCTGATCGAGGGCGGCGCCGATCCTTCGCTCAAGAGCGAGGACGGGCGCACGGCGCTGTCCATCGCCGAATCGAACAACGCCGACGCGGTCGCCAAGCTCCTGAAGCAGGCGTCGCACAAATCCGGCGGCAAGACGTGAGCGCGACGGCAAGGTGCCGGCAAGACGCCGTGAAGACGGCCTCTTCCGGCCCGCCCGCGAGGCCGGCGGTTAGGCGGCCTTAAAGTCGGCGCGACGAAAATCTTGGGTGTGAGGGCAACCGTTCGCACGCGAGAACGTGCGTTCTTTTTCGAAGGAGATGGCTGTGTTGAAGAAATTCATCGGTGGTGCCGCCCTCGCCGCGCTCGCAATCGGCGCGATCGCGAGCGTGCACGACGCCGCACGCGCGGCGGATGCCGCGAAACCGTCGGTCGACTACACCAAGGTCGCGCCGACCGACCTCGTCAAGCAGACGCCGAAAGGTCAGCTCAAGAATCCGTACACCGACAGCCAGGCCGACATTGTCGCCGACGGCGAGAAGAAGTTCCTCGGCTACAGCTGCAACGGCTGTCACGGCGGCGGCGGCGGCGGCGGCATGTGTCCGCCGCTGAGCAACGACGTCTGGGTCTACGAAGGCGACGACGACACGCTGTTCCGGCTCGTCACGCTCGGCAGCGACGAGCTCCAGAAGCAGGGCTATACGCGCAAGGGCAGCGAGAGCGTGGTCGGACCGATGCCGCCGTTCGGCACGCTGATCAAGAACAGCGACGAGCTCTGGCGCATCCTGACGTTCGTGCGCTCGAAGTACAGTCCGAACGCGGATCCCAAGTACAAGTTCGGAACTCCCGAGGACCAGAAATAGTCTCACGGCGCATCTTGCGCACGAGCCATCACGCGAGCGCCGCGATTCCGGCAACGTCCCGGCGTTCCGTCGCGGCTCGCTTCGCGCGATGATTTGCCATGATGCGATGCCGGTGCGCGCGTCCGCTCGCGCGCCGTCCCGAAGTCAGCTACGGAGTCAGCGTGTCGAATCCAACCCGGCGCCTGCGGGCGCATGATCTTCCGTTTCTTCCCGCGCGGCCCGCAGTCCCGGCAGCGATGCTCGCCGCCGTCGCTTTCGCGAACGCCGCCATCGCTGCGCCGCTCGCCTACGTGCCGAACCAGAAAAGCGGGACGATCTCGGTCATCGACACCGCGACCGACACGGTCACCCGGACGCTCGCGGCCGGCAGCGCGCTCGGCAAGCGTCTGCAGGCGATCGACACCGATGCGAAAGGCACCCTGATCTATGTCGTCGATGCCGAGCACGACAAGCTCGTCGCGGTCGATCCCGCGAGCGATACGGTGAAGCAGAGCGTCGCCATCGGCGAGGACGCCGAAGGCGTGCGCCTCTCGCCGTCGGGCGATCTCGTCGCTGTCTGCGCCGAAGGCCAGCACAAGGTGCTGCTGATCGACCCGAAGACATTCAAGATCGAAGCGCGCATCCCGACCCGCGGAAAGAATCCCGAGCACTGCGAGTTCTCGCCCGACGCCACGCTGCTCCTGACCAGCAACGAGGGCTCGGACAATCTCGACGTCATCGACGTCAGGCAGAAGAAGTCGATCGGCACGATCGCGACCAGCGGTCACCCGCGCGGCGCGGCGTTCGTGCCAGGCACCTCGCATGTCTACGTCGCGCAGGAATCGGCGAACGTGGTCGACGTGATCGACCTTCCCTCGCGCAAGAAGATCGCCAGCATCCCGACCGCTCTGCGCACCGCCGGCATCACGGTGAGCCACGACGGCAAGCGCATTTATGCGGCCAACGGCGGTGCCGGCAGCGTGTCGGTGATCGACGTCGCGACCGGCAAGGTGACGGCCGAGATCAAGGTCGGCCAGCGGCCCTGGAACATGGCGCTGACGCCGGACGGGAGGAAGCTCTACGTCGCGAACGGCCGCTCGAACAGCGTGAGCGTGATCGACACCGCCGAGGGCAAGGTCATCAAGGAAATTCCGGTCGGCGAGCTTCCGTGGGGTGTCACGATTCCGCAATGAGGACGATGCGCTGTACGCATCGTCGCCATCTGGAACAGCTGTTCCATTTCCGTTTCACCGCTGCGCCGAAACGAATGCGATCGAGCGCTTCAGGGGGCCTATAATCCCATGTAAAACCGCGGCTTATGCTTTGTTTTTGAGTGGCATGCAGATTGCCTTCCACGTCGCATTCGAGGTCCGCTCGGACACGAATTTTTCCGCAATTGCAGGCGCGCCGCGCGACTCCCGCGCAGCGCCCGGCGCCCAGGTTGCGACTGGACGGTCGAGACTCGCCAGAAACGGATTTTTTCCAGGAGATCCTGAGCAATGAAAACCAGAGCAGCAGTCGCATGGGCGGCCGGCAAGCCCCTCGAGATCGAGGAGGTCGAGCTTTCGAAGCCGCAGGCCGGCGAAGTCCTCGTGCAGATCGTCGCGACCGGCGTCTGCCATACGGACGCGTTCACGTTGTCGGGCTCCGATCCTGAAGGCATGTTCCCGGTCATCCTCGGCCACGAAGGCGGCGGCATCGTGCAGGAAATCGGTCCCGGCGTGACGAGCGTCAAGCCCGGCGACCACGTGATCCCGCTCTACACGCCCGAATGCGGCGTCTGCAAATTCTGCAAATCCGGCAAGACCAATCTCTGCCAGGCGATCCGCGTGACGCAGGGCAAGGGCCTCATGCCCGACGGCACCTCGCGCTTCTCGAAGGACGGCAAGCAGATCCTGCACTACATGGGCACGAGCACATTCTCCGAGTACACGGTGCTGCCCGAGATCGCGCTCGCGAAGATCAACCCGAAGGCGCCGCTCGACAAGGTGTGCCTGCTCGGCTGCGGCATCACGACCGGCATCGGCGCCGTGCTCAACACGGCGAAGGTGCAGCCCGGCTCGACCGTCGCGGTGTTCGGTCTCGGCGGCATCGGCCTTGCGGTCGTGCAGGGCGCGGTCATGGCGAAGGCCGCGCGCATCATCGCCGTCGATCTCAATTCCTCGAAGTGGGAAATGGCCAAGGCGATGGGCGCGACCGATTTCGTCAATCCCGCCGACTTCAAGGACACGCCCATCCAGCAGGTCATCATCGACATGACCGACGGCGGCGTCGACTACTCGTTCGAGTGCATCGGCAACGTCAAGGTCATGCGCTCGGCGCTCGAGTGCTGCCACAAGGGCTGGGGCGAATCGACGATCATCGGCGTCGCCGGCGCGGGCCAGGAGATCTCGACGCGTCCGTTCCAGCTCGTCACCGGCCGCGTCTGGCGCGGCTCGGCGTTCGGCGGCGTCAAGGGCCGCACGCAGCTGCCGGGCTACGTCGAGAACTACATGAAAGGCGATCTCAAGATCGACGAGTTCGTCAGCCAGGTCCTCCCGCTCGACCAGATCAATCATGCGTTCGATCTGATGCACGAAGGCAAGGTCATCCGGTCGGTGATCCGTTACTAAGCGGTGCGCGCCGCGCGGGCGTGCCGCGCGCTTTCAAACGTGTGAGGTGAAAAATGGCCGTTAACCTTCATCCAGCGATCGACAATGGCATCAAGAAAGGCGATTCGAACTTCGGCGGCGGCACGCTGAACTGCAAGTGTGGCGCGGTCGAGGTCAAGCTCGCCTCGAACGTCGTGCATCAGCACGCGTGCGGCTGCACCAAGTGCTGGAAGCCGGAGGGCGCGACGTTCTCGGTCATCGCGGTCATTCCGAAGGACAAGGTGTCGGTGACCAAGGGCGCCGACAAGCTGAAGGTCGTCGATTCCAAGGCGACGATCCAGCGTCACGCCTGCACGAACTGCGGCGTGCACATGTACGGCCGCATCGAGAACGACAAGCACGCGTTCTACGGCCTCGATTTCGTGCACACCGAGCTCTCGCCGCAGACCGGCTGGCAGGAGCCCCAGTTCGCCGCGTTCGTCTCGTCGATCATCGAGTCAGGTTTCCCGCCGAACCGCATGGGCGAAGTGCGCTCGCGCATCAAGGAGATCGGCCTCGAGCCGTACGACTGCCTGTCGCCGCCCTTGATGGATGCGCTTGCGACGCAGGCCGCGAAGCTGTCCGGCGTGCTCAAGGCGTGATGTCCTTCGGGGGCGTGTCCGTCACAGCGCCGGGCGCGTCCTCCTTTTTATGCATGCGGCAAGCCCGCTAGCCGTTCCGGCGCAATCGCGCGCACCAGGCGCCCCGCGCCCGCTGCGCATCGCGATCGCCGACGACCATGCCGTCGTCCGCGCCGGCTATCGGCGCCTGCTCGAGCTCGATGCGCGCGTGCAGGTCGTCGCGGAGTTCGGCGACGGCGAAAGCGCGTACCGCTGGCTCGCGGCACACGACGCGGACGTGCTCATCCTCGATCTCAGCATGCCGGGCCGCGGCGGCCTCGCGACGCTGCAGCGGCTGCGCCAGCGCGTGCCTGCGCTGCGCGTGCTCGTCTTCACGATGCACGAAAGCGCCGAGCTCGCCGCGCAGGCACTGCATAGCGGCGCATCGGGCTACATCACGAAAAGCAGTCCGCCCGAATCGCTGGTCGCCGCCGTGCACGACGTCATCGACGGCGGCCAGCCCGTGTCGCCCGACATCGCGCGCGCGCTGTCGAGGCCGAAAGCCGGCGCGCCGCACGACGCGCTCTCGCCGCGCGAGTTCGAGATCTTCCTGCTGCTCGCGCGCGGCGACAGCGTCGAGCAGATCGCCTCGAACCGCTGGCTCAGCGCGAAGACGATCGCGAACTACCAGACGGCGATCCGGCAGAAGACGGGGCTTGCGTCGTCGCTCGAGATGTACCGGTACGCGGCGGCGCACGGGCTCGTTACCAACCCCAGCCAGTGATGTTTCCTTCTCCCGCT
>Ga0081540_1003096_pt1 | contig 13322 bp, 16 predicted proteins | sample TabmetS2T1R1_FD_71024 | JGI IMG/M metagenome (GOLD analysis project Ga0081540, IMG submission 71024) | Tabebuia heterophylla rhizosphere microbial communities from the University of Puerto Rico - S2T1R1 | ecosystem: Host-associated > Plants > Roots > Rhizosphere ... | reverse complement strand
AAGGAACGCTCATGTCAGTGAAAATCGACGAACTGCTGCCGACGGCGAAGGAAATCCAGAAGCAAACCGCGCTCAAGGAAGCCGAGAAGGCCGACCAATATGCCCGCCGGCTGGCGGCGGCCGAGGCGGAAAAGCGCGCCTTGATCGAGCGGCTGAGCAAGCCATCGGGCCTGACCGAGGACGAAAAGGTCCAGCTTGCCTCCACCGTCATCCAGCGTGCCGTGCGCAATGGACTGACCGAGGTTCAGGTCTACCGCTTTCCCAATTCGCTCTGCACCGACAATGGCCGCGCCATCAACCAGCAGGATCCGGGCTGGGAGAAGACGCTGACGGGAATTGCCCAGGAAATCTACCAGCTCTGGTTCGATTACCTGAAGCCGCGCGGCTATCGCATTCGATTCCAGATCATAGATTTTCCGGGAGGGGTCCCGGGAGATATCGGCATCAGCATCGCCTGGGGCGATTAAGCAACCTGTCCGATTTAGCTCGATCTGTGGAAACCCTTTGTCATGGCAAAAAATGAAGACGCGCCGGCCCGGATGAAGCGCAAGGACTACGAAGAGGAGTTGCGCAAGCTCCAGGTCCAGCTTTGTCACCTTCAGGAATTCGTAAAAGAGAAGAAGCTCAAGGTCATCGTCCTGTTCGAAGGCAGGGACGCCGCCGGCAAGGGCGGCACGATCAAGGCGATCACCGAAAAAGTGAGCCCCCGCGTCTTCCGCGTCGTCGCGCTGCCTGCGCCTTCGGACCGGCAAAAGAGCCAGATGTTCATGCAGCGCTACATGGAGCATTTCCCGGCCGGCGGCGAAATCGTGATCTTCGACCGCAGCTGGTACAATCGCGCCGGCGTCGAATATGTCATGGGCTTCTGTACGGACGAGCAGCACCGCCGCTTCCTGACGGTGTGTCCGCAAATCGAGAAGTATGTCGTGGATGCCGGCGTCCTCCTGATCAAGCTGTGGCTGGAAGTCGGGATGGAAGAGCAGGAAAAGCGATTCCATGCGCGGATAGATGACCCGCTCCGGCAATGGAAATTGAGTCCGATGGACCTCGAATCCTACAAGCGCTGGTCCGACTTTACGCGGGCGCGCGATCTGATGTTCAAGGCGACGAACTCGAAACACGCGCCGTGGCGTATCGTCCACTCGGACGACAAGCGCCGCGCGCGGCTGAATTGCATCGCGCATTTGCTCGAGACGATCCCGTACAAGCGCCTGTCCAGGGACAAGGTCAAGCTGGAGAACCGCGTCATCAAGCGGGGCTACAATGACAAGAAGGGCTTGCGCGGAGTGAAGGTCGTCGAAGAACGATACTGAACGGGTCAGGCCGCGCCATCTTGGCGCGGCCTTCCGCGCCTCCCCATTACTTCAAGCGAACGGTCACGCCGCCCACCGCCGCCGAAACTTCCGCGCCGACTCTGGGACCGCTGAGTTGCAGGACGACGCCGTTGGCGTTCTGCAGCTGGACACCGCCTGCCCCGGCCGCCACCGCGCCGCCGGCCCCGATCGCGCTATACGTGCCTTCGATCGAAGCCGGGCCTCTCAAATTGAGCGCGCGGCCGACAAACTTCGTCGTCGATGCGCCGATCGTAAAGCCTACACTCATGCCGGAGACCGTAAACGGATAGCGCTTGCCATGAAGGACCAGGACGCCCTCGCCGCCTCCTACGCCGACGATGAAACCTCCCTTGGTGAAGACGACCGCGACCTGGCCGGTCTCCGCGCGCGACGGTGCGCTGAAGCCGGTGATCCCGACGAGCAAGGCGGCGAGAGCGGCGAATGTGGCATTCCTTCCCATGACTTCTCCTTTTGAGCGTTGCTAGGTCGAGCGGCAGTATTATTACGGATGAGCCGAACACGCTGGGTGCCGGGCCCTGCGTAGCGGATGAAACCGAGGACCCGGACTCCGTCCTTGCTTCGCGGGGACGCGCTGTGATGCCTCGCATACGTCTCTGCAGCCGCAGGCGGGAGTCCCATTGATCCAGATCAACGTTCTCCTTCGCTCCCGGTGAAGCCTTTCGTCCGGGCCCAGCTCGAGAAAACGGACGACTGCCATGTCCAGGGCGTTGCGGGTGCTCGTCGTATACATCATCGTTACCCTAGTGCTGCTTGCCGCGGCTTTCGCTGACGATCGACCAGCGCGCGCGGCCGACCAGGAACCGGCCATCCAGGAGGAGGTGTGGGCTATTCCGGTAACGTTGCCGACCATCGCCTATGTGGTCAGGCCGGTCGGCAGCGGTCCGTTTCCGCTGGCGATCATGAATCACGGCGTGTCGCTCAACCAGCGCGATCGCAGCTTCTTTCCAATCGTCGAATTCCGCGACGCCGCTATGTGGTTCGCGCGCCGCGGCTACATGGTGGTCGCCCCGACCGGCACAGGCTATGGGGCGAGCGCCCTCGATGACGCCGAGCGCGGACTGTTCTCCGTGTTCTATTCGAAGATCGGCAATTGCGAAAACCCGAACTTCCGCGATGCGGGTCGCGCGGTGGCCCTGCTCGACAAGTGGATCATCGAATACATGACCGATCAGAAGCTGATCGCGCCGGACAACGTCATTGTCATCGGTCAGTCGGCCGGCGGCTGGGCGACGATCGCGCTTTCCGCCGAAAACCTTCCCGTCGTCCGCGCGCTCATCACCTTCGCGGCCGGCCGCGGCGGGCGTGTCGGCGGCAAGCCGAACAATAATTGCGCACCCGATCAGCTCATCAAGGCAACGGGCGAATTCGGGCGAACCGCCCGCGTTCCCATGCTGATGATCTACATCGAGAATGACACGTTCTTCGGCCCCGAACTGTCGAAGCGAATGCATGCGGCGTACACCGCTGCGGGCGGCAACGCCGAGTATCACCTGCTGCCGCCGTTCGGCGGCGAAGGGCATTTCCTGATCGGCTCGAAAGACGCCATTCCGCTGTGGGCGCCGCTCGTCGGTCCATTTCTCGACAAGTACCAATAAGAAAGGCAAGCCATGATTGCGGGTAAGGCTGGATTGCCATTGATGTCCGCCCTCCTCGCCGTGCTGCTTGCGGCGTGGCCCGGCGCGGCGCTCGCGCAGCAGCCGGCAACGAGCGGCGCAGGGGTAGGCGAGAAGCCGGCCGGCCAGGAGTCCGCGGTCCGCGGCCAGCGCATGGCGCGACCGATTCAATATGGCGACTGGCGCAAGGTCTGTTTCAAAACGCCGGGAAGCAACCAGGTCTGCCGCACCACCATCAGCGGCACTTTCGAGACCGGCCAGTCCGCGGTGCGCGTCGACCTGATCGAGAAGGAGGGCGAACCTGCCGCGCGACTGCAGATGTTTTTGCCCGTCGGCCTGTATCTGCAGGCCGGCGTCAAGCTGACTGTCGATCAAGGCACGGCCTACCGCGTGCCCTATGTCTGGTGCCTGACAAATACCTGCATCGCGGCTGATGTGGCCGCGCCGGCGCTGATCGGCGAAATGGAAGGCGGACAGAAGCTGTCGCTCGAGGTCGTCGACTCCAGCGTGCTGACGGTGACGACGTTGCTCCCGCTCGAGAAATTCGCAGCTGTCCGGCGCGGAAATCCGGTGCAGACCTACGAGCAAAACATCGACGAGTAACGATGCCGCGCGGATGCCGGCGTCTCAAATCGTCCCGGCCAGCGCCTTCTCGATCGGCTCGATCAGGGACATGGCCGAGAACGGCTTCGTCAGATAGGCGATGCAGCCCGACTCCATTGCCGCCATGCGGGTCCCGTGATTGTCGTTCGCGGTGATGTAGATGACCGGCAGCGAAATCCCCGCATCCTTCAGACGATGCCTCACCTCTATTCCGGATTCGTCGTTCAGGTTGACGTCCAGAATGACACAGAGCGCCTGCCCGAAATCGTCGTGCTCCTGAAATGCCTGCGCGGAAGGAAACAGGACGCAGTCGTAACCGTGCGCCTTCAGCAGGCGCTTTACGCCGCGGAGCGTTCCCGGGTCGTCATCGACGACAAAGACGGTCCCTCGATTCAGCAAGAGCATTCATCCCTGGTCAGCTTCCGCCGCACAACGCGGCGATCACGCAAAGACGGGTCACACGCTGAAATAACAGAGGCACTGGCAATAGGCTATTCGGGAATCACGAACGTGGTACGCCTGACCCACGACATTGCCTATTGTCCCATAGGACAATGAGCCAAACGAGCGGCGTTGAAAGAGAGGTTGTTAATTATCCCGGCCGTTCGCCTCGGGCTCACGCAGAATGCCAACCCGTTCCGCGAGCGAGACAAGCTCCGCCAGCGACTGGACCTGCATCTTCTGCATCACACGCTGGCGATGTGCCTTGATGGTCCGCTCCGTCGCGCCCAGCTCGTAAGCGATCTGCTTGTTGGTCTTGCCGCGAACAACCAGCCCGAACACTTCCCGCTCGCGCGGCGTCAGCGCCACGAGGTGATGGCGTATCGACTCCAGCCTGATCTTGGCGCCGCGCGCGGTGTCCTGGCGCTCGATCGCCCGCTCGATGGCGCGCAACAGTTGATCCGACGACACCGGCTTGGTGAGGACATCTTCCGCACCTGCTTTGATCGCCTGAACCGTGGTCGGCACGTCGGCGTAGCCGGTCAGAAACACGATGGGAACCGTCGAACCGAGTTCGACCAGCCGACCCTGCAGCTCCGGCCCGCTGAGCCCGGGAATTCGCACGTCAAGCAGAATGCAGCTCGGATCGTCCTCGTTCGGCATGCGGTCCAGGAAATGCTGGGCGGTCGGATAGCTCATGACCTCATAGCCGGCTTTCTTCAGGCGGCGCTCGATCGCGGTCCGAAAGGACGCATCGTCATCAACAATATGAATAAATCCCGCCATGGTCCCCTCCTACGCTAAGATACCGCCAGCGGCAGCGTCAGCCGGAACACTGCGCCTCCGCCGCTCTGGTTTTCCGCCCAAATCCGTCCCTTGTGCGCCTGCACGATCGTTCGCGCGATCGACAGGCCAATTCCCATTCCCTGCTTCTTGGTTGTGAAAAATGGATCGAATATCTCGTTCAGCTTCTCCGGCGGAATGCCGGGGCCAGTGTCGGAAATCGAGATGATCGCCGACGCGCTGCCGTTCTTCTCCGTCTTGCAGATCACGGTCCGCCCATATGGAATGGATCCCATCGCGTCCATGCTGTTCACGATCAGATTCAGGATCACCTGTTGCAACTGCACGGGATCGCCCTTTACCCGCAACGGCTCGGGCGAAGGCGACAAATAGAGCGCGACGTTGCGCGCCGAGGCCTGCACCGACAGGAAATCGAACACTTCGCTCATGGCGTCGTTCAGATCGATGTCCCTGTCCTCGTACGGCGTCCGCTTCAGGAAGCTGCGCATGCGCCGTATGACCTCGTTGGCGCGCAAATCATCCCGCTTGATATCCGCAAGGATTTCCTTCACCTCGCCGAGATCGGGCGTCGGCGAATTCAGGATCAGCTCCGCCGTCTCGGTGTTGGTCAGGATCGCGCCGAGCGGTTGATTGAGCTCGTGCGCGATCGAAGACGACAGCTCGCCGGCCGTCGCCTGGCGATTCACATGTGCCAACTCGGTCATGCGATGCCGCGCCTCGAACTCCGCTTTGCTTCGCTTCCCCCGCTCGTGCAGCAGAACTGAAATCAGCCCGGCCTGGACGAGAACGACGGCGACAACGGACATGATCTCCCACCGGTATTTGTCCCAGGCGGTCGGATCGCGAAACCGGATTTCGCTGTTCGGCGGCAGCCTGGTTTCAGCGACGTTCCAACGCTGCATCTGACGCCAGTTGAAGATCGGCTTTACGGCGTCGCTGAGAACCGGCGGAATGCTCGACGCCGGCTCGCCATTGAGGATGCGAAGCGCCAGCCTGCCCGCTTCGATGCCGATGACCCGCGGCATGAGCACGAAACCGCCGGTCCCACCCGGCGCAAGGAAGGTCTCCGCCGCCACGACCATCGGCCGGTTCGCCTTCTCTGCGATCATCCCTGCGGCGGTTGCCGGGGGGAAGTAGACCCCCTCGCCGTCTGAATACATCGCCGAGTAAACGATCGCGCTCCGGTCAGGCAACGCCGCAACCTGCTCTCGTACCTCCTTCATCGTGCGGCCGACGAGATCGATCACTTTCAGCCCGGAGGTTGCTTCCGGGATCTCCTGCTTCCAGCTCTGGAAGACGGGTATACCGTCCCAGCGATCGCCGACGAACACAACCGTCTCGAGGCGGGGTACGATGGCGCGCGCTGCCTTGATCGAATTGGAGAGCGGTACCCTGATGATGTGACCCGTCACGTCGGCGGGTAGCGATGCGCGCCCGAGCTTGGTCTCTTCCACCATCGCGAAAACGATCGGCGCGTCCGGCCACAGCTTCGAGCGCCACCGCAGCGCAAGATCGAGGGTCGCAGTCCCCACCGCCACCACGACGCCTATTCGCAGGCGGTATTTTTCCTCGAAATGGCGCAGCAGGCTTTCTTCGTAAGCCTCGCCGCGAAATCGGCTGAGATCGAGCCCTTCGCTGTAGAGGGTGATATGCGCCTGGCGTTCGTTCACCACCGAACGCAGCCCGGAAAAGATCTCGTAATAGAACGGCCCGCGCAGATCGGACTGGTCGAGCACCAGGATCGATTTTGCCACTTGTTCCTGTGCGGTCGCCTGAGCCGCGGCAAGCAGGACCCCGACGCTGAACAACAGGATGCCGACGATCCGCATGACCATAAGTGCGGGCCCACATTGGAGACCGAGGCTAACATGCGATTGCAACTGTGCAAACAAGCTGCTCCGGACAGCGCGGCCAAGGGGCCGCCCGTTACGGAATTACCGTTGTGCACGCTAACCGGCATAGCGACATGTCCTTTGGGACAATGGCTGCAGGGCCAATAGCCCGTCGCCCCGCCAAGTCGTAAACAACCTGCGGCAGTACGGGACGTTGGGGCTCCCGGCCCCGCATAGATGTCCCGGCGTGTGCCAATGCGAAGACCCAAACAAGGAGAGATCCATGTTTGTCAATGTCAACGCCCATCCCGGCAGCCGACCGAAAGTTCTGGGCCAACTTGGCGAGCTCTCCCGGGCGCGCACAATGTTGAGCGAATTCAAATACGCCAGAGGCGCCGAGATCTACGGGGAATCCGAGCCGGCCGATTATATCTATCAGGTCGTCGATGGTGCGGTGCGAAGCTACAAGCTTCTCTCCGATGGCCGCCGCCAGATCGGCGCCTTCCATCTGGCGGGCGACATCTTCGGACTCGAAAACAGCACGCTGCACCGCTTTACGGCGGAGGCGATTGTCGAGACCACGGTTCGGCTGATCAGGCGCTGCAGCCTGGAGCACGTCGCGGAAACCGACGTCGTCGTTGCGCTCGATCTTCTGAACATGACCACGCGCAGCCTGCGCCATGCCGAGGAACACATGCTCCTGCTGGGGCGCAAGACGTCGCTCGAGCGTGTCGCGGCCTTCCTGCTCGAGATGGACCGCCGGCTGACCGCAGCCGGCAGCATCGCACTTCCGATGTCCCGTCGCGACATCGCCGACTATCTCGGACTTACGCTCGAGACGGTATCCCGGGCGCTGTCCTGTCTTCACGCCAAGGGCATTCTCGGCTTCCTCGGCCAGACGCAGCGGGAGATCGTGCTGCTGGACCGGGTCCGCCTCGCCGAGCTTGACGTCTAGCCGTTGCGACCGGGTACCAGCGACGAATAAAGGTCGATCGTCTTCCGCAGGACCTCGAACAGGACTGCCGTCGACCAGCCGAACAACAGCACACCGTTCATCGCTGTGATCGGCCCGAGCAGGCGCCATTCCTTCACCGGCGTGACATCGCCGTAACCAAGCGTCGTGTAATTCACGAACGCAAAATCAAACGCATCGGTGCCTTCCGCCACCGCATCGACGAGCATGTAGGCCCGCGACCACACAAACACTTCCAGCGTATGCGCAACGATCAGAACCAGCGCCGCGGCAACCATCACGCTGGCAAGACCGAGCCAGGGATGCGGCGTCTTCCTCTGCACTGCCGCACGGGCGACACGAATCACGATCACGGTCACCAGTGCGTGGATGATGATATTGCAGGTCGTGACCGACGCGCCGACGCACAGTTGACGCAGCATGCGAGCCCTCCTTCACGGCACATGGTCGGAAGCGGTCTATATCCGGATTGATCTATGTCAACCGAGCGTTTTCCGTTACAAAGCACTCAGCTACCGATGCCGAACAAATCGCCGAAGACCTGGTATGTGTCCTATACCGTCAGCAGCGTCGCGCACGGCCACCGGACGCTGAGGGCGACGGAGACGTTTTCCGGCGAGACCGAGGCAAAAATGTTTGCGAGGGCAAAGACAGAGGCCGGCGACAACACCCTGGTCGCAGGAACGCTCAATCCGGTTTCGCCAAAGCGGATGATCCCTTCTACCGAAATCACGAGCTGGCTGTACGACGAGTCCTAGCCGACTTGTTCGTGGCGGCTTGAGCAACTCAGCCGAACATAACTGGCGGGACGCGCGATCGCCCATGCGTGACCTTTGACACAGATCAAGCGGCCGGACCGCCGCCGGCGTCAGCCTTCCCGAGCATCAGCCGCGGGAAGCACCGGAGCCTGCAATGAAAGCCGTTTCCGCCGAACAAGCCGTCGCGATGATTCCGAATGGTGCGAGCGTCATGATCGGTGGTTTCATGGGCGTCGGCACGCCCGAACGCCTGCTGGATGAACTGGTGCGGCAGAATAAATCCGAGCTTTCCATCATCAGCAATGACGCCGCGGTTCCCGGCCGGGGTATCGGAAAGCTGTTCGACGCGTCGCTGGTGGCGACGCTGACGGCCAGCCATATCGGGCTCAATCCGAAAGTGCAGCAGCAGATGATGGCCAACAAGGTGGCCGTCAATCTCGTGCCGCAGGGCACCTTCGTCGAGCGTATCAGGGCCGGCGGCTGCGGTCTCGGCGGCGTGCTCACCCCGACCGGCGTCGGAACGATCGTCGAGGAGGGCAAGCAAAGAATCGAGGTTAACGGCCGCAGCTTTCTGCTGGAGACAGCGCTTCGCTCCGACTTCGCCCTGATCCATGCATTCCTGGCCGATTACATCGGCAATCTCTCCTATGCGCTGACTGCCCGCAACTTCAACCCCGTGATGGCCATGGCGGCGGATACCGTGATCGTCACCGCGGAGCACATTGTCCCGGTTGGCGTCATCACACCCGACCACGTCGTGACGCCTGCGCCGCTTGTCGACTATCTCATCGCCAACGGGTGAAAACATGGATCCCCAAACGATCATCGCACGGCGCGTCGCGCTCGAACTTCGCCCAGGCAACCTGGTCAATTTGGGCATCGGAATTCCAACGCTGGTCGCCAATTACGTTCCGCAGGGGCTCAATGTCTTCTTTCAGTCCGAGAACGGATTGATCGGTACAGGGCCCATCCCTGAGCAGGGAATGGCCCATCCCATGCTCACGGACGCCGGCGGTCGGCCGATCAGCGCGCTTCCCGGTGCCTGTACCTTCGATAGCGCAATGTCGTTCGGATTGATCCGGGGCGGACACGTCGACGTGACGGTGCTCGGCGGACTTCAGGTCGATGCTGCGGGACATCTCGCGAACTGGATGATTCCGGGAAAGATGGTGCCGGGCATGGGCGGTGCGATGGATCTCGTCAGCGGCGCCAAGCGCGTGATCGTCGCCATGCAGCACGCCGCAAAGGGCAAGTCGAAGATCGTGCAGAAATGCGGACTGCCGCTGACTTCATCCCGGGTCGTCGATCTGGTCGTCACTGATATGGCCGTCATCGGCTTCGCCGGCGGCAGGATAACGCTGCAGGAAACGGCGCCGGGCGTCACTGTTGCTGAGGTTATGGCCGTGACGGAGGCGGACCTCTTCATTCCAGCCAGCGTTCCCGAAATGAAAATCTGAACGGCCAGCAGACGTCTGGGGATACCCGCATGCGCGTATTCAGCGACTTCAGCGAGTTCAAGGCGGCGGTCGGCACCGAAATCGGCGCCAGCGACTGGATCGAAATCACCCAGGACCGCATCGACCGCTTTGCGGAAGCAACCTGCGACGAGCAATGGATCCATGTCGATCAGGATCGCGCGAAGAAGGAGATGCCGGGCGGCAAGACCATCGCTCACGGCCTCCTGTCGATCAGCCTCGCGCCGATGTTCATGCGCTCGGTGCTGGGTCTCAAAGGTCTCCGCAACACGCTGAACTACGGCGCCGACCGCATCCGCTATCTCTCACCCGTGCCCGCTGGCTCGCGGATCAGGGGCCGCACCAGCATCGCCGAAGTCGAGGACGTCCCACCCGACGGCTTGAAGGTGAACTATCACCTGGTGATCGAAATCGAAGGCGGACAGCGTCCCGCCTGCGTCGCCGAGCTGATCGCGATTCATTACCGCTGAGGCACCGCGGCGGGCCTGCCTGCCTCGCAGGCTCTAGTCGATGATGTGGTATCCGCCATCGATATACATGACGTCGCCGGTGATCAGCTTGGCGCCGTCGAGCGCCAGGAATGCGGTGGCTGCACCAACGTCGTCGATGCTGACAAGGCTGCGCGTCGGAGCCTTGGACTGCGCCTTGTCCATCAATTCGTCGAACTCAGGGATGCCGGACGCCGCACGCGTCGCCAGCGGGCCAGGTGAAATTGCATGAACCCGGATGCCCTTGGGGCCGAGCTCGGCGGCGATATAGCGAACCGCAGCTTCCAGCGCCGCCTTCGCCACACCCATCACATTGTAGTTCTTCACGACCATCTGGCTGCCATAGTAGGTCATGGTGAACAGCGTGCCGCCATTCTTCATCAGCGGCTCCGCCAGATGCGCCATGCGCATGAAGGACCAGCAGGAAACGTCCATCGTCTTCAGGAACCCTTCACGGTCGACATCGACCACGCGGCCGTGCAGCGCCTCTTTCGGAGAAAAAGCAATCGAGTGGAGCAGGAAGTCGAGCTTGCCCCACTCCTTCTCGATGCGCTCGAATACCTGTTCCGCCTGCCCTTCGGTGTTCACATCGAGCGGCATGAAGATCGTCGACTCGAGTTGCTTCGCCAGCGGCTCGACGTGCTTTTTGGCGCGATCGTTCAGATAGGTGACCGCGAGATCGGCGCCCAGCGCCCGAAACGCCTTCGCGCATCCCCAGGCGATCGACTGATCGTTCGCTATTCCGACGATGAGCCCCTTCTTGCCTTTCAGCGCGACCTTGGTTTCCGGAAATACGGGAATGTTCATGACGCCCTCTCGCGTTGCAGGCCGGACTGTCGATTCCACAGCAATGACAGGGTGTGCTGTGCAATCATCAACTCTTCGTCCGTCGGCACGACGTAAACTGGAATCCGGCCGTCAGGCCGCGAGATCCGGCGCGCGTTCTGCGCATTTTCGACAGGATCGATCGACAGGCCAAGCCACTCGAGCCGCTCTGCAATTCTTGCGCGGATGCTGGCCGAATTCTCGCCAATGCCCGCGGTGAAGACGAAGGCGTCGAGGCCCTGCATGGCGGCAGCCAACATTCCCGCGTGGAGCGCAATCCTGTAGACAAAGTAATCGACGGCGAAGGCCGCCCGCGGATCGCTCGAATTCTGAAGCTCTCGCATGTCGTTGCTCACGCCGGAGAGTCCCTTCAGTCCGCAATCGCGGTAGAGAAAATCCTGAACCTCGGCAGCGGTCATTCCCTTCGCGGCGATCAGATAGAGAATGACCCCCGGATCGATCTGCCCGGTCCGCGTTCCCATCGGAAGGCCATCGAGCGCGGTAAAGCCCATCGTGCTTTCCACGCTTTGCCCGCCGCGAATGGCGCACATCGAGGCGCCGCTGCCGAGATGCGCGACAATGACGCGTCCGTTAGCGATTTCGGGCGCCACCTGCGGCAAGCTCTTCGCAACATATTCATAGGAAAGGCCGTGAAATCCGTATCGCCGGATTCCCTCCTCGTGCAGCCGCAGCGGTATGGCGTAGTGGTCGGCGAGTTGGTCGTGACTGCGGTGGAAAGCCGTATCGAAGCAGGCGACCTGAGGAAGCGCCGGGAAACTGGCCAGAAGCGAGCGGATTGGCGCGAGATTATGGGGCTGATGCAGCGGCGCGAGAGGGATCAGGCTTTCGATGCCGGCGAGCGTTGCCGCATCGATTGCCGTTGGTTCGGTGAAAATGCCGCCGCCATGCACAACGCGGTGTCCCGCAGCAAGCAAGTCCTTGCGATCGATCGCCCCGAACAGCCAGTCAAACAGCGCGGCAAAAGCGGCGTCATGCGGACGCTCGCTCGGGCTTAGATTGAAGCTGCGCGAGATGATGCAATCTTCGCCTTGCCGAACCGTAAAGCTCGGCGTGCCGCCAAATCCCTCGATTTGTCCGCGCCAGCGTGAGACGAGCGCCCCCTCGGCTTCGAACACCGAGAATTTCACGCTCGAGGAGCCGGCATTAAGGACAAGGAGATAGCGGGGCAAGGGCAGGTCTCAGGGAGAGTGAACATCTTTCGGCGAGCTCCGATATCGATTTCATGCAAAGTGCCGCAGTTTCCGGCGCTGGCGAAACAACGGGAGACATTGTGGCAGCTCAACGCCCGCGTCCAGGCGAGGGCGGACTATGTCACGGTATAGGCCTTATATTTATCGAGCAGCCGCACTGGCTTCTTCAGCGCATCCCGGCGGAAAGGATCCCCCAGTTCCTGGGTGACCATTAGCTCGATCACGGTCGGCTTGCTTGAGGAGGTGGCGGCTCTCACCGCGTCGCCGATCATGTCGGGACTGTCGACCTTGATGCCCTCAGCGCCCATCGACTTGGCAATGGCGGCAAAGCTGGGGTTTTGCAGATTGGTGCCGACGAACCGGTCGGCATAAAAATCGATCTGGTTCTTCTTCTCCGCGCCCCACTGGCCGTTGTTGAACACCACCGCCACGACGGGAATGTTCTCGCGCACGCAGGTCAGCGTCTCCTGCAGGCTCATGCCCCAGGCGCCGTCGCCGACATAGGCGATCGCCGGGCGCTCGGGGCTCGCCACCTTCGCGCCGATGGCGGTCGGAAAGGCATAGCCGCAATTGCCGAAGCTCATGGCGGCAAAGAACGAGTTCGGCGTCTCGAAGCGCAGATAGGAGTTCGATACCGAGCAGATATTGCCGATGTCGGTCGTGACCATCGCGCCCTCCGGCATGGCCTTTTCGAGCTCGCGCAGCGCCCGGCGCGGCGCAATGGGAGAGCCCCCGCTTTGGCCCCATTCGTTCAGCTCGGCCTCCCAGGCGTCTTTCTGCGCCTTGATCTCGCTGAGGCGAGCCTCACGCGTCTCATGCGCGCGCAGCCCCTTATTGCTGGCCTGGAGGGCGTCGAGCATGGCCTGCGCCGCCCTTCTTGCGTCGCCGCCAAAACCGCTATCGGTCTTCTTCACCAGCCCCACCCTGTGCGGGGTCATATTTAC
>Ga0081540_1003095_pt1 | contig 13322 bp, 16 predicted proteins | sample TabmetS2T1R1_FD_71024 | JGI IMG/M metagenome (GOLD analysis project Ga0081540, IMG submission 71024) | Tabebuia heterophylla rhizosphere microbial communities from the University of Puerto Rico - S2T1R1 | ecosystem: Host-associated > Plants > Roots > Rhizosphere ... | reverse complement strand
CGAAGCAACCTCAGGTGTTGACTCAGAGCGGCGCCCCGCAGCTCACCGCCGAGCAGATCGTCGCCAACAGCGACGCCAATATCGAGCGGATCAAGAAGGAGCTGAACCTGACGCCGGAGCAGGAGAAGCACTGGAACGCCTTCAACAGCGCCATGCATTATCTCGGCAACAACGGCGCCGATCGCCTGAAGCTGCGCATCGCGCGCGCCCAGCGCGATCCGCCGGACGACATCATCGAGCAGATGCGCAACGAGGCGCAGTTCCTGGTCGATCGCGCCGCCGACCAGCGCAATGTCGCCGACGCCGCCGAGCCGCTCTATTCGAGCCTCGATGACAAGCAGAAGCAGGTCTTCATCCAGGAGATGGTGCGCCTCAGCCACGAGCGCGGGCTGGATTGATCAAGTTGAATCGGATCGGGCGCGCCTGAATTAACGGCGCCCGCCACGAATTCGTGAATCCTCTCCGCAATTCGGTTATGATTATCTTCGCAAGCTGACTGCGGGGTTGATATGGCGGACGGACTCTCCGTTTTCCTGGTCGAAGACGAGGCGTTGATCCGGATGATGATCGCCGACATGGTGGAGGAACTCGGCCACCATGTCGTCGCCGAAGCGGACAACATCGAAGACGCGAGCGCGTTCGCGATGACCGCGCAGTACGATTTCGCCATTCTCGACATCAATCTGATGGGCGTTTACGTCGCCCCGGTCGCCGATCTGATCGAACGCCGCGGCAAGCCGTTCCTGTTCGCCACCGGCTACGGGCCGGAGCTGCTGCCGTCGTTGCTCCGGCGTCGGCCGATCCTGCGCAAGCCGATTTCGATCGATCAGCTCAAGGCGATGATCGATTCGATGTTTCCGGAAGCCACGGCGAAGGCGCCGCACTGAGCGACGGCGAAGGCGCCGCCAACGAAAATGGCCGCCCCTCAGGGGCGGCCATTCGCGGCGCAATAATCTAATTCCAATAGTCCAATTCAATGTCACATCAGGCCGGCGCTGAGGTCGATGCCGCGTGCCATCAGGCCGAACGAGGCGACGAGGCCCATGCAGCAGAACAGCACGATGGTCTTGAAGGCAGAATCGGCAATACGCGTTTCGGCAGCAGCCGGCATCGCGGCGAGCGAAATCATGCTCATGTTCATTCCCCCCTTTGTGTTGACCCTGAATTGCATCAGGTGGGGGAACTCTTAGAGCAAAAAGTTTGACGCGAGCTTTCGAGGGATCGTTAACGGAATCGCAATCCGATCGCGGATTCGCGCGCCGCTAAAGCATGATCCAGAAAAGTGCGAAGCGGTTTTCCGGAAAGATCATGCGCAAACAACAACCTAAAGCGCGATGACGATTCATCCCAATCTCGTCGCGCTTTAGGAGATCGCTGATCCTCAGCCGCGGCCGTTCTTCAGCACGGTGGCGATGGTGTGGGCCGTCATGGCGGCCCGGTCCGAGGCACGCTGCGCCGCCAGCCTGTCGCGGGCCTTTTCCTCGATCAGGAGCTCGATCAAAGCGAGCCGCTTGTCCTCGTCGTCCGCCTCGGTCAGCAGGCGGTAATAGCGGTGATAGTCGAAGCCTAGGTCCTGCTTGCGCATGTCACGCCCCCGCAACTACGCTACACACTGCGCGAATTGTTTCTCATCGGAAACGAAGGGGCAAGCACGATCCTGCGTGGAACCGCGTGCGCACTGCAATCAGCTGTGAATTACTGGAACCGGAAGAGGTCCCTCTCATCTCAATCCGGATTGTGATCGGCGAACATCTTGAGACCGAGGAAGCTCGCATCGGGCTTGGTGACCAGCCGCGTCGGGATGTTGCGCAAGTAATCCTGGAAGCGGCCCTTGGCCTCGAAGCGCGCCCGGAAGGCGGAGGCTGCGAGGAACTCCGGAAAGCGCGGCACGATTCCGCCGGCAATGTAGACGCCGCCGCGGGCGCCGAAGGTCACCGCGAGATTGCCCGCGACCGAGCCGAGGATGGCGCAGAACATCTCCAGCGTCGCCCGGCTGACGGGACAGCTGCCCTCGAGCGCCGCCTTCGTGATGGCGGCCGCATCGCGATGCGGCACCTGGGCGCCGTCGACCTCGGCCAGCGCCTCGTAGAGGCTTTGCAGGCCGGAGCCGGACAGCGCGCCGCGCTCGATGGAGACATGGCCGAGGCGTCGGCGCAGGCAGGCGATCACGCGCTCCTCGCGCTCGTTCTCCGCCGGCAGGGTGGCGTGTCCGGCCTCGGTCACGACGGCCAGCCGGGCGCCATGACGCTCGACCAGACAGGAGACGCCGAAGCCGGGTTCAGGCCCCACCCCCAGCAAACGCTCCCCCGGGCGGGCCGCCCTTCCCCCCCGCGGGGGCCCGTCCTCCCCACGGAAAAACCCGGGCGGGGCGCGCCCGCCCCCGCCGACACGCGGTTCGCCAAGGCGCCCGCGCTAAAGGATCGCTACGTCACGCCGCGCAACGAGGACATCGTCGAAAAGCTGCAGGCGTTCGCGCAAGCGCGCGGCCACACCATGCTCGAACTCGCCTTCTCGTGGCTTGCCGCGCGCCCGCAGGTATCAAGCGTCATCGCCGGCGCCACCCGCGTCGAACAGGTCGAGCAGAACGTGAAGGCGATCGGCTGGTCGCTGAGCGCGGACGAGATCGCCGAGATCGACCAGATCACGAAGCGATGATGCGTGATCTTCGGTGCGCCCGGCGGGCGCCCGGGTTCCACTGCAGAGTTCCATTGCAGCGTTCCACTTGTGCGAGTATCGTTCGGGAACCTGTTGCACTGGTCCTCGAGGTCTCAACCGCCGTGCACAGTTTCAGCACTGTGATCACGACGCGGCTGACGATGCCGGCCTGGCATTGCATCTGACCGCAAGGCTTCATTGACAGGTAGTGCAAAGCCGTTGGTGGAGAGGTCGATCGGCCACGCCTGCATAGACGTCAACTAATCCGAACCACAAGATCCAGTGCAGCAGTTGAAAGCGGCAGGAATCCGAGCCGCGCGCCGAGAAGGAAACAAATCAGCACACGACGAAAATCAAATGGAGAATAACCATGGCTACAAATCTCGTCTCCGTTGTGATGCAGTTCCTCACCCCTGACATGATCGCCAAGATCGCATCAGCGCTTGGCCTTGATCGCAGTATCGCGCAAAAGGCGATTGGAGGCGCTGTGCCTGCGCTGCTTTCGAGCTTCGCCGATCTGAGCTCCACGCCCAACGGGGCACGCCAGCTCACCAATGTTCTTGGGCAACAGCAACAAGGATCGCTGGACGCCCTCAAAAGCCTCATCGGAACTTCAGGCCCGAATGCGCTGGCGGATACCGGATCGAGCATGCTGTCCGGCCTGTTCGGCGGCGGAGCGCTGGACGCGATGGCGCAGGCGATCGGCAAGTTCGCCGGTCTCGATGCCGGCTCAGGAAAGTCGATCCTCGGTGTGCTTGGTCCTATCGTCCTCGGGGTCCTCGGCCAGCAGCAACGCAGCGCGGGCCTGGATGCAAGCGGTTTGGCGTCGCTGCTCAGCTCGCAAAAGGGACAGATCGCCGCGGCGATTCCTTCCGGCCTGGCCGATCGGTTAGGCGCGGCCGGGCTTATCGACAGGGCCGAAGAAGGCCTGCGCAGCGGAGCGGCAGCGGCTTCGACCGCCGGCAGCACGATTGCCGGCGCCGGCCGGACAGCCTACGCGAATACCAGCATGGCAGCGTCGCAGTGGCCCTATTGGCTGCTTGCGCTCGTCGTCGCCGGCGGCTTGGCCTGGTATGCCCTCGGGCGTCAGAACGCCGAGGTCGCCGAGGCGCCGCCTCCCGCCAAGATGCAAACCGGCACTGGAACCGTCGGCCTCGCCCCGACGGATCTCACGGTTGGAGGCGTCAACCTGGCGAACCAGGTGAACACATCGGTCGGCACCTTGAAGTCCGTGCTGCCGGGCATCACCGATTCCGCCACGGCGCAAGCGGCCCTGCCGAAGCTTCACGAGGCGACGGCGCAGCTGACCGAGGTCAGCACGCTCGCAACGAAACTTCCTCCCGAAGGAAAGAGCACGCTCGCCAAGCTGATCGCGGCGGCCCGCCCATCAATCGATCAGATGTGCGACAAGGTGCTGGCGACCCCCGGCGTGGGCGACATCGCGAAGCCCGCCATCGACGAGCTTCGCGCAAAACTGGATACGCTGGCACGCGCCTGAACGTCGGGCCCCGCAGCGCGGTCGGCGCCGATCGCGCTGCGGGAGCATCTGCAGATCAGCACGCACGCTTTGGTCGCTTCGATTTGATCCCCCGGCATCGGACGACAGCGGAGGAACATCAATGGCCGACAAGACCAACTTCACCAAGGAAGAATGGACGCTGCTCTTGAAGAGCCCGATGATCGCGGGAATGGCCATTACGGCGGCTGATCCCAGCGGGCTCTGGGGTCTGTTGAAGGAGTCGTTTGCCGGCGGGACTGCGCTGACGAAAGTCGCGACCGACGCCAATGCGAACGCCCTGGTCAAGGCGGTAGTTGCCGATTTCTCGGCAAGCGAGGGGCGCACCGCCGCGCGCGACGGTCTCAAGGCGGATTTCGCCGGCGGCAAGGCCGCCGACATCAAGACCAAATCGATCGACTCCCTGCGCCAGGTGTCGTCGCTGCTGACCGCCAAGGCTCCCGGCGATGCGGCCGCGTTCAAGGACTGGCTGCGCCAGATCAGTCAAAGCACCGCTGAGGCGGCCACGGAAGGCGGCGGCCTGTTCGGCGGCGGCGTTCTGGTGAGCGACGCCGAAAAGGCAACGCTCGGCGAGATATCGAACGCGCTGGGAGCTTGAGCGGGGTACTCTCTCCTTCTCTCCCCGTCCTTCACGGGGAGAGGTTTAAGTAACTAACCCACCAGCCCCTTCATCGGCTTCACCGGCGCGCTGTCGGGAAACACCGTCTCCGCCAGCACCCTGTCGCCCAGCCCGAACTGGTCCTGCAGCACGCCTTTCATCACCGCGCGCAGATCGGTGGTCGGCGCGAGGTCACGGCCCTGATAGAGATTGGCGGGCTTCAGTCCGGGCCAGTCCGCGATCACGCGGCCGCCCTTCACCGCACCGCCGGCGAGCAGCGCGATCGTGCCGGTGCCGTGATCGGTGCCCTGGGTGCCGTTGATGCGCGCGGTGCGGCCGAATTCGGTGGCGACCACGATCACCGTGTCGCGCCAGCGCGGCCCCAGCCCGCTTTCGAATTCGGCGAGCGCGCCGTCGAGGCCGGACAGCAATTGCGCCAGCCGCCCCACAGGCCCGCCTTCATTGGCATGCGTGTCCCAGCCGTCGAAGGCGAGCGCGCCGATCCGCGGGCCGTTATCAGCCGCCATCAGCTTGGCGGCGCCGCGCGCCACCAGCCGCATCGCGCCCGCGCCGTTGCCGCCGCGTTTTGGCTTCATGTCGTCGCCCTGCGCGGCCTTGTCGAGCGCCAGCCCCTGCCGCAGCGCCGACGCCAGCGCCGGATCGCGGTGCTGATAGAGCTCGGCGAGCCGCATCGCGGTGTCGTCGGCGGCTTGCGGCAACGCCACCGGCGCCCAGCCGACCGTCGGCGCGGCACCGCGCAGCACCAGCGGCGCGGTTGGCCCGACCGCGAGCGCGCTCATCACCCGCTCGCCTTTCGGCAAGCCTTCCAGCGCGCGGTTCAGCCAGCCGGACTGCACCCGGCCCGGTCCGGCAAAGCCGCTTTCGAGCACATCCTGCCCGTCGAAATGCGAACGGTCGCGATAGGGCGTCGCCACAGCGTGGACAACCGCCGCTTTCTTGTCGCGATACATCCGCGCGAACTCGGGCATTGAAGGATGCAGGACAAAGAACGAGTCGAGCGCCACCGCCGCGTTCGGCCCGCTTGCAGAAAGCGCGATCGAACCATGCAGCCCGGTATAATCAGGATCGCCGATCGGCGCGACGGTCGCGAGCCCGTCCAGCGCGCCGCGCAGGATGACGACCACGAGCCGCGGATCGCGGCCGTCGGCGGCGCGCGCGAATTTCGGCAGGTACGCCCACGCCGCAAACGAGGCTCCTCCGAGCAGCATCGCGCGTCTCGAATAGCCGTTCGGTGTTCGGCCTTCGCAGCAGTCGTTCGTCGTTTCCATGGACATCATCTCCTCTGGAATTCCGGCGACATCAGCAGCAGCGCCAGCGCCTGCTGCCGCGATTCCGCCCGCTCGATGGTCCGCCGCGTCTCCGCCGATGCCGCGTCCGCGGCGACGAGTTCGAGCAGGTCGCGCGGATCGACGCCGTCGGCGAGCCGTGATGCGATCTGCGCGGAAATGTCGAGCCGCAGCTTCATCCCCTCCGGCGACGCCCATGCCGCATTGCTGTCGGGAAAACCGTTCGGCCCAGCCGGCGACCATAGCGGCTGACCCAGCACGTTCAGGCCGTTGAGATAGCGGGAAGGATCGTTCGGAATCTGTGCGAGCAACCGGCCCGTCGCTACCAGGAATTCGTAAGGCGAGCGCATCTTCGAAAGCGGCGCATTCCAGGCCTCATCGGAATCCACCAGCGCCAGCGTAAACGCCTTCAGGTCCCCATCGGTTCTCGTGAACACATCCGCCAGCCGCGCCATCAGCGCCGGTGGCGGGTCATCGGCCACAAAGTGGCGCGCGAATTTGGTCGCAATGAATTTCGCGGTCGAGGGATGGCGGGCGATATCCGCAAGCACCGCCTCGCCCTGCGCTACGCCGTTGGCTTCGTAGAGCTTCCCCAGCACCCGATGCGCGCCGGGCTGGTGCGCATTGGCGTTGAACACGAAGGTGCCGGGCGTTCCGAGCTGACCCTGCCTGCCCGCATAGGTCCAGCCCGTGATGATGTTCGCAAGCGACGTCACGTCGTCCTGCGAGTAGCCGCCGCCGACGCCGAGCGTGTGCAATTCCATGATCTCGCGGGCGAGATTCTCGTTCAGTCCGCGATTGCGATTCTTGCCGGCGCGCGAATCCGGACCCAGCGATTGCTGGTTGTCGAGAAAGAACAGCATCGCCGGATGCTGCTCGACCGCCTTCAGCATGTCGCCGAAGCGCCCGAGCACATGCGGCCTGATCGCCTCGCGCTCGAACGAGCCTGCCCACATCCGCCCCAGCCCGCCCTTGCCCGCGGAAATGCAGAAATGATTGGACCAGAACACCACCAGCCGCTCGGCGAAACCGCAATCGGCGATTGTCGCGCGCTGCAGCCGCGCCAGCGCCTCGGCGCGAAAGGTTTTCTGAATGATGTTAAGCGGCGGCGGCGGCTTCGGCGCATTGGGCTGCATCGTCTCCACCGGCGCCATGGCCGCATCGGGATTTTCCGCCGCCTTTGGTTGCGGTTCGCTCGCCGTCATCTCCATGGCGATGCCGTTGAGCGAAGGGTTTCGCCGCTGTCCTTTCGCTTCCTGCGGTGATGCGCCTTCGCTCGCAGCCGGCGGCGCGCCATTTTTGGCGGCGGCATCACGGGCCTGCTTGATTTCGAACTGATAGTCGAACACCGCCTTGCCGAGCGCACCCGTCGATTGCAATCCCGGCACCTCGAGCAGCACGCCGTTGGCGCGGCCGAGTTCCGCCTTGACGAAGCCGCGCGGATCGGACGCCGCATTGAGGAAATCGCCCGATGCTCCGCCGCGCGCGCCCAGTCCGAAGCGATTGAGCGCGACAAGGGCTCCTTGCGAATCACGGGCCATCGGATTCCCTCGATTTCCCTTGGATCGTTCAGCGCGTATATTGGCGCGAAGTATAACGCGCCCCGGTGTGAACCCGGGATTAATTCCACGTCAGGATTTCGCCCCGTTGATGACAAATCCGGAAAGCCAGCCTGCCCGTCGCCTTGCCTGCGCCGCCTGCGGCATCGAGTTCGGCTGCAACCCGTCCGGGCCGTGCTGGTGTTTCGATGAGGCGTTCCGCCTGCCGATGCCGACCGACGGCGGCGATTGTCTGTGCCCGGATTGCCTGCGCAGGCTGGTGGCACAGCGCACAGGCGCAGGTGCGACGTGACTGACAGATGGAACGTCAGCGCCGTCCTGCTCGATATGGACGGCACACTGATCGATACCGAGAAGATCTATTTCAACAGCCTCGTCGCCGCGCTCAATGCCGCCGGCTATACGGATGACGCCGTTGCGCTCTGCCACGCCATGGTCGGCCTTCCCGGACCGGCATGCGAAGCCATGTTGCTCGATCGTTACGGCGCGGACTTCCCGCTCGCCGACATCAACCGCGCCTTCGTCGTCAACCGCGACAGGTTCATGGAGGCCGGCCTGCCGCTCAAGCCGGGAACGCTGGAACTGCTCGACGCCTTAGCCGCCGCCGATTGCCCGATGGCGATCGTGACCTCGTCGTCGCGGCGTTCCGCGGAACGCCATCTTTCGCTCGCCGGCATCCGCTTGCGCTTCGACACCATCCTGACGCTGGACGACGTGACACGCGGCAAGCCAAGCCCGGATTTGTATCTCCTCGCCGCCTCCCGCCTCGGCTTCGCGCCGCAACTCTGCGTCGCGGTGGAAGATTCCAATCACGGCGTCGCCGCTTCGCACGCCGCGGGCGCGATCACCCTCATGGTGCCGGACATAGCGCCGCCGACCGACGAGACCCGCGCGAAATGCGCAGCCGTGCTGCCGGACTTGAATGCGGTGCTGACGATGCTGCGCGAGCGCGGCGCGCTTTAACCGTCATTGCGAGCGAAGCGAAACAATCCATCGCGCCGCAAGCGGAGACATGGATTGCTTCGTCGCGGAGCCTGTCATCGGGCGCGCATTCGCGCGACCCGTTGGCTCCTCGCAATGACGGCAGTGAATTACTCCGCAGGCCCCGCGAACAGCAGCAGGTTGCCGTCGGGATCTTGCACGATGAAATCCCTGGCGCCCCACGGCTCTCGCCTCAAGCTCTGGAAGAACGTCACGCCCGCCGACTGAAATGCAAGGAACAGGTTCTTGATCTCTTCCGCACTCGCCACCGTGAGCGAAGCCGCGAGCAACTCCTCGCGGTCGCGCAGTTCCGCATCGATCACCGGCGCGGCGACGCAGCGCAAATTGATCCGCGCGCCATCGCGCCCGACCTGCGCGTAGAACGGCGGCTCGCCATAAGTGAAGGCCACAGTAAAGCCGAGCTTGCCGGTAAAGAAATCGCACGAAGCTTTGATGTCGGCGACGAAAAGCTGCGGCTCGGCGGCGGTGATGACGGCTGCGGTGGAGGTCGTGTCTGCATGGTCAGGCATGGTGGACAATCCTGTCTTGAGCGCCTGCCAGCTCGCAAAACCATGCTGCCGCGCGACCAGTTCCTGCGCATCGCCAAGCTTGAAGCTGTGCGACAGGATTTCAGGATCGGTCATCTGGCTGAAGCGGGGCAGGCCCGACCTGATCTGGGCGGCGACCGGATAGTAACGGTCGCGATGCCAGCGCAGGATGAGCTTGGCCTGTTTGCGAAGGTTTTCGAGATTGGGCATCGGCGCAGCTACGGTTGGTGTCGCGTAGGTGGGCATTGCCCCTTCGGCGTGACGCCGATGCGCCCTACATGCAGCGCGATCAGGATGCCGGGCCGATGCGCGGCTGTCAATCGCCGGGCGGCCGCTAGCGCCGCCGCGCCATCGCGGCCTTCGTCAGGGAGGCCGCCGCCTCGCCCGCGGTCTCCATGTAGCCGGGATCGCGATGCAGCAGCACGACCGCGAACGAGCCATCCAGCAACAGCAGGATCTGCCTCGCAAGCAGCAGGGGATCGACGATACCCTCCGCCTCGAAGGTCTCGCGCAGCCAGCCCTCGAACTTTTTCTTGTGCGCGGCGCCGATCTTGATCGCGGGATGGCCGGGCAGATTGGCGAGTTCGGCCGACGTGCGCAGGAAGCCGCAGCCCTTCCACTTCGGATGCCGCGCCGAGCGCGCGAGATTGCGGAAGATCGCTTCCACCTTTGCAGGCAGCCCGCCATCCGCTTCCGCAAACCATTGCCGGAACAGCGCAAGATTGGGCTGGTCGCGGCCGGCGAGATACGCCGCCACCAGGTCGTCCTTGCTCTTGAAATGGTAGTACAGCGTGCGCTTGGTGACACCGGCCTTTTCGGCCACGGCGTCGACGCTGACGCCGCGGATGCCGTCATTATAGAACAGCGCGTTCGCCGCCGAGATGATGCGTTCGCGCGTCGGGACTGCGGATCGTGCCATGTTCAGATATGTATACTGACCAGTGAATATACACAATTCGGATCGTCTCCTAGGGTAGTGCAGTACACTTTCGGAGAATCGAAAAATGTCCGCCCCCATCCTGCTCGAAATCGCTGACGGGATCGCGCTCGTCACCCTCAACCGGCCCGACAAGCTCAACGCCCTGAACTATGCGCTGATCGACCGCCTGATGGCGGTGCTGGATGCGATCGAGACGGATGAGCGCGTGCGCGCCGTGATCCTGACCGGCGCCGGCGAACGCGCTTTCTCGGCCGGCGCCGACATCCACGAATTCTCCGGCAGCATTCGCCAGGGTCCCAACGCCGCCGTGCAAAACTTCGTCCGGCGCGGACAGGCCATGACCGCGCGGCTGGAGGCGTTCAGGAAACCCGTCATCGCCGCGGTCAACGGTCTGGCGTTGGGCGGCGGCTGCGAGATCACCGAGGCCGTGCATCTCGCTGTCGCCAGCGAGCGGGCACATTTCGCCAAGCCGGAAATCAATCTCGGCATGCCGCCGACCTTCGGCGGAACGCAACGCCTGCCGCGCCTCGCTGGTCGCAAGCGCGCACTGGAATTGCTGCTGACGGGCGCCCCGTTTTCGCCGGAGCGCGCGCTGGAGATCGGGCTCGTCAACATGGTCGTGCCGCACGAGGAGCTGTTATTCACCGCGCGCGAGCTGGCCGGGCGGATCGTCAGGCATTCGCCGCTCGCAGTCGGCGGCATCATCACCGCGGTCACGCGCGGATTGAACATGGCGATCGGCGAAGGATTGCAGGTCGAGAGCGAGCAGTTCGCTGCGCTGGTGCCGAGCCACGATCTCGGCGAGGGTATCGCCGCGTGGATCGCGCGCCGCCGCCCGAACTACGCCGGCCGCTGAGCTGCCGCGCGGCGCAAGGTTCCAATTCTCCGCAAAATTCGCGCAACGCGTTTACGGTCGCGTTACCTTTCGGCCGGCTATGTGCAATCGATTCGTTAAGGGGTTGCATATACCTTTTTTAGCGTACTTTTGCGCGAGACGACCAATGAGCCGTCTTTATTTCTATGTCGCCATAGCCTTCGTCACCTCGTTTGTCGGCGTGTCATGGGCCGCGCGCGGTTTTCCAATGCATTGGTCCGGGCAGGCAAGCGTCAGCGCGCATCCGTCGCTCGACAAGATGAACCCGCCGCCGCCGAAGACACCGCAAGGTGATGGGCGGGCGTTCGGCGACAACGAAATGCACCTGGTGAAGGGTCGGGAAAGGCAACGGCAATACGTCTTGAGAGTGCTCGACAGGCCGTGGAGCAGCCGCTGCACCGATGACGGCCGGGCGCTGTTCATCGATGGCCTCGGCCACTACTATAACCATCGCTACTACCAGACGGAGGGTTATCGCGAGACCTATGGAAAGGCCGGAGCCGACTACATCGCAGCACAATTTTCGAAGGCCGACGACGCCCGGATCGAGAGGCTGACGCAGGAAGCCTACGCCAAAGGCTATCTGAAGCCGGAAGACTTCAGGGGCGCGGCAGGCCAGATGGTGGCCACGCTGGTCAAGGGCGAGCGCGTTACCGGAAAGGGCTGCGCGGGCTGAGCGATAGCTATCCGTGATAGCTCGGCGACTTGCGCGCCAGGCCGTCGAAGGCATCCAGCAGCCGCTCGCGCCACGCATAGACCGGATCGTTCTCTGCCAGCAGCTTGAACGGGCTGACCACCCGCGCCCACTGGAACGCGCCGAACACGATATAGTCCCCGTAGTTCGCGGCATCGCCGCCGATGAACGGCTGCGTCCGCAATGTCAGCCGCAGCGGATCGAGCGACTTGCGAAAACCTTCGACCGCCTTGTCGCGGGTGGCCATAACTTCCTCGAGCGGCTTGCCGAAGCGCGCCTCGCGGGTCTTGCGGAAATAGGCCGCGTCCTCCGGCTTCAGGTTGAGCGGGACGTCGGCGATGATCAGCGGAAACATGCCGGCGATGACGCCGTCGCCCCACCAGTTCAGCATCCGCCCCATCGCGCGGCCGCCCTCGCCGCCGAACAGCGACGGCCGGTCCGGATAGGTATCTTCGAGATAATTGGCGATAGTCCAGGAATCGACGACCGCGGCATCGCCGTCGAGCAGCACCGGCACTTTTTCCGACCCATGCGGCGCGATCGCGCTTTTCTCGGTGAAGCACCACGGAATGGTTTCCGCCGACAGCCCCTTATGCGCCAGCGCCATCCGCGTGCGCCAGCAGTACGGGCTGAAGGGGCGTGAGGTGTCGACACCGACGAGTTCGAAGAGTTTGAGGGACATGTTGATACACTGTGCGAAGTTTGCGCCCAAACCAACAACGTCATTGCGAGCGAAGCGAAGCAATCCATATCTCAACATGGGGATAGATGGATTGCTTCGTCGCTTCGCTCCTCGCAATGACGGCGGGTTCTGCCCATTCTTGTCATTGCCGGGCTTGACCCGGCAATCCATCACTCAAGAAGATGGATACGCGGGTCAAGCCCGCGTATGACGAGTTGAATTCGCCGCGCGATCCTGCCTACCGCACCACCGAAGCCGTCTGCCCAAACAGGATCTTCCGCTCCTCCTCGGTGCGGTTCACCGGCTGGCCGAAATTCGGATTGACCTCCTTCGCCTTGGCGTAGGCGCGCTCCGTCGCCGGCCGCGCGCGGATGGTTTCCAGCCAGCGCTTCAGGTGCGGGAAGTCGTCGATGTTCTGGTCCTGGTTCTTGTAGGGCACGACCCAGGGATAGCTCGCCATGTCGGCGATCGAATAGTCGCCGGCGATGAATTCGCGATCCGCCAGGCGCTTGTTGAGCACGCCGTAGAGCCGGTTGGTCTCGTTCACATAGCGGTCGATGGCGTATTTGATCTTTTCCACCGCGTAGTTGCGGAAATGATGGTTCTGCCCGGCCATCGGCCCGAGCCCGCCCATCTGCCAGAACGTCCACTGGATCGCGTCATAGCGGCCGTAGAGATCGGATGGCAGGAACTTTCCGGTCTTCTCAGCGAGATACAGTAGCATCGCGCCGGACTCGAAGATCGAGAGCGGCTTTCCTCCGCCCTTGGGCTCGTGATCGACCATCGCCGGTATCCGGTTGTTCGGCGCGATCGCCAGAAACTCCGGCTTGAACTGCTCGCCCTTGCCGATCTGGACCGGGAAGATCTTGTAAGGCAGCCCGGTCTCTTCGAGGAACATCGTGATCTTGTGGCCGTTCGGCGTGGTCCAGTAATAAAGGTCGATCATGGCGGCAATCCTGCTGGTGTGA
>Ga0081540_1003094_pt1 | contig 13322 bp, 7 predicted proteins | sample TabmetS2T1R1_FD_71024 | JGI IMG/M metagenome (GOLD analysis project Ga0081540, IMG submission 71024) | Tabebuia heterophylla rhizosphere microbial communities from the University of Puerto Rico - S2T1R1 | ecosystem: Host-associated > Plants > Roots > Rhizosphere ... | reverse complement strand
CGGGAAGAGATCGAGCTTCAGCGAGAGCAGCAGGATGAAGAGGATGCCCAGAAAGAAGGTCGGCGCGGCCTGGCCGATGAGGGCGAAGCCCATGGCCGCGTGGTCGATCAGCGAGTTCCGCTTCATGGCGGAGATGAGGCCCACGGGCACCGCCACCAGCGCGGCGAGGAAGAAGGCGGTGAGCCCGAGCTCGAGGGTGGCTGGGATGTAACCGCTCACCACCGAGAAAGCGGGCTGGCGGAAGTGGAGCGACCGGCCGAAATCGAGCTTGAGCGTGTTCCGGAGGAAGACCCCGTACTGGACGGGGAGCGGCCGGTCGAGGCCGAGCTCACGCCGCACTCGCTCCATCTCGCTGATGGGCGCGTCGGGAGGGAGGAGGAGCGGCACGGGATCGCCGGAGAGGCGCATGACCACGAAGACCACGGTGGAGACGAGCCAGAGCGCGACGAGGGCGCGGAAGAGTCGCTGGACGAGGAACGGAAGCAGTCCGCGCATTGAGGGGAAGTCCCCCTCACCCGCGCCCTCTCCCAGAAGGGAGCGAGGGCGCGGGTGGGGACGGTCCTACGCCCGGCGGAACTTGAAGTTGAAGCGCCGGATCTCGAACTGCTGATTGGGATTCGGCGTGAACTCCACGTATTTCTGCAACCCGTAGTCCTCGTAAGGCTGGATGACGGGCAGCCACGGGAAGTGCTCGAGGAAGACCTTGGTCATCTGCGCATACGCCTCGGCTCGGAACTTCTCGTCGACGGAGAAGCGCGCGGCGGCCCCCAGCTCGTCGAACTTGGACTCCCGCCAGTAGTCCTGCGGCCCGCCCGGCCCGAGCAGGCGCCACATCATGCCGTCGGGATCGCCGAGGGTCGAGGTGGGATCGGACCAGTACATGCCCTTGAAGCTCTTCTCGCGATTCTTTTGGGCGCGCACGGAGTACTCGATGACCTCCACCTTGACATTCACGCCCACGTCTTTCCACATGGCCGCAATGGCTTCCGACATGGCCTTGTCCTGCGAGACGTAGGCGACGGTGGTCTCGATGAAGATCTCCTCGCCCTTGTAGCCCGCCTTCTTGAGCCGCTCGCGCGCCTCCTTGGGGTTGTAGGCCAGCGGCGGCAGCTTGGGATCGTAGAAGTTGTCGCCCTTGGCGATGGGCCCGTTGGGAACGATGCCGCGGCCCTTCCACAGCTCTTTGACGATGAGCTCGCGGTCGATGGCCAGCGACAGTGCCTGCTTCACGAGGGGATTGTCGAGCGGCGGCCGCTTGCTGTTGAGGGCCAGCACGTAGAGCCCCGCGTAGAGGGCGCCCTCCACCCGGGTGGCCGCGTTGGCCGTGATGCGATCTTCCTGGTCGGGCGGGAGCTGGGTGATGACATCGACTTCGCCCTTGAGGAGGGCGGCCACCCGCGGCGCCGTCTCCGGGATGGAGCGCACGATGAGCTTGTCGAAATCGGGCTTGCCGCCCCAGTAGTCGGGATTGGCTTCGAGCGTGAGCCGATCGTCCTTGACCCAGGAGACGAAGCGCGTGGGACCGGTGCCGACGGGCTTGGCGTTGAACGCGTCGTTGCCCACGGACTCCAGATACTTCTTGGGCACGATCTGGCCGCCGTAGAAGGCCAGGCGAGCGGGCAGGAGCGGATCGGGCTTCTTGGTGTGGACGATCAGCGAGTAGGGATCGGGCGCCTCGATCCTGTCGATGGTGGTGAACACCGTGGCCACCATGGTCTTCGCGTTGGGATCGTAGGTGCGCTCGAGGCTGAACTTGGCGTCGGCGGAGGTGAAGGGATCCCCGTTGTGGAACTTCACCCCCTGGCGAAGCTTGAACGCCCACACGGTCTGGCTCTGGAGCTTCGACTCCAGGGCGAGGCCCGGATAGAGTTTGCCGTCGGGATGGCGGCTCGTCAGGTTGTCGAAGATGTTGAAGCTCCAGCGGATGTCGTTGGACGAGGTGCTGAAGTGCGGATCGAACTTGGAGATGTCCCCGCCCTGGGCGACCACCAGGTCCTTCTTCTGGGTGGTTTGCGCCTGCGCTCTCCTCGGGAGCGCCGGCGACAACGTTCCCGCGGCGCCCAGAGCCGCCGCGCTCTTGAGCAGTTCTCGTCGAGTAAGGGCCATCGATTGCTCCTCCATTGGGTCGGTTCGGGGCCGCATCAGAAGATACACTGCGGTGTGTGGCGAAGTTATAGGATCTTCCATGAAGCGTGTCAAGCGTGTCACAATCCCCGCCATGACGAGCGCGGATGTGGTCGTGATCGGCGGTGGCGTCAACGGCGCAAGCACGGCCTTCAATCTGACGCGTCTCGGCGTGAAGCGCGTCACCCTCCTCGAGCGACGCGCCCTCGCCGCGGGAGCCACCGGCAAGTCGGGCTCCCTCGTCCGCATGCACTATACGAACGAGGCGGAGTCCCGGCTCGCCTGGGAAAGCCTCAAGATCTTCCGCGACTTCGACGCCGCGGTGGGCGGCGACTGCGGCTTCGAGGCGCCAGGCTTCGTGCAGATCGTGGGCCCCGCCCACGCGGAGGCGCTCACCACCAACGTGGCCATGCAGCAGCGCGTCGGCATCGACACGCGTCTCGTCTCGCCGGCGGAGCTGCGCGAGATCGTGCCCGGCATCCGCGTGGACGACGTGGGCGGCGCGGCGTGGGAACCTCACTCGGGTTTCGCCGACCCCAACGCCACCACCTTCGCTTTCGCCGAGGCCGCGCGGCGGCGGGGGGCAACCATCGAGATGGACTGCGAGGCGCTCCGCATCGTGGTGGAAGGCGGGCGCGTGGCCGGCGTCGAGACCTCGCGGGGGCGAATCGCGGCGCCCATGGTGGTGGCGGTGCCGGGCGCCTGGGCGGGACGTCTCCTCGCTCCCCTCGGCCTCGACTTCGGGCTCGTGCCGTACCGGATCCAGGTGTCGATCTTCAGGTGGCCCGAGGGCTTCACCCGCCCTCATCCTGCGCTGATCGACGCGACGCGCGCCGCCTGGATTCGCCCCGAGGGACGCGCGAGCACGCTCATCGGCGTCGAGCTCGGAGCGGGCCACGCCGATCCCGACAAGTACGACGAGGGAGTAGACGAGGCCTACGTCGCTCTCTGCCGCGACGCGCTCGCCGCGCGCCTGCCCGCCTTCGAGCGCGCTACCATGCGCGGCGGATGGGCGGGGATGATCATGATGAGCCCGGACGGCCGGCCCATCATCGACCAGATCCCCTCCGTGCCCGGACTCTTCGTGATGCTGGGCGACTCGGGCACGTCGTTCAAGACCTCTCCCGCCATCGGCCGCTGCCTGGCGGAGTGGATCGTGAAGGGCAAGTCGGAGACGGCGGACCTCGCGCCCTTCCGCTCCACGCGCTTCGCCGAGGGGCGGCCCTGGGTCGACGCCACCGACTACGGGATCGAGCGGCCCACCATCTCCCGCTAGCGAACCAGCTCCGTCCCCCGCTCCGCGGCTCGCTTCCCGGCGCGTGACTTGGCGGAGGAGCGCGGCTTGAGCGCGGCGGCCCTCGCCTGCTCCGCGGCGCGCCAGAGATACCACGAGGCGGTCGTGCGATGAGGACGCCAGCGCTCGCCGAACTCCATGAGAGCCTTGGGCGAGGGCAGCGCCTTGAGGCCGTAGGCGGCGCGATAGCCGGCGCGTACGCCGTAGTCGTCCACGGGCAGCACGTCCGGCCGCCCGAGGGTGAACATCAGCATCATCTCCACGGTCCACCGCCCGACCCCGCGCGCCTCGGTGAGGCGGGTGATGATCTCGTCGTCGGCGAGCCCCACCACGGCCCGCCGCGTGGGGATGGTGCCCTCGGCCGCCTTCCTCGCGATGTCCTTGATGGCGCGCACCTTGGCCCGAGAGAGCCCCGCATTCCGCATCCGGCGCGGGCTCATGGCGAGCACCTGCTCCGGCGTAGGAAAGCCGTCGCTGTCGAAGAGGGCGACGAGGCGCTCGAAGATGGCGGCGGCGGCTCGGCCGTGTAGCTGCTGGTAGACCACCGCGCGCACGAGGGACCGGAAAGGCGACCAGGTCCGCCGGATGCGCATGGTGCAGGGACCGACCCGGCGGATGAGCGCACGCATCACGGGGTCGCTCTTGCTGAGATGGCGGAGGGCGGCAGGGGTCACGAGCTCACCGCAGCCGGTACAGCGGCAGGGGTTGCTCCACGCCCTTGAGCTCGCGCAGACCCATCTCCTCGAGCGCCAGGTCGCCGTAGAGACGCGCACGCGTCTCGCCGGAAAGCACGATCTCGCCGCCTTGAGCCTGGGCGGCGAGGCGCGCCGCGATGTTGGTCGTCATGCCGGACGCAGTATAGGTCCAGCGCGTGCCCGCGCGCCCCTCGATCTTGGTCGCCCCCAGGAGGGCGGGCCCCGTGTTCACGCCGATGTGCATGCGCAGCGGATCGAAGCGGTGCGCGAGCTGCGCCCCGATCTCCGCGGCGCGGCGGTGAATGGCCCGCGCAGCGTCCACCGCGGCTCGGGCATGGTCGCCCTCGTGGAAGATCACCATGAGCCCGTCGCCCGCCGTCTCGTTGACGTCGCCGCCGTGCTTGACGATCTCGTCGAGGAATGCCCCGAAGTAGCGCTGCACGAGGGCGTCGAGATCGTCGGGAGCGAGGCGCGACGAGAGCCGCGTATAGCCGCTGATGTCGGCAAAGAGCACGCTCACATCCGTCTCGCGCTTGTCGAGGGAGGGCGCCTCCGGCGATTCCTCGATGAGCTCGCGCACCCGCTGCGGCACGAACTTGGCGAGGCTGCCGCGGATGAGGAGGCTGCGCTCGAGCTGGCGCGCATAGTCGAGGACCTGCTGATGCGCCTGCGCGTTGGCCACGGCCACCGCCGTCTGATCGGCGAGCGTCTCCAGGAGCTCCAGGTCCTCCGCGGTGTACGGCGCCTCGGAGCGCTTGGCCCCCAGCACAAGGAGGCCGCGGATCTCCTGCTGGAAGCGAAGCGGCACCAGCACCTCGGCGCCCAGAGCGGCGTAGGCTCCGAGAGCGCCCCCCTCGACCTCGGCGAAGCGCGGATCGGCGGCGAGCTGATAGCGGGAGAGCGCACCCGAGGCCTCGCGCAGCGCCGGCGCCAGCGCGCCCTGGGGCGCGCCGACCTCCAGCCGGGCGTGGACCACGTGCATCGCCGTCTCGATGGTCGTGGTGAGCCGTCGCTCGATCTCGCCCAGATCGAGGAGGCTCGACATGGACCGCGCGAGAGCGCCGATAGTGCGGGCGTAGTCGTAGCGCTCGCGGAAGAAGGTCCGGTCCACGAGGCGGCGCAGCCGCTCCCGCAATGGGTTGAAGGCCAGCGCCACCGCGAACATGAAGGCCGCGGAGAACCACGTGGACTCCGCGAGGCTCGCCTGGGTCAGAAGCAGGTTGGCCCCTGCGATGGCCAGGGCGTAGGCGGCGGTGATGAGGCCGGCCAGCGCCGCGTAGACCACGGAGCGCCGGATCACCACGGTGGCGTCGAAGAGGCGATAGCGCACGGTGGCATAGGCGATGGCGAGCGGATAGAGCAGCACGAGGGCAGACCCCCATTGTGGATCGAAGGGGCCGCGATAGATCTGGGTGAGCGGGGCGAGCATGAAGGCGAGCCAGCCGCCCAGACCCAGGCCGATGCCCAGGAGGAGCACGGTGGTCTGCTGATTCACGAGGGGCGAGCCGGCGCGCCGGCGCGTGTCGAGCAGCGCGGCGATCTTGATGGGGAAGGAGATGGTGGCGAGGGTGAAGAGCGTTGCCACCGACGCGGGATACACCCACCCGTCGACGAGCAGGTCGGGCGCCACGGTGGTCAGCGCCACGAAGGCCAGAGCGGCCAGCGAGCCCAGGACCAGCGCGCCCGCGTAGAGCCGCGGAATGATCCGGTGGCGCTCCAGCCACGCCTCGCGCGGTGGATTCACCGGATAGGTGAGGAAGAAGACCCAACCGTGGACGGAGAGCACGATGGAGATGAAGCCGACGAGGCACGCGGCGACGCGGCTCGAGGCGAGCACGGATTCCGGCACCGCCACGTTGGAGAGGGCCCACAGGCACATGTAGATGAGGAAGTAGCGGTTGGGGCGGGCGCGCGGATTCTGGGCGAAGACGGCGACACCCACCATGAGCATCGTGACGGAGATCGCGAGGAAGATGCCGAAGTGGCTCAGGAGGAGCGCCCACGTGAAGGGACGCGGCGCGATCTCGTAGGTCAGGCGTTGTCCGCCACGCTCGATCTCGTAGCGCACCGGGGCGGTACCGGCGGCTATGCGGGCCTCGAGCGTGGTGGGCGAGCCTCCGTCCACGCTGACGATGCGATCGCCCCACTCCAGAGGGACACCCGGCTCGGCGGGGAACACGCGAAAGTCTGGCGCCACGAAGAATCCGGGGTACGGTTGCCCTACGCGAGCGGCCAGCGAGCCCAACAAGACCGCGAGGGCCGTCGCCGTGAGGCCGACTACACGCAGCGCACGAGAGCTCCACTTGACCATCGGTCACCAGATATTACGCGCGGCGCCGCCGGCACGGGTGTCATGACGAGACTGCTCAGCAGGGTCTTGACATGGGAGGCCGACGGATTTCTTATGGCACCACGATGGATACTCCACCGGGCTACAAATAGGCGCCGTCGAGATCGAGACGATCCTCGGCGGCGTCGGCGACGGAAGGAGATGGTCCCGACTCTTGCCGGGACGCGCAACGGGAGTTGCGCACGAACACATGGGGGATCGGGCGGGCATTAGTCCCACCCACCCCCATTCTCGTCTCCAGGCTTGAACAAGCCCTCCCCGATTTTGGGCAATCCACGAGAGCGATCTGACAATTCATGGAGGAGTCCCCGGCGAGCGATCACCCGGTTGGCTGAGGGCTCACTCGGAAGGCGTTATCTAACAGCACGATAGAGGCCGGGGATTGGGAGGGCTCAGGTGGCACCCCCCTTGCTCCCGTCCTCGTTTGGCGCTTTGTCGGTCTCGAGGACGGCGGGAGAGCACGTAACGAGGCGCCAGCGAGAGCCGAGTCAGCCCCCTGACAGTGAGAAAAAGGGCTGGCGTCTCAAGCCCTTTCAAGCTACTCTCGCCCCGTGTGCAAATAGGCTCAAGCAGTGAATGGGAAAAGAGGAGACACGGTGCGCTCCAGTTCGGGTGTCTGGCCGCAAGTCCTGGTGGTCGCTGTTCTCGCATGCGTCCTCGGTGGTTGCGGGTCGCTCTCGACGAGCCTGGTGAGCGAGAGCTCCCTGCTGGTCTCTCGGTCGCCCATCGCGCAGCCGATCCTTCAGCCCGCCCAGTCGCCCACCACCCCCGAAGTCACGGCGGCCGCGGAGACGACGGCCTCCGTTGAGCCGACAGCTTCCACGGAGGCCACGACTGCCACCGGTAGCAGCGAGACGGCGTCGGCTTCGGCCACCATCACGGCGAGCGCTTCGGAGCCGGGCCCGAGCATCTCCATCGACTACGAGCCCATCACCACCAAGAACGCCCCCGAATGGGTCATGGCGCTCTCGGGTCCGGCCGATGCGGCGGTGCGGGGAACGCCGGATTCGGCCCCGCAGGATGCCGATGTCGAGGAATACGACCCCTGGGAGAAGTTCAACGAGAGGATGTTCACGTTCAACTACAACATGGACAAGTACGTGCTGAAGCCGGTAGCCAAGGGCTATAACTTCATCATGCCGGACATGTTCCAGACCATGATCGACAACGCCTTCACCAACCTGCGGATGCCCTCGCGGTTCGTGAACAAGGTGCTGCAGTTGAAACTGCTCGATGCGACCAAGGAGATGGGACGCTTCATCATCAACTCCACCCTCGGCATCGGTGGGCTGTTCGACGTCGCACGGCAGGAGATGGGGCTCGAGCGGCAGCGTGCCGACTTCGGCCAGACGCTGGGAATCTGGGGCGTGGGCCCCGGGCCCTACCTGGTGCTGCCCTTCCTGCCGCCCCTCACCGTGCGTGATGGCATCGGCTACGGCGCCGACGGCGCCATGAACCCCCTCTACTACTACATCCCGTTCTTCCCCGACGCCTTCGCCATGAAGGTGGGCGACACGGTCAACGATCGCTCGCTCAACCTCGATCTCTTCCAAGGCATCGAGGAGTCGACCGTCGACCTCTACAGCTCGGTGCGCAACGGCTACCTGCAACGCCGCGCCCGGCTGATCAAGGAAGGCCGCTAGGCCTTCTCCGCTCTCTTCGTTCGAGGAGAGCGGGTCTCGAATCAGAAGCGCCCTCGATCGAGACGTCCCAACGCCCGCTTCGCCGCCCGCTCCTTCTTACTGAGCCGCCGTGGGTTGCCCGCTTTCCTGGAGCCGCGCGCGGGCTCGTCGTGCTCGTCCTTGTCCGACTCCACGTCCGGCTCGTGGATGCGCTGCGGATGTCGACCCCGCTCAATCCGCTCGAGGAACTGATCGGTGGTAACCACGACGGCGCCCGCCCGCCCCGCGAGGCTTCTCACCTCCCGATCATTGGAGACCACCGCCCCACCGCTCTCGCGCGCCATCTTTGCGAGCACGCGGTCGGCGGATTCGCGCGCGCTTGAGAAGATGACGGTGACGCCGGCGCCCCCCGTAGTGCGGCCGCCCGTCTCGACGCCGTCGAAGACCACCGTGAAGGTGTCGGACGAGCGGCGCGCGACCTCCACGAGAAGCGCGCACAGCGCGCGACGCCCCGCCTCGAGGCTCTCGCGCTCGCGCGAGGCCAGTTCCGGCGCGCGCCTGATCACGTTGTAGCCGTCGACGAGCCATCGCATCTTGGTTTCATTGTAGGTCTCGCGGGACTCGAGCCTCACAACGCAGCGCGCCAACACCTCCGGATCTGCGACCACCAAATAAAGGTTGACTTGAGTGTGACAGCCACAATATGTTGTGCGTCACGCTCAGCTGGTCTCCCGGAGACCCCCTGAAGGCGAAACGCAAGCGGGAGCAGCTTTTTCTTGGCCGCGATCACGATGGGTAAGGCGGTACGCGAAACCGCACGACGCAGTGTCCAGAAGAGGAGGCACGCATGAGAATTTCCCGTCGATTCACCGCGGAAGGCCAGAGTCCCTACGCCGGCATCGAGTTCGCCCAGCGGACCTCGGAGATCCGCAACCCGGACGGCACCACGGTCTTCCGCCAGGAATACATCGCGGCTCCGGCCGAGTGGTCCTCGGTGGCGGTGGACATCCTGGCCCAGAAGTACTTCCGCAAGTCGGGGGTGCCGCAGGTCGGCCCCGATAACAGGCCCCTCCTGGACAAGGACGGGCAGCCTGTGGTCGGGGGCGAGCGGGACGCCCGGCAGGTCTTTCACCGGCTGGCCGGCTGCTGGACCCACTGGGGCGAGCGCTACGGCTACTTCGATTCGCCGACTGACGCGCGCGCCTTTTACGACGAGCTCTGCCACATGCTGGCGGCCCAGATCGCGGCCCCCAACTCGCCGCAGTGGTTCAACACCGGACTCCACTACGCCTACGGCCTCTCCGGCCCTGCCCAGGGCCACTACCTCGTGGATGCCGACTCGGGTGTCCTGACCCGAGCCACCAGCGCCTACGAGCGCCCGCAGGTTCACGCGTGTTTCATCCAGTCCGTGGCCGACGATTTGGTCAACGACGGCGGGATCATGGACCTCTGGACGCGCGAGGCCCGCATCTTCAAGTACGGCTCGGGCACCGGGTCCAACTTCTCCTCCCTGCGCGGCGAGAACGAGCCACTCTCGGGCGGCGGCAAGTCCTCCGGCCTCATGTCCTTCCTCAAGATCGGCGACCGCGCCGCGGGGGCCATCAAATCGGGCGGTACGACGCGCCGCGCGGCCAAGATGGTCTGCCTCGACCTCGACCATCCCGACGTGATGCAGTTCATCCGTTGGAAGGTGGTGGAGGAGCAGAAGGTGGCGGCGCTGGTCGCCGGCTCACGGCTCGGCAAGCGCCGGCTCCAGGCGGTGCTGCAGGCCACCCGCGTGGGAGAGCAGATCCAGGCGGATCCGAAGCAGAACCCCGGCCTGCGGGGGGCGGTGCGCGAGGCGCGCGCGGCCTTCGTGCCCGAGGCGTACATCCAGAAGACGCTCCAGCTCGCCGCCTCCGGCGTGACGGAGATCGTCTTTCCCGAGTACGACACCGACTGGGACAGCGAGGCCTACCTCACCGTCGCCGGCCAGAACTCCAACAACTCCATCCGCGTGCCGAACGGGTTCTTCGAGGTGCTCGACAAGGGCGGCGAGTGGCAGCTCAAGCGCCGCACCGACCGCAAGGTCTCCAAAGCCGTGCCCGCCGCGGACATCTGGAACGAGATCGCCTACGCGGCGTGGGCCTGCGCCGACCCCGGTGTGCAGTACGACACCACCATCAACGAGTGGCACACCTGCCCCGAGGACGGGCGCATCAACGCGAGTAACCCGTGCGTAACCGGCGACACGCTCGTTGCCACGTCGGAGGGCTGGCGGCGCATCGACAGTATGGTCGGCACCTCGGCCCGCATCATCGGCGCAGATGGCCAGCCTCATCTCGTTACGCGCGTCTTCCCCACGGGGACGAAGCCGGTGTTCTGGCTGACCACGCGTTCGGGCTACCGGGTACGCATCACCGGCGACCACCGGGTGCTCACCATGGAGCGCGGCGATGTGGCGGTCGAGGACGTGCGGCCCGGGGAGAAGCTGATGCTGCAGGGCGCGGGCTTCGGCAGGCAGACGCTGCCGGGAGACCTCGCTCTCGGCATCGGCGTGGCCGTGGGGGACGGCTGCCTCACCCGGTCGACGATCCAGGGGCGGGAGCGGCCAACCATCATCCTGACCATGCACGCCGATGAGTCACCGGTGCTGGCCTCCGTGGCCGCAGCGGTCAACGACGCGAAGGCGGCCCTCAAGGTCGTCGGCTCCGTGGGCCGGAACGATGGCGTCCAGGTGGTGCGTGGCGCCACGGGCTCTCGCCTCGCCTTCGGCTCCGGCCCCGTGGTCGATCTCTTCCGACTGTTCGCAGTACTCGACGAGGGCTCGGAGGCCAAACGCTTCACGCCCGCGGTCTTCGATCTGGACCGGCCCGCCCTTGCCGCGGTTCTGCGAGGACTCTTCACGGCGGACGGCACCGTCGCGAACTACGGTGACAAGTCGCAATACGTCGGTCTCGACTCAACGTCGGCCGAGTTACTCCGCCAGGTCCAACTCCTGCTGCTGTCCTTTGGCATCAAGGCCAAGCTGTATGCTGACCGGCGCGGAGATACGAGCCTCGCCCTCCTGCCGGACGGACGTGGCGACATGAAGCGCTACCCCGTGCAGCCCATGTTCTCGCTCCGGATCAGCCGCTCGTCGCGCGTGATCTTCGAGCGCGAGATCGGCTTCCATCCGGACAGCCCGAAGGCGACTGCCCTCGCCCGACTCAATGCCGAGGTGGCCACGTACCACGATGATCTGACCGACGAGGTCGTCGCGGTCGAGCCGGCCGGCGACGCTCCGGTGTTCGACCTGACCGAGGAAGCGACGCACCACTTCGTCGCGGGCGGCCTCGTCGTGCACAACTGCTCGGAGTACATGTTCCTCGACGACACGGCGTGCAACCTCGCATCCATCAATCTCGTGAAGTTCCTGCGGCCGGACGGTGGCTTCGACGTGGAGGGATTCCGCCATGCGTGCCGCCTCTGGACGGTGGTGCTCGAGATCAGCGTGCTCATGGCCGCGTATCCGAGCCCGGTGATCGCCCAGAAGAGCTGGGACTTCCGCACGCTGGGCCTGGGCTACGCCAACATGGGCACGGTGCTGATGCGGAGCGGCATCCCCTACGACTCCGCCGAGGCCGTGGCCATCTGCGGCGCCATCACCGCCATCATGCACGGCGAGGCCTACGCCACCTCCGCGGAGATGGCGAAGGACCTCGGTCCCTTCCCTGGCTACGCCAAGAACCGCACGCACATGCTGCGCGTGATCCGCAACCACCGCCGCGCCGCCTACAATGCGCCAGCCAACGACTACGAGGGGCTCACCATCACGCCCCGGGGCATCGATCCCGTCCGCTGCCCGCAGCGGCTGCTCCAGGCCGCGCGCGAGACGTGGGATCGCGCGCTCGAGCTGGGACAGACGCACGGCTACCGCAACGCGCAGGTGACCGTGCTCGCGCCCACGGGCACCATCGGCCTCGTGATGGACTGCGACACCACGGGCATCGAGCCGGACTTCGCCCTCGTGAAGTTCAAGAAGCTGGCGGGTGGCGGCTACTTCAAGATCATCAACCAGAGCCTGCCCATGGCGCTCACCGCGCTGGGCTACCCGCCGAACCAGATCGATCAGATCGTGAGCTACTGCGTCGGGCGCAAGACCCTCGAGGGCGCGCCCTGCATCAATCACGAGTCGCTGCGGGCGCGCGGCTTCGACGACGAGGGGCTGGCGCGTTTGGAAGCGGCCCTCGAGGGCGCCTTCGAGATCCAGTTCGTCTTCAACTCGTGGACGCTGGGCGACGGCTACGTCGCGGAAAAGCTCGGCATCAACGACGCGCAGCTCGCGGAGTGGAACGGCAACCTTCTCCGGGCGCTTGGCTTCACGCCGTCGGAGATCGAGGCGGCCAACGACTACTGCTGCGGCACCATGACGGTGGAGGGCGCGCCCTTCCTCAGGCCCGAGCATCTCTCGGTGTTCGACTGCGCCAACCGCTGCGGCCGCAAGGGACAGCGCTTCATCCCCGTCGACGCGCACATCCGCATGATGGCGGCGGCCCAGCCCTTCCTCTCGGGCGCCATCAGCAAGACGATCAACATGCCGCAGGACGCCTCCGTCGAGGAGGTGAAGGACGCCTACCGCACCTCCTGGCAGTCCATGCTCAAGGCCGTCGCCCTCTACCGCGACGGCTCCAAGCTCTCCCAGCCGCTCAACGCGGTGAGCGACGACGAGGAGGAGGCCGCGGCCGCCGACGTCCAGGCGGTGGCCGAGCGCATGACGGAGCGCGTGGTGACCAAGTACCTGCGCGAGCGGCACCGCCTCCCCAACCGCCGCTCCGGCTATACGCAGAAGGCGGTGGTGGGCGGCCACAAGGTCTATCTCCGCACCGGCGAGTACGAGGACGGGTCGCTCGGCGAGGTCTTCCTCGACATGCACAAGGAGGGCGCGGCCTTCCGCTCCCTCATGAACTGCTTCGCCATCGCCATCTCGCTGGGCCTCCAGCACGGCGTGCCGCTCGAGGAGTTCGTGGACGCCTTCGTGTTCACCCGCTTCGAGCCCAACGGCATGGTCAAAGGCAACGATGCCATCAAGATGTCCACGTCCGTGATCGACTACATCTTCCGCGAGCTGGCCATCACCTACCTCGGCCGCACCGATCTCTCGCACGTGGCCGAGGAGGATCTACGCGGTGACGCGCTCGGCACCAAGATCGGCCAGGGTCCGGTGAGCCAGCGCGGCTTGCCTCGCCCGCAGGCCCCCGCCGAGCAGCCCGCCGCTC
>Ga0081540_1003093_pt1 | contig 13332 bp, 12 predicted proteins | sample TabmetS2T1R1_FD_71024 | JGI IMG/M metagenome (GOLD analysis project Ga0081540, IMG submission 71024) | Tabebuia heterophylla rhizosphere microbial communities from the University of Puerto Rico - S2T1R1 | ecosystem: Host-associated > Plants > Roots > Rhizosphere ... | reverse complement strand
ATTAGCGCTTAATCTGTCGAAGCCGTTACAGGCTCTCCCACGTCGCTGTCATTTCCGCGCAAGCGGGAATCCAGCGGAACTGAGAAGTTGGCGCGAGTGTGCTGGCTTCCGCTTGCGCGGGAATGACAACAGGGCAAGGCGCAGACATTCATCCGTTTCGATGTCATTTGATCCCGCTTTAGCCGCCCCGCACCCAATCTTTTCAAAGGGTGTCCCAGCACCAGTGCAGGGGTGCCCTTTTTCATTGGCGCCAGCATAACGGGGATAAGCGGACAACGTCATTCCCTCGTCTGGATGACCGGCTAAGTTGAGCGGAGTCAAGGATGGCTATCCTTTCCCGTTTTATTCATACTGGTTGCTGGCCGGTGCGAAATGCTCACGGCCAAAAACCAAAACAAATGTTTTAGGGAGGCGAGAGCATGGCGAGAGTCGCAATAGTCACGGGCGGCACGAGAGGTATTGGTCATGCGATCTCGGTGGCGTTGAAGGATGCGGGCTGCACGGTGGCTGCCAACTATGCGGGTAATGACGCCGCCGCAGAGAAATTCAAGGATGAAACGGGCATCCCGACCTTTAAATGGGATGTCGGCGATTATGAAGCCTGCAGCGCCGGCCTGAAGCGCGTCGAAAGCGAACTCGGCCCGATCGATGTGGTGGTCAACAATGCCGGCATCACCAAGGACGCCATGCTCCATCGCATGACACCGCAAATGTGGAATGACGTGATGCGCGTCAATCTGGGTTCGATGTTCAACATGACCCAGCCGCTGCTGGACGGCATGCGCATGCGCAATTGGGGGCGCATCATCAACATTTCCTCGATCAATGGACAAAAGGGCCAGCTCGGCCAGTGCAATTATTCGGCTACCAAGGCCGGCGTGATCGGTTTTACCAAGGCGCTCGCCCAGGAGACGGCACGCAAGGGCATCACCGTGAACTGCATAGCCCCTGGCTACATCGATACGGAAATGGTCGCGGCGGTGCAGGAAGACGTGCTGAAAGGGATCATCGCTCAGATCCCGGTTGGCAGGCTGGGAACGGCTGCTGAAATTGCGCGCTGCGTCGTGTTCCTGGCCGGAGAAGGCGCCGGCTTCATCACCGGATCAACGCTGACGATCAACGGCGCCCAGTACATCGCTGGCTGAGGCACCCTGCCGAATCAGACCCATGCAGAAGGCGAACGCTCGTCGTTCGCCTTCTGCATCTGGGGGAGGGCATAGACCACGGATCAATCTGCCGTGCGCGCCAATGCGGCGAGCCGCCGGGTCTCCACGATCATGTCGTTCAGGGCAGCCCAATAAGGCGGGGCGAGTTCGATGTTGAACACCACGTCGGCGGGGAATTCCAGCTGCTGCATGAGCTCATCCCAGGGGAGGCTGCCAAGGCCCAGCGGTAGATGCAGATCGCCCTCACCGTAGGCCATGCGCTCCGATCGATGATAGGTCGGCGAGACCGACATCCGGCCGAAGGAGTCGTGAATGTGCAGATGTCTGGCGAAGGGAGCCAAGGCGGCAGCCTCCTCCATGAAATTCGCGCCCTCTGCCGTGCTGCGCAGGAAGCCATGCGAAAAATCGAGGCAGGCTGAGATGAACGGATGCGAGACTGCCGCGATCTCGCGAGCGAGCCGGCCGGGAAGGGCGGTGTGATGCCCAGGCTTGGAGGCGAACAGGTTCTCGACGGCAATGATGACCCCAAACTTTTCGGCAACCTCGCCGAAGGCCGAAAGAATATCGCGCTGCTGAGCGTAGAGATCCTCGGCTTGCCCGGCCCGGCTGTTCTCATACATGCCGCAATGCATGACATAATGCACACAGCCGAGCTCAGATGAGATTTCCAGGGCGGCCTTGAGCACATCCTGGTGCCGGGCAAGCCGCTCGGAAACATCCATCATGTTGATTGCCAGGGGCCCATGCACGGTATAGCGCAGCGGCCTGCCGGCGAGGATGTCTTTGACCGCCTTGACCCGGCTGGAGAGGACACGCGCTCCAGCGATCAGATCCATGGCGTAGAGCGGTAGTTCGACAAACTCGACACCAAGCGCTTCAGCCTCATCGAGCCGCGGGCCGAGCATCTGAAACGCAAAGTCATCATCATTGGCGAGGGAAAAGCCTACGCCGAGCACGCGATTCGCCATGTCACAATCTCTAAAGACAAAGGGCAGGGCGGCAGTCAGTATGGCACGCCGCTAGATGCCCCGGATAACATTGCCAAAAAACAATACGAGGTAGGCAATCACCGCCAGCCAGAACATGTTGATCGGCACATAGTTTGAAATCTGGTGGACGTATTGCCCTGCAACGGCGACGACAGCAAGAATGATGGAAATAGCGAAGGTCGTGGTGGTTGGCGGCGTCAGGCGTAGCATACTATCCCCCACATCGTTCCGTTTCGGCCCACGCCGCTGTTGGCGATGTTTTTCATGCTTCTGGCTCGGGCGGCTGTCGCTGAAAGTCGCGGCGATCATATAGGCTGACGACGCACCAGGGAAGGATAGAAATTATCAGGAGAATCAAGTGGTTGTCCCTCCCTCCCGCCGTTGTTGCAGCGGTTTTCACGGGGAGAGTTCTGCGAAACGCGACTTCTGGTGTCGGCCACCAAAGCACCGGCATCGGCAGATGCAGAACGCTTCCCCTCCCATGAGAGGGAGAAGGAACCGGGTGCGGCTCAATATTCGGATGCCCGTGAGGTGATCTGGCGCGTTCGCTCAGAACGAGTCTGAGGGAGCCTTATCCGCCCCTGAAGACTCCGGCGACGAAGCGCGGGCTAACCAGCCCTATTTCTGCAGCCACTGCTTCAGTGCGTCGATTTTCACCTTGGCGGTGACGAGGCCGCCGTCCAGCGCTCGCTTGTACCATTCAAAGGCCGTCGCCGGATCGGGCTTGCCGGTCTTGACCGTCAGCTTCTCGAAATAGGTCGGGTCATAGGAACGGCCCATGGCCAGGGCCGCTTCCGCATTGCCGGACTGAGCAGCCTGCTCGTAGAGACGGCGTGCCCCGGCGATGTCGCCTTCGCGCATCTTCTTGTTGCCGTCGCGGATCAGCATCTGGGTGAGGAAGTCCGTCTCCGGGAGGGGGGCGTCGTCAGGCAAGAGCGCGAGACGCGCGGAGTCCGGTTTTTGGCCGCCTGGAGCGGCGCTGGGAGCCAGTTGCGGCTGCTGGGCCGGCGCAGGCTTCGAAGGCGTCCCTGCTGCAACATTCAGCGTAAACGGCACCGCATCGGAGATGCTGGTCTGCGCATCATCCTTCAGGAGCTGTGCTTCGAGCTGATAGTTTCCGGCGGCGTTGCCCGGCGTCGTTACGGTTAGATCCTTCAGCCGCCCTGGCGGGAGCAGCCATTGCCCACCGCCGACATCGATGCCAGTCGAGAGTCTTGCCTCCTTCGGCAGTCCCTTAAGGCTGACGAGCGCATCCCCGACGTCGGCGCTCATCAGCGCAATATTCAGTTTGATCGGCGTGTTCGGAGTGCCAACGGCAGCAGTCGCCATCAGTTTCGGTTTGCTGGCAACAGGTTGCGGTTCCGGCGCCGGCTGTTCCGTCGTCGCGGCGGCTGCGGTTTGCGCAGGCGGAGCGGCCTCTTCACTCCGCGTTTCAGGGCTGGAGCGGGTTATTGGGGGATTTGCTGCCGTTTGCGCTGGAGGATTGGCGGCCGTCTGAGCCGGAGAAAGCCGTTCGACAACCTTGGGTTCGCCGATAGATTGTCCGCTCTCATCGACAAACGAATTGAATACAAACACGGCAAGGACGCCGGCAAGGGCAATGCCGCCGATCAGACCAAGCCCGGCCGCACCGAGCAGATGACCGCTGTCGGGACCTTGCGGCGGCAATTGATCAACGGGTGTCGCGGTGGCCGGAACGTAGGTCGGCGTGATGGACCCGCGGGCATTTTGCGGAGCGATATAAGCTGTCTGCCCCCATTGCGGCTGAAGCGGGCGTGTCTCTTCGGGGAAATAGCCGCCGCGAATAATCGAGGGCTCCGAGTCGAAGTCCGAGTCACGGCCACGAAGTACATCGCGCGCCGGAAACGGCATGATCCGCTGCGCCTCGTCCATATCGCCATCGGGCTGCCAATCCCCCAGCGAGGCGCGGGCGGCATAGTCGCTGAGGCTCATCTCCGATGCAGCGCGCTCCTGGCGCCGGTGAGAGGGAAAGTCCTGCTCGTCCGATGCATCTGGATCTGCGTCATAATCCCTCGTATGCGCGGTTCGCCAATCCGCCGCCTGGACGCGGGCTTCAGACCAGGCCAGCTCTTCCGCGGCCGCGGCTTCAGGCCCGGCGAGCGCGTCGGCAACGGTATAACCCTGGTCGGCGCCGTCCTCCTGCTGCTCGCTATAGCCACCATAAATATTGCGCAGTGCAGACTGCACGGCATCGGCCAGAGTATCCTGATTGACACCGGGCTCGGGGGCCGGATCATCGGCGGCCTGCGAAGAAATCTCCTCGAAAACCTCCGCCGATCCACCGCGCAGCAAGTCTGATGGTTCTGGCTCGGAAAGGCGGTGTGCGCCCGGGAAAGGCGTGACATTGGCCTCGTGACGGGGCCTTGCCACTTCGGCGGCCAAATCTTCCTCATCAAGAAGTGGCCCCTCTTCCTCGTCCATGCCAATGCGAGCGCGCAGGGATGAGGGCTTGCTGATGCTGCCGACGCTATCCCAGCCCGTGCCCTCCTCAAGAGGCATCGCGCTGTCCGTCGTTTCCGGCTCGTTCTCTAAGGACGTGGCTTCGGTTTCGGGGAAAAGGCCAATGTCGGGCCTGCCAAAGCTGTCGTCGAATGGTTGGGCTTTGCTGGATTTCAGACTCGGGAAGACAAGCGTATTGGCGCCGGCGCTATCGTCTTTTCCCGATTCTGCGGCCTCCGTATCCTCCGGAGCGGTCTCGAGCGAAGGCAGCTCATCGTTGGTCGGAAGCGTCTCGTCATCGCGAGATGGCGTCTTCGGATCGTTTTCCATTCCAACTACCCTCACTCAATTCCAAAAGGCTGTTCTATAGCACGGCATCAGTTCGGGCCCTTCTGCTGATACCAATGCACGAACTCATTGAAAAGCTCCTCCCGGTTCTGTCCGGAGGAGGTATCCTGATTCTGGAGATAGCTCTGAAAGAGCTCTCGTGTCCGATTATCCGCCAAGGGTATCGCCTCAGTCGTTGCTGCATATCCGGGAGTTGCCGGAGAACTCGCGGGCTGCACCGCAGGGGGCTGCGGTGTCGCCGGAGCTGGGTTGTCTGCCAGCCATTCCTGTGCGGCCGAGAAGCGCACCCATCCGCTGAGGGGTAAGGCGGGGCTGACTTCCTGCCATTTGGGATGGCGCGGCGGCTGGCGCAGCTTTTCGAGATTGGCAAAGAAACTCTCGACGAACCGGCTCACTTTGCGATGCTGCTCCGTTCCAGGCTTGACGTTCATCACAGCGAGCACGGCGCTAACGGCGATGGTGCCGACGGTTTCATTGGACGCGATCAGATCGGGGTAGTCGTCATGGGTCATGATCGCCGGTAGATAGTCCTTCTGTAGAGACTCGCCGAACTCCACGTCAAGAAAATGAACCCGGTCGGTGTAGCGGATTTTGTCAAACGCCGGTGACGGCTTGCCGGAGACGAGCACCGCCGCGTCGATTTCGCCGGACTTCAATTTCTCAACAGCCGTGGCCTGATCCATATAGAGTGGCTGAACTTTTACCTGAAGCGCACCGAACACGGCTTCGGCCGTGAGGGCCGTGCCGCTGCCCTCAAGACCAAAATTCACCTTCCGTCCGGCAAGATCGGCAAGACAGAGATATTTCATGCGCGAGAGCACATGAAACTCCTCTGAATGAAGCTTGGTGATGTATTGAATGCGCTCTTCAATGCCTGGAAGGCGCTTGGTCCGCTTCAGCTGTGCAAGAACGTCCGATTGCACGACTGCGAGATCGGCGCCCTTCAGGTAGAGCAGGTCCATCACATTCTGGATAGAGCTTTCGCCCGCCATCGGGATGATGCGCAGCTCCGAGCCGTTGTTCAGGGTCCTGGCGAGGTCCGCTGCCATCTGCAGGGACGTGCTGTCGATCCCACTGGTAAGCAATCCGAGGGTCGAACGGCTGGCGGCACTGTAGGAATTCGCGTCCGCCGGTGGTGGCGCGCTGCGCTGTGCGCTTGCGGGACCGTTCATCAGCGTCCCCGCTTGCAGGATAAGCAGGCTCATCAGAAAAAAACGTGCCCGCCGAAAATTCACCTTCAGCTCCCGATCCTGTCCCGGCGGCAGATGCGCGTCATCTCTTGGGCGAATCAGAATAGGCCGCGCTTGACCCCCATGGCGGAACAAAGCCGGAGTGCCGTCCGCCATTGCGCGTTGCGAGCCGCCTTTGTAAGGTTCGGTCAGGCGACATCGCGCGCATTATTTTGACAATAAGCCGCCAAATAGTGCCAAAATTTTGGTATCGTGTCTACGTAGTCGCGGGACCGTGACCAGAGATCGTCAGCGGTGCTAGGACGATAGCAGGCCCTGTTCGGCGTAACGCCGGCCCGGCGCTTGGGTTTCCTATCGTGCGACAACTCAAATCTCCCGAGAGCAACAGCGAATATGATCCGGAACGAGACGCCTATCCCCGCCGTTCCCGCGGGACAGCGGATTTATGCGATCGGCGATATCCATGGACGGTTAGATCTTCTGGACGAGCTCTTGCAGATGATTCGGCTCGACGATGAAGAGCAGGCTCCTATAGAGCGCCGCACACTGATCTTCCTCGGCGACTACATCGATCGCGGCGCTGAGAGCCGTGGCGTGGTGGAGCGACTGCTGACCGGCATTCCGAATGGATTTGAATGCATCTGTCTGAAAGGCAATCACGAAGAGTTCCTGCTGCGCAGTCTCACCGATCCCAGCACGGTTCCGCTCTGGATGGCCAATGGCGGCATGGAGACCCTTGGCTCTTATGGGGTCATTCGAAGGGATCTCCCTGGCGCCCCTATTCGTGCGCAATATCTCGGCCCCGCTCTCGAGAAGGCACTGCCCGAGAGCCACCTCGCCTTCTTCCGGCGGCTACCATTATGGGTGACGTTTGGCGACTACTTCTTCGTTCATGCCGGCGTGAAGCCTGGCGTGCCGCTGGCTGAGCAGGACGAATATGATTGCCTGTTCATCCGCGATCCTTTTCTGAGCTCTCGCGGTTGGTTCGGCAAGATGATCGTGCACGGCCACACACCTGTTCTGGAGCCGGAGGTGCGCTCCAACCGTATTGGGATCGACACGGGTGGGTTTTTCACCGGCCATCTGACTGCACTGCGCCTGGAAGGCGAGGAGCGTGGCTTTCTTGCGACGTAGTCTGGTGGGGTGTTCGAGGTGAAAGGAGTATTGGACGCTAGGAGCTGTGGACTCTAAGGATTCCCAATTTGCCCGAAGCCTGATTCAAGACTGCTTTTGGGGAGGCATTCTTGGGTTTGATGGATCGTCTGGCGCTGAGCGATGAGGCATGGGAGCGGATCGCACCTTTGATCATCGGCCGGCCCGACCAGAAGGGCTCGACGGGACGGGACAACCGGATGTTCGTGGAAGGTGTACTGTGGATCGTGCGCACAGGGTCGCCCTGGCGCGATCTTCCCGAGGCATTCGGCGAGTGGAACAGCGTGTTTCGGCGTTTCAGCCGGTGGAGCCGCAAAGGTGTCTGGTGGCGGATCTTCGCGGCGTTGTCCGATGATCCCGATTTTGAGTATCTGATCATCGACTCCACGATCGTTCGCGCTCACCAGCACGCCGCTGGGGCAAAAAAAGGGGGACTGAAGATCAGGCTATCGGCCGTTCTCGCGGCGGCCTGAGCACCAAGATCCACATGGCCGTCCGTGGCCTTGGATGCCCGGTGCGTTTTGCGCTGACAGCCGGTCAGACAGGCGACGCGCCCCAAGCCGGCCACCTGATCGAGGACCTTCCCGCTGAAGCGGTCATCGCCGACACGGCGTATGACGCGGATCATTTGCGCGAAGCTATCGCATTGAAAGGCGCCGTGGCGGTCATTCCCAACAATCCATCACGCGCCATCAAGCATCCGCTTGATAAGCATCTCTACGCCCAGCGCCAACTCGTCGAATGCTGCTTCAGCAAACTCAAGCAATTCCGGCGCGTCGCAACGCGCTTCGAAAAGACCGCGAGAAACTATCTCGCTGTCGTCACTCTCGCTGCTATCGTCCTATGGCTGCGGTAAATGTCCACAGAACCTAGTGCTTGGAGGTCGTTTTTTGGTCGGCAATGGCGTGGGCATGTGCGGTCTGCTCCACGGTCAGCGCAACGTCTTCAGCCGACGGCTCGATGCTGACGGCGAACAGCCCTAGAAACAGCGCCATAATGACAATACACGCAGCCAGAATACCGTACATCTCTCGAGAACCCCGTTAGTGCCTTCATCATACGCATCCGGGCCATAATGGCCCGAAAGCGCTTAAGAAATCCCCCTAAAGGCAGGTGACCTTTATGTGGGGAAATACAAACAAACAAGCAATCGGTTGCAATGCGCCGGGAGAAATATTTCCGCTGTGGCGGAGGAACTTCTCATCCGAAAGGATAGGCCCAGGCGTTTCCGACGGCTCGAGATGGAGACGTTGAGAGCCGCCCGAAGGTTCATCGGCGATTTATGGTTAACGAAGGGTAAACGAGAATTGTGCGGCTGATTGGGCAGGCGCAGTGCTACGCTTGTCGGCACGACCGAGGAATATGCATGTCCGATGCGCTCGTTGATCTTGCCGTCAGGCGCCCCTTGCCAAAGTTCGCTGATCCCGATCGGACCGCGAAGGGTGAGCAGCGCGGTATGGTTCGTCTCGATCGGCTTGACACGCTTTGGATCAACACCGGCAGCCTTTGCAATATCACCTGCGCCAATTGCTATATCGAATCCAGTCCGCGCAACGACCGGCTCGCCTATATCAGCCTGGCCGAGGTGGAAACCTATCTCGACGAGATCGCGGAGCTAGAGCTCGAAACCTCTGAAATCGGCGTCACTGGCGGCGAGCCCTTTCTCAATCGCGAGATCATTCCGATTCTGCGCGTTTGCCTCGAACGCGGCTTTCGCGTGCTGGTTCTCACCAACGCCATGCGGCCGATGCAGCGTCCGCGACTGAGGGCGGGGCTGCTCGAGTTGAAGGCCGCGCATGGCCAGCAGCTGACCATCCGGGTCAGCCTCGACCATTATGCCCGCGAGTTTCATGAGACTGAACGCGGAGTGCGGAGCTGGCAGCCGACGCTCGACGGCATCCACTGGCTTGTCGAGAACGGCTTCCGGCTGGCGCTGTGCGCCCGGATGCGCTGGGGCGAGGGCGAGGCAGAAATGCGCGAGGGGTTTGCCCGACTGATCGCCGCAGAGGGCTGGCTACTCGATGCGTTGAGCCCCGCCGATCTGGTGCTGCTGCCCGAGATGGATGAGCGGATTGATGTGCCAGAGATCACCACGGCTTGCTGGGGAATCCTCAAGATGGACCCCAGCGATGTGATGTGCGCCAAGAGCCGCATGGTGGTGAAGCGCCAGGGTGCCGCCCGCCCCACAGTGCTTCCCTGCACGCTGCTGCCCTATTTGCCAGCCTTCGAGATGGGCGCGAGTTTGGCAGAGGCGGCGCAGGCTGATGGTGGCATGTTCAGCGCCGGCGCCGTGAAGCTATGCCATCCACATTGCGCGAAATTCTGCGTCCTGGGCGGGGGGAACTGTTCAGGGTAGCAGCGCGCTCGGTTAGAGGGGGGTAGGACTAGCAAAAGGCCGCCTCCTCGTCATTGCGAGCGAAGCGAAGCAATCCAGAGCAGCATGCACAGAGCAGGCGGCCCCTGGATTGCTTCGCTTCGCTCGCAATGACGACCAAGAACTATTTGGCGGAGGTCTCCCATGGAAGAGGGTGCCGGTTGCGTGTGAGGTGAGCGCACCTTAATGTCACCGCGATTAGCCGAGCGTCGTCGCTTTAACCCACCATTCTGGATGGGCTTCGCTCACTTGTAGAGCCGCCGTTTCGAGTTCACTCTCCGTCCGGAATAGTGCGAAGCAGGTTGGGCCGCTGCCGGAGAGCCGGGCAAGCAATGCGCCAGGGCAGGACGCGAGCGCCTCGAGCATCGTACCGATCACCGGCAGGAGCCTTTTGGCGGGAGCCTCCAGATCGTTGCTGCGCGCTGCCGCATAGCTCACCACCTCGTCGATGCTGTTCAACGCGGCGAGCGGCGGCGATTGGTCGATCGCTCCGCTCAGCGGCTTCGCACGAAGCTCGCGGAAGACATCTGCGGTCGCCAGTGGCAAGCGCGGATTGACGAGCAGGACCGGAATAGCGGGAAAGTCGGTGAGGAAGCGCATTTGCTCGCCGATTCCCGTCATGATGGCCGGCTTCGAGAATAGGCAAACCGGAACGTCGGCGCCAAGCTCGCGCGCAAGCGGCAGCAACGCGAACGGGGCGCTTGAAGGGGAGGGTGCACCGACGTCGGAGAGCGCCGCAGCGCCATCGGCCAGGCCGGAAAGCAGCCGCAGTGCGGCAGCGGCATCGGCCGAGCCGCCCCCAAGACCCGCAGCGACGGGGATCTGCTTGTCGAGGCGGAAAATTCCGGAGGCGATTGGCAAGACACCTTCGCCGGTGGTCAAGGCATCTGCCGCCTCGCGTGCATTTGCATATTGCACGTAAAGCTCGGCTGCGCGTTGGACGAGGTTGCCGCCTGCTATGGAGCTTGCGAAGGGGCCGTCGACCTGAAGGGAAAAGGGCTGCCCGGCCCGGAACTCCAGGGTGTCGCCAAAGCGTGTGAATGCGGTGAGACTCTCCAACTCGTGATAGCCGTCAGGGCGACGGCCGCGGATCTCGAGCGTCAGATTGACCTTCGCGCGAGCAACCGTCCGCAAAACAGAAACGGCGCGGATATTGCTATCCGCCGCCGCATCAGGCGCCGAGTACGCGCCGGTCACTTGCTGTCGGTAACGGGGCGCCCGACCAATGATCCCTCAAGAGAAGCGCGCGTGGTCGGCTCCTCGGTGAGGCCGGCCTCCAGCTTCTTCCTGATCTTTGCCTCGTCCTCTGCTTCGGGCTTCAGATCGAGTGCCTGTTTCCATTGGAACTTGGCCTCGAGCTGGCGGCCGACATGCCAATAGGCATCACCCAGATGATCGTTGATGACGGGATCGTCGGGCTTCAGCTCCACAGCCCGTTCGAGCTGTTTCACGGCCTGATCGAATTCCTTCTGCCGATAATAGGCCCAGCCGAGACTATCGACGAAATAGCCGTCATTGGGGCGCAGCTGGACGGCTCTGCGGATCAGATCCATCGCCTCTTTCAGATTGAGGCTCTGATCCACCCAGGAGTAACCGAGATAATTGAGCGTCAGCTCCTGATTGGGGTCAAGTTCCAGCGCCTTGCGCAGATCGGCTTCAGCGGCTGGCCAGTTCTTGATGCGCTCTTCACAGACGCCGCGCGCGTAGTAAACCGACCATTGGGATTTCTCGGTCGGACCCAGACGCTCGATCGCCTTGGTGTAATAGTCAACCGCTGCGGCATACTCCTTATTGCCGCGCAACATGTTGCCCATCGTGTAATAGGAACGCATGTCGTCGGGATAGGCCTTGATCAGCTCACCGAGGAGGACCTTGGCTTCATCGATCCGCTCCAGCGAGTTCAGGTCATAGGCTTTGCGAAGCTGCGCATTGAGCCAGAGCGGTGAGTCGCGCGAAACCCGATCGAAAGAGGCATTGGCCTGATCATAGTTTTTCAGCTGGTCGTAAAGCTCACCAAGCGCATATTGCGCCACGGTGAAATCCGGCCGAACGAACAAGGCAAGCTGCAGATAAAGCTGTCCCGCATCGACCACGCCATCGCCGGCAAGCGCCTCGCCGATGCCCTGGAAGACTTCCGAGAGTCCTTCTCTTGCATCGCTCACGATCAACGACACCTTCCGCCCGGCCTCGATATCGTCGGCAAGTGCCTTCAGCAGTGGATTGGGGTTTGGGGCGGTAAGATGGGGCTTCAGAATCTTCTCGGCCAGCTCCTTGTCACCCCAATGGGCGGCATGGCGGGCATAGGCCTCGACTGCGCGCAGGTTCCGCGGGTTCTTCTTGAACAGCTGCGCATAGGCCTGGCGCGAGATGGACCGCTTCTTGGCGACGTCTGCGAGGAGAGCGCGGTGCAGAAGTTCGATGTGCTGCGAGCCTTCGGTCTGCGGGCTGCTGACGGCGTTCGAGTCCTTGATGGCCTCGTTGATGTTGCCGCGGGCGAATTCTGTCCACGTCCGCGACAGATTCGCGGTGAGCTCGGCGATAGGCGCTTTGCCGACTGCCTTGAAATGGTTGTCGGCTGCCCGGTAATCCTTCTCCAGGAAGGCATTAATGCCAAGGAACAGATTGGCGATCTTGTGATCGGGATCGCGCGTCGCAAGCTGGCGGGCGAGTTGTCGCGCTTCAGGGAAATTCCCGGTGGCAACTTTCAGCTGGAAGGCGTCTTCCAGAATCTCTTTGGAGGTTGGATCGCGGTCCAGCGCTTCGCGGTAATAGCGGGCGGCAGTCTCATTGTCACGCTGGTTGCGTGCCACGCGGCCAGCCAGATAGCTGCCCAGGAGCGAATTGCTATCTTCGAGCTGGTAACTTTCGTCAGCCGCAGAGCCTTGTTCTAACGCATGAATCGCGTGACCTGCGAAAAAAGCCAAGACGCTGGTCAGGACCAGGGCGGATGCATTCCGTCGAAATCTGGAGGCCTTCATTGATCCCTTTTCTCTGTCTCGCGCGATCCGCCTGGAAAACTATCCATATACAACACTCAAGCGTAACATAACAAAACCTGCAAATCACGCTCTTGCGTCGTCAAACGGTCTTCCAAACGCAATAACTGGCTGGAAAAAAACGGCGGAGGTGGGGCAGGTTTTCTGTTTTGGGGCGATTTGCCGCTATCAGGCGTTGTCCTGCGTCCCCTCCGCAACAGAAGCGTAAGCCGGGCCGAGCATCCTTGTTAAAAGATGAAGAGGAATAAGACCTAGCACAACGATGCTTAGCGCGGGAATAGCCGAACGCTCGAACTGCTCCTGGGAGGCGAAGATATAGATCTGGGTGGCGAGTGTTTCGAAGTCGAACGGGCGCAGCAGCAGGGTAGCCGGCAATTCCTTCATGGTTTCGACAAAGGCGAGCAGCGCTGCGGCGCTGATGGCCGGACGCAAGAGCGGCAAATGCACGGCGTACAGCGTCCGGAACGGTCCGGCCCCGAGAGATCGCGCTGCGGCGTCCAGATGCGGTGAGAGGCGCTGCCATCCTGCTTCCACAGTGCCGAATCCAACGGCCAGAAAACGGATGACATAGGCGAGCAGCAGCGCGAAGGCGGAGCCGGAGAGCAGAAGTCCGGTTTTGATGCCGAAGGCTATCTCTATTGCGCCGCTCAGTGCATT
>Ga0081540_1003092_pt1 | contig 13333 bp, 11 predicted proteins | sample TabmetS2T1R1_FD_71024 | JGI IMG/M metagenome (GOLD analysis project Ga0081540, IMG submission 71024) | Tabebuia heterophylla rhizosphere microbial communities from the University of Puerto Rico - S2T1R1 | ecosystem: Host-associated > Plants > Roots > Rhizosphere ... | reverse complement strand
AGCGCGTCGCAGGCGACGATCCGTCGACTCGCCGCGAAGTCGTCCGCCGCGTCGGCCGCGCGGCGGCCGAGCGCCTGCGCAACGCCGCCGAGCAACGCGCCGCGCGCGGCAAGGGACGCGCGCGCGAGGACATCCCGCCGTACGAATTCGCGTGGAAAGCCAGCGGCACGATGCATGGCGAGAAAGTCGCAGGGCAGGGCCGCATCGGCGGCGTGCTCGCGATCGGCGAGCCAAGGCCTTTTCCGGTTCGTGCGGACATCGACGTCGGCACGACCGAGATCGCGCTGACCGGCACGATCACCGATCCGACCAGCCCGAACGCGCTCGACATGCGGCTCTGGATCAGCGGCCAGAATCTCGCCAAGCTGTACAGCGTCGCCGGCATCGCGCTGCCGAACACGCCGCCGTACGCGACCGTCGGCCGCCTCGCCGGGCGCTTTCATCCGCACCGCTCGCGGCTGCGCTACGAGGATTTTACCGCGCGCGTCGGCGGCAGCGATCTCGCCGGCACGCTGACGTACGAGAGCGAAGGCCGCCGTCCGAAACTGAGCGGCGCGGTCGAATCGACGCTGCTGCAGTTCCGCGATCTCGGTGCCGTCATCGGCGCGCGCATGCCCGACGAACGCGCGAGCGGCGACGATGAAAGCGCGCCGCCCGCGGGTCGCGTGCTGCCGGTCGTGCCGTTCGCGGTCGAGCGCTGGAAAGCGATGGACGCCGACGTGCGCTTCACCGGCAAGCGCGTCGTGCGCACCGAGGAGCTGCCGATCAGCGACGTCGAGGCGCGCGTCCGCATGGACAGCGGCGTGCTGGCGGTCGAACCGCTCACGTTCGGCATGGCCGGCGGCAAGGTCGATGCGTCGATCCGCATCGACGCGAATCCCGATCCGCCCAAGGGCGTCGCTTCGCTCGAAGCGCGCAAGCTGAAGTTGCGCCGGCTGTTCGAGAAGGTCGACGGCCTTTCCGAAAGCCTCGGCGAAGTCAGCGGTGACGTGAAGCTCGCCGGGCGCGGACCGTCGCTCGGCGCGATCATCGGCACGTCGGACGGCGCGCTGCGCTTCGTCATGACCGAGGGCCGCGTCAGCGAGGTACTGATGGAGAAGGCTGGGCTCAATCTCGCGAACGTTCTGCTCGCCCGCATGCGCGGCGACCAGCGGATCGCGATCAACTGCGCCGCCGCGGCGCTCACCGTGCAGCACGGCCTCGCCAGGACCGACCTCTTCGTGTTCGACACCGAGAACGCGCTGATCGAGATCGACGGCACGATCGATCTCGGCCGCGAGCACATCGATCTCACGCTGCATCCGCATACGAAGAACGCGCGCATCTTCTCGCTGCGCTCGCCGCTCCTCGTGGAGGGGAGCTTCGAGCACGTCGACGTCAGCGTCGACAAGAAGGCGCTGTTCGCGCGCGGCGGCGGCGCGATCGGGCTCGGGCTCATCGCGGCGCCGCTGGCTGCGCTGGTGCCGCTGACCGCGCTCGGCAAGGACGACGAGACGAAGAGCTGCGCGCCGCTGGTCGCCGAGATCCGCAAGACCGACGCGAAGGCGCCGCGTCCGAAAAAGGAAGGCGGGAAACCGGGCAAGACGCCTTGAGCCCCGCGCGGCTCTGCGCATGCTAAGGTGAAGCGTGGGGGAGAGCACACGCGATGCGGGCCTGGTGCGCGCGGTGGGACCGTGGGGTCTTGCCGCGAGCATCGTCAACACGATCGTCGGGGCCGGCATCTTCGCCGTGCCGGGGGCGCTCGCCGGGGCCGTCGGGCCCTACGCGCCGCTCGCGTTCCTCGTCTGCGCGATCGTCATCGGAGCGATCGGGATCTGCTTCGCCGAGGGCGGCAGCCGTGTTCCGACCAGCGGCGGCGCGTACGGCTGCATCGAGGCGGCGTTCGGGCCGATGGCAGGCTACGTCGCCGGCACGATGCTCTGGTTCTCCGATCTTCTCGCTTCCGGCGGCGTCGCCGCGGCGCTCGGCGAAATCGCCGCGAGCCTGGTCGCGCCGGAATGGCAATGGGCGACGCGCACGGCCGTCGTATTCCTTTCGATCGGCAGCATCGCGCTCGTCAACGTGTGCGGTGTCGCGCACGGCACGCGTCTGGTCACGGTCGCCGCCGTCGTCAAGCTCGTTCCGCTTGCCTTGTTCATCGTCGCCGGTGCGGGCTTCGTCGACACCGCGAACTTCATCGCCGCGCCGCAGGCGGCGGGCGTGGACGTCGGCCGCGCGCTGATCCTCGCGCTGTTCGCGTTCACCGGCATGGAGATCGCGCTCTGTGCGAGCGGCGAGGTCGCGCGGCCGGCACGAACGATTCCGCGCGCGATCGCGATCGCGATCGTGTCGCTGACCGCGGTCTACATCGGCGTGCAGATCGTCGCCCAGGGCGTGCTCGGGCCTGCGCTGGCGCAATCGACGGCGCCGCTGGCCGACGCGATGGCGCACGTGCATCCCGCGCTGCGCGTCGTCATGCTGGCGGGCGCCGCGATCTCGATGCTCGGCTTCCTCGGCAGCGACATCCTCGGCACGCCGCGCATGCTGTTCGCGTTCGCGCGCGACGGCATGATGCCGTCCGTGCTCGGACGCCTGCATCCGCGCGCGCGGACGCCCTACGTCGCGATCGTCGCGTATTCGGCCGTCGCGATCGCGCTGGCGCTGGTCGGCTCGTTCGCCGATCTCGCCGTGCTCGCGACGCTGCTGGTGACCGTGCCGTACATAGGCGGCTGCGCGGCCGCGTGGCGACTTTCGCGGCGCGGCGTCGCGCTCGCCGGCGAGCCGCTCAACTTCCGCTGGCTTCCGGTCGCGGCCGTGGTCGGCATCGGCAGCTCGATCGGACTCGTCGCGCTCGCGGCGCGCATGGAGATCGTGGGCCTTGCCGCGGCGATTGCGATCGCCGTCGCGATCTATCTCGTGCAGACGCGCGCGGTGCCGGCGCGCGGCGGCGGCTGAGCGCCGTCAGCGCAACTGGCTGTCCTTGCTGCCGCGGCGGTTGTAGCCGGTGAAGGACTTTTCCTCGGCGTCGCGCGCGGACTGACAGTCGACGCAGAGCCGCACGCCCGGCACGGCCTTGCGCCGCGCTGGCGGTATCTCCGCCTCGCATTCCTCGCAATGCGTGAGGCTTTTGCCGCGCGGCAGTCGGCTGCGTGCGCGCTTGACGGCGTCGTCGACCGTCGAATCGATCTGGTCCTGCACGGCTCCGTCGCCGGCCCAACCCGTTGCCATGGCGTTCTCCGAGGTGCGTCGCAGTCCCCTGCAACGCGCGATTGCGTCGACACAGGAAAATAGGGTCGCGCAAAGCGCGATCAAGCGCTCGATGCAGCGCAGCATGACCGCCTTCCAGGCATCTGGAAGGCCACCGGAACGGCCCGGCACGGTCGGCGGGCGGCGACCGCGCCGCCGCGCCGTTTCGGAGTAGAGTCCGCACAAGGCATCGCCGCATCGCCAGGGGCTCATGCGAACGAACGACAATCTCATCGTCGTCGCCGACGACGACGAAAAGATCCGCGAGACGTTCTCGATGCTGTTCGAAGCGAAAGGCTATGTCGTGCGTGCCTGCGCCGACGGCCACGAGGCGCTCGCGCTGTGCAAGGAGCTGCGGCCGGGCGTCGCGCTGATCGATCTCGAGATGCCGGGGCTCGACGGCTACGAAGTTGCGCGGCGCCTGCGCGCCGATCCCGACCTTGCCGAGATCCGCATCATCGCGGTGACCGGTCGCTCGGACGCGCAATCGAGCGCGCGCGCATGGGAAGCCGGCTTCCACGATTTCCTCGCCAAGCCGGCACCGGTGTCGATGCTGCTCGCGATGATCCGTCCGACGCGCGAGGTGCGCGCGATCGGTGAGCAGGAGTAGCCGCTACTCGGCGGCGTCGTCTTCGCCGCGCGGATCGATGAAGCCGTCCTGCTCGAGACCTTCCTCCGCCGCATAGTCCTCGTCCATCTGCGTCTCGTCGCCGAAGTCGTCGAGGTCGCTCGGCGTGTCCTCGATGCTTTCGATGAGATCGTCCGGCAGATCGGACTCGTCGTCCTGATCGAGCGTGTATCGGTGCTGGGACATCGCGACGGCCTCCTTCTCCTCCAGCGCAGCGCGACAAAAGCCTACCACCGTCGACGGCGGGTGGCGTAGTGCCCGCTCATTGCGCCGGCACGAGCTCCAGCGTGCGCGGGGGCAGGCCCATCGCCGCGCGGTAGCGTTCGTAGAGCGCACCGACCTTTGCGACGTATTCCTGCGTCTCGACATAAGGCGGAACGCCGCCGTATTGCGTGACGGCGCCGGCGCCGGCGTTGTACGCCGCCGCGACGAGCAGCCGATCGCCGCCGTACTGCGCCTCGAGCGCCTTGAGCAGCTTCGCGCCGGCCGCGATGGACTGCTTTGCCGAAAACGGATCCTTGACGCCGTAGTCGCCGATCACGTCCGGCATCAGCTGCATGACGCCTTTCGCGCCTTTCGTAGAAACCGCGCTGGCGTCGAAGAAGCTCTCGGCGTGCGCGATCGCGCGCAGCCACGCCTCGTCGAGGCCCGTCGCCTTCGCGGCGCTCCTGAACTCGCGCGGGTAGGGCGCGAGCTGCGGCTTGCCGACGGTGCCGAGTCCCGCGTGCGCGGGCGAGCCGGGCGGCGTCGTGACGGTGAAGTCGAGCACCTTCGTCGAGCCCGGCAGGTTGCGCGTCGAGTAGACGGTCGCGCCGTCCTGCTCGCGCTTGTACAGCGTGCCGTGAAACACGCCGAGCTGGCCCCACAGATTCGGCACGCTCGGCGCGCTGTCGTCGAGCGTGTTCGCCGTGCATTTCGAGCCGGGCTCCGGCGCTGTCGCGAGGCTGACGGTGCCGTCGCGCACGCAACGCCACACCGTGCGCGCGGACGCGTCCGCACTCGCGATCGCGACGAGGAAAACGGCGGCGGGAAGCCGGATTCGGTTCATCTCTCGTCGCCATTCGGCACGACGCGCGATGAACGGCGGCTCAGCCATGCGTCCGAAGATCGACGTCGCCGATCCAGTTGCGCCGTCGCCGCGAAAGGCGCTCCGTTTCGGTCTCGCCGTCGAGGTTCGATGGGGCGCGCTTCAGCAGCGCGGGATCGACGCCGTCGAATGCGTTGACGCTGACGACGGCGTAGAGCCGTGCGTCGATGCGGCTCGTGACGACCGGCACGACGCCACAACGCGAGCAGACGTGGAAATCGGCTGAGTGCGTGCCGAACGAATACGTCGTCGCCAGCGCGGGATCGGCGATCGAGACGCGCAGCGATCCGGTCGGGCACGCGGTCCAGACGCCGCCGTGCCGCTGGCAGAACGTGCACGTGCACTCGCGCGCGGGAATTTCGGTCGGCTCGGGCGTCCAGTCGAGCACGAACGCGATGTTGCCGCAGTGGCAGCTTCCGCGGATCAGCATGGAGCCCTCGTCGCAAAGGACCCGGCCAATCTACCTCAAACGCGGGCGCCTTCCGAACGAAACGGGCGCACCGCGTCAGTTGCCGAAGCCGTCGACGAAGATGATGTCCGGATCGAGCTCGTACGCGCCGATGTCGGGATCCGTCGCGTCGACGCGCGGGTAGCCCGTCCCGCGCTGATCGTAGTCGAAGTTGTTCGCGTTGAGTCCGGTATCGTGCGCGGGGCTCGTCGACGGGAGCGCGTGCGTGCGCGTCTCGCCGCCGTTCCAAGCCAGCGAGCCGAGCTGCGGGTCGAGCGTGATCGTGTCCGGCGGCACCGTGATGCCCGAGACCTTGATCAGGTTGTTCGAGCCCGTGACCGCCGCGCTGCCGTCGAGATCGGCGGCCGCTTCCGGGCCGCTCGGCGTGTTGTTGGCGATGATCGAGCTCACGATCTCCGCGCTCGAGCCGTTGACGAACAAGCCGCCGCCGCCGCGGAATCCAGAATCGTTGAACGCGATCGTCGAGTTGTGCAGCGTGATGTCTCCGTTCGACAGCGCGGCGCCGGCGAGAACGGCCGCATGGTTGCCGGAGATCGTCGAGTTCCGGAACGTCGCGGGCGCGCTGCCCGAGAGCAGATACACGCCGGCGCCGGCATCGGCCGAATTGTTGTCGAACGTCGAGTTCTGCACGAACGGCGCGCTGGCGGCCAAGGCGCCGCCGATGCCGTAGTGCATGGAGCCTTCGACATTGCCCGTCGTGACGGCGTTGTCGGAGAACGTGCTGTATTTGACGAGCACGCTGCCGGAGCCGAAGGCACCGCCGGCGTACGCATTGCCGAGCGCGGTCGTCGCGAGGTTGCCGGAAATCGTGCTGTGTTCGATGACGAGCTGCGCGGCCGAGACGCCGCCGCCGCCGACGGCGGACGCGTTCGTGTCGACGCCCGTCGTCGAGATGGCGCTGCTGTCGCTGACCGTGCTGTAGAAAAGGATCGCGCCGTTGAACGCGAGGATGCCGCCCCCGGCGACGACGTACGGTCCCGTCGCGGTGCACGACGTCACCACGACGCCGGACAGCGACACCGTGCCCTGCGAGTAGAGGCAGCCGCCGCCGTAGGCCATCGGGAGCGAGGGTGCCGTGTAGTGGCCGTGCGCGAGCGTGACGCCCGAGATGTCGATCTCGCCGCTGCCGCCGTGGCGGATCACGCGGTCGGCGTTGGCACCGTCGATCGTGAGCGCGCTCGCACCCGGCCCGATGATCCGGAGGTCCTCGACGTCGATGTTGATCGCGCCGCTCTCCAGCGTGATCGTGCTGCATGTGAGCGCCGAAAGGTCGAGCGTGTCGCCGCTCGACGCGACGAGCGCCTCGTGACGCAGCGTGCCGTCGCTGCCATCGTCGGCGCAGCTCGTGACCGGGACCACGATGCCGCCGTCGGGATGCGGCGTGTCGTGATGCATCCGCCCCGCGCTCGCGGCGCGTTCCAGGAATCCGGCGAGGAGCGGACCTCCTCCGGGCCGATGGAAAGGTAGGCCGGGCGAGGCCGCCGCCGTGGTGCCCGGCGTGGTTGCGAGCGCGAGCGCGGCGCCGAGGCAAAGCGCAAGCGGCGCGCGGCAAAGGCGGATGGTGGCGTGATGGTCGTGAGTGCGCATGATGTCCCTCGGTTACGCAGCGTGCGTGCCTCTCCCCGGCGCGCTCCTGTATGGCTACACGCAAAAAGCGGCCGGAAGAGGACACGCCGTCGCGGGACGGCGGTCGGTATCGAGCGTCGCAGTGTCGATTCCAAGCCGCGCTCGCGGGTCGAGCGATGCCATACGGGCCGGCGTCCCTGTTGAACCGACTCGGCGCGACCTCCCTTGCCGCGCGCTGGTTGTGCGCCGATATCACGTTAGGGAGCCGCGGGCGCTCTGTCCAATGAATGTCCTTGATGGGGCGATAGAGGCGCGTTATGGCCCCGGCGCTGGTCACCGCTCCCGTACCCGGCTAGATTCGCTCGCCGAGGAAGGGTGCCCCACGCATGAACAGAATCCGGATCGCCGCGCTGTCCTGCATCGCGCTGCTGCCGATTACGCCGGCGGCGCCGGCGGCGGTGGCGATCACCGACGTCTCGATCGTCGACGTCGAGCACGGCCGGGCGCTCGCGCCGGGAACGGTGCTGATCGACAACGGACGCATCGTGTCGATCGACCGGCCGGCTTCGGCACGGATACCCGAATCCGCCCAGCGCGTCGACGGCAAAGGCCGGTTCCTGATCCCCGGCCTCGTCGACATGCACGTGCACCTCTTCAACAATGTCACCAAACGACCGCCGAACACGTGGGCGTTTGCACTGTTCGTCGCGAACGGCGTCACCGGCGTGCGCGAGATGGCCGGCATGCCGCAGTCGATGGAGACGGTCAGGGAATGGCGACATGCATTCGACGCAGGCACGCTGATCGCGCCGCGCGTGCTCGCGGCCGGCGTCGTCGGTTATGGAACGTCGCCGGAAGAGGCCGTGCGCCACGTCGACGAAGCGGCGGACGCTGGCGCCGATTTCATCAAGGTGTTCTCGGACGTAACGGAAGACGCGTGGCGCGCGATGCTCGACGCATCGCGCCGACGCTCGCTGCCGCTGCTCGGCCACGTACCGGCCGGCGTGCCGCTGCTGACCGCAGCGGTCGCAGGGCAGCGCGGCGCGGAGCACCTGATGCAGGCGTTCGAGGCGTGCTCGACGATCGAGCGCGCGATGCTCGACGAGCGACGCGGGCTCGCCGGCGACGCGCTCGTCGCGCGTCGCGACGCACAGGAGGCGCGCGTGCTCGACGCGTTCGACCGGCGCACCTGCGATCGCGTCGCGCGCGAGCTCGCGAAGACCGGACAGGTCCAGGTGCCGACGCTGGTGCTTGCGCACGTCGAATCGACCCGGCACGACTCGGCGAGCGATCCGCGCTGGAAATATCTTCGCGCCGACGAGCGTGCGCGCTGGCTGCACGCCGTGGCGACCCTCACGCCGGAAGAGCGTGCGGTCGCGGCGCGGCGCTGGTCGGTCGCGAAGAAGATCGCGGCGAGCTTCCACGAGGCCGGCGTGACGCTCCTCGCAGGCACCGATGCACCGATGCCGGACGTCTATCCCGGCTATTCGCTGCACGACGAGCTGGAGCGGCTGGTCGACGCGGGCCTGTCGCCCGCCGAGGCCTTGCGCGCCGCGACGCTGGCGTCGGCGAATTTTCTCGGCAACGCCGGCGAGACAGGCTCCGTGACCGTCGGCAGGCGCGCCGATCTCGTGCTGCTCGACGCGAATCCGCTTCGCGACATCCGCAACACGCGGCGTATCGAGGCGGTCGTCCTCGACGGACGGCTGCTCACGCGCGATGCGCTCGATGCGCTGCTCGCCGATGCGGAAAAAGCAGCCGGCGGAAGCTGACGTGGCTCGGGCGGCGAGCCGGTGTTCGAAATGCGGACGCTCGCGAAGGGCCGGCTGAGGGTCGCGGTCGACTCTGGGGGCGGCCCACGTCCCAGCCCAAACGGTTCCAAAATGGATTTTGTTAAGGTTTCGAAGCATTCAGGCGCGCCCGGTAGATTGGAACCTGCGCCGACGACTCGAACCCTCCCCGCTGTTGGCGCCTTGGGCGTGAGCCCCATCTACAGGGATGGAATACGAGGCAGGGACGCCCGCTACACGCATCGCGGACGCTTGAGTTCGGGGAATCGCGTCCGTGAAGGTCGCGCGGCGGAGTCACAGCGCCGCGCGACCGACTTTTCAGAATACGAAACATTCCGATCGCCCGGTCATCGACCGGCGTGGGCGCCGAGGCGCCTTTTGTTCTCGATCGGCGGTCTCCTCTCGCGCGAAGCGACGGGAGACCGCATCGAAGGACATTTTGGTTCGGCGCGGCGCTACCAGACCTCGCAGCGCTGCTCGCCCTGACGCACCATCGGCGCGTCGGCCTTGCACTGGAAAGCCTCGCGGAACGGCGGCAGATTCGACAGCGGGCCGTTCACGCGGTACTTCGCGATCGGGTGCGGATCACCTTGCACCATCGTGCGCTGCGTTTCGGGGCGGATCTCGTCGCCGCGCCACTGGCCCCACGAGATGAAGAACTGCTGCTCGGGTGTGAAGCCGTCGAGCGTCGGTTCCGGCGGCTTGCCTTCGCGCGACTTCTTGTAGGCGAGGAACGCGAGCTTCGCGCCGGCGAGATCGCCGATCGACTCGCCGAGCACGAGCTTGCCGTTGTGATGGATGCCGGGCTCGATGAAATAGCCTTCGAACTGGTCGACGACGCACTGGCCGCGCGCCTTGAATTTCGTCAGGTCGGCGTCGGTCCACCAGTTGTCGAGTCGGCCCTGCGCGTCGAACTGCGCGCCCTGGTCGTCGAAGCCGTGGCTGATCTCGTGGCCGATGACGACGCCGATCGCGCCGTAGTTGACCGCGTCGGTCGCGCCGACGTCGAACGCCGGCGGCTGCAGGATGCCCGCCGGGAACACGATCTCGTTGAGCAGCGGGTTGTAGTACGCGTTCGAAGTCGGGGGCGTCATGCCCCAGCGGCCGCGATCGACCGTTTTGCCGACCTGCTTCCTGCCGTCGTCGACGTTCCAGCGCGAGGCGGCGACCGTGTCGTCCCAGTACGAGCCGCGCGAGACGACCACGCCCTTGTAGTCCTTCCACTTGTCGGGATAGCCGATCTTGGGGTTGAACGTCGCAAGCTTCTCCTGCGCCTTCTTCTTCGTGTCGGCGCTCATCCACTCGAGCCCGTCGATCGTGTCCTTCATCGCGAGCAGGATGTTCTTGACCATGTCCTGCATGCGCGCCTTCGCCTCCGGCGGGAAGTACTTCTCGACGTATTTCTGGCCGAGCGCCTCGCCGAGCTGGTTGTCGGTCGCCTCGGCGCAGCGCTTCCAGCGCGGCTTGATCTCGGTCGCGCCGGTCAGGAACGTGCCGTTGAACGCGAAGTTCTCCTTGACGAACGGCGCCGAGAGCGTATCGGCCGCCGCGTTCAGCACCTGCCATTCGAGGTAGGTCCGCCACTGCGGGATCGGCGTCGTCTTGAGCTCTTTCTGCACCTCTTCGACGAATTTCGGCTCGGTCACGTTGACGTCGTTGCGCGGCATCTTCGCGGCGTCGAAGTACTGCGTCCAGTCGAAGTCCGGCGCGAGCTTCGAGAGATCGGCGAACCGCGTCTTGTGATCCTGCTGCTTCGGATCGCGCAGCGCGACGTTGTCGAGCGAGGCCTCGGCGAGTCGCTTCTCGAACGCGAACACGGTTTCGGCGTCCTTCTTCGCCGCATCGGGCTTGGCGCCGGCGAGCTCGAACATCTTGGCGACGTGGACGTGATACTTCTCGCGTGCCTCGACGAAGCGTTTCTCGGTCTTCAGGTAATAGTCGCGATCCGGCATGCCGAGACCGCCGGCGGTCACGTGCGCGATGACCATCGTCGGATCGTGCAGGTCCTGCATCGCGACGATGCCGAACGGCACGGCGATGCCGATGTCGTGCAGGTGGCCGATCGTCTTGTCGAGATCGGCGCGCGTCTTGATCGAGCGGATCTCGTCGAGCAGCGGCTGCACGGGCTTGGCGCCGAGCTTGTCGACCGCGGCCTCGTCCATGCACGCGGCGTAGAAATCGCCCGAGAGCTGCTCGGCGCTGCCTTGCGGCCAGTCGTTCTTCGCGGACAGCTCGGTCAGGATGTCGCGCACGTGCTCCTTGTTGATCTCACCCGATTCCCAGCGCCTGCTCCAGCGGTCCATGTAGTCGGGGATCGCGTGGTTCTTGCGCCAGGTGCCGTTGGCGTAGGCGAAGAAGTCGTTGCAGGCATCGGCGCTCTTGTCGAGGTCGCCCGGATCGATGCCGTGCAGGGCATAGGCCGGCGTGCATGCGGCGGCGATGCAGAGCGCAACCACCGTTTTCCTGAGAGCTCCGGACATGGCGACGATCCTTGCGTGGGGAGGGACCGCGCGATCCTAGGCGAGCCCTCGCGCGCGTCGCATGGCCCGAATGGCATGGGACGTCAGTCGCCGCGGAGTCGCGCGGCCTGCGTCGTCAGATAGTTGCGTTCCGGGATGCTCGCGGTCCTGCCCGCGGCGGCGAGATAGTGCGCGATCGCGCCCGCGCGCTCGCCGGCGCGTTCGAGCAGGTGCGCGCGCACGGCGTCGAGGCGATGGTGTCCGGCGAGCCGCCCATCGGAGACGAGCACATCGAGCAAGGCAAGGCCGGCTTCGGGACCTTCGACCATCGCCGTCGCGACCGCATGATTCAGTGCGATCACCGGATTGTCCGAGCGCGACTTCAGCACACCGTACAGCGCGAGAATCTGCGGCCAGTCGGTGTCCTCGGCGCGCGCGGCTTCGTCGTGGACGGCGGCGATCGCGGCCTGCAGGCAATACGGCCCGGCCGGCCCTTTGCGCAGCGCCGCCGAGACGAGGGCGATGCCTTCGGCAATCGTGTCGCGATTCCACAGCGTGCGATCCTGCGCCTCGAGGGGAATCAGCTCGCCGTCCGGTCCCTGTCGCGCCGGGCATCGCGCGTCCGTGAGCAGCATCAGCGCGAGCAGGCCCGCGACTTCGCCGTCTTCCGGCAACAGCGCGTGGACCGCGCGCGTGAGGCGGATCGCCTCGCTCGAAAGATCGGTGCGCTGCAGGACCGCGCCGCCGCTCGCCGCGTAGCCTTCGTTGAAGACGAGATAGAGCACGTGCAGCACCGAGGCGAGCCGAGCTTCACGCTCGGCGGCGCAAGGCATCTCGAACGGAATGCCGGACGTCCGGATGCTCTCCTTGGCGCGAGTGATGCGCTTCGCCATCGTCGCCTCCGGCACGAGGAACGCGCGCGCGATCTCGGGCGTGGCGAGACCGCCGATCGCGCGCAGCGTCAGCGCGATCGCCGACGACGGCGTGAGCGCCGGATGGCAGCACATGAAGAGCAGCGTCAGCGTGTCGTCGCCGTCGCCCGTGTCGTGTTCCACCGAAGTCGGGTCGCGGAACGGCCATTCCTGGCGCACGAGCGCGGCCTCGCGCTCGCGCCGCGCGATATCGCTGCGCAGTGCGTCGGTCATGCGTCGCGCGGCAACGTGGATCAGCCACCCGCGCGGATTATCGGGCAGCCCTTCGACCGGCCATTGCGTCGCGCCGGCGATCAGCGCTTCCTGCACCGCATCCTCGGCCGCGGCGAAATCGCCGAAGCGGCGCACGACCGCGCCGAGCACCTGCGGCGCGAGCTCGCGCAACAGGTGCCCGATGCGCGACGCTTCGCCGTCGCGCGCGGTCACTCGTCCACGCAGGGAGCGCTCATGACCTGCCGGACTTCGATCGGCATGTAGAGCGGCGCGCCGCCCTTGCCGGGCGCGGCCGACACCGTTGCCGCGAGCTCGTAGGCGCGTTCTGCGCTGTCGACGTCGACGATCCAGTAGCCGGCGAGGAATTCCTTCGATTCGGCGAACGGGCCATCGGTATCCGGCGTGCCGTCCTTGCGCGCACGCACGCTCTTCGCTTCCTCGGGACCGGCGAGGCCCTCGGCGCCGGCGAGCTCGCCGGATTCGCCGAGCTTCCTGCTGAAATCCATCATGAAGGCGATGTGCGCCTGGATGTCCTTCTGCGGCCAGGTGCCGATGCCGGCGGTCGTCCAGCCTTCCTTCGGCGCGTGCATCATCAACATGTATTTCATCGCCTTGCTCCTCTCGATGGAGCGCCCGGGCGGGGCGCTTTCACGGGTCAGTCGGAGCACGAGGCGGCTTTACGACATGCCGTGGGATCTTTTTTTCGGCGACCGCGCGCGCGGACGCCGCGAGGAGCATAGACGACCGCGAGCCTTCGGATCGATCGGCATCGGCGGCGGATGATCGATGCCGGGTATGGGCGGTTCCTGCGGGGGCTGCGGCTGAGGTGGCGTCGGCTGCGGCGTCTGCGGCGGACGCGGATCCGTCGGGCTCGGGGCGTGCAGGCGATGGCTTGCGGCGGGGGTCATGAGGGGCAGTAGAGGGCGGGCGCGAACGGCCATGCCTCGTCCGGCCAGCGCTGCAG
>Ga0081540_1003091_pt1 | contig 13334 bp, 14 predicted proteins | sample TabmetS2T1R1_FD_71024 | JGI IMG/M metagenome (GOLD analysis project Ga0081540, IMG submission 71024) | Tabebuia heterophylla rhizosphere microbial communities from the University of Puerto Rico - S2T1R1 | ecosystem: Host-associated > Plants > Roots > Rhizosphere ... | reverse complement strand
CCCTGCGATAAGCACGGCCTTGCCCAAGGAGTGAAAACCCGCCTGCATGTCCCTCGTCGCCACCCTCATCTGCAATCCCGCCAACCCCGCGCTCGATACGACCATCGTCGACGGCGCGCTCGCCGTGCTACCCTCGCCGGGCGAGGCGCAGTGGCTGTTTGGCGAGGTCGCGGTCGACATCCCCTTTATCGGAAGCGAGGACGTCAAGGCCGTGGAGACCCGCCTGCGCGCGGCCCGCGGCGACCTGCCGATCGACATTGTCGTGCAGCCGATAGCGACGCGGCGCAAGAAGCTTTTTCTCGCCGACATGGATTCCACCATGATCGGCCAGGAATGCATCGATGAGCTCGCCGATTTTGCCGGGCTGAAGGCCCATGTCGCAGCCATCACTGAACGGGCCATGCGCGGCGAGATCGAGTTCGAGCCGGCGCTGCGCGAGCGCGTCGCGCTGCTTAGGGGTCTGCCGGTCTCAGTGGTCGACGAAGTCCTGAAGACACGCATCACGCCGACCCCGGGCGGGCGCGAGCTGGTCATGACCATGCGCGCCCATGGCGCCTATACCTGCCTGATCTCGGGCGGCTTCACGCTGTTCACCAATGCGGTGGCAGCACAGATCGGCTTTCAGGAGAACCGCGCCAACGAGCTGATCGTGCAGGACGGCAAGTTTGCCGGCGAAGTGAGGGAGCCGATCCTCGGCCGCGCGGCAAAGCTGCAGACGCTGATCGATCTGACCGAATCTTTCGATCTCGACGACATCGACACGCTGGTCACCGGCGACGGCGCCAACGACCTCGGCATGATCCAGAATGCGGGACTTGGCGTGGCGTATCACGCCAAGCCCGCGGTGGCCGCGGCGGCCGCGGCGCGCATCGATCACGGCGATCTCACCGCACTGCTCTATGCGCAGGGTTATCGTCGGGAAGAATTCGTAGAAGGGTAGCGAGGACCGGCACGCCGTCATCTGTCCGCCTTCCGGCCCTGCTTGAATTAGTTGGAGCAAGAACTCGGGAGATGGACAATGAAGCTTTCACGGTTCCTGATCGCCCTCACCATCGTCAATCTGGCGATCCTGCTGGTTACACTGGTGCAGCTAAGGCCGCACATCAACGAGGTCGCGCCGGTCCTGCGCGGGCGCGCATTGCAGATCGTCGATGACCAGGGGCATGTGCGCGCTTCGATCGCCGTACATCCGGCGCAGCCCCAAGCGAACGGCGAGACCTATCCCGAAACGGTGCTGTTGCGCTTGATCACCGAGCAGGGCCGTCCGTCGGTCAAGATCGCCGCGTCGGAAGAGACCGCGGGAGCCACTTTCGTTGGTCCTACGGGCACATCAAACACCTACATGACCCTGCAGGCGAAACGGACCGCGAGCTCGCTGAAGCTGAAGGACGAAGACGGCGGCGAGACGCTGATCAGGCCGGCGAAGTGATCGCCGGCCTGACGCTGTTTCGCGGACCGTCGCGGTGATGGCCGTGCCTATTGCACGCTCAGCGCCACGAATCGCACTTCGCCCTCGCCGTTGACGACCATCAGCAGCACGCTCTTCTTGCCGTCCTTCTTGACCTGTTCGACGCGCTTCTTGACGTCAGCGGGGTTGGTCACCGCCTCCTGCGCGACCTCGACAATGACATCGCCGGCGGAAAGGCGCTCGGTGCCTGCAGAGCTGTTGTCCACGCCGGTGATGACGACGCCTTTGACGCTGTCCTTGATCTTGTACTTGGTGCGCAGGTCCTTGCTCAGCGCGGCGAGGTCAAGACCGAGCGCCTTCTGCGTCACCGGCTTGTCAGCCGGGTCGTCCTTGGTCTTGGCGGCGGCCTCCTTGGCCTTGTCGTTGTCCTCGAGGCGGCCGAGCGTGACCTTGCGGGTCTCCTCCTTGCCCTTGCGGATGACCACGACCTCGACATCCTTGCCGACCGCGGTATCTGCGACCACGCGCGACAGATCCTTGGGATCCTTGATGTCCCTGCCGTCGAAGCGGATCACGACGTCACCGGGCTCGATGCCGGCAGGCTTGGCCGGACCCTTGTCGTCGACGCCGGCCACCAGCGCACCCCGCGCCGGCTTGATGCTGAGACTCTCGGCAATCTCTTCCGTCACCGGCTGGATTCGTACGCCGAGCCAGCCGCGGCGCAGCTCGCCGAACTTCTGCAGCTGATCGACAACGACGGAAACCGTCTTCGACGGCACCGCAAAGCCAAGACCGATCGAACCGCCGGTCGGCGAGATGATCAGCGTGTTGACGCCGACGACCTCGCCATCGAGGTTGAACAGCGGGCCGCCGGAATTGCCGCGGTTAATGGAGGCGTCGGTCTGGATGTAGTTGTCGTACGGTCCCTGGCTGATGTCGCGGTTGCGCGCCGAGACGATGCCGGCCGTCACCGAGCCGCCGAGGCTGAAGGGATTGCCGATTGCAATCACCCACTCGCCGAGCCGCAGCTTGTCGGAATCGCCGAACTTGACCGCGGTCAGCGGCTTGGTCGGCTTGAACTTCAGCACCGCAAGGTCGGTCTTCTTGTCGACGCCGACCAGCTCGGCCTTGATCTTGGTGCCGTCATTGAGGATGACGTTGATCTCGTCGGCATCGGCAATGACGTGGTTGTTGGTGACGACGATGCCCGCGGTATCAATGATGAAGCCGGAGCCGAGGGAACTGGTCTTGCGCGGCTGGAACTCGCGGTTGTTCTCGCCCCCCTTGCCGCCCGGGCCGCGGCGGTTCTTGAAGAAGTCGTCGAAGAATTCCTCGAACGGCGAGCCCGGCGGCATCTGCGGCATCGCGCCGCCACCGCCGCCGCCCTTGGCCTCGACGGTCTGCGAGGTCGAGATGTTGACGACGGCGTCGATCACCTTCTCGGCGATATCGGCGATCCCGTCGGGTCCGCGCGCAAAAGCAGGCGCAGAGGCCACGATGCTTGCGGCGCCAATCGTCATCGCAGCCGCAAGATGGCGCAAGCGACGGCTGAGGGGTCGGGCACCGGTCATGTCGGTTTCTCTCCAGGAAAATCGGGAACGAATATCTGTCAACACTGCGCCCGAACGGGGCCGCGGTGCAAGCATTTGAGACGGGCAATCCGGCGAAAAACCGGCTTGCTCCGGCTCACGATTGCGTTCATTTCGGCCGCAATTTCTACCGCCTGATCAGCCAGATCAGGATCAGGCCCGCGACCGCCGAAGCGATGCCGACCGCGCGCAGGATGTTGTCGGGCATCTCCATCGCGCTCTTCATCGCCCGGCGCATGAAAGCGGGGCTTGCCGCGAACAGAACGCCTTCCAGCACGAACAGGATTCCGACGCCGATGAGGAAGTCGACGAACCCAAGGGACCTCATCGGACCTCAGCCTCCCGAAATTGGTTTCTTGTTATGAGTGCGAAGGGCGAAGCGGGATCCCGCTTCGCCCTTCGTCGATTGTTACTGCTTCGGCGCTGCCGGCGCAGCGGCCGCTCCGTTGCCCTTGCCGGAAGCGCTGCCGAAGAAGCGGAAGAAGTCCGAATCCGGCCGCAGCAGGAAGCGGGTGTCGTTGGCGCGCAGGCCCTGCTCGTAGGCCGACATCGAGCGGTAGAAGGCAAAGAAATCCGGATCCTTGCCATAGGCCTCGGCGAACAGGCGGTTGCGCTCGGCATCGCCGGTACCGCGGACCTGCTCGGCGGTCGAGTTGGCGTCCGCGATGATCACGGTGGCCTCGCGATCCGCCTTCGACCTGATCTCCTGCGCCTTCTGGCCGCCCTGGGCTCGGAACTCAGCGGCCTCGCGCTGACGCTCGGTCTGCATGCGCTGGTACACGGCCTGGCTGTTGGCATCCGGCAGGTCGGCGCGGCGGATACGCACGTCGACCACCTCGATGCCGTAACCCTCGGCCTCGCGGTCCAGCTGAGTGCGGATCTTGGCCATCAGCCCCTCGCGCTCGTCGCGGACCACGGCGATGAAGGTGACCTCGCCGAGCACGCGGCGCAGCGCCGCGTTGAGCAGCGTGGTCAGCTGCAGATTGGCGGCCTGGATCGAACCGACGCTCTGGTAGAAGCGCAGCGGATCCTTGATCCGGTAGCGGGCGAAGGCGTCGACCACCAGCCGCTTCTGGTCGGAAGCAATGACTTCCTGCGACGGGTTCTCGAGATCGAGGATGCGCTTGTCGATGTTGATGACACTGTCGATGAACGGCGCCTTGAAGTTCAGGCCCGGCTGCGACACCACGTCGACCGGCCGGCCGAGCCGGACCACAAGCGCCTGCTGGGTCTGCTGCACCGTGAAGAGCGAGCTGTAACCGACGATGGCGATCAGGAACAAGAGGACCAGAACGACGATACCAGTAACCGGGGACCTCATCGTGCGCCTCCGGTCTGCTGCTGTTGCGGCTGGGTGCTCGGCTGGGCCGGACGCGGCGGGCTCAACTCGTTGAGGGGCAGATACGGCACGATGTTCGATCCGTTCGGTCCGCCGTCATAGACCAGCTTCTGCGAGTTGCCGAAGATCCGCTCCATGGTCTCGAGATAGATGCGCTGCCGCGTCACGTCCTTGGCCTTGGCGTACTCCTCATACACCTTGGTGAAACGCGCGCTCTGGCCCTTGGCTTCCGCGATCGCCTGCTCCTTGTAGCCTTCGGCCACCTGCAGGATCTGCGCGGCACGGCCGCGGGCTTCCGGCACCACGCGATTGGCGTAGGTCTGCGCCTCGTTCTGCAGACGCTCGAGGTCGGCGCGCGCCGCCTGCACGTCGCGGAACGCCTCGATGACTTGCGCCGGCGGGTCGACTTTCTGCATCTGCACCTGCGTGATCTGAACGCCGGAGCCGTAGGAGTCCAGCACCTTCTGCATCAACTCCTGCACGTTCTGCTCGATGGTGTTGCGGGCGCCGGTCAGGATCGGCTGGATCGGCGAGCGGCCGATCACCTCGCGCATCGCGCTTTCAGCAACCGCTTTAACGGTGCCTTCCGGGTTCTGGATATTGAAGAGGAAATTGCCGACGCCATCGGGCTTGATGCGCCACAGCACGGTGAAGTCGACGTCGACGATGTTCTCGTCGCCGGTGAGCATCAGGCTCTCTTCCGGCACATCGCGCATGGTGCGGCCGCGCCGCGCCGCATCCTCGATCAGGGTCATGCCGATCGAGATGGTGGAGACGCGCAGTGCCTTCGGCAGCAGCACGGTCTCGATCGGATAAGGCAGATGATAGTTGAGGCCCGGCTGCACGGTGCGGACGTGCTTGCCGAAGCGCAGCACGACGCCCAGTTCTTCGGACTGCACGCGGAAGAAGCCGGAAAGGCCCCAGATCGCCAGCGCGCCGATCAGGATCAGCGCGATGCCCATGCCGCTGAGATGGCCGCCCGGCAGCAATTGCTGCATCTTGTCCTGGCCGCGGCGCAACAGATCTTCAAGGTCCGGCGGCCGCGGCCCGACCGATTGCGGACCCTGGCCCCATGGTCCTTTCGGACCCGAGCCCCACGGGCCCCCGCCTTGATTCTTCCACGGCATTCGAACCTCTCCTCCGCGGGGTCTGCCCGGCTCGGGCACCCGCCTCGCAAACTCAGCCCGGCTTTATAGGGGACCACAATACCCCTTACAACGCGCCGTCTGGCCTCAAAGCAGCTAGGCTTGGGGCTGGAAAAGTCAATGTAAACATTGGTTAGCGCAGTTAATGTGACCCGCGCCGACGATATGTCACATAGGAAAAGTCAGCGTTGTCGTCCGGGCCGGCCGGATTTCTGGCACGCGAGACTTCCTCCCATTTTGCGGAGTCGATTGCGGCAAAGCGCGTGTCGCCCTCGGGCCGGGCATGCACCTCCGTGACGTCAAGCCGGTCGGCGGCATCCATCCATTGCGCATAGATTTCCGCGCCGCCGATGATGGCGATTTCGGTGGCGAAACGCCGCAGCGCGTCGCCCAGCGCCACGGCGCGCGCCGCTTCGAACGACGTCGTGACGACCGCCCCGGGCGCACGGTAGTTTTGGTCACGCGTGACCACGATGTTGGTGCGCCCCGGCAACGGCCGGCGCAGGGACTCGAAGGTCTTGCGGCCCATCACGACCGGCTTGTTCAGGGTGATCGCCTTGAGGCGCTGCTGATCGGTCTTCAGCCGCCATGGAATCGCGCCGCCTGCGCCGATCACGCCGTTCTCGGCAACCGCGACGATGAGGACGACTTGGGGGCGGGCAATGGCCGTCGCGGTCACACCGCGACCTCGGCCTTGATGTGCGGATGCGGGTCGTAGTTCTCGAGCACGAAATCCTCAAAGCGGAAGGAGAAGATGTCCTTCACGTCGGGATTGATCTTCATGGCCGGCAGCGGCCGCGTCGGGCGCGTCAGCTGCAGCCGCGCCTGCTCCAGATGGTTGGAATAGAGGTGCGCGTCGCCCAGCGAATGCACGAAGTCGCCCGCCTTCAGGCCCGTGACCTGCGCCACCATCATGGTGAGCAGCGCGTAGGAGGCGATGTTGAAGGGCACGCCGAGAAAAACGTCGCCGGAGCGCTGATAGAGCTGGCAGGACAATTTGCCGTTCGCGACATAGAACTGGAACAGGCAGTGGCAGGGCGGCAGCGCCATCTTGTCGACTTCGGCGGGATTCCAGGCGCTGACGATCAGCCGCCGCGAATCCGGATTGCGTTTGATCATGTCAACGACATTGGCGATCTGGTCGATCTGCCGGCCGTCCGGCGCGGGCCAGGAACGCCATTGCGAGCCGTAGACCGGCCCGAGGTCGCCGTTCTCATCGGCCCATTCGTCCCAGATGCTGACGCCGTTGTCCTTCAGATATTTGATGTTGGTGTCGCCCCTGAGGAACCAGAGCAGCTCGTGCACGATCGCCTTCAGCGGCAGCCGCTTCGTGGTCAGCATCGGAAAGCCGGACTGCAGATTGAAGCGCATCTGGTGGCCGAAGATCGACAGCGTGCCCGTGCCGGTGCGGTCGTGCTTTTCCGCGCCGTCGGCGAGGATGCGTTCAAGCAGGTCGTGATACTGGTTCATCGTCCCGGGGCCAAGTCCTTCAAAGGGAAGGCGAATGTAACGGCGACGGCCGGCCCTCGACAGGCCGACTCGGCGTCGTCAACCGATTATACAGCGGAAATGTTCACCTGCCCGGTAAACAACAAGGGGGCGGAACTCGCGTCCGCCCCCTTAATTCGTCAACCTAAGAGGCTCAATTCGTTGCGGGTTTGAGCACCGGCGTCCATTTGGCGATTTCGCTCTTCACCAGCGCCCCCAGGGCCTGCGGCGTGCGGTCGGCGGGCGCCGGGATCACGCTGCCGAGTTCGAGCAGGCGCTTCCTGACGGTCTCGTCGTCCAGCGCCCTGGCGGCGGAAGCATTGACCTTGGTGATGATGTCAGGCGACGTGCCCTTGGGCGCGAAAATCGCGTTCCAGGCCTGGGCCTGGAATTCCGGCAAACCGCCCTCCTTCGTGGTCGGCACGTTCGGCAGCGACGGGTTGCGCTCGGGGGTCGCCACCGCATAGGCCTTGATGGTGCCGGCGTTGATCTGCGGCACGGCGTTGACGATCTGGTCGCACATGTAATCGACCTGGCCCGCGACCAGGGCGTTCATCGCCGGGCCTGTGCCGTTGAAGGGCACGCCGACCGGCTTGATGCCGAGGATCGAGTTGAGCAGTTCGCAGGAGACGTGCGACACCGAGCCGACGCCGGCATGGGCGGCGTTCACCTTGTCCGCATTGGCTTTAACGTAAGCCACGAATTCCTTGAGATCCTTGGGCGGAAAGTCCTTGCGCGCCAGGATCAGGATCGGCGTGCCCGCGAGCAGCGCGACCGGCTCGAAATCCTTCTCCGGGTGATAGGCAAGTTTCGGATAGAGCGGCACCGAGGCGGCATGCGTGCCCATGTGCCCGGTAATCAGCGTATAGCCGTCATTGGCGGCGCGGGCTGCGCGCGCAGCGCCAGTGGTGCCGCCGGCACCCACCACGTTCTCGATGATGATGCTCTGCCCGAGGCCCGGCGCCATCTGGCCGGTGACGATGCGCGCGATCACATCGGTCGGACCGCCGGCTGCGAAGGGCACGATCATGGTGATGTTGCGGGTTGGATAGGTTTGCGCCTGCGCGGCAGATGCGCCGAGCGAGACGGCTGCAGCCAGAGTTACCTGCGCGACTGCGCGACCATACCAGTTCATTTCGATCTCTCCAGAAAGGCCCGTTAACCAACAAAAATGCCGGCCCTATAGGGCCGGCATTTTCATTTGACCAGAGTGTTGCGAAAGTCGATGCGACTTTCCGCCTGCGGCGTGCCGCCGCAGTTCAGCCTTCGGACTCCACGAACACCTCGTCGCGCTTCTTGCGCAGCGTCGGCAGCACCGCCAGCACCAGCAGTCCGGCTGCCGTCGCCATCAGCACGGCCGAAAGCGGACGGGTGACGAACACCGACCAGTCGCCGCGCGAGATCAGAAGCGCCCGGCGCAGGTTCTCTTCCATCAATGGTCCCAGCACCATGCCGAGCAGCATCGGCGCCGGCTCGAAATCGTGCTTGATCAGCCAGTAGCCGACCAGGCCGAACACGCCCGCGAGGATCACGTCCACCGGTGCGTTGTTCACCGAGTAGATACCGATGGCGCAGAAGATCACGATCGAGGGGAACATCAGCCGGTAAGGCACGCGCAAGAGGCGGACCCAGATTCCGACCAGCGGCAGGTTGATGATGATCAGCATCAGATTGCCGATCCACATCGAGGCGATCATGCCCCAGACGAGATCAGGCTGCTTCTGCATCACCTGCGGGCCGGGCACGATGCCGTGGATGGTCATGGCGCCGACCATCAGCGCCATCACCGCATTCGGCGGAATACCGAGCGTGAGCAGCGGAATGAACGAGGTCTGCGCGGCGGCATTGTTGGCGCTCTCCGGTCCGGCAACACCTTCGATCGCGCCGCGGCCAAAGCGTTTGGGGTCCTTCGCTATCTTCTTCTCCAGCGTATAGGAGGCGAAGGAGGCGATAACCGCGCCGCCGCCCGGCAGGATGCCGAGAATAGAGCCCAGCACCGTGCCGCGGCCGATCGCGGGCGCAGCGTCGACCATGTCCTTCTTGGTCGGCATCAGGCCGGTGATCTTCTGTTGCACCAGATCGCGGCTCATCCCAGCGCCGGCATCGAGATTACGGATGATCTCCGCAAAGCCGAACACGCCCATCGCCACGGTGGCAAAGCCGAGACCGTCGGCAAGCTCGGGGATGTTGAAGGCCATCCGCGAGGCGCCGGTTTCGATGTCGGAGCCGACCATCGACAGCAGGATGCCAAACGCGATCATCGCAATCGCCTTCAGCACCGAGCCCTTGGCAAGCACCACTGCGAAGATCAGGCCGAGCACCATCAGCGAGAAATACTCCGCCGGCCCGAACGCGAGCGCGAGTTTCGTCAAGGGTGCGCCAAGCACGGCGATCAATATGGTCGCAACGCAGCCGGCGAAGAACGAACCGATCGCGGCGATAGCGAGCGCGGGACCCGCGCGGCCCTGCTTGGCCATCTGGTGACCATCGAGCGTGGTCACGACCGATGTCGCTTCACCGGGGATGTTGACCAGGATCGAGGTGGTCGAGCCGCCATACTGGGCGCCGTAGTAAATGCCGGCGAGCATGATCAGCGCGCCGACCGGCGGAAGGCCGAAGGTGATCGGGAGCAGCATGGCCACCGTCGCGATGGTGCCGATGCCGGGCAACACACCGACCAGCGTGCCGACCAGCGCGCCGATCAGGCAGAGCATCAGGTTGATCGGCGAGAATGCGACGCCGAAACCAAGGGCAAGATTGTGAAAAAGATCGGCCATCGTGCCCTCACTGAATCATGAAACGCGGAAAGAGCTGGAACGGCAGACCGAGCGCATAGGGAAACAGCAGGCTGCAACCGATCGTCAGGCAAATGCCGACAATGATAGCCTCTCCCCATTTCGTCTCGTCAGAGCCGAGCGCCGCGATCATGAAGCTCGCGAAAGCGGAGATGACGAGACCGAGCGGACGAATCGTGAAGGCAAAGGAAACAATGGCCAGCGACACGAAGAACGGGCCGCGCCAGTGATACTTCTGCACCGGCGGCCCTTCAAAGATGAGGCCCATCACCATCACGCCGAACCCGAGTGCCAGCAGCAGCCCGGCAAACATGCGCGGTGCGGTACCGGCGCCGAACGAGAAGCCGTGCATGCCCTGCAAATCGCGCGAAGCCCACAGCGCAAACAGCGCGAACGCCATCAGTACGAGGCCGCCGATAAAGTCCTCCGGACCCCTGATCCATTTCGGCAAAATGGATTTGCCAGCCTCGTGGCTCGGCGTATCACTCATTAGACTCCCTCCCCGAGAAGGCTTACCGCCCGTTCTGCTTGGTCTTGATGTTGTCGCCTGGGACCTTGCTAGCGATTTTCGTCAGATAACGCCAGCGAAACCCAAAAGTCCCCCGGCTGCCAAGATCCAGAACGGATTGAGCTTTGTAGCAAAAGCCAGCGCGGCTGCGACAATTGTAAGCAGCGCGGCCGTCCAACTAAGGTCTGATGTCAGCGCCAGGATCAGTGCACTCGCCCCCATCAGCCCGATGGACAGCGGGACCAGCGCCGCCTGGATGATGGCGGGCCAGGGCGAGCCGCTGAATCGCCTCAAGAGCCCGCTCACATAATACGCAAATATCGCCGTCGGTCCGCACATCGCCAGCGTGGCGGCCAACGCGCCGAAAAACCCTGCCACGGAATATCCGATCAGGGTCACGATCAGCACATTCGGCCCCGGCGAGAGCTGCGAGATCGCAAACATGTCGGCAAATTCCTTGTCGTTCATCCAATGATGAACATCGACCGCGACGCGATGCATTTCAGGAATGGCCGAATTGGCCCCGCCAACCGCAAAAAACGACATTAATCCGAAAGTCCAGATCAGGGTCCAGATCTGACCGATGCCGTTCATGTGGCCTCCCGCCGACGGAGAAACCACGTAACCGACAAGCTGAGCGGGACGCCGACCAGCAATACGACCTGTAGCGGTAGCCGGACCACTCCGATCGCAATGAACACAGCGGCCAGCATGAACAGCCCCGCCAGATCGCGCTTCCGAAACAGCGGCATCGCCATGCGCAGCACGACCGCGATCAGGAGCCCGATGGCGGCGCAGGCGACGCCGGCGAGGATCCGCCGCAGCGTTTCCAGTTCACCGTAATGCGCATAAAGCGCCGCCAGCACGATCGCGATCAGCATCGGCGGGCCGATCAGTCCGGCAAAGGCGGCGAGCCCGCCGGCAAAGCCCGCAAAACGCGAGCCGAACACGAAGGAGAGGTTGACGATGTTCGGACCGGGCAGGAAGTGACAGAGCGCAAAAGTCTCGTTGAACTCTTCCGCCGTCATCCAGCGGTGCTGCTCGACGATTCCGCGCCGCGCCCACACCAGGACGCCGCCAAAGCCGGCAAGCGACATCTTGGCGAACGCGAAAAACAGCTCGGCCAGACCCGGAGGTTGGGGCGGATTTGGTCCGGAAAGGTCCGGTTCCTGAGCGATGGCCGGTTGGGAATCGGGCGGCATGGTTAAATCTAGAACAGCGTCCCCGAGGCGGCAAAGCCCTGGCCGGTGGCCGTCATGGTCCGAAAAGCGTGGTTTTCCGGCACTGTTTTTCTCAACTTTTGGCCCTTATATTGAAGGTGCCGGCTTGCCGGCTATGGAAATAAATGGCCGTCGCAATAAACCATTCGGACCCGGGGGCGGTACCCGGCGCCTCCACCCAAGCCCGTCTCACGAGCTACGTCGCTCGGCGGGTTTCGGCGGGGGCGAAACAGGATCGACGAGGGCGTAAAGGGCGTGTTTTTTCCCGGTATTGTTCCGCCGTTATCGGGCTACTGCTATAGTTGCCAACGACAACTATGCTCCGGTTGCTCAGGCTGCGTAACGCAGTTTGAAAGACCACTTTAAAGTCCTGACGGGTTAAGCTCCGTCAGGCGGGGTTCGGAGGCACCTGGCAACAGAAGCCTCCACTTTCACCTCTGTATCTGCCTCACCTATATCTGCCCCACCGAGAAGCCCGCCGCTGCCCCAAATTCCGCCTCCCTCGCCTGCTGACCTCCGCGTGCGGGGGGAGTAGCATATCGCCCTAGGGCGAGTCGGAAAGACCGGCAGCACCTCATCCGCATTGTTGACCATCTGTTTGCAGACTTGCAGGAAAGACCATGGCGACCGATCACATCCGATATGACGTGCTGGCGCGAGACGCGCTGCGCGGAGTGCTCCGTCGCGTGCTGAGCGATGCCGCCGAGCACGGATTGCCGGGCGAGCATCATTTCTTCATCACCTTCCTGTCGAAGGCCGATGGCGTGAAGCTGTCGCCGCGGCTGCTGGCGCAATATCCGGAGGAGATGACCATCATCCTGCAGCACCAGTTCTGGGATCTGGTGGTGAGCGAAGATCGCTTTGAGGTCGGACTGTCGTTCGGCGGCATCCCCGAGCGGCTGGTGGTTCCCTTTGCCGCCATCAAGAGCTTCTTCGATCCCTCCGTGCAGTTCGGCCTGCAGTTCGAGCCGCAGGACGCCGCGGAGACGCCTGCAGCAAAGCTGCCTGCCGTGCCGGCGTCCCCTGCTCTGCCGGCCACGACCGCAGAGCCAAAGGCCGAAGAAGAACCTCAGCAGGGCAACGATGGCGCCACCGTCGTGCGTTTTGACCGCTTCCGAAAGAAATAGTCGGCGCGCTCATTCGTAGAGCGATACACTGAACGTCCCGCCCCCTACGCTTGGACGTTCGTCATGGCCCGCTCCCCGAAATCAGAGTCCACCCGCACCGAGACCGACAGCTTCGGGCCGATCGAGGTTCCCTCGGACCGTTATTGGGGCGCGCAGACGCAGCGCTCGCGGCAAAACTTTCGCATCGGCAACGATCGCATGCCGGTCGCGATCATCCACGCGCTCGGCATCGTCAAGCTCGCCTCGGCCGAGACCAACCGCGAGCTCGGCCTGCTCGATAACAGGCGCGCCGGTGCGATCGCCCGCGCCGCGCGCGAGGTGATCGAGGGCAAGCACGACGATCAATTTCCGCTGGTGGTCTGGCAGACCGGTTCCGGCACGCAGACCAACATGAACCTCAACGAGGTGATCGCCAACCGCGCCAACGAACTGCTCGGCGGCAAGCTCGGCGCCAAGGAACCGGTGCATCCCAACGATCACGTCAACATGAGCCAATCGTCGAACGACTCGTTCCCGACGGCGATGCATATCGCTGCGGCCCGCAACATCACCGCCGACCTCATTCCGGCGCTCGCGGGCTTGCACCGCGCGTTGCGGCAGAAGGAGAAAAGTTTTTCCCGGATTGTGAAGATCGGCCGCACCCATACCCAGGACGCAACGCCGTTGACGCTGGGACAGGAGTTTTCCGGCTATGCCGCGCAGGTCGAAAGCGGGC
>Ga0081540_1003090_pt1 | contig 13334 bp, 12 predicted proteins | sample TabmetS2T1R1_FD_71024 | JGI IMG/M metagenome (GOLD analysis project Ga0081540, IMG submission 71024) | Tabebuia heterophylla rhizosphere microbial communities from the University of Puerto Rico - S2T1R1 | ecosystem: Host-associated > Plants > Roots > Rhizosphere ... | reverse complement strand
GGCTCCGAACAAGTTACACCCCCGCGCCCCACTTCTGCGCGGTCTGCAAAATCCAGTCGCGATAGAGCGTCAGCGGCGTGACGCCGGTCATGCCGCCACAACCGGCGCTTCCATTCGGCCCGGTCGACCAGCTCACGACGCCGACGATCACGGGGCCGCTTTGCTTGTCCTCGAACACCGGCCCGCCGGAATCTCCCGTGCACGCGCCAAGCCCCTCGCGCGTGCCCTGCGCCGCCGGATCGACAAGCCTGATCTGCAGCGTCCCCGGCTTGCCCGTGGCGACCAGGCCGGCGACGCGGATGGTACCGCCACTCTTGCCGTCGCCGCGCACGGTCACGCCGATACCTGCGATGGTAAAACGGCTGCCGACATTGATCGGAACGTCAGGCAATCCCAGCGCGGCCGGCGTCTTTCCCTTCGGCGGCGCCGCCAATTGCAGCAGCGCGACATCCGCCGTCGCGCGATGTCCCGACATCGCCTGCATGTTGAAGCCGGGATGAATGGCGACCGTTCTGACATCCTGGAGCGACGGCTGCCTGTCCGCGCCATATTCGACGATCTTGTAGTCTGCGCCCGGCTGCACGCAATGCGCTGCCGTCAGCACCAGTTTCGGCGCGATCAACGCCCCGGTGCAAAAATTACCGCGCGAGCCGACGATGGTGATGACCGAGCGTCCGACGCCTTCCGTCGATGGCGCGCCGCCACCGACGATGGCATGCGCGGGAACGGACAGCAACAGGGCAAGGCTGGCGATCAAGCGAGGCAGGATCTTCATCGCTGCAGCAATAGCCGCTGGCGCGCATATCGCCAAGCGCCGGATCGGACTGGTTCTCACGGCCATTCCGTGATAGCCGCTCGAAAGACGCGTTTCTGTCAGGCAGGATATGATGATCGAGGCAGTGATCTGGGATTTCGGCGGAGTGCTGACCACCTCGCCGTTCGAGGCGTTCACGCGGTTCGAAACCGAGCGCGGGCTTCCTGCCGACATCATCCGTCGCACCAATGCGGCCAATCATCTGGAAAATGCCTGGGCCAAGTTCGAGCGCGCCGAAGTCGACATTGAAGCCTTCGACGCGTTGTTCGCGGCCGAATCGCTGGCGCTCGGCGCAGCGGTTCGCGGCAAGGACGTGCTGCCGCTGCTCTCGGGCGATCTGCGGCCCGAGATGGTCGAGGCGCTCAGGCGCGTGAAGGCAAAATTCAGGACCGGCTGCATCACCAACAACCTTCCCGCCAACGCCATCGGCAGCAAGAGCGGCCGCACGCTCTATGTCGCCGAAGTGATGGCGCTGTTCGATCATGTCATCGAGTCCGCAAAAATCGGCCTGCGGAAGCCCGATCCGCGCATCTACCGCCTGATGGTCGAGACGCTGCAGGTCGATCCCAAGAATTGCGTCTATCTGGATGACCTCGGCGTCAACCTGAAGCCGGCCCGCGAGATGGGCATGACCACGATCAAGGTGGTCAACGCTGCGCAGGCAATCACCGAGCTCGAAACGGCAACCGGGCTGACATTGCGCTAGGCGGAAAATGCCGGAACTTGCCGCCTCCTCATGCTGAAACGGCGCTTGTTCTTTGCCGGGAACGCAGGCAGAACACTCTGAAATCTATCGAATTCGGAGTTGAAACCCCGTGGCTGATATCGGGCCGTCCGCCTCGATCGAGGCAGTGGAAAGCGGTCTTGCCGCGCAAGGCTATATTGCGAGCCGCCAGATCGCGACCGCGGTCTACCTGGCGCAGCAGATCGCAAAACCCATCCTGGTCGAAGGCCCCGCCGGCGTCGGCAAGACCGAGCTTGCGAAAGCGATCGCCGCATGGCGCGGCATGAAGATGATCCGTCTGCAGTGCTATGAGGGGCTCGACGAGGCCAAGGCGCTGTACGAGTGGAAATACGCAAAACAGCTTCTGTACACGCAGATACTGAAGGATAAGCTCGGCGAAGTGCTCGGCGGCGCCCCGACGCTGGAGGCGGCGCTCAATCAGCTTCACGATTTCGGCGACGTGTTCTTCTCCAAGGAGTTCGTCGAGCCGCGGCCGCTGCTGCAGGCTTTGGAGCAGCCCGCCGGTTGCGTGCTGCTGGTCGATGAAATCGACAAGTCGGATGCCGAGTTCGAATCGCTGCTGCTGGAAATCCTCAGCGATTTCCAAGTGACGATCCCGGAACTCGGCACCGTGGTGGCGGTATCGCCGCCGACGGTGATCCTGACCTCGAACAGCGAACGCGATCTCGGCGACGCGCTGAAGCGCCGCTGCCTGCACCTGCATATCGGCTTCCCCGAGCAGAAGCTGGAAGAGCGGATCGTCGAAAGCCGGGTGCCCGGCATCTCGCAGACGCTGCGCAAGCAGATGGTAGGCTTCATCAACGAGGTCCGCACGCTCGACCTGAAGAAGCTGCCGTCGGTCAGCGAAACCATCGACTGGGCCCGCGTGCTGGTGCTGCTGCAGGCGCCCGAGCTTGGCCATGAGATAGTCAAGGACACGCTCAACGTTCTCCTGAAGTACGAGGCGGATATCGAGGCCACCATGCCCCAGGTCTCCACCTTCATCGCCAAGGCTGCGCGTCAAAACGTCTTCGGGTGAGGCCGAATGAGAGAGAACCTGCATCGCTTCTTTCGTGCGGCGCGGGGCGCAGGCGTCAGACTCTCGCCGGCCGAAAGCATCGACGCGATGCGGGCCGTCTCCAAGGTCGGCTTTGCCGACCGCGCGATCCTGCGTGATACGTTTCTGCTGACGCTCGCCAAGACGCAGGACGAGAAGAAGGCGCTCGGCGATTGTTTTGATCTGTTCTTCGATCAGCCCGAGCCGGAAACTCCGCCAGACGACGGCAAGGCCGACGAGCAGGATCCGTCGGGATCCAACCAGGCCTCCGATTCACCCGGCGAGGCAGGCGGCGGCGACGAACAGGCCGAGGGGCTCGGCCAGCTCGCCCAGATGCTGCTGGCACAGGACCGCAACCAGATTTCGGCCGCCATCGCCAACGCGGCAAGTGCGGCCTCGCTGTCCGATATCCGCTATTTCACCCAGCGCGGCATCTTCTCCGGCCGTATCCTCGACCAGATGGGCATTCAGCGGCTGCGGGATGATCTCGACAATCTCACCGCCAGCAACCCGGCGCTGGCGGAGCGGCTGACCAACGCGCTGGACGGGCTGCGCGGCACGGTGCGCGACACCGTCTCGCAGGCGCTGATGCTGTACGGTCGCGAGGAAGCGGAAAGCCTGCGCAACGAAATTTTGCGCAACGCACCGCTGTCGCGCATCGAGCCGCGGCAGGTCGAGCAGATGCGCCATCTGATCCGCCAGATCGCGCGCCGACTGCGCGAGCGCTACTCCAAGCCGCGCAAGCGCCAGCGCCGCGGCCATCTCGACGTTCGCCGCACCATCCGCCGCAACGCCGCCTGGGGCGGCGTACCGTTCCTCACCGCGTGGAAACGCCGCCACCGCGACAAGCCGAAGATCGTGGCGCTCTGCGACGTCTCGGGGTCGGTGGCGCGGGTTTCGGATTTCTTCCTGCTGCTGATCCACAGCCTGCACGAGGTCGTGGACGACGTCCGCTCGTTCGCGTTTTCGGGCCACCTGATCGAGGTCAGCGACATCCTGGAATCCAAGTCGCCGGAAGAGGCGATGGCCGAGATCATGTCCAAGGTCGGTTTCGGCTCCTCCGACTACGGCAACTCCTTCGACGATTTCGAGCACGGGTGGATGAACGCGATCACGCCGCAAACCACCGTGATCGTGCTCGGCGACGCCCGCAGTAACAATCTCGATCCCCGCGCCGACATCCTGCGCCGCATCGCCGAGCGGTCGAAGCGGCTGGTGTGGCTCAACCCGGAGGGCCGCATGGCCTGGGGCTGGGGCGATTCGGAAATGCCGCGTTATTCGACCTTCTGCACCGTGGTCCGCCAGTGCGCCACCGCAAAGCAGCTCGAACGCGCGGTGTCGGATATCGTGGCGAGCTATCAGTAGCCGCCTTCACGCGTCGATCGCCTCCTTGATGCGCTTGCGCGTCAGCGGCAAATTCCGCAGCCGCTTTCCCGTGGCATTGGCAATGGCGTTTGCAATCGATGCCGCCGCCGGCCCCTGCCCGGTTTCGCCACTGCCGAGGAACGGCTGCCCCGGCCGGTCGATGATGTGAACCTCGATGCTCTCAGGCACCGCATCGAACCGCAGGATCGGATAGGTCTGCCAGTCGATGCTGGTTATCCTGGTATCGTCGAAGGTAACGCTTTCGTACAAGGTCCAGCTCATCGACTGCACGATTGCGCCTTCGATCTGGTTGATCAGCCCGTCCGGATTGACCACCTGCCCGCTGTCAACCGCCGCCACCGCGCGGACCAGACGTGGACGGCCGGTTTCCCTGTTCACCTCAACTTCGGAAGCAATGGCGCAATAGGCCGCGAGGTTCTTGTAACGCGCGAAGGCAAAGCCGAAGCCGCGATCCTGCGGCGCTTTCTGGCCGCTCTTCCATCCGAAATTCAGCGCTGCCTTTTCGATCACGGCACGGCCACGCTGGTCTTCAAGATGCTTCAACCGGAATTCGACGGGATCGGTATCAGCGAGGACTGCGAGCTCGTCCAAAAAGCTCTCGATCGAAAACACGTTGTGATAGGCGCCCAGCGCGCGCATCGCCGAAATCCGTAGAGGCATCGCCGGGATGAAGTGGTGCACCACCTGCGCGTTAGGAAACGCATAGATCGGGATTGCGTTGCGGTCACCGCCGCCTTCCGGCAGCGGCAACGGCCTGGGAGCAGGCACGGCAAAGGGTTGCGCCATGTGCTGCGCCGCCAGCATCGATCCGGCGCCGCCCGGCCGCATCGAATGCGTATTGCTCCAGACATCGAAATGCCAGTCGGCGATCTTGCCCTTGCTGTCGAGCGAGGCCTTGAGTTTCGTCACCATCGCCGGGCCGAACGGCTCCCAGGCATGTTCCTGTTCGCGCATCCATTGCACGCGAACGGGGCGGCCGGGCAATGCACGGGCGATCAGCGATGCGTCGGCCGCGGCATCATCGGCGCCATTATGACCATAGCAGCCGGAGCCTTCGACATGGATCAGGCGAACGCTGGCCGGCGGCATGCGCAACATTTCCGCGATACCCTGCCGATCGGGAAAGACGCCTTGGGTATGCGTCCATACCGTCATCGCACCATCGATCAATTGCGCCACGGCACAAGACGGACCGATCGATCCGTGCGCCTGATAGGGCCGTGTATAGGTCGCTTCGAGGGTCTTCCGGCCTGTAGCCTCGGATTTGCCGCGCTCGAAAATCGTCGAGGTCTGCGCAGGCAGGCTGGTCAACACCGCGAGCAGGTCGTCCTGCTTTGGCAGGCGTGCGGTCTCCTGCCACTTCGCGGCGGCGGCAAGCGCATTCATCGCCTTGATCGACTGGAATTCCTTATCCGCCACCACGGCGAGGAAATTGCCGTCACGCACGACCTTGACGACGCCGGGCAGCTTCTCGACGGCGGCGGTATCGCATTCGATCAGTTGCGCGCCGTAGCTTGGCGGCCGCACGACGCGGGCATGCACCATTCCGGGCAGCCGCATGTCCTGAACATAGGCCGCACCGCCGGTCACCTTGGCAAAAATATCGACGCGCGGCACGGACCGGCCAATGACCCTGAATGTCGCGGGGTCCTTCAGTTTCGATGTCGGCTGCGCCTGAACATGCAGTATGTCATCCCGGACCAGTTCACCATACGACAGCCGCTTGCCATCCGGCGCGATCACCGCACCGTCTGCTGTCCATAGACTGTCGACCGGCAAACCAAGCCGGCTCGCCGCTTCTGCAATCAGCAGTTCGCGCGCCTGCGCCGCCGCGTTCTGGACCGCGGTGCCGCTATCCTTCATGGAGTTGCTGCCTGCCGTGTAACCCTCGTTCGCGGTCAGGCGGGTGTCCGCCGTCGTCACCTTGAGGGATTCAAAGGCAACGTCGAGTTCCTCGGCCGCGATCTGCTGAAACGCGGTCTTGAAGCCCTGACCGAGTTCGGCCTTTCCCGTGAACACCTCAATGCTGCCATTGGCGTCGATGCGCACCCACGCGTCGAGATAGGGCGACGTTTTCAGGCTGCCGGGCAGGCTCGGTGCGGGAGCCGCCGCGGGCGCGCCTTGCTGCTGCGCCAGAGCGCCTGACAACGAGAAGCTGACGATCAGCGCGCCGCCGCCTGCCAGCACGCGGCGGCGATCAATATTCACGGGGGCGTTCATCGGGCCCTCCCGTTGGCTGTCGACGACGCATCCGCAGTGTCCATCAGCCTCGCAGCACGATGCACCGCGCGCAGGATGCGCATGTGGGTGCCGCAACGACACAGATGCGGTTCGAGCTCGGACCTGATCTGCTCATCGGTCGGCCTGGAATTTCTCTGCAGCAGGGCCTGCGCCCGCATCATGATCCCGGCGATGCAGTAACCGCATTGCGCCGCCTGCTCTTCCATGAAGGCGCGCTGGATCGGCGCGGGTTGGGACGCTGTGCCGAGGCCCTCGAGCGTCGTTACCTGCTTGCCGTCCAGCAAGACCATCGGCGTCACGCAGGAGAGCACGGCCTTGCCATCGACGATGACCGTGCATGCGCCGCATTGGCCGAGGCCGCAGCCGAATTTGGCGGCGTTGAGCTTGATGTCTTCGCGCAACACATAGAGCAGCGGCGTATCCGGATCGGCATCGACCTGATGCTCGCGGCCGTTGACCTTCAATGTCATCATGGCTTTTCTCGCTGCTGAGAATCGGCGGGTGCGTTACGCCGCGCGGGTGATGTCAGGAGAAATGCAGTCTGCGCGCGCCGTGCGTCCTGAACTGCCTTTTCAACGCCTGACCATGGCGGCTGGTTGCTGAACCGCGCGCGCAGATAGCCCAACAAGTCGGAAATCTGCGCATCGGTCATGCTGGCGGCAAATCCCGGCATGATCGGGCTGCGCTCGCCTTCGACGGATTGGACGCCGGACAGCACGATATTGGCGAGATTGCGCGGATCGGGGCTCGTGATCGCTGTGCTGAGAGCCAGATTGACCCCGCCATAAGGCAGTGGCCGTCCGCTCGCATGGCATGACGCGCAGGCCGCGGCGTAGATCGATGCGCCGGCCGCGTTGGCTTGAGAAGTCGGTACTGAAGATGATCTCGCTTGCTCCAGCGCGGCCTCGCCCTGACGTTTGCGATCCGGCGTCGGCGTTCCGGATACGCCGGCCATGTAGACCGCGATCGCACGGACGTCGCTTGCGGGTACCGAGGACAGATTGCTGACCACCTCCGCCATTGGCCCGCGCGCCGTGCCGTGGTCGGGGTGCCAGCCGTCGCGCAAATAGGCGAACAGGGCATCAGCATCCCATGGTACCGGCGAGCGGGACTGATCGTTGAGCGCATAGGCGTGCCAGTTGTCGACATCGCCGCCGGCAAACTGCGCGCTGTTGCGTTCAGCACCCAGCGCATTGCGTGGCGTGTGGCAGGCGCCGCAATGCGCCAGCCCTTCGACCAGATAGGCGCCGCGATTCCATTCGGCACTTTGCCCGGGATCGGGCTGATAGGTGTCGTGACGAAGGAAAAGCAATTTCCATCCGGCGATGGCGAACCGCTGGTTGAACGGGAAGGCAAGCTGGTTTTCGCGTGCCGGCGCGCGGACCGGCTGCCGCGTCATCAGGAAAGCATAGAGGGCCCGGTCATCCTCGTCGCTGACATTGGTGAAGTGGTCGTATGGGAATGTCGGATAAAGGTGCTGGCCTTCACGATTGACGCCGGAGCGCATCGCCCGCCGAAACGCGGCTTCCGACCATCGCCCGATTCCGGTCTCCGCATCCGGCGTGATGTTCGAGGAGAAGATGGTGCCGAACGGGGTCGGCACCGGCAGGCCGCCGGCAAAGTTCCTGCCGCCGTGCACGGTATGGCAATCGTTGCAATTGCCGATCGCCGCCAGGTCGCGACCTCGCTTGACGAGAGCGGCATCGAAGGCCTGCGGCCCGGGAGGCTCGACCGCCGCGATCGCGGGGCGCCACACGATTGCAAAGGCCGCCGCCGCGCCAGCAAGCAACACGACGGCAACGATGCCAGCGACAATTCGGGACGGTCCCGTCATTCGCTCCCTTTGCGTTTATTGCTCTTGGGTTGTATTTTAACATAGATCGCCCGCCGCCGTTCATCCGCAAAAGCATTAATTGCCGCAGGTCTGCCCTGCGGGGAGCCCGCAAGGCCGCGCAGCGGTGGGAGTGTCGAATCTGGATTGGACGTGCCATGATCGATGGTAAGCTCGACCTCCTCTCTCAAGGGCGCCCGCGCGCGAACCCCGATCGGACGACTTAAGCCCCATGCCTGCTCCCGCCGCCCTTCACCGCGACAGTGTTCCCGATGCGCTGTCCGTGCTGAACTCGGTATTCGGCCTGCCCGCCTTCCGCGGCGCGCAGGAGGAGATCGTTCGCCACGTCACGGACGGCGGCAATTGCCTGGTGCTGATGCCGACCGGCGGCGGCAAGTCGCTGTGCTACCAGTTGCCATCCCTGCTGCGCGAAGGCTGCGGCATCGTGGTGTCGCCGCTGATCGCGCTGATGCGCGACCAGGTCGCCGGGCTGATCGAGGCCGGCGTCAACGCCGCCGCGTTGAATTCCACGCTGTCGTTCGACGAGGCCTCGGAGGTCGAACGCCGGCTATTGGCCGGCGATCTCGATCTGCTCTATGTCGCGCCCGAGCGACTGCTGACACCGCGCTGCCTCTCCCTGCTCAGCCAGGCCAATATCGCGCTGTTTGCGATCGACGAGGCGCATTGCGTGTCGCAATGGGGGCACGATTTCCGTCCCGAATATATCGGCCTGTCCGTCCTCGCCGAGCGCTTCCCCGACGTGCCGCGCATCGCGCTGACGGCCACTGCCGACGAGATGACGCGCAAGGAGATCGTGACCCGGCTCGGGCTTGCTGGCGCGCCGAGCTTCATCTCGAGTTTCGATCGTCCGAACATCCGCTACGAAATCGTCGAGAAGCAGAACGCCCCGGCCCAGCTCAAGGCCTTCATCACCGAGCGCCACTCAGGCGATGCCGGCGTCGTCTACTGCCTGTCGCGCGCCAAGGTCGAGGACATAGCTCAAGCGCTGACCAGCGCCGGCATCCCGGCCCTGCCCTATCACGCCGGCCTTGATGCCGGCGTTCGCGCCCGCAACCAGGACCGGTTCATCAACGAGGACGGCGTCGTGATCGTCGCCACCATCGCGTTCGGCATGGGCATCGACAAGCCGGACGTGCGCTTCGTTGCGCATCTCGATCTGCCGAAGAGCATCGAGGCCTACTATCAGGAAACCGGACGCGCCGGGCGCGACGGCAAGCCGTCCAGCGCCTGGATGGCCTATGGTCTGTCCGACATCGTGCAGCAGCGCCGCATGATCGACGAATCCACCGGTTCCGACGCGTTCAAGCGCGTCTCGATCAGCAAGCTCGACGCGCTGGTGGCGCTGGCGGAAACCGCGGGCTGCCGGCGCAGCCGCCTGCTCGGCTATTTCGGCGAGGAAGTCACCGGCAACAACTGCGGCAATTGCGACAACTGCCTGTCGCCGCCACAGATGCGCGACGGCAAGGTCGCCGCGCAAAAATTACTATCCTGCGCCTATCGCACCGGACAACGTTTTGGCGCCATGCACCTGATCGATGTGCTGGTCGGCCGCCTGACCGAACGCGTCACGCAATTCGGCCACGACAAGCTCTCCGTGTTCGGCATCGGCGCTGATCTCAACGAGAGGCAATGGCGCGCCGTGATCCGCCAACTGGTCGCCATGGGACATCTGCGCGCCGACAGTGAGGCCTTCAACGCGCTGAAGCTGACCGAGAGCGCGCGCGGCGTGCTGAAGGGCGAGACCGAGGTGATGCTGCGCGAGGCGGCGCCCGGCACGCGCATTCGCGCCAGCCGCGCCAAATCAAGGCGCGGCGATCTGGCGCCGCGCGCCGAGACGAAACCCGCAGATGCCGGCCTGCAGGCGGCACTCCGGGCCTGGCGCGCCGATATCGCGCGCCAGCGAAGCGTGCCGGCCTACGTCGTGCTGCATGATTCCACGATCGACGGCATCGCCGCCGCACGGCCCTCGACGCTCAACGAGCTTCGCAACATCCCGGGCATCGGCGACAAGAAGCTCGAACATTACGGCGACGAGCTGCTCGCGCTGGTGCGGGCGGCCGACGCCTAATCTAATCCGCAATACGGACCCATGCGGACCACGATGCACGTCGCGAGGAAGTGGAATGGCGCATTCAGGTAGCTACTTGGAAGATCTACGAGTCGCCGGAGGCGTTGCAAGGCAGATGGCATTTGACCTTGTAGTAGCTCTTGACTTCTACGATGGACCGGAAAGTGGATTCGCTTTTCATTCCTCAGGCGAAGGGCTGAGATTCTCTGTAGTCGCAGAATCAAAGGTTCGATTGTTCAGGGCCTTTACCTTTACTCTGCTTTGCGGAAACTGGACGGAGATGATCGAGAAGGTGGTCGACACTTCGCTTGTGCCTGCGACTAGCCGGATGGTCTTTGCTTCTGAAACTGATGATGGGATATCAGCACTGGTTGCATCAGCGCGCGAGGCGAAAGAGCAGTCGTACTACGTTGGGGTTGGAAGTGCCTATCTCGATAATCTCGCCATAACGGCTATTTCAAAGGCCGACTTAGACAATCTAATGGGTTCGAAGCATTACGGAGACTATGCCGCAATTCACCGCTATATTAAGGCCTCGGGCGGATTAGTGACCGGTTCGCCGTAACCCAAAGAAGGCGACATCGTTATCCGCCGTCCCCGAACGTGTCGCGGCGGATTATGCCTTGCTAATCATACTGCGTCACAAGCCCCTCATGGTGAGGAGCGCGAAACGCGTTGCGAACCGTGAGGCCCGTCTGTGGCGTACATCCTTCGAGTCTCGCGGGCTCCTCAGGATGATGGAGTTGAGCAGCCGTGACCCGGTAGAACCAAGACGGCACGCCACCGCCTCATCCGTTGCGGAACGTGTAAGCGTATCCGTTGATCGCGGGCGCGCCGCCAAGGTGGGCGTAGAGCACCTTCGATCCCTTCGGGAAATAGCCCTTGTTCACGAGGTCGATCATGCCCTGCATGGATTTTCCCTCGTAGACGGGATCGGTGATCATGCCTTCGAGGCGCGCGCAGAGCCGGATCGCCTCCTTGGTCTCCTCCGAGGGAACGCCATAGGCCGGATAGGCGTAGTCCTCGATCAGGACGACGTCGTCCTCGACGATCCCCTGGCCCAATTCAACCAGGCCGGCGGTGCCACGGGCGATCTCGAGCACCTGGGCCTTGGTCTGGGCCGGGGTGAAGGACGCGTCGATGCCGATCACCTTGCGCGCGCGGCCGTCCTTGGCAAATCCCACCAGCATGCCGGCATGGGTCGAACCGGTAACGGTGCAGACCACGATGTAGTCGAAGGCGAAGCCGAGCTCCTTCTCCTGTGCCCTCACCTCTTCGGCAAAGCCGACATAACCGAGCCCGCCATATTTATGCACGGAAGCGCCCGCCGGGATCGCATAGGGCTTGCCGCCCTTGGCCTTCACATCTGCGATGGCTTCTTCCCAGCTCTGGCGAATGCCGATGTCGAAACCCTCATCCACCAGGCGCACATCGGCGCCCATGACGCGGCTGAGCAGGATGTTGCCGACGCGATCGTAGACGGCGTCCTCGTGCGGCACCCAGCTTTCCTGCACCAGGCGGCACTTCATGCCGATCTTGGCCGCAACGGCCGCGACCATGCGGGTGTGGTTGGACTGCACGCCGCCGATCGAGACCAGCGTGTCGGCGTTGGAGGCGATCGCATCGGGAATGATGTATTCGAGCTTGCGCAGCTTGTTGCCGCCGAAGGCGAGGCCGGAATTGCAGTCCTCGCGCTTGGCATAGAGCTCGACCTTGCCGCCGAGATGCTGCGACAGCCGCTCCAGCTTTTCGATATGGGTGGGTCCGAAGGTAAGCGGATAGCGTTCGAATTTCCTCAGCATCGTCATCCCCGTTGATGGTCTGATATCCGGGAAACGCCCTATCATCGGACTCTGGAAAGGTGCTCCCAAAGTTATCGAATGATCTGCAAGAGTATTGCGCTAATATGGGATTGCATTATTGATTCGTCCATCATTATGCATATTATTGGAAGATTCTTTCATGGCCGGCAGGCTTGACCGCATCGACCTCAAGATGTTGCGTTTGCTGCAGAATAACGGCCGGCTGACCAATGCCGAACTGGCCGAAACGGCCGGTGTCAGCGCCGCGACCTGTCACCGCCGGACCCAGCGCCTGTTCGACGCAGGGTTCATCGCCCAAGTCCGGGCGATGGTGGCGCCGCGCAAGGTCGGCAAGGGTGCGCTGGTCATGGTCGGCGTCGTGCTCGACCGGTCCACGCCGGAGAGCTTTGCCGCCTTCGAGCGGGCGATCGCGCAACTGAAGTTCGTGCTCGATTGCCACCTGGTGGCCGGCGATTTCGACTATTTCCTCAAGATCCGCGTCGGCGACATGGAGGATTTCAACCGCATCCACGGCGAACAATTGATCGCGCTGCCCGGCGTCCGGCAGACCCGGACCTTCTTCGTCATGAAGGAAGTGGTCGACAACGCGCCGCTCGATTTCTGACGGCGCTCGGCACCGCAAAGCGAGGCTGTGTTGTCCTCAGCCCTTGCCGGAACCTTGCGAGACTCTGGTCACACAGCGCGCCATGTCCTATCAACCTGATATGACCATGAAATTTTGCCGGCGGGCTTTTGCGCTTGCCATCATTTTCATTGCACTGCCGGCCCGCGCCTCGGACGAACTCCCGCGGCCAGAGCCCGATACCGTCATCTTCGCGATGATGTCCGGCAAATGCCGCACGCTCAAGGTCGCGGGACGGGACTTTGCCTGCCGAGCGGTTGCCTTCTTCCAGACCGAGGAAGGCAGGGCGAATTTTACCGTCGCGCTCGACGACCCCAACGACGACAGCCACATCATCACGTTCTCGGGCGACAACGGGCGAAGGCCAGACGCCAATCTGTACGAGTTGCCGATCGACCGGATGCTGCTGAAATCCAAGGACAGGCCGAAGGCCGACGGCCTGCCGGTGCCGTCGATCGAATCGACCGCGGGCCTCTGCAAACAGGTCGGCAACTTCGTGACGCTGGAGCTTTCCAGCATTTCCTGCAGCGCGACCGACAAGAACGGCAAGAAATACGAGCTGCAGTACCAGTCCGACGGCGCGCCGATGGCGGTGCGCCGCATCAAGCGGATGCGTGTCGGCAGCCCCGCAGTGTCGCCGTTCGACGACGTGAAATGAAAGGCCGCCGGCGGTAAACCGACGGCGGCCAGTGTCGATCCACGCATGGCTCCCCCAAGCGCGGGCAAAGTCAAGCCAGATTGAAAATC
>Ga0081540_1003089_pt1 | contig 13344 bp, 18 predicted proteins | sample TabmetS2T1R1_FD_71024 | JGI IMG/M metagenome (GOLD analysis project Ga0081540, IMG submission 71024) | Tabebuia heterophylla rhizosphere microbial communities from the University of Puerto Rico - S2T1R1 | ecosystem: Host-associated > Plants > Roots > Rhizosphere ... | reverse complement strand
GCAGGTGTTGCCCACCGGCACTGAGTCCGCTTCGGGTCTTGGTTGTGCAAAAACGTGCTGGCGGTAGCATTGACGCCGTCGGCCGTCCTGGGCGGTTCTGCAACAGCCGACGGACGGATGTGGGCGGCAGCTACGCCGTCATCGCCGCTATTAGCGGTTTGGTGCCCATGATGTTCATGGCGCGCGTCATATTATAAGCCAGTACGTGCAACGCCATCTCGGCGGCAACCCGTGGCAGCGTCTTCATCAGGAAGTGGGTTGCACCCATCCGGGCTTTGATCGTGCCGAAGGGATGCTCGACCGTTTCCCGCCGCCGGCGCATCTTCTCCGGATGCTCGTCGAGCCGGCGCTGTACGGCCTCAAGAATATGCTCATGCTCCCAACGGGTGATCCGGCGCTCCTTGCCTGTGGTGCAACTGTTCTTGATGGCGCAGCTCTGGCAAGCGTTGGTCGAGTAGCGGTACAGGACCAATCCATTTTCCTTGGTTGTGAAGGAGTAGGTGAGCCTTTCAGCGGCAGGACATACGTAAACGTCCTCCGCCACGAGGTAGCGGAAGTCTTGCTTGCCGAAGCGTCCTTCCGCCTTTGAGTGCGACGTCATTGGCTTTGGCAGCGTGACCGTAATGCCTGCTTTCTCGCAGGCCAGGATCTGCTCGCTGCTGAAGTAGCCGCGGTCGGCGACTGCATCGAGGTTCTCCACTTCCAGCGTCGCCTTGGCCTGCTCGGCCACGGCCGAGAGCTGCGATCGATCAGTCCCGACGTTTGTCACCTCATGCGTGATAATCAGATGATTTGCGGTGTCGACGGCGACCTGAACGTTGTAGCCGACAACACCGGAGCCGCGCCCACTCGTCGCCATCGAGCGGGAATCGGGATCCGTCAGCGATATCTGCTGATCCGGACTGGCGAGCATTTTCACCCTGAGAACCTCGAGACGCTGCATCTGCTCCTTCAGCTTCGCGATCTTCTCTTTCAGGTGGCTCGTCTTGGTTTTAAGTGCCTCGGACGGCTCCTGCCGGTCGGCGGTGTCGAGCTGCTGCAAATAGCGCGCGACACTCTCCTCAATCTGCGCCAAGCGCCGGTCCATCTTGGCGCGCGTGAAGTTCTTGTCGCGGTTGTTGACTGCCTTGAATTTGCTGCCGTCAATGGCGACACTGGCTTGCGTAAGCAAGCCCATCATGCGGCATAGCGCAACGAAGCGTGCGCAGACTTTGCGGATGGCGGTGCCATTGTTCTTGCGGAAATCGGCAATCGTCTTGTGATCTGGAGCCAAACGTTCCGTCAGCCACATCACCTCGACGTTGCGCCCAGCCTCGCGCTCAAGCCGGCGACTCGACTGGATCCGATTGAGATAGCCGTAAATGTAGAGCTTCAGCAGGACCGATGGATGATAAGAGGGTCGGCCGGTCGCCTCGGGCTCGACACCGTTGAACCCAAGCTCGGCTAGATCGAGTTCATCCACAAAAACATCGATCACCCGAACCGGATTGTCCTCGCTGATCCAGTCTCCCAGGCATTCAGGAAATAGCGTGCTCTGCCCGCGATCAGTGCCCTCAACGAAGCGTCTCATCCGATCCCCCGCAAATCGCGCAGGAATCATATCGCGAGAATCAAATCCGACGACGCGTTTTTACACAACCTGGGTCACAAGCGGCGGTCGAGGCAAGCGCGGCCCGGCGTCCGGTTTACCGCCGACAGCCGACATGACAATGGCTTGAGCGCTGTTCGCGCTTGGGGCCAGAACCGGAAGCCGTCGATCGTTTGTGCGGTGAGATAGCGATCACCGTCACGCGCCCTCCTCATCGATCATGACGCCGACGCCATTGTTGCGAGGCTCGGAAAATGACGGTGGTCCGCGATGATCGGCGACAGTCGGGAATATGTTGCGAAGATGCTGGGCGAGGTGCGTTCGTCATCCTATCCCAGGTGCAAGACACACTCCATCATCAACGGGGAGCTGGAGCGCGGGTGTGCGACATCCGCCACGCGGCGTTCTTCGTATTGTCGATCTGCGAACTGCCGATGCCCGCGGCAGACTGCTCGACTCCGCCGATACGCAACCACTTTGCCGATGATACCAGCTCTAACGCCCTAGTACTCGCCGGACGCACAGCATTCTGATTTCGTTAGTTTATGCAGTTGCTCAACGCTCGGGGTATCAATGGAGGCGAGAGCCTCGTTACCAAAATTCGCTTCCATTTCCGAGGCCATGCAGTTGCAAATTTGCAAGCAAGCGTCCGGCTTCCCTTTTCTATTTTGCTGAGGAGCCGCTCCAATTCGACTCCATCTTCTGCGCCTCGAGCAATAGCTAGCTACTTGCGTGGTTTTTCCCTGAAGCGGGACCACAAATAACCGATCAGTGATAGGACTATGGCGGCCACAATGATCGGAAGCCAAATCGACGTGGTTATGATGAACAAGGAAATGATGAGCACACGTCCAAAGACCGATCCGCTGACCGGATTCTTAACACGAGCGAAATAGGCGTAGATAAAAAAAATGGTGGCTGGCACCATCCACGCGGCGACAAGCACCAGTAACAGGTCAATAAGTTGGCTGGCATAATGGTGCATGAGCGCACCTCCTGACAGCGTCGGAGCGAATTGCTGTCACCGCCGCGAGAGCTGCGGTGATTGTCGAGGAGAATTGGTCTTTGTTCGCGTTGGCGGGCATCTGCACGCTCGGCGCCGCTGTCCGGGCCGGTGCCCAGCCGCAGCCTTCGATTCGCCTGAGCTAGGGCCTCTCAACGCGCACTCGCTGAGATGGCTCGGGCAAGGGCTCGCCCAATGCAATCATAACCATCGGCGGTGTTGTGCAATCCGTCCCACGTTACTAGTGCGCTTTGCGCAACTCCGGCATTGATCGAGTTTCGCATCAGCGCAAAACGAGAGAATAGCCCGACCCGTTCCTGCTTCGCGACATCGGCGATGATGCCCTCCATCGTTGGGTAGCTAGCGGAAGCGAGCACCAGCGGCGCATACTGCAGATCCATCAGCACGACATCGGCAGACCCTGCCTTAAGTGCCCTTACCCCTTCAAGAACGCTGCTCTTGAGCCCTTGGTCCGGCCGGCCACCCCAGGCGACGTCATTGGTGCCCAATTGCCAGATAACGAGATCAGGTGCGTGGGCGAAAACGTCACGCTCGAAGCGCGCGATGTTCTTCGGAATCGTGTCGCCGATTCGACCGCTGTTGATGACGTCGATCTTGGCGTTCGATCTAAGCCTCGCGAGCTCCCGGCGCATCACCTCCGGATATGTGGCCGCGGAGCTAAGCACCCAGAGTCCTACCGTCGACGATGATCCGATCGCGACAATCTTTAGCGGCTCACCAGATCTCAAACGCGCCGCCGCGCGGGGCAATTGCGCGCCTAGCGAGACATCCAAATTTGCCGCAAGGCATCTCTCTCCAGATGATACCTCGTCCTGGGCTTGAGAGGGCGCCGTGCTGGACAACCCGATCATCATGGCAGCACCGATCGACGCTATTGTTCGAGCGGTTCGGGTTACGCATGGCAGAATAAATCGACACATGTTCCCCAATAACTGGTCAATTCTCTCTTGACAACCCTTGGCGTCAAACGCTTCTGTCATTTGATTACAGGTCGATTGACGCGTGTGCAGCGAGTAACACGATGAATCCGCGGATAGTCGCGGGTGAGACCATGTCCGGAAAGCCTGTAGCGAAGCGGCTGGTATTCCATATCGGCGGTTATGATCCAATTACGTCGCATGTCAGCGCGCAACAACGCTTTGTGCGCGAGATTACCAGGTTCCAACGTACCTGGTCAGTGAAAGCGGCCGTTGACGGTTCGCATGATACCCCCGACCAGATACAATGGAATGTGACGACAACCGGCCCCGATTGGCTCGTCGAAACCGATTACCGTCTGGTCCGATGGCACGACGTAATTGACGCCTTCGGGCGTCGAAGTATTGGCTCACGCATTTCCGTCGGCATTCTTGCGTTTCTAGATTTCGTTTTGGCCGGCACTCTTTGGCGCTACTTGCTGAGCAACTGGCGCTACGCACTTTTCTTTCTCTATCCATTGGTCATGTTCGGACTGCTCATCGCGGCCGCCTTCTTGATTGGCGTGCTTGCATTCAAAATCACCGGATCAATTCCCATTGCTACCGGTGGCGGTCTCTTCGGGTTCGCAGCGGTTTTGGCGGGCCCGTGGCGCTGGCTACACCTGGGCGACTTGTTCGACGATTGGATTTTTTCTCGCGAGTATATTCGATGCGGTAATTCGGAAATCGAGCAAAGGCTGGACAGGTTGGCCGCCGAGCTCGTGGCTGCGGCGAGCAACTCTGCCGCAGACGAAATTTTGGTCATAGGGCACAGTCTTGGCGCCGTACTTGCGGTTGATCTACTTGATCGCGCCTTGAAGCTGGACCCTGCGCTCGGTCGGAACAAAATTCCCGTCACATTCTTGAGCGTTGGATCATCCATACTCAAGATCGGCCTGCACCCGAAGGCAATACGCTTTCGCACGACAGTGGAACGCGTAGCCAAGTCGCGCGCGATCTTCTGGGGCGACTATCAGGCCCTCATCGACCTGTTGAACTTTTTCAAAAGCCGGCCAATGGCCGAAATGGGCTTGTCGACAGAAAACGAGGCGACCGTCAGGGTCGTGAAGATTAGTCGAATGCTTGACAACGACATGTATCAACGCATCCGCTTCAATTTCTTCCGCGTGCACTGCCAGTTCGTCAGTGGAAATGACAGGCGAACATCGTACGATTACTTTATGCTCACATGCGGACCTATTTCAGCCAAATCCCAGACGCTCGCCCCGGATGGCGCCGTGTCGATGATCGCTGACGATGGAGGACTTATTGCGAGCGCGCCGCTGTCGGAAAGCGAACTGCCAGGTCGTCCGGGCGCGGCAGCCTAATTCAAATGACGCCCACCATTTCGAAAGTCATTTTCGTTGCATTGGTGATCGGCTGGTACCTCATACGCTATAAGTACGCGCGGCGTTCCCGCCGTGCGAGGATTGTGTGGAGCGCTCGCGGCCCCTTGGAAACTGCGCTCCTGCTCATATCTCTTTCGGGGCTTGGACTTGTGCCGCTCGTCTACGTAGCGACAGGGATGCCTCGTTTCGCGGTTTACAGCTTTTATCCCTGGTTGGCTTGGCTGGGATCTCTCTTTGCGATTGCGGCTTTGGGCGTCTTTCACCTGACTCACCGTGCACTCGGCCGGAATTGGTCGATAAGTCTCGACGTGCGGGAGAACCATGAACTCGTGACGGAAGGGATTTACCGGAGAGTTCGACACCCGATGTATTCGGCATTTTGGCTGTGGGCTATCGCCCAGGCATTGCTGCTGCCTAATTGGATTGCCGGTTTCGCGGGCCTGGCCGGCTTCGGGATTTTGTTCTTTGGCCGCGTCGCAAGAGAAGAGCGAATGATGCTGCAGACGTTTGGCGACAGCTATCGCGAGTATATGGCGCGGACCGGTCGGGTATTCCCGTGGATACTCTGAGGTAGGTCCCGACACGTCTTGACCCCGAAATCGACTTGGAACCAAACGCCTCAATTTGCGTGCCATTTTCGCAACATACGGCAAAAAAAACTGTCGGAACTGACGACTCCTCGGTCTATTCATTGCTGTCGTGGCGAGCGTCAGGTTATTTGTACGCGTGTCAGGTGAATTCCAACCCACCCGAATCATGGTGAGAACCCGATGTTGAAATTCGTGATCCTTGGTATCGCTTCTTTGGCTTTCGTGGGAACAGCAGTTGCTGCTGACATGCCACGGCCTCAGCCGGTTGCCGCCGCCCCCGCGCCGGTTGGCAAATATCCCGTCGGCAAATACCCTGTTGGTAAGAGCCCCGTGGGCAAATACCCGGTCGCGGCCCCGGCTCCGTTGGTGACCAAAGGTTGATCTGACTATCCATTCGTACGCCAGCGGCGCTCGTTTGGGGTAGGCGGACTACCTGTGGCATCGGATCTTGGATCCAAGAGGATTCGAAGATGGTGGGAGTGGTTCGGAACCATCCGGGTCTGGAGCTTCTTGCGAGGGTCGCCATGTTGGCGGCCTTTGTAGGCTTGGGGGCCGGGATCAGTAGCGCGCAACCACTCGCGGCGCGTCCCGACCATCAGCAACGGGACGCTCTCCCCAATTCGGCGACGAAGCATGCGGAGAGCGTGGCTGCTGTTGCGCCGGGCGCCCCGCCGTCCACATCAGGTGTAAAGCCAGTTCGAAGAGCTGCCAAAGGTCCCTACTACGTTGATTTTCGCGCCCGCACGGCAGCAACGTACGGTCATGCATTCGTCTGGTACGGAAAGACGAGCGAAAAGCAGGTCGAGGTCGCTGGTCTGGCTCCGGCCGGCGACGAGCTGCCGTACATTTTGGGACACCTCATATTTGTCCCCTCTGAGACAGGTGCGAGCTATGGTGATCTTGACGAGCAGTATCTGACGGCCAGCTATCGCGTCTATTTGAATGAGGCCGATGCCGAGAGGGTCTTTGCTTATATCAAACACCTGCAGGAGACTTCGCCGCTGTGGAATGCAGCAACGACCAACTGCACTGCTTTTCTCGGACGCATAGCGACTTATATGGGCCTCAACGCTCCGTTTCATCTGCTAAAGCCTGAGGAATACGTAAACCGACTCAGAGAGCTGAACGGGGGACGAAAAACGGTGCAGCTTGAACCCAATCGAGGCTAGGTCCGTCTGTGTTGAGCTCATGCAGCTTTCCTGATCAGCTGTCTCGATAGGCGCCCGATCTTCCACGAATTTCGTGAGCGGCGTCATCCGAAAAAGTGCGGCACAATATTGATCATCGAAAGCTACCAAACAACGGTCGATCGGTTGGAGGACCCGCCGCCAAAAGCCCAAGATGCGCATAGCCCGCGATTAAGGCGATCGCGATGCGTGCCGACGACGAGTCGTTTGGCGCCGTTGAGGGAGGTTAGCCAAGACGAAGCGTTTCGCTTGGGGAATGGCCGTAACGACCCGATGGTACAGTCTCTAGCGCTCCTCCTAGGAAAGGAGGTCATCGACAGGCAGTTGTTGACGTGCCTCGAACGGTCGAGCATTGACGTCAATCGATCAATGCGGCTCGCGTAGGCGGCGGGTTGATGGACGGAATCTGCCTGTGGTCCATCAAAATTTCGCGCAAGGGACGCGCCGGATCGAAATTTATGCCATCAGTGCACTGATCGCCGCTGCTATTGCGCTGGTATTCGGGGGGACGCCAATGCGGGTCTATATCATTGCTGCCGGCCTAGCCATCTTGCTCATTGGAAGGGTCAGCGGCACGGTCGTCGATAAAGGAACGGACGCACAGAGATCTTGCGGGCTACTTGTTCAGAAATCGTTTCGTGATCAGGACGAAGCCCGGTTCGCCGGCTCATGTGAGGGAATGATCGAGACTGCGATGCTCTTTTCACCAAATCTGCCAGCTGAGGTGCGTGCATGCCCCCCCGCGCAAGGCAGTGCCTTGGAAAGTGCCAAGGTCCTTCTTCAATACATTGACAATAATCCGGATCGACTGAATGAACCGGGGATTACCCTTGCTCTCGAGGCGTTCAGAGATCATTGGCCTTGCCATGGGGACGATGCCGGGGCGCCAGGTGGTCCGAAACCAAAAAAGCGCGTGCCGAAAAAATCAAAACAATGAAGCCTACATAGCCTGCGAGAAATGGGAACAGTGCCTTCGCGACCTTGGTGCTCCCGACAGTCAAGCAGCATCAAGCGTATGCTGATTGATAAAGGAGCGCACAGAAAACGCTTTGTCGCAACGGGCCCGAACAGAAAAGCAATATCAGCAGCATGCCAAAGGGGCCCGGCAGCCTTGTTGAGCAATATCGCTCTGCCGATGCGAGATAACACCAAGCTGGGTGCAATGGTGTTGGCAGTACGGCTTCTATCCCGGCTGTAAGGCCGGCGAACACCGCGCCGGTACGATAGCGACGCTCGCCGTCGCAAGAAGGCCCATCCCACGACTGAGTTCGACGAAGCGGACGCAGACCTTGCGCAGTGCCAGGCTATTGTCCTTGCGGAAGTCTGCGATCGTTTTGTGATCAGGAGCGAGCCGACCCAGCAACCACATCACCTCAACATTGCGTCCGGCTTCTCGTTCGAGCCGCCGGCTCGACTGCACCCGATTCAGATAGCCGTAGATGTTGTAATTCGGCGCGCTGTTTGACGCCCTTATCGGCGCCCAAGGTTGACCTCAGCCGATAGTATCGAAACCTTTGAACCTTCACCGGGAAATGCATCTCGTGCGGGGTCAATGTTGGAAGCCGATAGGGGTCAAAGTTCGGCGCTTATTCACAGTTCGGCCTGATGTGGTGGATGACATGTATTGCGTCATGCGAAGCGCCGCCGTTCGGCAGCATGCGGCGCCGGAGCGGACTCGCGGTCGGCGAGCGCATGCACCCAGGCAAGCACCGAAATCGCGAGACCCAGCAGCAGGCTCACGCCCACGAGCGACAAGGCCACGATCAGGTTGAGCGATGCGACGGCAATCCCCGGCCAAGGGTTTTCCCGTGATAGTGCCACAAACAGGCTTGACATCGCTGGCCAAAATAAACTACACCGTATATTTCATAAAAGGCGGATGCGCTATGTGTAAAGCGCAGAGACTCGCAAACGCGTTTCGATCTGTTCGGGTAGCGGGGACCTCGAGGCGTGAGGTTGCGCTTCCGTTCGAAAGAGCGACGGCTCAGCCGGAGAAAGGATTCTTATGTTCAGGTACACACTGATCGTCATGTTGGCGGCTCTGTTCGGCAATGGGACTGCCTTTGCGCAGGAGAACCGCGGCACTCCCGAGCAGAGGGCCGCATGCGCGCCTGACGCATTCCGGCTGTGCATGAGTTACATCCCAGACGCCGCGAATGTGGAGGCGTGTCTAAGGCAAAGAAAGTCCGACCTGAGCGACGGTTGCAGAGCCGTCTTCGACCAGGCTGCGAACACTGCTTCGGTCAGGACCATAGGATCGCCCCGGTACCGCGGCGCAAGAGATGAGGAGTGATCACATGAACACGATGTATGCTCCCGCTTTCGCCGCGTTCGGGGGCTCGGCCTTCGGAGCGATCTCCACGATCGTGACTGGCTGGGTGTCTCGGCGCCGCAGGCTTCGCGAGCGCCACTATGCCCGGTCGCTTTCCAAGCGCGAGCGCCTCTATCGAAGCTTCATCGAGGAAGCCTCCCGACTCTACGCCGACGCGCTCGTCAGCAACAAATCTGAGATCCCGCAACTGGTCAACCTGTACGCGCTCATAGGGCGGATGAGGATTTTGTCCAGCGATCAGGTGGTTCAAGCCGCGGAGCGGGCAGGTCGCCTGATCGTCGAAACCTACCTGTCACCAAACCGCGAATTTGGCGATCTGCCTGAGTTCATGAAGGAAATGGATCCCTTGCGTGGCTTCGGGGAAGCCTGCCGACGCGAATTGCATTCGATATCATCTCGCTGAGGTCCCAAACGATGCGGCAACTGACACTCCCGGATGGACCGTCGTGCATTCGTCGGCGGATCGTACAAGCTGCGATCCGATTGCACCGCGAGATCGGCTTCAGGAAGACGACAGTCGCCGATATCGCTCGCGGGGCGTCGATGTCGCCCGCTAACGTTTACCGCTTCTTCGCTTCAAGGCAGGCAATCGAAGAGACGGTCGTGGCGGATATATTCGACCACGTCTCCGCGGCTGCAGCGCTTGCGGCTCGCGGCGACTCCGCTCAGGAGCGTCTAACGGCCGCTTTGAGGACGATCTCGCAACTGCATGAACATCGGTTGGAGAATGACAGCAAGCAACACGAATTGGTCGCTGCGGCGGTTCGCGAGAACTGGGCGGCCGCCCTGTCTTACGCAGACCGGACCCGGGGGCTTGTGCGGACGATCATTGTTGCTGGACAGGCGAGCGGCGAACTACGACAAGGAAATCCGATGGCGATGACCTGTTGCCTGCTTGAAGCAATGGACGGATATCTCAGTCCGTCGCGGATCAACGCAGCTACCGTTAGGCTCACGTTTGACGAGATGATGGATTTCTGCGCCGGCGCCCTGCGTCACGCTCCGCGGGGCCAGTCAATCGCCGACTTGCGTCCCAAAGCCGTGGCGCAACGATAGAGAGCGGGGCTTTGGCTGATTACGGCCTCCAGTCTGCCTCGCAGGCCGCAAGAAAGAAATTGACCCGTTCGTGCAGGAACGTCGGCAGCTCTTTCTTGAGATCTTTCAGTTCCTCACCCATCAGAGATCTCATAAGCATCGGAAGCAGAATAAGATCCATGAACATCTGCGCGGTGGCAACGCTCCGCTTTGCGCTGAAAGGTCCTTTAGCTGAGCGCGCGATCCTCTGCGTTGCTTCGTTCAAGAGCTGCGAAACTGCCCCAGCCGCGCGGTCGCGCGCCGCGTCGTGAACGTTTCGACTCAACTCGGGAAATCGCCGCGCCTCGGCGATCGTCGCGCGCGTGAGGTCCAACGTGTCCTCGACGAATCTCTCCACGATCTCGATGCCGAGATTGGCGAGCTTTTCCTGGATGGTGCGGCCTGCCGGCGTGAACCCCTCAAAATCTGTCAATCCGTTGATGGTCCGGGCCACGACAGCTACGAACAGCGCCTCCTTGCCGGGGAAATGGGCATAGATCGTCGGTTTGCTCGCAGGGGCCAACTCGGAGATATCGTCGATGCTGGCGCTCCGAAAACCTTTCTCGAGGAAGAGCTGCTGGGCTGCATCGAGAATCCGCGCCTGGACGTCGCCGGCAAGGTCCTTGGGCGGTCTGCCGCGTTTCGGGCTTTTGTTCTTCGCCATCACCGTCTCCTAATCACGAGTTTGTGCGTGCCTAGATCCCACTTGACACGCCCAAGCATGAAATGCAATGAAAAGAAAATATACGGTATAGTTTAAATTCGGCTCACGCAGACTGACCTTGATTGCTGGGCCTGCGCCAAGCTGATCCGATGGCCGGCCGGCCGCCACATGCGCGTTCGGCCCCCGCTCATCCGGTGCAACCTGAGGAGATTGTCGTGACTGTGTGCAGGCCGGACTCGCCAAAAGTGGAGCAGGGCATTCTGCTGCGCGAATTGAATCACCGGATCAATAATGGGCTCGCTTCGGCGATCAACCTGGTCTCGGCCGCGGCCGTCCGAGCTGAGGGGCCTGAGGCCAAGCGCGCCTTAAGCGACATGGTCGAACTGTTGCATGGTTATGCCGATGTGCAGCAAGCGCTCGAAATGCCCAAGGGCAAGGCGCTGATCGAGCCGCGACATATATCCGCATGATGGGCTGCGCCATGCGTCGTTCACTGCTGGATCGAATGAATATCCGGCTGGCACTCGACACCAAATCTCTTCCGCTCCGACCAGAGCGATGCCGGCGACTGGCATTGATCGTCCACGGGCTCGTAACCGAGGCCGCGAAGCATGCGTGCTTCGAGGCGCGGACCGGAGAAATCAAGGTCAAGCTGACACGAATCGGCGCGGTGGTGAATTGCGTCGTCCTGGACAATGGATCGCGGTCGGTACGGGGCGCCGCGGGACGCGGAGTCCGGATCAGCAATGATCTTGCCAAGGGCCTCGGCGGCCGGGTCGAGCACGGCTTCGGCACGGATTTCACATCCGTCGTCCTATCGTTTCCGCTGACAGAGCGTGAGCGGCAGGCGAACTGGGCGATGGCGAAGCGTCGCATCATCCGATCGCCTAGCCGGTCAAAGGTCAGCCCATCCGATGCCTCGGCGCTTTACCCAGGCGCGAAGTGCCCGGATCGGGGCAGCCGTTCGGTTGCAACTCGACCGGATCCGAATCCCGCTCGCGGAGCCCAACCGATCTCTGCCCGTCCAGCGCTGGATGTGCTGCGGGAGTTGTTGTCACCTGGTCACGTGTCATGAAACATCACTCTGCGAACCAAACTGAAATCGTTGGAACTGCCCGTAAAGGCAAGCTGACAGGGGCCGGCGTCCTGGCGACCGCGCTTGTCGCAATCGCGCTGAGTGGCTGCGACGATCATGCCGCTGCTCCCATCACGCGTGCCGCGATCGTGCGCACCGAGATCGTGAAGTCGCGCGACCGACAAGCCTCCGTCACCCTGACCGGCGAAGTCCAGGCCCGTTTCCGCGCCGACCTCTCGTTCCGCGTCAGCGGACGTGTGCTCGCGCGCTATGTCGATGTTGGCGCCCGCGTCCGGGCTGGTGAGGTCCTGGCTTTGCTCGATCCCGCCGAGCAGCAGGCCGACGTCGATGCCGCAACTGCGGCGGTGCTGGCCGGAGAATCTCAGCTACGTGTGGCCAGGGCGACCTTCGAACGGCAAAAGGCGCTGATCGCAAGCGGTTACACTACGCGGACGGTCTACGATCAGGCGCAGGAAGGATTGCGAACCGCAGAAGGTGCGCTTGAAGCAGCAAAAGCCGAGCTTGGAACGTCGAAAGACGCCCTTGGCTTTACCGCGCTGCGCGCCGAAGCGGCAGGCGTGGTCACCGCACGCAATTTGGAAATCGGTCAGGTCGTACAGGCCGCGCAGCCCGTTTTCTCGCTGGCGCAGGACGGTGAACGGGATGCGGTCTTCGACGTCTACGAATCCCTCTTCTTTGGCGATCTCGACGACAGCGGCGTATCGCTGGCGCTTGTCTCCGACGCAGGCGTGACGGCGAACGGGTATGTCAGGGAGGTCTCGCCCGCGATTGACGCGAAGAGCGCGACCATCCGCGTCAAGATTGCGATCCAGGATCCGCCGGCAGCGATGGCGCTTGGAAGCGCCGTTGCAGGAACCGTCAAAGCGAAAGCCGAGCAGCAGATCACATTGCCCTGGAGTGCATTGGCGGCGGCGGGATCGAAGCCCGCGGTCTGGACCGTCGATCCCGTGACCAAAACGGCCGCCCTCAAGCCGGTGACGATCGGCGGTTATGAAGCCCGTGAAGTGTTGATCAAGGCGGGCCTCAAGCCGGGCGAGCGCGTCGTGATCGATGGCGGCAAGTTGCTGAGCGTTGGCCAGACCGTGACATATGAGGGAGACCGGTCATGAAGAGGCGCGCCATAATTGCAGCCGGCACGGTTGCGTCGGCACTCGCATTGGCTGGATGTCAGCAGGAGGCGAAAGCGCCCGAGCCCGTGCGGCCGGTGCTCTCGATGGTCCTTGAGCCGAGCCGCTTGGATGGCACCGTCGCGGTAGGCGTTGTTGAGCCGCAGTTCAAGACCAATTTCGCGTTCCGCATCTTGGGACGTCTGACCGCGCGTCCCGTCTCCGTCGGTGACCTCGTCAGCGAAGGGCAGACGGTCGGCACGATCGACCCCACGGCCCTCGAGCTCGCCGTGCGCGCGGCCAAGGCTGAGCTTACGAAGGCCGAGGCGCTGCTGGCGACCGCGAAGGCGACGGAGGAGCGGCAGCGAACCCTCATCA
>Ga0081540_1003088_pt1 | contig 13346 bp, 11 predicted proteins | sample TabmetS2T1R1_FD_71024 | JGI IMG/M metagenome (GOLD analysis project Ga0081540, IMG submission 71024) | Tabebuia heterophylla rhizosphere microbial communities from the University of Puerto Rico - S2T1R1 | ecosystem: Host-associated > Plants > Roots > Rhizosphere ... | reverse complement strand
CTCCCGCTCCCGGCCGCGCTGCACGATCCACGCCAGGACGCGCTCGCGGCGGCATCTGCGGAGCTCGAGCGCGCAGGCGTGCCCACGGAGCGACAGACCCTGCTCGTCGCCACCGGCCTCATGCGCCGGCCGCAGCAGCGCGACCTCGAGACCCTCGGCGCCGTCTCCCCCGCCTTCGCCCGCCGCTTCCGCGGCACCGTCGCGATCCACGACGCCGAGGACCCGGCGCTGGTCGAGCTCGAGCCTTCCGGCCAGACGCCGCTGTCCGTCCACCCCGCGCTCGTCGACACCGACCTCGTCGTGACCGTCAGCGCGGCCGAGACCGTCCTCCACGGCGGGCCCGCGCTGCTCCTCGGTGCCGGTGGCCCGCAGACGCTGCGCGCGGCGACCGCCTACTCCCTGCTCGAGACCGGCGCCTCGCAGGGCTGGCAGCTCGCCGTCCAGCTCGAGCGGCGCCTGTCGGGGCGCGTGCCCGTGATCGGCGCGTCGCTCGTGCTCGACCAGCCGCGGGTCTTCGGCGCCGCCCGCGGCTACCCGTACGACCCGGCGGCCTCGGAGCGCATCGCGCGCTCACCGTTCCGAGCCGCGTTCTCGGTGCTGCCGGCGTTCGCGCGCAACCGGATGATCCACTCGATCCGGCGCGAGCTGAGCGCGGCGGCCGCGTTCGCCGGGCCGCCGTCGGTCGCACACGCCGAGGCGCTGCTGCGTGCGGTCGAGGCCCGTTCGGCGACGCTGGACCAGCGCCTCGACGCGATCGTGATCGGCATCCCGCGGACGACGCCGCACCTGCCGCGCGAGCGGCCGAACCCGCTGCTCGCCGCCTACCTCGCCCTCGGTCTCGCGCTGCGCCTGTGGCGCGAGGCGTTCCCACTCGTCGAGGGGGGCACCGCGATCCTGCTCCACCGCTTCCACCGCAAGTTCGCGCACCCCACGCAGCAGCCGTACCGGACGATCTTCTACGCGCTCCGCACGGGGCCGCGGGAGCCGGAGGAGCTGTTGGGCGCCGAGCGGGAGGCCGTGGCGGACGAGCGGGCGATCGCCGCCTACCGCGCGGGCAGCACGTGCCATCCGCTGCTGCCGTTCGTCGACTGGGCCGGCCTGTCGCCGGCGCTGGACCGGCTCGGCGCGGTGATCGTGGCCGGCTGCCGCGACGCGGTCGCCGCGCGCCAGCTCGGCTTCGTCCCCGCCCGCGGCCTGCCCGCCGCCCTGGAGATGGCGCACGGTCGCGCGGGCGGCCGAGCCAGGGTCGGCTACCTCCTTTCGCCGCCGTACTTCCCGGTGCGGGTCAGCCCCTAGTCCTCAGTCCTCGCCTAGATACGCCTTGCGAACTTGCTCGTTCGCGCGCAAGGCCTTCGCGTCGTCTGCGAGCGCGACGCGGCCGGTCTCGAGCACGTAGCCGCGGTCGGCCGAGTCGAGCGCCATCAGGGCGTTCTGCTCGACCAGCAGGATCGTCGTCCCCTGCTCGTTGATCTCGTGGATGATCTCGAAGATCTTCTCGACGAAGATCGGCGCGAGCCCCATCGACGGCTCGTCGAGCATCAGCAGCTTCGGCCGTGCCATCAGCGCCCGCCCGATCGCGCACATCTGCTGCTCCCCGCCGGACAGCGTCCCGGCCTTCTGGTGCCTCCGCTCGGCGAGGCGCGGGAAGAGCCCGTAGACCCGGTCGAGGTCCTCGCGGATCTCCTTCTTGTCGTTGCGCTGGAACGCACCCATCTCGAGGTTCTCCAGCACCGGCATGTGCGGGAACAGCCGCCGGCCCTCGGGTGACTGCGAGACGCCCATGCCGACGATCTCGTGCGGTGGCCGCCGCGTGATGTCCTTCCCGCGGAAGGTGATCGAGCCTTCCCGCGGCTGGTTGAGGCCGTTGATCGACCGCAGCGTCGTCGACTTACCCGCGCCGTTCGCACCGATGAGCGTCACGATCTCGCCCTCGCGCACGTCGAGCGAGATCCCCTTCAGCGCCTCGATCGTGCCGTAGAAGGTGTGGATGTCCTCGACCTGGAGGACGACGTCGCCGTTCGTGCGCTGACGCGTGGGCTGCTCGTTCTCGCTCACTGCGTCGCCGCCTTTCCTAGGTAGGCCTCGATCACGCGCTCGTCCTTCTGGACCTCGTGCGGCGCGCCTTCGGCGATCTTCTCGCCGTAGTCGAGCACCGTCACCCGGTCCGAGATGCTCATCACGACCTTCATGTCGTGCTCGATCAGAAGGACCGCGATCGGCCGCTGCTCGCGCAGCGTCGAGACGAAGTTCATGAACGTGACCGTCTCCTGCGGGTTCATCCCCGCGGTCGGCTCGTCGAGGAGCAGCAGCTTCGGGTCGGTCGCCAGCGCGCGGGCGACCTCGAGGCGGCGCTGGTCCCCGTAGGCGAGCGACTCCGCCAGCTCGTCGTCGACGTTCCGCAGCCCGGAAAAGCGGAGCAGCTCCCGCCCCTGTTCCTCTGCCTCGCGCTCCTCGCGGCGCACGCGCGGCAGGCTCAGGACCGAGCCGATGATGCCGCCCTTCAGGCGCGAGTGCATGCCGACGAGCACGTTCTCGAGCGCAGTCATCTGCGGGAAGAGCCGGATGTTCTGGAAGGTGCGGCCGACGCCGAGCTTGGTGATTGCGTGCGGCGGCTTGTCCGTGACGTCGACGCCGTCGAACTCGATCACGCCGTCGGTCGGCTTGTAGAGGCCGGTGAGCATGTTGAAGAACGTCGTCTTGCCGGCACCGTTCGGGCCGATCAGGCTGACGATCGAGCGGCTCGGGATCGTGAATGTCAGGTCGTTCACGGCGATCAGCCCGCCGAACTCCTTGCGCACGTCCTGCGCAACGAGCAGGTCCCCGTTGGCGGAAGCGGCCTGCTCGCTCATCCTCGCGGTACCTGCCCCGCCGCGCCGCGTTCGCCCGCGCCGGGCTCGTCCGCGCCGCGCATCTCGTAGAGCGGCTCGTCCAAGGCGCCGCGCGTTCCCTCCTCGATCTCACGTTTTCGCCGGGCCTCCGGGATGAGGCCCTGCGGTCTGAACATCATCATCAGCACGATGATGACGCCGTAGATCCCGAACTGGTACTTGGCGACCTCGATCTGGTGGCTCTGCGGGAAGATGTTGTCGTTCAGCCAGGTGCCGATGTTCGCGAGCCCCTCGACGTTCAGCCACGCAAGGATCCCGCCCGCGACCACGACGCCCCAGATCGACCCCATCCCGCCGAGGATCACCATGCAGAGCAGGAAGACCGAGATGTTGAAGCTGAACTGGCTCGGAAACGCGCCCGCGTTGAAGCTTGCGATGTACGCGCCGGCTGCTCCGCCGAAGAACGCGCCGATCGCGTAGGCCCAGGTCTTCGTCCGCATCAGGGGGACACCCATCGCGCCAGCGGCGGTCTCGTCCTCCCGAATCGCGATCCAGGCTCGTCCGAGGCGTGAGTCACGCAGCTGGATGGAGCAGACGATTGTCAGGATCAGGAGCAGGATGGCCGTCCAGTAGAAGAGCCGGTCGGCGTTGAACTGCGACGAGTACGCCGCCGGCAGCCCGACCGAGTCGTGCAACGAGTTGCCGAAGCCCGGCGAGTCGATCGGGCTGATGCCGAAGGTGCCGTGCGTGAGGTCGAAGCCGTGCAGGCTGTCGGCGTTGCGCACGAATTGCGGGATGATCTCGCCGAAGCCGAGCGTCACGATCGCGAGGTAGTCGCCCCGTAGCCGGAGCGTTGGGAGGCCGATCAGAATGCCGCCTAACGCGGTGATCAGTCCCGCGATGATCAGCACCAGCCAGATCGAGATGTGAATCCCACGGGCGTCGTGGGTGACGCCGACCGAGCCGAAGTGGAACTTCACCTGCTGGAACTGCCCCGAGGCGAGCCATCCGGCGCTGTACGCGCCGATCGCGTAGAACGCGACGTAGCCGAGGTCGAGCAGACCGCAGTAGCCGACCACCACGTTCAGGCCAACGGCCATCATCGTGAACATGATGATCGTCACGGCCGAGCGGACGGACGGGAACGAGTAGATCAGCGGGACGTTTCCGGACGGGAGGCTCGAGAGGTAGTACGGGTAGAGCACCGCCACGATGAGCACGAGGATCGCCGGCCCGAAGCGGCGGACCGGGCCCGGCAGCCGGTACCACCCTCGGCGGAGCGTGGCGCGGGCCGTGTTGAGACCGCTGCGGTGCGCCGCCTGCGACCGGTAGGAGCGCATGGTGGCGCGTGCGGTGTCGCGCCGCCGCGGCACTACGCACCCTCCGGTGTACGTTCGCCGAGGAGGCCCTCGGGACGGAAGACGAGGATCGCGATCAGGATCCCGAAGACGATCGAACGGGTCCAGTCGCTTCCGGGCGCGAAGAGGAACGGCCCCTCGTTGAAGGCCTGGATCATCCCGATGATCACGGAGCCGAGAACGGCTCCCAGCAGGTTGCCGATCCCGCCGAGCACGGCGGCCGTGAACGCGATCAGCCCCAGCTCGAAGCCGGTGTCATAGCGCACGTTGAACTCGACCAGAAACAGCACCGCGCCGATCCCGGCGAGTGCGCCCGCCAGCAGGAACGTGAACGAGATCGTGCGGTTGACGTTGATCCCCATCATCGCCGACGCCTCGGGGTCCTGGGCCGTCGCCCGCATCGCCTTCCCGTGGCGCGTGTTTCGCACGACGTACGTCAGCACCAGCAGCACCGGCACCGTCACGAGGATCACGAACAGCGCCTCCCACGTGTAGTGCACGCCGCCGATCACGAAAACGTCCCGTTTCGAGATCAGCTGCGCGATGCTGCGGAAGTTCACGTCGAACACCGCGAGCGAGATGTTCTGGACGATGAAGGACATCCCGACCGCGGTGATCAGCACCGCCAGCCGCGGCGCATTGCGCAACCTCCGGTACGCAACGAGCTCGATGCTCGCGTTCACCGCAGCGCCGAACGTCATCGCGATCAGGAACACCGCCCCGAGCCCGAGAACGACCGCGAGTGTTCCGGAGGTCTCGTCGAGGTGGAACCGGTTCGCGATCAGGCTGGCGGCGAAGAGGCCCGTCAGCGCGAACACGTCGCCGTGGGCGAAGTTGATCAGCTGCAGGATCCCGTAGACGAGCGTGTAGCCCAGCGCGACGAGCGCGTAGACCGACCCCTGCGTCAGGCCGATCAGGAAGATCGTGAAGAAGTCGTTCGGGTTGTGGTAGAGGCAGTACCCGAGCCACGCGAACAGCAGCAGGACGAAGCCCAGGCCGATGATCGACAGGGCCGCAGGCCGCTGACGTCGTCGAACCCTGGCGCGGGGCGCGGGCTCCTCGGTGCGAGCTTCGACAGCGATCCTCGGGATACTAAAAGGACGAAGGAGGGTGTCTCCACCCTCCTTCGTCACATCGGATCGGTTGACCCGTGCTTCCTAGCCGGAAGCCTCCTTCCGCGCAGCCTCGACCAGCTTCGGGTCGGGCGACGTGGTCAGGAGCGTGTTCAGGTGGTTCGTGCCGTTGTAGATCGTGAACAGCACGGCCGCACCCTTGGCGCCGGTCAGGTCACCGTTCTGGTTGAACTGGAAGGTCCCGATGAGACCGTCGTTCACCTTGGTCGCGAAGACCTTGTCGATCACGTCGCCGCGTGAGCCGTCCGACTTCTCGATCGCGTTCAGCAGCACCTGCGCTGCCTGGGCGCCGAGGATCGCGTACGGGTCGACGGGCTTGCCGCCCAGCTCCGACTTGAAGCCGTCGATGAACGTCTTCGCCGCTCCGGTGTACTTGTCGATGCCGACACCGGCGACGCTGAAGAACGCGCCCTTGGCGTTGGGCGTTCCACCCTCCGCACGGTCGAAGATGGCGTCGGTCGTGAAGCCGTCCGGCAGCATCAGCATCACGCCCTGGCCCTTCTTCGAGCCGTTCGGCCCGAGCACCGCGACCTTGTCGTTGATCAGCTGGCCGCTGTTCTCGTCGATCAGGCCGCCGATGAAGATCGCGTCGGGGTTCTGGTTCTTGATCGTCGTGAAGAGGGCCTTGAAGTTCGACTGCTTCGGGTCGTAGGCCGTGAAGCCCGTGACCGTCATCCCGGCGGCTTTCGCCGCGCCGGCGAAGTTCTTCGCGACGCCGAGGCCGTAGGCCTCCTTGTCGTTCAGCACCGAGACGCGCTTGACGCCTCTGGACGCGAGGAACTTGGCGTCGACAGCGCCCTGGTTCGGGTCGCTCGGCGCCACGCGAGCGTAGGTGCGCTTGCCGCTCGGGTAGTACTTCTCCGGCTCGTCACCCGCGCACGGCTCCGTCAGGCAGCCGTACGTGTTGGCGGGCGAGAGGAGCAGCAGACCGCCGCCGGCAGCCTGGTTCATCACCGGGATCTCGATGGCCGCACACCCGGAGTTGAACGTGCCGATCACTCCGAGCAGCTTGCTGTTCGACGCGTAGGCGTGCGCATTCGCACTGCACTTGTCCGGGTCCCACTTGCCGAGCTGGGCCGTCGAGTCGTCGCAGTCCTGGTACGCGATGTTGAAGTCGCCGGCCTTCCAGTCCTGCTGGTCGAGGACGTAGGCGATCGCCTTTGCCATCTGCACCGTCTGGGTCCGCGAACCGCCCTGCTTCGGCAGGTCGGACGCGATCAGGTAGTCGGGATCGCCCGAGCCCTTGTACTGCAGGGGAGCGCACGACGACGCGGGCAGGGCCGACACATTGCCGCCGCCGCCGCCACCGCCGGTTCCGCCTCCACCGCCCTCGTTGCCTCCTCCGCCGCCGCAACCAGCCGCCATCAGGGCCAGCGCGCCGACGAACGAGAGGAGCAGTCCAATCGAAACGCGTTTCCTCACTCTTCCTCCTCCGTCGCCCGTAGTCCGTGTCGCGAAGCTCCCGCCTGAACGCGGCTTCGTGGCGGGAAGTATCGAGGGATCGGCGGACGCCCGCAACTTTCAGGGAATGCGTGACGCGGCGGTTACTCTTGGAGCGCGCCGAAGTGGCGGAACTGGCAGACGCGCCGGACTCAAAATCCGGTGGGCCGAGAGGCCCGTGTGGGTTCGATTCCCACCTTCGGCACTCCACCGTAGACGGCCGAACGGGCAAAGCCCGCCCGGCCTCCCTGGTCGGCGCCGCCGAGTCGGCGCCTTAGGATGCGCGCGTGAAGGTCGGCGTCCTCACCGGCGGCGGGGACTGCCCGGGGCTCAACGCCGTCATCCGCGCCGTCTCGCGGCGGTTGTTCGCGCGCGGGCACGACGTCGTCGGCATCCGCGAGGGCTGGCGCGGGCTCGTCGACGGCCGCTTCGAGCCGCTCGGGCCGCGCGAGGTGTCCGGGCTGCTCCCGCGCGGCGGCACGATCCTCGGCACCTCGAGGACGAACCCCTACCGAGTCGAGGGAGGCGTCGAGGCGGTGCTCGAGCAGTTCCGCGCCGAAGGCCTCGAGGCGCTCGTCGCGATCGGCGGGGAAGACACGCTCGGGGTCGGCGCACGGCTGTACGCCGAGCACGAGTTCCCCGTGGTCGGCGTGCCGAAGACGATCGACAACGACCTCTCGGCCACCGACTACACGTTCGGGTTCGACACCGCGGTCTTCATCTGCACCGAGGCGATCGACCGCCTGCACACCACCGCCGAGTCGCACAACCGCGTCATGGTCGTGGAGGTGATGGGCCGCCACACGGGCTGGATCGCGGTCATGAGCGGGATCGCCGGCGGCGCCGACATGATCCTGATACCCGAGCAGCCGGTCTCGATCGAGGACGCGTGCAAGGAGATCCGCCACCGCCACGACCGCGGGAAGGACTTCTCCATCGTCGTCGTCTCGGAGGGCTACGAGCTGGAAGGCGTTGCGGACGAGGGCGACGTCGACGAGTTCGGGCACGTCCGTCTCTCCGAGCGCGGGGTCGGCGCGCAGCTCGCGAGCCAGATCGAGCAGCAAACCGGGTTCGAGACGCGGGTCACCGTCCTCGGCCACGTCCAGCGCGGCGGCTCCCCCACCCCGCGCGACCGCGTCCTGGCCACACGCTACGGCCTGAAGGCGGCCGACCTCGTGCACGACGGGAGCTTCGGCCGCATGGCGGCGCTCCACGGCGACAGGATCGTCGACGTCTCGCTCGAGGAGGCGACGGCCGAGCTGAAGCGCGTCCCCGACGACTGGTTCGAGGTCGCGCGGGCGTTCTTCGGCTAGGCGGCGGGCGGAAGCCTGTAGATCGCGACCCACGGACCGTTGAGGCCGTCCTGGTCCGTGGCCCGGTAGAAGACCCGTTTCAGCTTCCGCACGTTCTCGTAGAAGCGCGCCTCGAACGGGTAGTGCTCGCGCGCGGCGAGGACACGATCGGCAACGGCGCCCGTGACGATCACGTAGCGCACGTCCTGGAGCCGCATGCGCGAGAGGTTGCGGTCGGGATCAGGGTGGTCCTCGCTCGGCAGCGGCAGGTCGAGCTTGACGATGCGGTAGCCCGTGAACGGCGGGAGGGACGGGTCGACCGCGAGGCGCGTGTCGGGCTGGACGTGCCGATCGACCCAGTGCCGTGCGACGACCCGGGTGTCCGTCCGCGTGAGCCGCACGTCGTCGCGGATCGTCCACGTGAGCGGCACGACGAGCAGCAGCAGCGTCACGGGCGCGAGTGCCCGCAGCCGGCCGGCCAGCGCCCCGAGCGCAGGGATCAGCGGGAGTACGTAGCGGTCGAAGTGCGCGCCCAGTGTGCAGAGATCGAGGAAGTAGACGATCACGAACGAGGCGAGGATCAGGTCGTTGCGCTCCCGGCGCACGAGCGCCACGACGAGCCCGACCACGCACACGAGCAGCGCCGGGCCGAGGCCCTCCCAGAGCCGGTCGCCGAACGCGATCGGCGCGATGTGGTCGTGCTCGAAGCCGAGCCAGCCCTTCCGTGAGAGCTCCTGCACGTCGTACGCACGTCTCAGCGCGCTCCCGAAGTGCACGAAGAAGTACGGGCTCGTCGCGGCGAACGCCGCTGCCGCGGCGGCGCAGCCGATCGCCAGCCGCCGCCACTGCCCCCAGGCCGCGACCACGAGCGGCACGATCAGCCACACCCCCGGGTACTTGAAGCTCGTCGCGAGCCCGACGGCCACGCCGGCGAGCTCGAGCCGGCCCATGACGAGCAGCGTCAGCGCGACCGCGACCCCGAGTGTCAACGGGACGTCGGTGACCGCCATGCGCGAGTAGGCGACGTGAGTCGTCTCGACGGCGACGCAGGCCGCCGCGACAGGGCCGGCGAGGCCACCGTACGCGCGGCTCCCCAACCACCAGGCAGCCGCCACCGAGCCGACCGCGAGCACGATCACGACCAGGCGCGCGGCGAGGTAGGACGGGTGCGACTCCCACACCTGGAACGGCGCGAGGACGTACATCAGCAGCGACGGGTAGTCGAACCAGTGCGGGTCGAGGCCGCCGCCGTGCGCCATGTGCCACGCGCGCGGGACGATGCTCTGCTCATCGGGGCTGAAGAGCGCGAACGGGTGCGCGTAGTTGACGCCGACGAGCCTCAGCGCGGCCGCGCCGGCGAGGATCGCCGCGAACGCGAGCTTCGGCCCGGCCCAGACCACCTCAGCGCGCCGGGGCTCCGGCCGCGCTTCGGGCTCAGACCTCGGGGGCGCTTCCGCCGACGAGCTCGGCAACGTTCCCGGCGGGCACGATCACGGCGTCCATCCCGGCGCGCTCGAGCTCGGCCACGTCGTCGCGGCCGCGGACGGCGAGGTCCGCGATCGCGAGCTTTCCTGCCGGCACGTCCTGAAGGAGGTCGAGCGCGCGCTCCAGGGGGTCTTCGTCCTCCTCGTCACGGGCTGCGAGCAGGAAGATCTCCGGGTCGAGCCGCTCGAGCACCTGCTCGAGCTCTTCCTCGTCGCGCACCTCCACCGCGCATTCCAGGCCGAGCTCGAGCGCATTGCGGTACGCCGCCTCGAGCTGCCCGTCCTCGTCGTCCAGTTCGCCGAACGCCAACACGCAAGCGTCTGCCTCCGCTGCCTGCGCGAGCTCCGGCGAGCCGGGCGGCCGCCAGAGCAACGGCAGGCTGGTCGCCTCCCGAACCTGGCCCACCGCCGCATGCAGCGCCAGCGCCTCGGCTCCCTGTTCCTCCGCGGCGCGTGCCGGTTCCGGTCCGTCGACGGGCACAACGACGGAGATGCCGTCGCCCTCGGAGATGGCCTGGCTGAATCGGCGCGCCCCGTTCACGTCTTCGCAATTCTGGCGCAAACGGCGGCGCGCTCGCTGGCGCGGTGTACACAGATGAGCCGGGGGCCCCGGGCTCCAGGAAGACTCGACCCCGTGAGTCACCCCGAGGCGGGGAAAAGCAGGGCTCTCCCGGCTCACTGACTTGAGACGTGCACGAGGGCCCGGCCAGGTTGACCAATTTGGGTCAATGCGGAACCTCGGTGCCGGCTGCGGTGTAGCGATGGCGTGTCGAAAGTCGTCGTCGGAGCCTGTCTGGCCGTCCTGCTTCTACCGGCGGCGCTACCGGCCGACGCGAAGTCGCCGCCGAAGGGACTGAAGCATCAGGTGGCCGTGCTCAAAGAAAAGGTGAGACGCCTCCAGGCCGAGAACCGGAACCTCACGGCTGCCATCGCCGCCGCGCTTCGGCGCGAGATCGCGCTGCAGCGCCACGTCGCCGCCGTCGATCCCTGCCCGATCACCCGCCCGAACGGCAGCAAGCCGCCGGGCCCGATGTTCGGCGCCGAGCCACACGGCAACGGCTCGATCTGGGTGGGACTGTGGAACGCGAACGTCGTCGTCTGGAATGCAGAGCCCGACGGATCGGTGGCCGCGAAGTTCGGCTGGTGGCGCGGCGTCGCGGGCAAGCTTCGCATCGACGGCCATCGGCTCGATGGGCAGGGCCCGCCGCTGACCGCGCACGTTCCCGACGGCTACGGCGACTCCGGCTTCCAGTCGACCGGCATCACGTTCCCGACCGAAGGCTGCTGGCGGGTAACCGGCCGCGTCGGCGGCGCGAGCCTCACCTTCGTGACGCTCGTCCTCGCTGTCTGACGTCAGGCGGCGAGGCTGAACGAATACGGGTGGTGGAACGCCTCGAGCGCCTTCTCGTCGTGCACGGCGAACGAGAAGTCCGGGAACTCGCCCGAGTGCCACCGGACGTTGATCGTCACCTGCTGGCGGGCATCGGGGCCGTGGTAGACGAGCTCGACGTAGTGGTCGTTGTCTTCGCGTTCCATCAGTGTGATCGGGTACTCCACGGGGTCACCTCGCTTGGCTGCTTTCCATACTCAGACGAGCCACGGGCCGCGAACGGCCTGGCCCAACTGGGTCAATCGAGATTCGCCGCTAGACGCCGATCGGATGCCAGACGGTCTTCAGCTCGAGGAAGCGAGAGATCTCCCAGGCGCTCTGACCATCGGCGGCGCCGCGCACCACGCGCTTGACGTTGTCCGCAGCGAGGCGCTCGAGCTCGGCGACCTCGCCGTCCGCGCCCGTCACGTCGATCGCGTTCACGTCCATGTGGGCGGCCACGACCGGAGCCAGCTCGTCGCGGAGGCCCGTGACGATGTTCACGACGCCGCCAGGGACATCCGCCGTGGCCAGCGCCTCGGCCAGCTCGATCGCCGCCAGCGGATGCGACTCCGACGCGATCGCGACCACCGCATTGCCTCCGACGAGCGCGGGTGCGATCCGCGAGACGAGGCCCGCGAGTGCGGGCTCCTCGGGCGCGAGGACCGCGACCACCCCCTGCGGCTCCGGGACGGTGAAGTTGAAGTACGGGCCGGCGACGGGGTTCGACGAGCCGAGCACCTGCGCGAGCTTGTCCGCGAAGCCCGCGTACCAGACGAAGCGGTCGATCGAGCGCTCGACCTCCTTCGGGCCGGAGCAGAGGTCCGCGAACTCGGCGCGGCGCGCCTCCATCATCTCGGCGACCCGGTAGAGCACCTGGCCTCGGTTGTAGGCCGTCATCCCCGCCCACTTCGAGAAGGCGCCGCGGGCGGCGCGCACCGCGTCGCGCAGGTCCTTGCGCGAGCCACGGGCGACGTTTTGACCCTCCGCCTCGTACGTGCGCCCCGACTCGGAGCGCGGGAACTCGCCGCCGACGAACAGCTTGTAGGTCTTCTTGACGGGGAGCCGGCTCATTCGAAGTCGAGATACGGCTCGAGCCCGTGCAATCCGCCCTCGCGGCCGAAGCCGCTCTCCTTGTAGCCGCCGAACGGCGACGACGGGTCGAAGCGGTTGTACGTGTTCGCCCAGATCACGCCGGCCCGCAGGCGTTGCGCCATCGACAGGATCCGCGACCCCTTCTCCGTCCAGACACCGGCCGAGAGGCCGTACGGCGTGTTGTTCGCCTTCTCGACCGCCTCATCGGGCGTGCGGAAGGTGAGCACCGAGAGCACCGGCCCGAAGATCTCCTCCTGCGCGATCCGGTAGCTCTGGGCGACGTCCGTGAAGACGGTCGGCACGAACCAGTAGCCCTTCTCGGGCAGGCGGCACGGCGGCTGGTAGATGGACGCCCCCTCTTCCTCGCCGCTTGCGACGAGCTCCTGGATCTTCTCCAGCTGCTGGCGTGAGTTGATCGCGCCGACATCGGTGTTCTTGTCGAGCGGGTCGCCGACGCGCAGTGTCGTCAGCCGGCGCTTGAGCTTGTCGATCACGTCCTCGTAGACCGACTCCTGCACCAGCAGCCGCGAGCCGGCGCAGCAGACGTGGCCCTGGTTGAAGTAGATGCCGTTGACGATCCCCTCGACCGCCTGGTCGAGCGCGGCGTCGTCGAAGATCACGTTCGCGGCCTTGCCGCCGAGCTCGAGGGTCAGCTTCTTGCCAGTGCCGGCGAGCTCGCGCCGGATTGCCTTGCCGACCTCGGTCGAGCCGGTGAAGGCGACCTTGTCGACGTCCCCCTTCACGATCGCCGCGCCGGTGCGCCCATCGCCGGTGACGATGTTCACGACACCCGGCGGCAGCTCGGCCTGGCGGAGGACGTCGCAGAACTGCAGCGCGGTGAGCGGCGTCGTCTCGGCCGGCTTCAGCACGACGGTGTTCCCGGCCGCGAGCGCGGGCGCGATCTTCCACGCGAGCATCAGCAGCGGGAAGTTCCAGGGAATGACCTGGCCGGCAACGCCGAGCGGCCTGGGCTTGCGGTTGGGGAACGCGTACTCGAGCTTGTCGGCCCAGCCCGCGTAGTAGAAGAAGTGTGCAGCGGCGAGCGGCAGGTCGACGTCGCGCGACTCGCGGATCGGCTTGCCGCCGTTCAGTGACTCGAGGACTGCGAACTCGCGCGACCGCTCCTGGAGGATGCGCGCGATGCGGAAGAGGTACTTGGCGCGCTCGGAGCCCGGCAGCGCCGACCAGCCGTTCTCGAAGGCGTCGCGCGCGGCCCCGACCGCCAGCTGCACTTCGGCGTCGGTCGCCTGGCCGACCTCGGCGAGCGGCTCCTCGCTCGCGGGGTCGATCGTCGTGTAGGTCTCCTTCGGCTCGAGCCACTCTCCGCCCGCCAAGGGGCCCCACCCC
>Ga0081540_1003087_pt1 | contig 13346 bp, 11 predicted proteins | sample TabmetS2T1R1_FD_71024 | JGI IMG/M metagenome (GOLD analysis project Ga0081540, IMG submission 71024) | Tabebuia heterophylla rhizosphere microbial communities from the University of Puerto Rico - S2T1R1 | ecosystem: Host-associated > Plants > Roots > Rhizosphere ... | reverse complement strand
GCCAGCATGGCGGCGAACGCGATCGCCAGCCGGGCCGCGAGGTGGGAAACGCGAGTCACCGCGACTCCTCGTGCGTGAGGGGTACGCCCCGTTTGAAAGATTGGGATGCTTCGAGTCTGCTCATCACCAGGCACGATGACGAGAGACGTTACTGAAATGATCCGATAACTTTGATGTTCCCGCTGCCCCGGAAGGTTGTCGCTATCCGGCGACAATTTCCAGCGCGGCCGCCAACCGCGCGACGGTCCGCTCGCGGCCGAGGACCTCGAGCGACTCGAACAGCGGGAGACCGACGGAGCGGCCGGTGACCGCGACCCGTACCGGCGCCTGAGCCTTGCCCAGCTTGAGCCCGAACCCGGAGCCGAGCTGCTCGACCGTCTCCTTCAGGGTGGCCGCGTCCCACGCCGGTACCGTCCGGAACGCGGACAGCACCCCGGCGAGCAGTGCGGCGGCGTCGCCGGCCATCGCCTTGTCCCAGGCCGCCTGGTCGACCACCGGCCGGTCCAGGAACAGGAAGTCCACATTGGGCACGATCTCCGACAGCAGCGCGACCCGCGTCTGTGCCAGCGGCGCCACCGCCGCGAACGCCTTGGGGTCGAAGTCGCCGGGCGCCCACGGCGGGGCCGGGATCGTCTCCGTACCGGTCAGCCACGGCTGGCACGCCTCGACGAAGTCCTCGGTCGACAGCGCCCGGATGTACTCGCCGTTGAACGCGCGCAGCTTCTTCTCGTCGAAGAACGCGGGGGAGGGGTTGACCTCCTCCAGCCGGAACTCCTCGACAATCACCGACCAGGGCACGATCTCCCGGTCACCGCGCGGCGCCCAGCCGAGCAGCATCAGGTAGTTGCGCATCGCGTCGGCGAGGTACCCCTCGTCGCGGAACGCCTCCAGGGCCACCTTGTCGCGGCGCTTGGACAGCTTCTGCCGCTTCTCGTTCACCACCACCGGCACGTGCGCCCAGACCGGCGGGGTCTCGCCCAGCGCCAGCCACAGCAGCTGCTGCTTCGGCGTGTTGGGCAGGTGCTCCTCGGCGCGGATGACGTGGCTGATCCGCATCAGGATGTCGTCGACGACGTTGGCGAGCAGGAACAGCGGGGAACCGTCGGCGCGGGCGATGACGAAGTCCTCGATCAGCCGGTTCTCGAAGGTCGGCCGGCCGCGGACCAGGTCGACCACTTCGGTGCTGCCCTCGTCGGGGGTCCGGAAGCGCAGCGCCCGGCCCTCGCCCGGCCCCAGGCCGCGGTCGCGGCAGAAGCCGTCGTACCCGGTGTGCTTGTTGCCCGTGCGGGCCTCGATCTGCTCCCGGGTGCAGTCGCAGTAGTAGGCCCGGCCGGACTCGTAGAGCCTGGTTGCCGCGGCGCGGTGCTCACCGGCGTTGCCCGACTGGAAGTAGGGGCCTTCGTAGCTGCCCCGGACGATGCCGAGCCAGTCGAGCGCGGACAGGATGCCCTCGGTCCACTCCGGGCGGTTGCGGGCCGCGTCGGTGTCCTCGATCCGTAGAACGAAGGTGCCGCCGTGCTGAGTGGCGAAGACCCAGTTCTGGAGGGCCGACCGGGCACCGCCCACATGGAACATTCCAGTCGGAGAAGGTGCAAACCGCACGCGTATCGTCACAGAATCCACCTTAGAGCTTGGTCAGGATGACCCGTCACAGGGTTTCCCGGGTGGCGCCCGCCCAGTACCGTTGCTGACCGAGTTGGACCCCTCGCCACTCCGTGCTGCCGTCCGGGCGGCCGCGGACCCTCGGTGTCGGGGTCGGTCCGGCCACGGGAGGAATTCATGATCAGTCGGCGGAAGGCCCTGACTGGCGTCGCCGGGGTGGCCGCGGGGGCCACCCTTGCCGCCTGCGGCGACGGCAAGCAGCCGCAGGACACCGCGTGGCGCAAGGCCGGGGAGCCGATGTCCCCGTCCCCGTCGCCCTCCGCGCCGCCGCTCACCTTCACGGTCACCCCGGCGGCCGACAGCACCAACGTCTTGCCGGGCAACCCGGTGGTCGTCGCCGTGACCGGCGGCACGCTCCAGACGGTCAGCGTCGCGGCCGGCGGCAAGGCGGTGGCCGGCGCGATGGACGCGGACAACCGCACCTGGCGCTCGACCGACGCGCTCGGCTACGGCCTGACCTACACGGTCACCGCGGCGGTCACCGACGGCACGGGCACGGCGGTGCAGAAGACCAGCAGCTTCACCACGCTCAAGCCGGCCTCGACGGCGAGCATCACGTTCCAGGCCAACGCCATGCAGGTACTCAAGACTGGCGCCACCTACGGCGTCGGGCAGCCGGTGTGCGTGCGGTTCAGCAAGCAGGTCGGCGACAAGGCGGCCGCCGAGAAGGCGATCGTCGTCCAGGCCTCCCCGTCGGTGGACGGCAAGTTCTTCTGGCTGGACAAGCAGACCGTGCACTGGCGGCCGGCGCAATACTGGGCCAAGGGCACGACGGTCAAGGTGACCGTCAACGCGCTCGGGGTGGACCTCGGTGGCGGCGTGTTCGGCGCGGCCAACGCCAGCACCAACTTCACCATCGGCCGCTCGCTGATCGCCTACGCGGACAACAACACCCACTACACCCAGGTCTTCGTCGACGGCCAGATGGTCCGCAACATGGCCTCCAGCCTGGGCAAGGGCGGGTACACGAAGGCGGCCGACGGTACGCAGATCCACTTCTGGACGCAGGACGGCGTGCACGTGGTGCTGGAGAAGGACAAGCAGGTCACCATGACCTCGTCCAGCTACGGCATCACCAACAAGAGCGACCCGAACTACTACGACGAGGTCGTCGAGCTGTGCACCCGGATCTCCTACTCCGGCGAGTACCTGCACTCCGCGCCGTGGAACATGGCCGACCACGGCAAGCGCAACACCTCGCACGGCTGCATCAACCTCAGCCCCGAGGACGCGCAGTGGGTCTACGACAACTTCCTGCTCGGTGACGTCGTCATCGTGAAGAACAGCCCGAAGCCGCTGCCGGTCTGGGACGGGCTCGGCGACTGGCAGCTGTCCTACGACCAGTACTAGAAACAGTGAACCGATGACCGACCCCGGTTCGATGAAGGGGTGTGAGCGTCCTTCCTGGAGAGTCGCCGAGCGACGCGGAGTTGCTGGCCGCCGTCGCGGCCGGTGACCGCTCGGCGTTCGAGGCCTTCTACCGGCGGTACGCGCCGTGGCTGACCGCTCGACTGCGGTACCGGTGCCCGGACGCCGCCGTGGTGGAGGACGCGGTACAGGAGACGTTCCTGGCGGTGTGGCGCGGTTCGTCGCGGTACCGGGAGCAGCCGCGCGGTGACGTCGCCGGCTGGCTGTGGCAGATCGGGTTCCGGCGGCTGGTCGACGCGATACGCGGCAAAGGCGCCCGCGACCGGCTGCTCGGGCTGCTCGCCAGTCACCGCTCGCCCGCCGCGCCGTCGGCGGAGGAGGAGCTGCTGCTCGGGGTGCAGCACGGCGACCTGGCCGGGGCGCTTGCCCGCCTGTCACCGGAGCTGCGGGCGGTCATGCAGGCCACGGTGCTGGATGGGCTGAGCACCCGAGAGGCCGCGGCGCTGTTGGGCATCCCGGTCGGCACGGTCAAGACCCGGGCGATGCGGGCGCGGCGGCAACTGCGTGGGGAGCTGACATGACGACCGAGCAGGCACCGCGCAGCGCCGGCGACTGGCACGTCCCGGACGACGACCTTCGGAGCTACGCCAGCGGCGCGGCGGCTCCGCCGTGGCTGTGGTCGACCGAGGCCCATCTGGCGGCCTGCCAGGCCTGCCGGGCACGGCTGGCCGACTGTGTCGATCCGGCGGCGGTCACCGCCGGCTGGGAGCGCCTGGACGCCCGCCTGGATGCCCCGAAGCCCGGTCCGGTCGAGGCGGTCCTGGTGCGCCTGGGCCTACCCGCGCACACGGCGCGGTTGCTCGCGTGCACGCCGGGGCTGCGGAAGTCGTGGCTCGCCGCGGTGGCGTTCACCCTGGCGGTCGCCACAGCCGCCGCGCACGTGGCGCAGTCGACGACGGTACCGACCCCGTTATTGGCGATCGCACCGCTGCTGCCGCTGATCGGTGTGGCGATCTCCTTCGGCCCACACGTGGATCCCAGCTACGAACTGGCCGTCGTCGCACCGCTGCACACCTTCCGCCTGCTGCTACTGCGCTGCGCGGCCGTGCTGTCCACCACCACGCTGCTGAGTGCCGTGGCGAGTCTCGCTCTGCCGGAGTACGGCCCGGTCGTACTCGGCTGGCTCGCACCGTCGCTGGCACTGACCCTGCTCAGCCTCGCGCTGACACCGCGCCTCGGCCCGGTCAAGGCCGCCCTCGTGGTCGGGCTGGGCTGGGCCGCGCTACTGGCCGCCACGGTGCGCGTCCCCACCGGCGAGTCGGCCCTGTTCACCGCGCCCGGCCAGGCCGGCCTGGCCTGTACCGCCATCGTGGCGGCGCTGGCCGTATGGAGAGTCCGCTCCGGTTTCGACACCGCCCGTCGCCTGGGCCGCCCCGTCGGCCAGGCCAACAGGAGGATGCTGTGACCACTTCGCCCACCCAAGCCGGTACCGCGACCGTGCGCGCCGACGAGTTGTCCCTGCGGTTCGGGCGCAAGACGGCCCTGGACGCGGTGTCGTTCGTCCTGCACGACGGGGTCACCGGGCTGCTCGGCCCGAACGGGGCCGGCAAGACGACCCTGCTGCGCATCCTGGCCACCGCGATCCCCGCCGACAGCGGGCAACTGCGCACGCTCGGCGCGGATCCGCATACGGCGGCCGGCCGGTTGGCCGTCCGGCGCCGACTCGGGTACCTGCCGCAGAATCCCGGATTCCATCCGCACTTCACCGCCTTCGAGTTCGTGGACTACATCGCGATCCTCAAGGAGATCACGCACGCCCGCCACGAGGAGGTGCGCCGGGTGCTGCACGCGGTCGGCCTGGACGGTGAGCGGGGTACGAGGATCAGGGCCCTGTCCGGCGGGATGCGGCAGCGGGTAGCGCTCGCGGCGGCGATCCTCGGCGAACCCGCCCTGGTGATCCTGGACGAGCCCACCGTCGGCCTGGACCCGGAGCAACGGCTGCGGTTCCGGGAACTCATTGCCAACACTGGCGAGGGTCGCACCGTGCTGCTGTCCACCCACCAGACCGAAGACGTGATGACCGTCTGCCAACAGGTCATCGTGCTGGACCAGGGCCGGGTCAGGTTCCAGGGCGAACCGGCGGCGCTGGCCGCCGTGGCCCGTGGTCGGGTGTGGACCAGCGCCACCCGCGCTCCGGGCGCCCTTGCCGCGTGGCGAACCGGCGCCGGCACCTACCACAACATCGGTGACCCGCCACCGGACGCGGACCTCATCGATCCGAGCATCGAAGACGGGTACCTCACGCTGATCGACGCCGCCGGCACGGTCGGGCAGCCGGCATGAACACCGCCACCCTCGCCGAGGCCCCCGCACCTGACACACACGCCGTCGACACCCACGCGACACGCCGCGCCGTCCTGGCTCTGACCCGGATGGAGTCGGTACGGCTGCTGCGCCATCCGCTGACCGTGGCGGCGATCCTGTTCCTGGTCGGCATCTGGGTATCGGGATGGTTCACCAACCAGGCCAACCAGTACCCGGTGCTGCAGGACGTCGACCGCGACAGTGACCTGGGCATGATGCTGCTGGTCGGCGGTGCCGCCCTGATCGCCGGCAACCTCGCCGTACTGCGCCCGCACCGCGACGGCACCACAAGCCTCGGCCAGATTCTCATCCTGCCGGAGCGCTCCCGCACCATCGCACACCTGCTCGCCCTGCTCCCGTTGGCGCTGCTGGGCGCCGCGCTGATCGTCGCCCGCGTCGGCGTGCTGGCCTTCCTCACTCCGGCGGCGGGACGCCCCAACCCGTTCGAGCTGGCGGCCGGTCCCGCCGCGGTGCTCCTGCTCGGCGCCCTGGGCGTGCTGTTGGGCCGGCTCACCAGATCCGCGATCGCCGCACCGCTGGCGCTGCTCGCCGTGCTCGCCCTGCTCGTCGTCCTCCCGTTGCTGACCAGCGGCGGTTCGGCGCGGTGGCTGCAGCTCGTGGTGCCGCAGGGCGACGACGCCCTCCCGACGCCCGCGCCGGTGTACCTGATGGCCCGTCCGGCCGCGGCACACCTCGCGTACCTCGTCGGCCTGGCCGGGCTCTTCGCCGTCGGCGCCCTCCTGCCGACCGGTGCCCGTGGCGCACGCACCGCCGTCGCCGGACTCGTGGCGGTGGCCTGCGCGGCAGCGGGGGCGATCGTGCAGCTCAACCCGCCCGGTCCCGCCGTCGCGGCCGCCCGTACCGCCGCCATGAGCCATCCATCCCAGCACCAGACCTGCCGGCAGCTCGACCATGTCACCTACTGCGCCTTCGCCGACTTCACCGGCTGGATCCCGGCGTGGAACACCGTCGTCCAGGCCGTCCTGGCCCGGGTACCGGCCAATGCCCGTCCGGCACAGCTGACCGTCCGGCAGCGCCTCATCGTCCTCGGCCCCAACGGCCAGGTCCCGGACGAACTCATCGAGGCCTGGCAGGCGGACGACGCGGCGGCCGGTACGCGTGGCGCGGTCCCGGTCGGCACCCGCTGGGGAGACAGCCGATCCGAGGCGGCCCTCGCCGCCGCCGTCGCCTACCGGCTGGTCACCGCCGGACGCGCCGGCGACTCGGTCCTCTGCGGTGGTGCCGGTGCCCTCGTCGTCTGGCTCGCCGGCCAGGCCGGTACCCGGGCCGGCATCGGCCTGCACAAGCTCGCCACCGAGCAGCACGGCGACGCGGCTGGCGTGTCACTCTCGCCGGGCCCGGCCCTCCCCGGCGTCGACATCGGTCAGCCCGAACTCTCCGTCGGGCTGGCCGCTCTCGGCCGCCCGGTCGCGGACATCGGCGCCCGCGTCCAGCAGTCCTGGGCCACGCTGACCGCACCCGGAACCACGGTGGCGCAGGTGGCGCAGATTCTCGGCGTGCCGGCCCCGAGCCAGGCCGCCGCGCGGGAACCCGGCGCGTGCTGATGACCCCGAGGACCCTGTACCTGCTGCTGAGGCCCACCGCCCGCGCCACCAGGTGGGTACCGGTGGCGGTCGGCGCCGCCGTGGGACTCGCCATCGTCCTGGTACCCGAGGCACTGACCACGAAGCTGACCGGCGCCCAACTGACCGACATGCTCCGCATCGCGGCCACCTGCCTCGCGCTGGGCGCCGCGTTCCTCCTGGACGACCCCGCCACCCGCAGCACGCCGGCCGTCCCGACCTCGCGGCTGGCCAGGAACCTGGTCCGGGTCCTCATCGCCCTGCCGGCCATGGCACTGTGCTGGGCGGTCACCCTCGGCCTCGCCAGGGCGACGGCCCGCCACCCGGCCGCCGGGATCGACCCGGCCGGTCAGCACCTCCCGGGCGCCGCGCTGACCCTGGAGGCCGCGACGCTGGTCGCCGCGGCCGTGGCGCTGGCGGCGGCGACCGCGCGGTTCAACTCCGACGGGAACACCGGCGTGTTCACCGCGCCCGCGGTCCTGCTGCTCGTCGCGGTCAGCTGGTTCCTACCGCACCGGTGGGCGATCGTCGTGCCACCCGGTGACCCGCAGTGGACGTCGGCACACCATCGCTGGGCGGCGCTTCTGGCCGTCGCGCTGATGGCCTTCCTCTGGGCCAGCCACGAAGGCACCGGGCGCCCGGCCCGGCGCTCCCTGCCGGCTACGCGTCCTGCCCGCGCCGGGAGCCGGCGATGAAGTCGCGGTACCAGGCGTAGGACGACCGGGGCGTGCGGACCTGGGTGTCGAAGTCGACGTGTACCAGCCCGAACCGCTTGGAGAAGCCCTCGGCCCACTCGAAGTTGTCCATCAGCGACCAGGCGAAGTACCCGCGCACGTCGGCGCCCTCCGCGATCGCCGCGCGGACCGCCTCGACGTGCCCGCTGAGGTACCCGACGCGGAGCGGGTCCTGCGGCCAGTCCGCGTACGCGCAGCCGTTCTCGGTCACGTACATCGGCATCCGGTACCGGTTGTGCAGGTCGACGAGCAGTTCCCGCAGCCCGTCCGGTACCACGGGCCAGCCGAACTCGGTCAGCGGGTAACCCTCCAGCGTCACCATGTCGAACGGAAGGTCCTCTGTGGACGGTGCGGCGATCCCGGTCGGGTTGTAGTAGTTGACCCCGAGCGCGTCGATCGGCGCCGCGATCGCCTCCAGGTCCCCGTCGCGTACCGGCAGCTCGAACCCCTCCGGGTAGCCCATGCCCAGCAACGGCTCGACGAACAGCCGGTTGTGCAGCGCGTCGTAGAGTGCGCCGGCAACGTAGTCGTCCTCGGACTCCCCAACCACCCGTACCGGCGTGTGGTTGTTGGCGATGGCGATCGGCGATGCCGAGCGGGCGCGCAGGGCGGCCACCGCGAGCCCGTGCCCGAGCAGTTGGTGGTGCGCGGTCGGCAGGGCGCCCATCAGCCGTGCCTCGCCCGGCGCGTGCATGCCGAAGGCGTGGCCGTAGACGGTGTGGATGAACGGCTCGTTGAGGGTCATCCAGAGCTTGACCCGGTCGCCGAGCGCGGCGCCGACGTGGTCGGCGTAGTCGGCGAACCGGAACGCCGTGTCCCGGTTGAACCAGCCGCCCTCATCCTGCAGCGCCTGCGGCAGGTCCCAGTGGTAGAGCGTGGCGGCCGGGTCGATGCCCGCCTCCAGCAGCGCGTCGACCAGGCGGTCGTAGAACGCGACGCCGGCCGGGTTGACCGGTCCGCTGCCGGTCGGCTGGATGCGCGGCCAGGCGATGGAGAACCGGTAGGCGTCCAAGCCCAGACCGGTCATCAGCGCGATGTCCTGCGGGTACCGGTGGTAGTGGTCGCACGCCACGTCGCCGGTCGCGCCGTCACTGATCCGGTCGGGCTCGTGGCTGAACGTGTCCCAGATCGACGGTCCCCGGCCGTCCTCGGTCGCGGCGCCCTCGATCTGGTAGGCGGCGGTGGCGGTACCCCAACGGAAGTCACGCGGAAACATGTAGGCGACCTTACTGAGTGGGCGCCCGCGCGGGAACGGGGAAGGATGGGCGGCATGGAGTACACGCGACTTGGCGGCACCGGACTGCAGGTGTCGCGGATCTGCCTGGGCATGATGAGCTACGGCGACCCGGAGGTGCGACCGTGGGCCCTGGACGAGGCGGCGGCCGAGCCGTTCGTCCGGCGGGCGGCCGAGGCCGGCATCACCTTCTTCGACACGGCCGACGTGTATTCGGACGGGGTGAGCGAGGAGGTCACCGGGCGGCTGCTGGCCCGCACGTTCTCGCGCCGGGAGGACTACGTGCTGGCCACCAAGGTGCACGGCGCGATGGGCCCGGGCCGCAACGACCGGGGGCTGTCCCGCAAACACATCATGGCCGGGATCGACGCCTCGCTGCGGCGGCTGGGCACGGACTACGTGGACCTCTACCAGACCCACCGCTGGGACCCGAACACCCCGATCGAGGAGACCATGGAGGCGCTGCACGACGTGGTACGCGCGGGCAAGGCGCGGTACGTGGGCGCGTCGAGCATGTACGCCTGGCAGTTCGCGAAGGCGCAGCGGGTGGCGAAGACCCCGTTCGTGTCCATGCAAAACCACTACAACCTGGTCTACCGGGAAGAGGAGCGGGAGATGATCCCGCAGTGCCTGGACATGGGCGTGGGCTGCATCCCGTGGAGCCCGCTGGCGCGGGGCCTGCTGGCGGGCAACCGCACCCGGGACGGCCAGCGGCTGACCAGGCGGGCCAACACCGACGAGTACGGCGACTCGCTCTACACCGACGCGGACTTCGACGTGGTGGAGGCGTGCCAGGCCGTCGCGCAGGACAAGGGCGTGTCCCCGGCCCAGGTGGCGCTGGCCTGGCTGCTGGCCAAGCCCGGGGTCAGCGCGCCGATCGTGGGCGCGACGAAGCTGTCCCACCTGGAGGACGCGATCGCCTCGGTCGACGTCGAGCTGACCGCCGACGAGGTGGCCGCGCTGGAGAAGCCGTACCGCCCGCACGGGGTGGTCGGGCACAGCTGACCGGCGAGCTAGCCGCGGCCGGCGGGGGAGTCGGCCGCGGCCCGGTCGACGGCCCGGTCGACGGCGGCCTTCCAGCCGCGCTCACCCACGTCGGGGCGCAGGGCGGAGAGGGCCGCCACCGCGCCGCCGACCAGGCCCGCCCAGTTGGGCGGGTCGGCCAGGTGGCCCTTCTGCACGAGGAACGCCAGGCCCGCGGAGTTGCTCGCGGCCCATCCGGACAACGGGGGTACCCGGTGGGCCGCGTCCGCGCCGTGGTCGGTGACCAGTTGGACGTTGTACGGGTACCGGACCTCGCCGCCCGGCCGGGTCACCGCGATCCGCGCCTGGTCGGGCTGGTGGTCGCCGAACAGCCGGCCGATCAGGCCCGGCCGGGGCGCCTCGATGACCACCTCCACGCCGTCACCGTGCTCGCCCGGGTCGCCGGACTCCGCGACGGCGCGAACCATCGCGATCACCGCGCTCGCGTCGGAGCGCCTGAACTCGACCCAGTCCGGCACGTTGACATCGTGCCATCCGGGGGCCAGCGGCGGCCTCCTACGAGTCGCCGCCCGTCTCGCCGACCGGGGCCGCGTTGACGTCGTCGATGGCGTACTTCTGGGCGGCGTCCGCCGGTACGTTGGCCGCCACCTCGCCGCGCCTGGCCAGTTGGCGCAGTGTCGCGACCACGATCGACTCGGCGTCGACGTGGAAGTGCCGGCGCAGCGCGTGCCGGGTGTCGGACAGGCCGAACCCGTCGGTACCGAGGGAGGTGTAGTCGCCCGGGATCCACCGCGCGATCAGGTCCGGTACCGCCCGCATGAAGTCCGAGACGGCGACCACCGGCCCGGGCGCCTGCGCCAGGGCGGTCGTCACGTACGGCACCTTCGGCTCCTCGGCCGGGTGCAGGAGGTTGTACTCCTCGGTCTGCTCGGCGTCCCGGCGCAGCTCCGTCCACGAGGTCGCCGACCACACGTCGGCGGCCACGCCCCAGTCCTGGGCGAGCAGCTCCTGAGCTCGCAGCGCCCAGCCCATACCGGTGCCCGAGGCGAGGATCTGGGCCCGGGGCGCCCCGTCGATCGACGGCGCGGGGGAGTACCGGTAGAGCCCCTTGAGCAGGCCCGTCACGTCCACCCCCCCGGCCGGCTCGGCGGGCTGCTGGATCGGCTCGTTGTAGACGGTCAGGTAGTAGTAGATGTCCTCCGGGGACTCGCCGTACATCCGGCGCAGCCCGTCCTCGACGATGTAGGCGATCTCGAAGGCGTAGGCCGGGTCGTAGGCGACCACGGCCGGGTTGGTGGCCGCGATCAGCAGCGAGTGGCCGTCCTCGTGCTGCAGGCCCTCGCCGTTGAGCGTGGTGCGGCCGGCCGTGGCGCCGAGCAGGAAGCCCCGGGCCATCTGGTCGGCGGCGGCCCACAGCCCGTCCGCGGTGCGCTGGAAGCCGAACATCGAGTAGAAGATGTAGAGCGGGATCATCGGCTCGCCGTGCGTCGCGTAGGCCGTGCCGGCGGCGGTGAACGAGGCGACCGAGCCGGCCTCGTTGATGCCCTCGTGCAGGATCTGCCCGGTGGTGGACTCCTTGTAGGACAGGAACAGCTCCCGGTCGACCGGGGTGTAGTTCTGGCCGTGCGGCGAGTAGATCTTCGCCGTCGGGAACAGCGAGTCCATGCCGAAGGTGCGCGCCTCGTCCGGGATGATCGGCACCCAGCGCTTGCCGAACTCCTTGTCCTTCATCAGGTCCTTGAGCAGCCGGACGAAGGCCATGGTGGTGGCGACCTTTTGCTTGCCGGTGCCCTTCTTGCTGTCCGCGTAGGCGCTGGTCGGCGGGAGGTTGACGGCGACCGACGCGGTACGCCGCTCCGGCAGGTACCCGCCGAGGGCGGCCCGCCGCTCGTGCAGGTACTGAATTTCGTCGGACTTCTCGCCGGGGTGGTAATAGGGCGGCAGGTAGGGGTTCTCCTCCAGCGCCGAGTCCGGGATGTCCAGGTAGAGCCGGTCCCGGAAGCCCTTGAGGTCCTCCAGGGTCAGCTTCTTCATCTGGTGGGTGGCGTTGCGCCCCTCGAAGTGCGAGCCCAGCGTCCAGCCCTTGACCGTCTTGGCGAGGATCACCGTCGGCTGGCCGGTGTGGTTGACCGCCGCCTGGTAGGCCGCGTAGAGCTTGCGGTAGTCGTGGCCGCCGCGCTTGAGGTTCCAGATCTCGTCGTCGGACAGGTGCTCGACCATCCGGCGGGTGCGGGGGTCGCGGCCGAAGAAGTGCTCGCGCACGTAGGCCCCGGACTCCGCCTTGTAGGTCTGGTAGTCGCCGTCCGGCGTCACGTTCATGAGGTTGACCAGCGCGCCGTCGGTGTCGGCGGCGAGCAGCGGGTCCCACTCGCGGCCCCAGACCACCTTGATGACGTTCCAGCCGGCGCCGCGGAAGAACGCCTCGAGCTGCTGGATGATCTTGCCGTTGCCCCGTACCGGACCGTCCAGCCGCTGCAGGTTGCAGTTGATCACGAAGGTGAGGTTGTCCAGCTCCTCGCGGGCGGCCAGGCCGATCGCGCCGAGCGACTCGGGCTCGTCCATCTCGCCGTCGCCGAGGAACGCCCACACGTGCTGCTGCGAGGTGTCCTTGATGCCCCGGTTCTGCAGGTACCGGTTGAACCGGGCCTGGTAGATCGCGTTGATCGCGCCCAGCCCCATGGAGACCGTGGGGAACTCCCAGAAGTCGGGCATCAGCCGCGGGTGGGGATAAGAAGGAAGTCCACCGCCGCCGTGCGACAGCTCCTGGCGGAACCCGTCGAGCTGCTGCTCGGTCAGCCGGCCTTCCATGAACGCCCGGGCATACATGCCCGGCGAGCCGTGACCCTGGAAGTAGATGTGGTCGCCGCCGCCCGGGTGGTTCTTGCCGCGGAAGAAGTGGTTGAAGCCCACCTCGTAGAGGCTGGCGGAGGAGGCGTAGGTCGAGATGTGGCCGCCGACCCCGACGCCCGGCCGCTGGGCGCGGTGCACCAGCATCGCCGCGTTCCACCGCATGTACGCGCGGAGCCGCCGCTCGACGTGCTCGTCACCGGGGAACCACGGCTCCCGCTCGGGCGGGATGGTGTTGATGTAGTCCGTGGTGGTCAGCGGCGGTACCCCGACGTGCCGCTCCCGGGCACGCTCGAGCAGCCGCAGCATGATGTACCGCGCGCGCTTTGCCCCGCGCTCGTCGATGACGCCGTCGAGCGACTCGACCCACTCGGTGGTCTCCTCTGGGTCGATGTCCGGCAGCTGGCTGGGTAGGCCGTCGCTGATGACCGGGCGCTTGCGTTCCGTGGCCACGGGCGTGTCCTTCGTGACTCGTGTGGGTGTTGCCCTTCTGGGGCTAATCCTGCCTGTCCAACGATGCCCCCGTCACGCCGACCCAGCCACTGTTGTCACGTCCGACACATACCTGCC
>Ga0081540_1003086_pt1 | contig 13347 bp, 9 predicted proteins | sample TabmetS2T1R1_FD_71024 | JGI IMG/M metagenome (GOLD analysis project Ga0081540, IMG submission 71024) | Tabebuia heterophylla rhizosphere microbial communities from the University of Puerto Rico - S2T1R1 | ecosystem: Host-associated > Plants > Roots > Rhizosphere ... | reverse complement strand
GTCGCTGCTGGGCAGCCGGCGGCAAAGCTTCTTCACCGACGGCGGGCGCGAGCTGTTCGACTGCGCCGGGCAGGGCCGCATCGACGCCTTCTTCCTCTCGGGCGGACAGATCGACGGGGCGGGCAACATCAACCTCGTCGGCATCGGCGACCACGCGCATCCGACGGTGCGCTTTCCCGGCTCGTTCGGCTCGGCTTACCTCTATTACGTCGTGCCCAAGGTGATCCTATTCCGGCTCGAGCACAGCCGCCGCACGCTGGTCGAGAGGGTCGACTTCATCAGCGCGCCGGGGACGAGCGCGCACAACGTCTATCGCCCGGGCGGCCCCGTCGCGCTCGTCACCCGGCGCTGCCTGTTCGCCTTCGATCGACGGCGGCGGCGCTTCGCGCTTGCGAGCGTGCATCCCGGCCACAGCGTCGCCGAAGTCGTGGAGCATACCGGCTTCGAGTTCGACCGGCCGCCGCAGGTGCCGGTGACGCCCGCGCCCTCCCCCGAGACACTGCGCCTCCTGCGCACCGCCGTCGCGCCGCAGCTCACCGAGGTTTATCCGCAATTCGCCGCGCAGGTGTTCGCCGTGCCGCAAAGCGTTTGATGTCCCATCGGCGCTGTGCTTTATCCCTCGCCAGGTTCGCCATACAAAGGAAACGCGCGTGCAACGAGTCGAAGTGGCAGTGATCGGCACCGGCTGGTGCGGCGGCATCCGCGCCGAGACGCTCGCGCGCTCGGCGCTGGTCGACAAGCTGCATATCTGCGAAATCCGTCCCGATCGGCTGGCCGAGGTCAAGGCGCTGACGCGGCCCGCGAGCGCGACGCTCGATTATCGCGACATCATCAAGAACCCGGACATTTCCGTGGTCTATGTCTGCACCACGCCGGAGCAGAACCATTACCCGATCACGCGCGATTGCCTCAAAGCCGGCAAGCACGTGCTGCTGGAGAAACCGATCGCGCTCGAGCTGTGGGAGGCCGACGAGCTGATCACGATCGCCAAACGCGGCCGGCTCAAATTCACCATCGGCTATTCGCAGCGCTTCAACCCGAAGTTCGCCTACGCCAAGAAGCAGATCACCGACGGCACGCTGGGCAAGATCGTCTCGGTGATGGTGAGCCGGCATTTGAACCGCGGGCTCGGCACGAAGATCGCCAAACGGGTGAAGCTCTCGCCGGTGGTGATGGAATCCACCCACGATCTCGACTTTGTGTTCTGGCTGCTCGACCCGGCCAAGCCCGTGCGCGTCTACTCGCAGGGCGCCTACGGCTACATGCAGCCGATCAACGGCTCCTACGACGTCATGTGGTCGCTCGTGACCATGGATGACGGAACGATGGTGACGATCGGCGGTGGCTGGAACCTGCCGCCAAGCTATCCCAATTTCTGCTCCACCTGGGTCGAGATCACCGGCACCGAGGGCGCGCTCGTGCTCGACGACACCCACCGTGACGTTTGGCTCAACACGGTGGCGGAAGGCACCCGCTTTCCGATGTCGACCATGCCGGGCGAGCGGGTGGACCATGTGTTCGCCGGCCAGATGGGACCGGAAACGATCCACTTCCTCGAGTCCTGCATCATGGACCGGCCGGTGATGGTGACGCCCGAGAGCGCGCGCAGGGTGATGGAAACCTACACCGCCGCCGATCTCTCCGCCGAGCGCAACGAGCCGGTCGACCTGCCGCTGTCGAACGCGGCGCTGTCCGCGGTCGCGGAGATGGCGGGAGGCAAGCGATGAGACGGCAGGCGAAGGGCGTCGGGCTCGCCATCGTCGGCGCCGGCCGCGTCGGGCTGTTCCGCGGCGAGGTGGCGGCGCGGCACCCGGCGGTGCAGTGGATCGGCATCGCGGAGAAGAACCACAACCGCGGGCTCTACGTGGCGGAGAAGATCGGCGCCGATTTCGTCACCCACGACCATCGCGAGCTCCTCAAGCGCTCCGAAGTGACCTGCGTCATCGTCGCCACCGACGAGCATCTGCACGTCGATCCCATCATGGCGGCCGTCGAGCGCGGCGTGCCGATGCTGATCGAGAAGCCGCTCGCCACCGATCTCGGCGAATCCGCGCGCGTGCTCGCGGCCATCACCGAGGCCAAGCTCGACGCGGTGGTGGGCTACACCCAGCGCTTCCGCCGCAAATGGCTCGCGGCCAAGGAGAAGGTGCGCACCGGCGCGCTCGGCGACGTGACGCTGGTGACCTCGCGCGCCTTCATGAACCGCCTCGTCGCCATCGACAATTACAAGCGCACCGACGATCCGACGACGATCTCGCCGATGGTGATCTCGGGCACCCACGCGCTCGACATCGTGATGTGGTGCATGGAAGCCAAGACACCGGTCGAATGTTACGCGCGCTCGATCGATAAAGTGCTGGGGCCCGCCTACCGCGGCATCGACGCCACCGCCGGCATGATCATGTTCTCCGACGGCAGCGTCTATCACCTCAACATCTCGTGGGCGCTGCCGGTGACCTGGCCGGGCGCGGTCTACAGCCTCGAGATCGGCATCAACGGCACCGAGGGCGTGCTCACCATCGACGACACCCATCGCGACATGGTGCTCGCGGTCTCGGCGCCACAGAACGAAGGCTATGCGCCCGACGAGCGCCGGCTGGTCGATTTCATGGGCAGCTATCCGCCCGGCGACATCGCGCTGGGCGAGCTGCGCGGGCCGATGCGGGAGGAAACCGACTCGTGGCTCAACCGCGTCGCGCTCGGCCTGCCGACGCAGGCCGCCACCGCCGCCGAAGCGCACAACCGGCTGATGCTGACCAAGGCGCTCGATCTGTCGGCCAAGCGCAAGCAGCCGGTGAAGCTTCCGCTCGAACCCGGCGAAGAACGCGCGGCGGCATGAGGTTCACTCGTCAGGTGAAAACTGCGCCGCTCGCCCTCGTCGTTCTCCTCGCGGCCGCCGCGCCTGCGCTGGCGCAGCAGGAAGATGTCGCCGGCTTCTTCCGCGGCAAGACGCTGCGGCTCATCGTCGGCGTCGGTGTCGGCTCCGGCTACGACATCAACGCGCGGCTGCTGGCCCTCCACATGGCCGCGCATATTCCGGGCCAACCCGCCATCATCGTGCAGAATCAGCCGGGCGCCGGCAGCCTGACGATGACCAACGCGCTCTACCACACCGGCCCGTTCGACGGCACGGTGATGGGCGCGTCGTTCAACGGCATGCCGACCACGCCGTTGCTGCAGACCACGGGCGCGAGATTCGATCCGGTGAAACTCAATTGGCTCGGCAGCACCAACCGCGAGACGCAGGTGATGTATGTCTGGCACACCGCGCCCGCGCAGGTGCTCGATGACGCGCGCGGAAGAGAGATCGTGATGGGCGCGCAGGCGCCCGGCTCGACCCAGTTCGACTACGCGGTGCTCGCCAACAACCTGTTCGGATTCAAATTCAAGGTCGTGACCGGTTACGAGAGCACGCCGAAAATCCATCTCGCCATGGAGGGCGGCGAGGTGCACGGCACGATCGCCAACTGGTCGACGCTCAAGGCCATCAACACCAATTGGCTCACGGACAAGAAGATTCGCATCCTCGCGCAGTGGGCGTTGCAGAAGACCCCCGAGCTCGACGGCGTTCCCTTGTTCCTGGATGTCGCCAGGAGCGATGCCGAACGCGACGCGCTGCGGCTGATGCTCGCGCGCCTGGAATACGGCCGTCCATTCTTTTTGCCGCCCAATGTGCCGGCGGCGCGGGTGGAGGCGCTACGGCGCGCATTCGATGCGACCATGAAAGATGCGGCCTATCTCGCCGAGGCCGACAGGCTCAAGATCGACGTCGAGCCGCTTTCCGGCGAGCAGGTGGCGGCGCTGGTCGAGCAGGTCTGCCGCACGCCCGCCGATACCGTCACCCGCGTCCGCGCGGCGATGGAGAAGAAATGAACGCGGGGTGCGTGGCGGCGGCGGCATGCGAACTTTGCGGCCTCGAAACGGACTCGCGCCACCCGCGCTTTCCGCTATAAACGTGCTCCCCGCGCAACCCGTCGCGACTTTCGGAACCCAGGATGGAAGCAAAGACCGTTGAAGGCAGCGCGCGCTACCGGCCGCGCTTGGAGGATGATCCGTTGGTGCGCGGGCTCGGACGCTACGCGGCGGACGTGCCGCTGCCCGGCCAAACCCAAGCCTATTTCGTGCGTTCCCCGCATGCATTCGCCGACATCCGCGCGATCGATACGACCGCGGCCAAAGCCGCGCCGGGCGTCGTCGGCGTGCTCACCGCCGCCGACATGGAAGGCATCGGCAACGTGTCGCAGCACCCGCCGCTTGCCGGCCGCGGCGGCCAAAAGCTCATCGTCCCGCACCGTCCGGCGCTTGCCGGTACGACCGTGCGGCATGTAGGCGAGCCCGTCGCCGTGGTGATTGCCGAGACGCTCGCCGCCGCACAGGACGCCGCGGAGCTCGTCACCGTCGAATACGAGGAGCGCACGCCCGCGGTCGACCTGCGCGAGGCCGTTGCCGAGGGCGCAGCGCAAGTTTGGCCGGAGGCTCCCGGCAACATCGCGGTCGACTGGCCGGGTCCGGCCGCGGATCCCGAAGCCAACGCGAAAGAGGTCGACCGCATCATCGCATCCGCGGCGCACGTGGCGCGCGTTGCCGTGGTGCATCAAAGGATCATGGTGCAATCGATGGAGCCGCGCGGGGCGAGCGCGAGCTACGATCCGGCGAACGACAGCTACTTCCTGCGCTGCTGTTCGCAAAGCGCGCGCGCGTTGCGCGACGGGCTTGCTCCGATCCTCGGCGTCCCCGCGCAGCGACTGCGGGTCATCACCGAAGACGTTGGCGGCGCGTTCGGCTTGAAGACGGGGCCGTATCCGGAATACCTCGCGATCCTCGCCGCCGCGCGCAAGCTCGGCCGGCCGGTGCATTGGATGTCGAACCGCGCGGAGGCCTTTCTCAGCGACAATCACGCGCGCGACGCGTTCAGCGAGGTCGAGCTTGCGCTCGACGAACGGGGGAAGTTCCTGGCGCTGCGCGTGCGCCACCTCGGGAGCATGGGCGCCTATATCGGCGCCGTAGGCGCCAACATCCAGACGGTGAATCTCACCCGCTGTCTGCCCGGCATGTACGACATTCCGCGCATCGACATCAGCGTGCGCTGCGTGTTCACCAACACGACGCCGACCGCGCCCTACCGCGGCGCCGGACGGCCGGAAGCGAACTTCATGCTCGAGCGCGCGATCGACGAGGCCGCGCGCATGACCGGCATCGATCCGGTGAAGCTGCGCCGGCGCAACTTCATCAAGCCCTCGGCCATGCCCTACAAGACGGCGGTGGGCACTACCATCGACAGCGGCGAGTTCGCAAGCGTGCTCGACAAGGCGCTGGCGCTCGCCGATTACGACGGCTTCAGGCAGCGCCGGCGCACCGCCGCCAAGCGCGGCAAATATCGCGGCATCGGCATTTCCTGCATGCTCGAACATGCCGGCGGCGTGCCGCTGGAAGGCGCGTCGCTCACTTTTCCCGGCGGGGAGACGCTGCTGCTCGGGCTCAACGTGCAATCGACCGGACAAGGACACGCCAGCGTATTCAATCCGCTGCTGGCGGAGCGGCTCGGCATAAAGCCCGAGCAAATCACGCACCGGCACGGCGATTCGGCGATGGAAGTCGCCGGCTACGCCTCGGTCGGTTCACGCTCCGCCATGACCGTGAGCCACGCGATGATCAAAACCGTCGAGGCGATGCTGGCGAAGGGCAAGGCAATCGCCGCATCCGTGCTGGAAGCCGCGGAATCCGACATCGAATATCGCGAGGGGCGTTTCGGCGTGGTCGGAACCGACCGCGCCATTTCGCTGTTCGATCTGGCGGCGCGCGCCAAAGAGATGAAGCAGCGCGGGGAAATTGCCGAGGATCTCGACACCAAGCAAACCGCGGAGACGCCGCTCACCTTTCCCAACGGCTGCCACATCGCCGAGGTGGAGATCGATCCGGCAACCGGCGCGCTTGCGCTCGCCGGCTATGCCGCGGTGGATGATTGCGGCAGGCCGCTCAACCCCATGATCATCGAGGGCCAGACCCATGGCGCGATCGCGCAGGGGCTCGGCCAGGCGATGATGGAGCAGGCCCTGTTCGACACGTCGGGCGGTCAGCTCGTCACCGGCTCGTTCATGGATTACGCGATGCCGCGCGCCGACGACCTGCCGCCGTTCAAGGACGCCATTCACGCCGTTCCTGCGAAGACCAACCCGCTCGGCGTGAAGGGCGCGGGCGAGGCCGGCACCACGGCGGCGATCGCCGCGGTGATGAACGCCGTCGCCGATGCCATTCCCGGCGGCGCCGGCGCGCACCTCGACATGCCGGCGACGCCGGAGAAGATCTGGCAAGCCTGCCAGCAGGCGCAGCGGAAGTAACGCAGCTCGCAGGCCGCCCTCATCCTGAGGAGCGCGCGGGCGGTGGAGATCATTTAAAAACGGGATGACTTTAGAGAGTCGTTGCTCTCCTGGTATGCCCCCGATTTCGGCGAAGGAGCCAGGACTGCTACCGGGCACTTTCTTTGTTGCTCTCGCGCGGGGGCGTGACCGCCCCTGCCGGAAGGGTCGGGACGCTGGAGAAGTTTGCCGGCAGTTCACCCGTCAGGCTCTCCAGAAACGCCACTATGTCGTTCGTTTCGGTGTCGCCCAGCGTCACCCCGAGCTGCACCCGCGCCATCACGCGGACCGCCTCTGGAAGGATCGCCACAGACCCGTCGTGAAAATAGGGTGCGGTCATCGCAACGTTCCGCAGACTGGCAACACGGAAAACATAAAGGTCGTCCGGGTCCTTTGTGACATCGGCACGTCCGTTGTCTACGGTTTGGCTGCCCGTTACCTTCCAATAGGGCTCAACGACGCCAAACTTTCGGTACATTCCGCCGCCGACGAGGACGCCGTTGTGGCACGCTGCGCAGCCGGCGTTGATGAAGGTATCGAGGCCGCGGCGAGCGTCGGGCGATAATGCATTGACGTCACCGGCAAGGTAGCGATCAAAAGGGGATGGCGTCACCAAGGTCCGCTCATAGGCCCCGATGGCCTTGGCAATGTTCTCGGCCGTCATGGGGTGAGCATCGTCAGGGAAGGCCGCTTTGAACAGCGGCGCGTAACTTGGAATTTGTTCGAGCCGGTCGATGACTGCCTTCTCGTCCTGGTGCCCGTTCGTGATCGGCGACGCGAGGGACTTTGTCACCTGATCCTCGAGGCTGTCACGGTCGCCGCGCCAGTGAATGATGAAATTGAGCCCGGCATTGAGGACTGTCGGGGCATGGCGCGGATGCGGTCGCTGCCTGACACCGATCGACTTGGGCAGCCCGTCCGTTCCGTGGCGTGCTGGTTGATGGCAACTGGAACAACTGACATCAGCGTCGACCGTCAGTCGGGGATCGAAGAAGAGCAGCCGGCCGAGATCGACTCGCTCTGGCGTAATCGGCGCCTGCGGCGTCGCCATGTCCCGCGGAAGCGGCCGAAACAGTGCCTGAGCCTGCTTGAGCCGCTCCATTTCGGTCTCCGCTGCAGTTGCCGGCGCAACAAGGACCAGCAGCGCGATGCCGGCGAAGCAGAGGTGTCGCTTCATCACCTATCTCCCCTCCCTCTCCCATGAACCCCGCTACCGCCTCCGGCTTCGAAGCTTTCACAAACTCTTGATCTGCACGGAGATCAGATGCGCTGGTCGAACTTGCGTTGCCGAAGCCAGAGGACGAGACCGACGGCGGCGACGAAAGCAAGTTCCACCGTGCCTACCCAAGAGGCGGCAACATAGATCCGCTGCAGGTCTGTCGAGATGATATCAGCGGTCGTCGCATTCCCCCCAAAGGGTTGGTGTACCATACATGCGATGAGTTGATGCATGGCTCTCTCCTTCGCGGTAGATACATCGAGGAGTAGAGCGAAGCGATCTAAGTTTAATGTAAAATTAAATGTCGGCCTGCGTTAATCACAGATCGGTGAGCGTCGCGACTTTCGTGTCAAGCGCTGTCTGCAGGCCGAACTCCGCAGATGGCCGGAAATTCCCGGCTGCCGTCAGCATACAAATCCGGTTTCGCCGACGATGTGATTGAATAAGGCGCGGCCGATGACTGCTAATGGCACTCCACGTTACGTCATTTCCTGCGCCGCGGAAACTGAGCCGGCAATGCGTTCATGCTTCCGCATGCCGCTAAACTGAAGCGCCACCTAAGGTCGGCTACAAACTCGTTGTCCAGGAGCAGATTGCGATCGTCGACCCAGCGCACGGGTAAGATCGAGTTAGTATTTCCGCGGCGAGGCAAATAATTGGACGTATCAACGTCTCGTAGTCGTTTAAAGGTTCGCTATCACGTAGCCAACGCAGGGTCGCGCTGGAGCGCGGTGGCTGGAGTATCACAGCCGTTTGATGCGAATGTTCCTGAAGGCTACGTTGCCTGTGTGTGCTTGGATTCCGATATAGCCTGAGAGCGGATCCTCGCTGAACGCCAACCCCCGCAACCTCAGCGGCAGTCCTGGCGCGTCGGTTACGAAATTGTTTCGCGGATTCGTGAAGTCGGTCGTCTGGGTATTATTGATAGAGACGGTATAGCGATGGTTCTTGACAGTGATCTCCATGTCGTTCCAACCACCGGGCTTTAAGGCTGACGCTGCCGCGAAGTTCTGCAAACCGCCGGGTCCAGTCGGTACGTTGTAAACGGCGCCGGTTCGGTGCTTGTCAGCACCGTCGGGCGCGGCATTCTCGTCGATCTGGATTTCGAACCCAGTGTAGGCTGCAACCCACGCCGCATCACCAAGGACATTCTGCTGCAGGGCTGGATCACTGTTGGTGGGCAGGTCCGGCCCCTTTGAATGTGGCGCATGGAACCGGAGAAAAATTCCCGAATTGTCGACCGGTCTGCCTGTGCTCCCGATCGGACCTGAAAGGTGGAATTGCAGCCGTAGCGTGAAGTCATTGAAGGCTTCGGCTGCGTAATAGAAGACGGAATGAGGTCCGACCGGAACACTTATGCCATCGATATTGCCGGGCAGACCTGGTTGCGCGATGAGCGCCCCCTCTACCAACGCGAAGCTTCCCGGTCCGGCCGTTCGCCACCGTTGAAATGTCTTCTCCGTACCATCGAACAGATACTCGAATCCGGCATCCACTTTGGGTATTGAGGGCGGCGAGATCAACCGCTCCACCGTGCGTCGGCTGAGTGCCACGCCCGATAGCATCGGGTTGGGTGAGCCCATAGTCGGCAGTACGGCTGGACCTACGACATAGAGGTTGTCGAGCTCCCAGACGCGGCCGGCATCATCTGTCGCGGAGGTCTCGGCCTTCTCCCCCATCCAAAGCGTGCCGCTTTCGTGATGGGTAGAGCTCAGTGTGTCGCGTCGGTCATTTCGCGTGGGTGGGTCCGGTTGCCACACAGCATTGCCCGAGTCGTTGGGCAGCGACAGATACTGAATTGGCCCTGCGCCGGCGAAGATCGTGGCGATTTCGTCACAGGCGGCGTCCATCACATCCCAGAGCTTATTGTCTTCGTTGCCTCGAGGATCGCTCGCGTCCTTTGGGCTTGTCTCAAGCCGGACAACCGCCCGTGGCACGCCGTTGCCGTCCGCTTCCCCCAGCTTGATGCGGTTTTGTGGTTCTAAGGAGGTTTTGTCGCCGATCATCTCCCCGATACCGCGTAGGGTCACCACAATCCACTTGTCATTGAGATCGCGGAATTGATCAAGTTCGTCGATGTTTGGGATCTTTTTAAAGAGCTCTGCCTCGGAATTCATGCCGAGTTCGCCGACCCCGCTCGCCGTGATCTGAACGTGGAAATGTCCCTTCACGCCGTTGCTCCGGCTATGGATGCCCTTAACGAAGAGTGCTGAGACGGCGAGTTCCTTCGTCAAATTGAGTCCCTGGAAGGAGTTGTGTGGGACTCGGAAGGTCAGGTTCGAGCGCAGATGCGCCATGAGGTTCCGGCCAATTAGCTTTTTCTCGGGTACTGCATTGAGGACCATGCGCGTGTTCTCGATGGTCCCCATGCCAAGAATGACAGCGCCGCCGGCCGGCACGTCGATTCCGCCTTGGTCCGTCTCGATCCGAGTGACGCGAGTGCCGTTGCGGACGAGCCGAGTTACATGGATGTTATCGACGATCATCAGACGCTTCTTTGCGTCAGAAGCGCCGAAATCGAAGGGAGCCGCGTCATGCGCCTCTGCCTGCGCCACTCGAGCTGCGCGGAAGAGAAGCTGAACGCTGTTGAATTTGTTGAGCGGAAATGTTCCCGGCCGCGACGGCCCTGACTGCACGGCGAGCGGCGCCTCTAGATCTTCCGCTGTTGTCAACGAACCGCGATTGCCGGTCAGCACCGTATCGCCCGCGGCACGGGCTTTGAGACCGTCGAATAGGCGCCGTCGCAACGCCTCGTGCAGCGGACCAAAGACGAAATCGTTCGTCGTGTTAGTGCCAATCTGGCGCGCGGCGGCATCGAGATAGCTTTCGACCGGAGCAGAGGCCGGAAGTACCTTTTCGGTGAGATCCTTTCTGACGCTCGCCGGCCATGATGGATCGGTGAGTTCGGAGTCGATAAGGTAGGGCGACCAGCCACCCCAGAAGACGGAGCGGCCGCCAATGCAGAAGGCAAGCCCCGGGAAATTTTGATTAAAGCTCATCGGGCTGTCGGATAGCCACGGCTGAGCCCAGATCGAGCCAGCAGCGTCTTTGCCGGGCGGGTTTAGGTCGGGCGGTAGATTCTGAACGTGTTCGGGCAACACAAGCGGGCCTGCTTCAAGGACTAGAACGCGGTGGCGATGAGAATTATCGATGTCGAAGAGATGCGTCGCGGCGACGCCCCCGAAACTCCCTCCACCAATTACAACGTAATCAAACGGTCTGGCATCCGGATGGAGAGCCGAATCTTGGCTGGCCCTTGCCTCGTCCAGCGTATTGCAGACAAAGCGGCCGATCTCGTCGAGAGAGAAGGTGGTTGAGAGCGTGACGGTAGCCATGGGAGTGTCTCCGCTTTTTCAGAGGAGGCATTCGTCGCGTACGCGGTCGTGGAGCCGGAAGCGACGTCCCGAGTTTTAGTCTGGAGCAGGTTTTGGCTATGTGAGCCGGTTCACAAGTGACCCAAGTTTACTCTCGCTGTAGTTATTGTCTATCTGCACCAGCCCCAGCAATCATCACAAGCTCGGCAAGATCTGTAAGACTGCGAAAATAGAGACTAAATTTTCGTACGGGGATGTGATCGTTGCGTCCACGACGATAAATTGTGACCCGTCATATCATCGATATGCCGTGATGAAGAGGGCTGGTCTTCGGCAAGCCTCCTGTCTGAAGGGACTTGCGAAAACCCACAATCCTTTCAGTCAACAGGCGACTACCGATCAACCCTCTCCCCTCGCGGGAGAGTGCGCAATTAGTGTGTCCACGAGTCCGAAATGGGTGAGGGGTTTCATGCAAGCTACCCCTCACCCCATCATTGCCTTGGCAAGACGCGAGCTGCCCTCTCCCTCAAGGGGAGAGGGCGCAATAACGAGCGTCGCGCGCGCGGCGCAGTTCCTTCACAGGCTCGAAAGCAGGCGACGAGGCCAAGCAAAAATCATCACGCTCTACCCCTGCGAGATGAACTTGGTGTTGAGGTAGGCGCCTAGTCCCTCGATGCCGCCTTCGCTGCCATGGCCGGACTCCTTGACGCCGCCGAACGGCGTCTCCGGCGTCGACACGGCCACCGAATTGACACCCACCATGCCGGACTCGATCGCCTCGCCGATCGCCGCCGCGACAGTGTTCGAGCTGGTGAAGGCATAGGCCGCAAGCCCGAAGGGCAGCGAGTTCGCGCGCTCCACCACCTCGTCGAAGGTCTTGAACGTGACGATCGGCGCGATCGGCCCGAACGGCTCCTCCGTCATCACCTTGGAGTCGTCCGGCACGTCGGTGACGATGGTGGGCTCGTAGAAGAACCCCTGGTTGCCGTGGCGCGTGCCACCGGTGACGACATTGCCGCCGCGGCTGCGCGCGTCGGCCACGAAGCTTTCCATGGCGTCGATGCGGCGCGCGTTCGCCATCGGCCCCATGGTGATGCCCTTTTCGAGCCCGTCGCCGAGCTTGATGCCTTTGGCATAGTCGGAAAAGCGAGCGAGGAATTTCTTGTAGGCGTCTTCCTGCACGTAGAAGCGCGTTGGCGAGATGCAGACCTGGCCGGCGTTGCGGTATTTGAACGCGGCGATGGTGTCGGCGGCCTTCTCCGCGTCGGCATCGGCGAACACGACCACGGGCGAGTGGCCGCCGAGCTCCATGGTGGTGCGCTTCATGCCTTTGGCGGCGAGCGCGGCGAGATGCTTGCCGACCGGAATCGAGCCGGTGAAGGATATTTTTCGCACGGCATCCTTTGCCAATAGGTGCTCGGACACTTCGGCCGGCACGCCGAACACCAGGTTGAGCACGCCCGCAGGGAGCCCCGCGTCGGCAAAGCAGCGTACCGTTTCGACGCAGGCGCCCGGCGTCTCCTCCGAGGCCTTGAGAATGAGCGCGCAGCCCGCCGCCAGCGCCCCGCCGATCTTGCGCGCGGGCGTGAGCACGGGGAAGTTCCACGGCGTGAAGGCGGCAACGACGCCGACCGGCTCCGATACGACCAGCTGCCGCGTGCCCTTGACGCGGCCCGGCACGATGCGGCCGTAGCTGCGGCGGCCTTCCTCCGCGTACCAGTCGATGATGTCCGCGGACGTGATGACCTCGGCGCGCGCCTCGGCGTAGACCTTGCCCTGCTCCTGCACCAGTATTTTCGAGATCGCGTCGTGGCGCTCGCGCATGAGGTCGGCGGCCTTGCGCATGATTTTCGCGCGGTCATAGGCCGAGGTTGCCCGCCATAGCGCGAAGCCGCGTTTCGCCGCCTCCAGCGCCTCATCGAGATCGGTCTTGCTGGCATGGGGCAAATGCGCCAGCGGCTTCCCGGTCGCCGGATTGAGCACGTCCTCGCCCTTGCGGCCGCCGCCGTTGACCCACTTTCCGTCGATATAGAGCGCGAGATCGGTATACATGGCGTGTCCTCGTTGTTCCGGTGGTTGCCGCGAAATCGGTGACAAAAGGAATTAGCACCTTTCGCGGCCGGATTCACCCCGTCGGGCCACTGCGCCGGGTGCCGGAGCTTATGCTCGCCGGCCTTTGAGCATTTCTGCAATGCCGAGGTCCTCGTCGAGGTCGGGCCAGTGAATGCCCATCGGCATGATCTCGAAATTCGCGCGCTCTTTGGCCGAAGCCCGCTGGAGCCGCGGATATCAATCGAGCGGCGTCGCGATCTTGCGTCCATCGGCAAGCGTCACGACCAGTTCCGTTGCGGTGAACTCAACGGCGCGGGCACGGAGATCGCCGACGTCAATTTCCAAGTCGTCTTTCCAGCACGTGGCATCGCCGTCAGCCCAAAAACGTTCCGCCGTTGACCTGGAT
>Ga0081540_1003085_pt1 | contig 13347 bp, 9 predicted proteins | sample TabmetS2T1R1_FD_71024 | JGI IMG/M metagenome (GOLD analysis project Ga0081540, IMG submission 71024) | Tabebuia heterophylla rhizosphere microbial communities from the University of Puerto Rico - S2T1R1 | ecosystem: Host-associated > Plants > Roots > Rhizosphere ... | reverse complement strand
TCCGATGAGCTGAGTGCGCTGGCGGAAGCGCCCGTGAAGCTGTACCCGCCGTTGTAGGTGTCCTGTCCATAGACCGGGTTGAAGTCATCAATGGTGGTGAAGATGGCCTGATACTCGTAGCCCGTCTTGTAGGTGCTGCGGCCGCGAATCCATGTGTAATTGACCTTAGGATTCAAGACATATGGATTCTGGAACTGCGGGTTGCTGCCCTGATTTCCGAATTGCGAGAACGTGTTAACGCTCTGCACGTTAAGGCTGCGAACAACCTGCGGATCGGTCGGCAGTCCGGGAATACCGGACATCAGGCTTGCCATCGTCTGACCGTAAGGGCTCTTTCCGCCATCGGTGCGGGTAAATGCGAAACGGGCATCGAGAATCGAGTTTTGATTAAAGGTGTGAGTTACGCCGCCCGCGATCTGCTGGTTAAATATGTTGACATTGCCGTTGCTGTTGCCTCCGGCGGGTCCCTGAATATTCGGCGGCGAGGCGATCTTTCCCTGATGCTCGCTGTAGCGGACGAATGCCGTTGTGCTGGGGCTAAAGGTCTGGTCAACGCGAATGTCGCCCTTATCGTCGTTGAGGGTATCGGGCGGCAGCGAAGCGTAGTTGTTCGCGAAAGGATTGCCGGGCACGTTAGGCGCGGGCAGAGCCGCGAGAACTCCCTTGGCGAAAGAGGAGACGGATGGATCGCCGAAGGGAATGATACCGTTCGGGTAGGTCTGGCCGGTCAACGGGTTGAGCAGCGGAACCGGAGTGGAACCTTCCGCAACTCCGTTGGCAGCGAGGAAAGTGTAACCGCCATTGGTCTGCGCGAGAGCACTCGTGCCGTTCTGATTCGCGGTAGGCACCGTTGCCTGCATGATGGAGCGGACAATCTGGCGAGTGCCTTCGTAGTCAGCAAAGAAGAAGGTGTGATCTTTCCAGATGGGGCCGCCGAAGGCTCCGCCGAACTGGTTGCGGATGAGGATCGGCTTCTGGGGCTTTCCCGTCAGCGGGTTATTCGGAGGCGTGAACGGGCCGATGGCATTGAGAACAGTGTTGCGGATGTAATCGTAAGCCCTGCCGTGGAACTGATTTGTGCCGCTACGGATACTGACGTTGATGACAGCTCCGGCAGAGCGTCCGTACTCGGCGCTGTAGTTGTCGGTCTCGACACGAAACTCGTTGATGGCATCCGGAGACGGCGGGATGGCCTGATTGGAAAAGCCCTGGTTCGAAGTGCCGTAGGCGTTGTTGTCGATGCCGTCCAACAGAAAGTTATTGAACTCGCTGCGCTGGCCGTTGACGTTGAAGCTGGCATCGCGGCTGGAATCGGTGGTGTTTTCGAGGATATTGCGGCGCACGCCGGGAACAAGTGCAGCAAGATCGGAGTAAGCGCGGCCGTTGAGCGGAAGATTTTCAACTTCGCGTGTGCCGATGACCTGGCCGCGTTCGCTCGAGTCGGTCTCCAGGAGCGTCGCTCCGGAGTTTACTGTAACCGTCTCGTTATTGGAGCCGATCTTCAAGGTGACGTCGACGCGCTGGCGGGCATTCACCGTCACCCTGAAGGGCTGGGTAGTGCTGTTGTCGAAGCCGTCTGCTTTGGCTGTAATCTGATATTCACCAATTTTGACGTCGGGAAATTCGTAAGCGCCTTCGGCGCTAGTCTTTACGGTTACAACCAGTTTCGTTTCCTGGTTCATCAGAGAAACGGTCGCATTGGCCAGTGCTGCGCCCGATGTATCGCGGACGTATCCCAATACCGAGGCAGTTTCAAATTGCGCAAAGAGAGATGCTGGGGTAAGAATCAGAAGGCATACCATCACTGCTGCAAGAGAAAGGCGTTTCACAATTCGCTCCGAGTGCTTTATCCCGAACCGGTTTGAGAGTGATCGGGATCCTCGTCAAATCCGCCAACTACTGTTGGCTGGCAAGTCGCATGACGAGGGCAAGCTGACCAATCATGGGCATATTGGAAGCTTCAGAAAAAGGTGTACTTGTTCGAGAGTCGCGCCTTACACGGTGAGTTCACCCCTCTCTTACCCCTTTGTATTTCAAGGAGATTCAACTAGACGAAGGGCCGCCTGTTAACTGAAATTTCATCAGCCAGCCACCGCTCGAAGGGGCAAATCAGGATTTTAGATTGACATTGTTTGTCGTGGCATGGTGCTTATAAAGGGTGCCGAATAAGGTCGCTGCATCGGCGCTCTTCGTTATATCCTGATCAGGCTCCGGGCCCCCTATCCTACCTTCGTTGAGATTGGCAGATGCGAACTTTTGCAGAGAGCCCAGCTCTGTCTCAAGAGCCCAAGGCAGCGGACCGCAATCAGTCCAATCAGGCGACGAGGACAGGATCCAAAACTTCCGTTCAGAGACGACAGACTTTTGACTTCAGCCCTATTCCCCGGTACCCGGAAATTCCGGGTGTGATCCAGACAAAGCTAGCCATCAACCGTCCGGGAGATGAGTTCGAACAGGAAGCGGACCGGATCTCCGAACGCGTGATGCGAATGCCGGAGCCGCAGCTCCAGCCCAAGTGTGCCTGCGGCGGTAGCTGTTCAAGTTGCAAGGGAGAAGCCCCGGAGGAACAACCAACGGGTCTGCAACTGAAGCGTGTAAACGGTAGTGTGCCGGGCCTGAGAGAAGCGCCGTCCCAGGTGCACGATGTATTGCGGTCGCCCGGACAGCCCTTGGATGCCTCTACGCGTGCGTTCATGGAGCCAAGGTTCGGCCACGACTTCAGCAGGGTTCGAGTGCACGCGAATCCGGCTGGTGAACAATCGGCGAAGCAGATTAACGCACATGCCTACACATTGGGCTCCAACATCGTGTTTGGGGCCGGACAGTATGCGCCGGGAACCACAGACGGACGCCGCCTGTTAGCACACGAATTGACGCATGTTGTGCAGCAGACCGGAGACGGCCTGTGGAGTATGCACGATGACAGTCGGATCCAAAGAGATGCCTTGGAACCCAGCGGCGATATGTCTGACGAGGAGGTCGAGGACAATCCTCAATTTACGATTCAGCGCCGCGCGATCGGGAGCGATACGGGCGGCCTCACCGCTCCGGGAGTTCCCCTCACAACCGGCGGCTCCCCTCTTCCTGACGGAACGCGGCAGTACTTCGAGCGCCGTTTCGGACGCGACTTTTCCGATGTGCGCGTACATATGGGCAGCCCGGCCGACGATGCCAATCGCGGGCTGAATTCGCACGCCTTCACCTACGGCAACCATATCTGGGCTGGGGCCCGGTCAGGTTCCGGGGCCGGGACCGCTGCTGGCGCACGAGCTTACGCACGTGGTGCAGCAGACGCAGCCGTCTCTGCTTGCGACCGGGATGCCGCCGGTGAAGACCTTGGGCCAGGGGCTAAAAATATCGCGCCAGCCCGTTACGCAGCCCAGTCAGGCAAAGGCAGGTTCGTCGAAACCGAAATGCACGGTCGACAAAAAGCCGGGTTCTCACAGCGAGAATCCGGCTGACACGAGTCGTGGCCCATCGGGAACGTACAGCATCATAGGTCCGCCGTATAAGGAGAGTCTGTTCAGGATTATGCGGTGCTGACCTTCCGCGCGTGGATTCCAGCCGATGCTTCTCCCGCTGTCATCAATCGTGTGATCACGGAAGTGGTTGACCTTAGTTGGGAATGGCAAAGCACATCTCCGGCAAAAGGATGCCAGGGAGTCGGATACATTTCCATCGACACGACCAATCGGTTACTGCGCCTGATCGGTCACGACCGGGAAATCCGAGGTCTGGAGAAAAAGGCATACGGCGCAGGACTCCCGAAACTTGCAAAACCGCATGAAGGCCCGATTACATCGCCAAAGGATCTGGAACCCGGCATGACGGAGATGCCGTTGGATCCGACCAGCCAATATGAAGGCGGTGAAGGCAAGAAGGCCACCTATCCCGCGTTTCCCGCAACGATGGAAGGTCCCGATCTTGAAGTACCCCGTGGCATCGGGACCTACACGATGAATATCGATTACGCCACCACGAACAGGTTGTTGATCATCGCGTATTCGATGAATGCAATTTACTACACGTGGGAGGTCTTCAACGTCACTCAAATCCTGCACGCGCGCATGGGAGCTGGAGTGCTGGAAGAAGCGCGGCGGATGAAGCAAAACACGCAAGCGCAGGAGGCTGCCAGTAGTGCGGGTCAGCAGAAGAGATCCAATGAAGCGGAGCAACTCTACTAGGAGACGGCCCAGTCTCTGAGGGATCTGCGCGACCCGGCCAAGGCGGCGCGCGGTGGCAGCGCTGTCGACGTAATGACTCGCGCTTATGCGAATGAACTGAACATCGTGCTGTTGCCCGCATCAGCGCTGGTTGCAGCAGGCGGCTGGCTGGTCGATTGGGTCAGCACCAAGTTGTTCGATAAATATCACAACGAGCATGAGGTCGCGTTCCCGACGGATCCCGGTTATTACATGGTGCGATGCATCGTCCAGCCAGCCCCGCGTGGCCCGCATGACGAAGAGCGTCGCATGGCCAGTGTGCGCGCCAAGATTGTCGAAATCCGCGCAGCTGACTATCTGCTGAAGAACACGCTGAATGCCCCCGATGCCCTCATCGCCGAACTGGAAGCACGGAAGGCGCTGACCAGGGACCCGGTCGAAATCACCAAACTGAATGCGCAGATCACTGCGATCGAGGAGCAGTCGGGCGCTATTCGCTATGACGAGAAGGGGAACGTCGTTGAGGAAAAACCGGCTGTAGATCTGGTCGCTTATCTCACTCGTCTCGTATCGGATAAAGAAAACGAAATCAGCAAAGCGCCAAGCTGGAAGAAGAGCGACTTAGAGCGGACCTGAAGTCGCTGAAGCTGCGTCTGGAGCAGGCGCAGGCCAAGCGCGAAGGAACAGTCGGCGTTCACCACCGGCCTCGCGTAGCGTTCGTGAGCAAAATTACGGGTGAAACGTATCCATGTTGCTCGAGCTCACGCAGCTTCCAACAGAGCAGGGCGCGGCAGTCCGCCTGATGGATCAGACCACGCCGGATCGGGAACCGAAAGACCGCACCGGCATCGATCTGAACGACGCGATGCAAAATGCGTTTCACGAATTCGCATGGTACAGCGAACTTGGGCGCGGCTTCCTGCTCGTGCGGCTGCCGCCCACATGGCCCGGCGGCACTCGCGAGCTGCCGGTGATCGAGACCGGCGATGCCGGCGAAGCAGTTGCGCGCCGTCGCTTAGCTGATCTTGCCACCGCACTGCTGGTGCTGAGTGTTGTCGTTCCCGGTGTGGGCGAGGTCTCCATGGTGATCGGCGCCGCGTTTGCCGCGGAGCGTCTGATTCGGCGCGCCGAGAATGGCACACTTCGCCTGGATGAATCCGCCGTTTCTGATACGCTGGCGATTCTCGGTGCTGTCGCGCAAGGCGCGCAGTTGATCGGAAAGCTGCGAATTGTGCGAGCCGGTGATGCATTTGTGGGTGCTCTGCAAGCCGGTGATGAAGCCGCACTGAAAGGTGCTGTTGAGGCGTTCGAAGCAGCGCGCAAGGCAGGAAAAGTGCTTAGCGTCACGAGCACCGTCATCAATGCAGGAGGTCTCATCTGGGGCGATCTGGTCATGATTCAGCAGATCGTGAAACTCCTGCAGGATGAAATCGACGGCAAGATTACGCATGCAGAAGCGCGTCGTCGCACAGCGAGCATGTTCGCTTCGGCCGTCACCAATCACGGAGTCATGTTGGCAGCGCTCTGCGGCCGCGAGGTGCAAGCCAGGCCGCAGGCGAAGAGAATTTCCCGACCGAAGCGGTGGAACCTGAGGGCCGCAAGACGCAGTCTGAGAAGACTATTCCTGAAAAAGAGTTGGAGAGTCGAGCATCGGCCGGCACGGCAACTCCGGGCCCATCGGAACCCGTGCAACCTTTGCCCAAGGGCGTTCGCGCACGGTTCAAGACACCGGATGGATTGCACGAGGTCTACATCCTCAACGACGGCACAATCTACCGTTGCTCTCTCACGTGCGCGCAAATGCGCACATGGTACAGCGACTACCTGAAAAACCCCAGCGACAGCGCACGTCGCACCCTCGCCACGGAGCTGCAGAACGAACTGGATGCTCTCGAGACGAGAAGCAGAGCCGGTGAAGACACCAAAGCATTGAATGATGCCATAGGAACTCTCGATGTGAGAATGCGCGAGTTCATCACTCCCGATGTGGCTCATGAACTACAGCAGGGTGCCGAAGCAGCGGGAACAGTCAAGCCGGGTCAACAATTCCTCTCGCGCGATGCGGTGAGCCGACTTCTGACGATGTTCAACATCGACGAAGTGCGTGCGCTCACCGGGACCGAAGGCTTGGCGCGGCACGAAGCAGAAACAATTCGCAAATTCGCCGATGCGCCGAAGGAGTTTCTGCTCGAAGCGAAAAAACTTGGCTTGATCGACACCATCACGGCTGGAGGCGAACCGGGCGCCCGCGCAGTTGACTTCCTTGGCCGCGCCACAAGGATACGAGAGGTGCATGGCGTTCACTACGAGGGCGGCCGCTTTGATCTCGCTGAGCTTCACGCGGCGTTTGAACGAGGAGATGCAGTCCTTTCTCATGGCCCCTTGCAGACACCGGAATTTCTGGAGGATATCGTCGGCTCCCGCGTAGAGTTGGAAAACGGGAAGCTCGATGTCGGAACCAGCAAAGGCCGCATGCCAAGGTCGGTCATGAATCCACGTGGGGTGCCTTCGCCGAGCCCGATCGCCGCGTTAGATTTCGTGATTATCGAAACGAAAGGTACCTACAAGCTGATGCTGGGCAGGCATCATTCGGGGTTTTCGGGTGGACGGGCTTCAGTATTTGCGGCGGGCGAAATTCGATTCAACGACAAGGGCATCGTTGTGGAACTCGCGAATGCCTCTGGCCACTATCTGCCTTCTCCGGGAAATCTCGATCGAGCAGTCGAATTCATGTATGATCGCGGACTTCTCAGCAGATCCAATCCAGTGCGACTGGATTACATAGAATAGTTTCGGAATGGAAAAGTCCGTCGATCAACTTCTCACCGACATGCGCACCGATGTTGACCCCTCTGCTTTCGAAGGCGGAATAGATCTGGAATCAAAATACGGTGCTGCCATTCGAGCCGCAGACGCTGCCGAATTTTTCGCAGGTGTCTTCAGCCGGTTTCAGGATTCCACGCTGACCAATTGGCTCCTTTGTCTCACATTTGCGTGGAAGGATCTCTCGTTTGATACGTGGAAACAGGTGCTTTATCGGTTATCCGCCGATACGAACGCGCTCTATGGATTCATACCCTTCGCGACACGTTTTCTTGGCATCGACATTGTGCGCGCCATCAAGGAAGATCCTTCGATAGACCAGCGTGTGCGCCGTTACGCGGCACACCAGTTCCCAAAGGGAGGACCAGCGCCGGGCTCGATCTGGTCGCGCGAGTCGCTGAAGGCTCGTGGAGTCGATGTCGAACAGCTCTGGCGTCGTCTCGCTACCGAAGGCGCACCGATGAGGGCCGAAGTTTCTTTTTGAGCCAGCGCGATGCCTGCGGCTTGAAAACGCAAGACAGCTCGACAAGAAGAACTCGAACTTCGCAAAAAATATCTATTCTCAAGCACTCTCAGCATGCTAGCTTTCGATATGGATTTTGCGCTGGTTCCGCGCATCCTGCTCAGTCCCCGCTGAAAGCTTTTATCCCCCGCTAATTAGGAGAGTGTTTATGGCAACAGAAGCCTTTCGTGTGTCCGAATCCGTGGCGCGCAAGCCTCTTTACCGGCCTGTCAATCGCAGGTTAGAGCGCATTTTCTTTGCGGGAATGGCAATCCTGCTCTGCGCTGTGGTGATTATCGGGTTCACGCCAACCTACTTCGGAGCAGGAATACTGCGCGCTCCCTTACCGAGTCCGATCCTCCATGTGCATGGCGCAGTTTTCAGCTTCTGGATGATTCTCTACCTGATCCAATCCGCGCTCATATCCGCGCGCCGTGTCGCTTGGCACCGTTCGCTTGGCACCATTGCATTCTGTCTTCCGCCCATCATGATCTTACTTGGGCTCATCGCTGCAATCGATGCTCTTCACCGCGGCGTCATGATCGGTCCACTTGATCCCGCCGTCTCCTCAGCGATCCCGCTGATTGGAATCGCGTGGTTTACCGTCGTCATCTTTGCCGCATGGCGCGCGCGACGCACACCGGACAGCCATAAGCGTCTTGTCCTAATTGCCACGATCGGTTTGACCGAAGCTGCATTCGGACGCTTTCCGTGGCAAAATTTAGGTCTCCCGCCAGCCGTCGGTGCCGTGACCGGCTTGGGGATCATGATTCTCCTGGTCATCGTTTACGAGCTCATTTCGCTACACCGCATTCACCGCTCCACGCTCTGGGCTGCGCCGATCACCTTTGCTGTGGGAGCCTTGTCGGTACCGATTGGAATGACTGCAGCCTGGCACAGTTTCGCTGGATTTCTGACTCGCACCTTTTAATGCATCAAATTCGCCGGACAAGTCCCTGCTCTGTTGCATGAGTATTACGCACCAGCAGCAAGACCAGGAGCATGCCAATGAACGGAACGAGTGCGGCTACAAGGATGATTGGATCGAAAGAGTGAATTGCGTCGGCATGGTGAGCGTCGGAAAAATATCCGATGAGTTTAAATGCGACGATCGTTCCCATACCTGCCCCGGCTCCGCCAAGGCCACTCACAGATGCTACCGACTCACTGGCGAAGAGATCAGATGGCAGAACGTTCGCCATAGTCGAGAAAGCTGAGTAAGAAAAGGTCGCAAGACCAAAGAGCAGTGCAATCAGAGAGAGCCTGCTCGTGAAGATCGTCGGAATCAGGGCTGTTACGCCGATCCCACCGAAGATGACAACAGCTTTACGCGCAGCCCCTACCGACCATCCGCGCCTGATTAGGTAACCCGATACTCCTCCGCCAAAGAAGTTGCCAAGATCGGCTGCAATGAAGGGCACCCAGACCGCGATGAGTCCGCTCTTGAGCTCAATGCCTTTCGCCACCAGATAAATCGGAAACCAGTCAGCAATAAAGAAGAAGACCGGATCGGTGAAAAGCCGGGCCGCGATCGTTCCCCAAGTCTGAGGAAATCTCAGAAGATCGCGCCAGCTTAGACGGGGGCTTTGGTGAGAGTGTGCCGACTCTTCTTTATCCGCTGCGATGAGTTGAAGCTCATAAGGATTGATATTCGGATGCGCTTCAGGCGGATGATAAAACCGCTGCCACATAATCAGCCACAACAGTCCAAGTAAGCCAGGCACGATGAATGCGGGACGCCATCCCCATCGGTAATAGATTCCGAGCACGATGAAAGGGGCGATTGCACCGCCGATCGATGAACCGCTGTCAAAGAACGCAGTGGCGAGTCCACGCTCGTGTTTTGGGAACCACTCTGAAACCACCTTCGTCGCCGCAGGCCAGTTGGGAGATTCTGCAGCACCCAGCAGAAATCGGAAGCTTGCAAACGATCGGAGACCGTTTGCAAGAGGCGTAAGCATTGAGATGGCGGAATAGCAGGCGACGGTAATACTCAGGCCGCGCCGCGTCCCCATGCGGTCGATCAGCCGACCGAAAACCGCCTGCCCAATGGAGTAAGCAATCCGGAATGCGATCACGATGTTGGCGTAGTCGCTGTTACTCCAGTGATAGTCGCGTTTCAGGTACGGCGCCAGGAGCGAAAGCGTCTGGCGATCGATGTAGTTGATTACAGTTGACGCGAAGAGGATTCCGCCGATCCACCAGCGCAGATGTGGAATGCGGCGAGGCATTAGTTCCGCAGCGCTGGGCTTAGCAGCGAGGCGGAATTTTTATCCAGATAGATCGTGGCATTGGGATGTGTGCGCAGAATCGAGGCGGGAGCCATAGGACTCATCTCAGCTTCAAAGCATGCCTTCACTGCCTCTGCCTTGCGCGTGTCCGGTACGACAGCGAGAAGCTCCTTCGCTTTCAGAATCTGGCGCACCGACATCGAGAGCGCCTGTTTCGGCACTTCCGAAATATCTGCGAACCAGGCCTCGCCCACCTGCTGCTGACGGCAAGCCTCATCCAGATTCACGATCAGGTAAGGATCCTCAATGTCAAAGTCGGCGGGTGGATCGTTAAAGGCAAGGTGACCATTCTCACCGACACCGAGGAATGCAATATCGATAGGCGCCGATGCAATGGCTTTGCTCACGCGCTTGAGCACCTCGTCGAGATTCCCATCGCCATCGAGCAGATGGTATTTGTTGACTCCGGTTTTCTCGATCAGATTTTCCAGCAGCATTCTGCGAAAACTTCCCGGATGCGTCATTGGCAGCCCGACATACTCGTCGAGATGAAACACTTCTACTCGCGACCAGTCAATGTCTGGTTCCTGTGTCAGCTTGTCCAGGAAAACAAACTGTGAGGCAGCGGTGGCGGCTACAATCCGCGCCTGTCCATGATCGAGAATGGCTTGGCGAATTGCGGTGGCCGCCTGTTCGGCAGCCGCCTGGCTCAGCGATTGTTTATCGTCGTAAATTCTCAACTGCATCTGGCTGCAGACTCCATTTCTAAGACGCGTTTCAAGTGACGACAAGATTCCCTTGTTGTCTCATTCAAAGACGAAGAGTGAAGAAAATCGATCAGCCGCGAAACTGCTTGTTAGAACGATATCCTCGCATTGAGTTGCATCCTTCGGCCGCCCACAGTAAGCGCAGTGATATTTGTGGGTGAGCCAAAGAATGGGTCTGCGTCCGTAGAGCCATCTCCTCCCGAAACAAGGCCCAAATTCGGTTGCCCGAAACTCGGGTGGTTGAAGGCATTCACGGCATCTGCGCGGATCGAGAGCTCGACTCCTTCGTGGAGCACGAACTTCTTGCCGGCCGAGAGATTGACCACATTGATTCCAGGCCCATAGAGACTGTTCCTTCTCATGTTGCCGAAGGTGCCAGGCGCAGGAAGGGTAAATGCCGATGGATCGAACCACTGATCGATGGTCTGATTACGGGGTATAGGATTTCCGACTTGATTCGGATACCAATCTCCCGCCTGAGAGAACGAATTGTTGCTGCCGCTTATTGTCGGTGTGAACGGTAAGCCGGTTGAGAAAACCATTGTGCCTGACGCCTGCCAGCCGCCGATCACTGCATCAAGCAAGCGGTTCTTATTCAGGAACATCTTTCCTTTGCCGAACGGAAGTTCATATACGACTCTTCCCTTGAATGCATTGCGAACATCGAAATTGGAAGAGCCGTAGCTCGCCGCTGGATCGTAGGACCGCTGAACAGTCTGTGTTCCTGCTGCGCCTCCATATCCTGAAGAGTCCTGATCATCGAGGAAGTGAGACCAGGTGTAGTTGAAGTCGAAGCTCAGTCCCGAACTAAAGCGTCTCTCGAGGGAGAGCTGTAACGAGTTGTAGTTGGAGAGGGCGTTATACGTATCGCCAGTGATGCTTTGATAGATCGGATACGGCAATTCGGAAGGACTATCGTTTGGTCCCAGCTTATCCTCCGGTACCTGGTTGATATCAACCGGGAATGGGAGATTGTAGGCGTGACTCGCGACGTATGAGATCTCGGCCACCATATTCGTGCCCAACTCATGCTGAATGCCGAAGTTCCACTGGAGAATCTGCGGAACTGGCGTGTGGTACTTGTTGTAATCCACGCTCTGACCATTCAGGGCTGCGGGATCCGTTGTTGGTCCGATGTAAGGAAGGTCCGCTCCATCCGATGCAAGCGTTACGACTGGCGAAATTCCATTGGTCTGATCGGTTGCGTTTCCCTGGAACTGGATGGCGTTTCCCATTCCGAGTCCATAGGTATCCAGACTCCATCGGTAAGCGAACAAACCGAATCCGCCGCGAATCGTCGTGTCCGGCCTGGGCACCCAGGAAAATCCAACGCGTGGCAGCACCGCTCCGTATGAACTGGCTTGCAGGCGGTCGCGGCCATTTGCATGTGTCTCGGCGTACCAGATGGCGCCATCCGTACCGGTTTCAGGATTTACGACCGTCGGATCAAATGCGCTCATATTGTTCTTAACTTCCTTCCATCCGGTTTGAATTTGATAGCGCAAACCAAGATTCAAAGTCAGATTCGGGCGTATTTTGAAGTCGTCCTGAATGAAGAACTGCGGATTCTTTGACCGCGGTCCATATTCTGGCGCAACGAATGCATTCCAATTTTGCGACTGGCCCAAAAGAAAATCCGCATATCCAATGCCAGTCGAGCTGTCGCCGACAGTGGACTGCGTATAAGCGCCTGTAAATCCAAATGTTCCTGCATTGATGTTGCCCCATGTCGTTGTATCTGTCCGGTAGACCAGCAATTCACCGCCGAAGTGCAGAATATGCCGGCCACGGATCATGGTGACGACATCGGAGAAATCGAAGACCATTTCCTTTTGCACAGCGTTGACTTCAGGAGCAAGGCCAAAGCAGCAGTTCCCGTCTATGCTGGTGGTTGGGAACTGATCGGCCTTGGCAAACTGCCATCCCAGCTTTGCCGGGAAACCCTGGTCCAAAGTCTGATCAACATAGAAGTTGAGTTGCTGAGCGTAACCTACCCTGGCCTCGTTCACCGTCTTGGGGCTGATGTTCCAGACGTCCGTAATTTGACCGTTATTGCTGTCAGTATCAACGTTGACGCAGCCAATTGGACAAGTATCCCAGTCGTTCTGAACGGCGGGACTGTCTCTTTGTGTATCAGAGATAGTGAGTCGGTTGTTGGGGGTAATATCCCAATCCAGCCGGCCAAAGTATTTCGTAAACGGACTCGAATTCTTTGCGTTGTAGTAATAGTTGTTGATGATTGCCCCCTGAGCTTCATTTCCGGGGACATTAGGCTTTGGATAGTTAGCTTGTATCGCCTTTGCGACTGGATCGATCAGGTTGGCTGGTATCTTGTTCCCGTTACCATACTCATCGGCGAACGATTGCCGGGTTACCACTGGGCCATCCGGAGTATCCGTTACAACCTGCGTAGTCGGGTCATAGATCGTCGGCTGTCCGGTAAAATCGCCAGCCAGTTCGCGATCTGTTGGGACGGTAAGGAACCCGGTGTTTGCGCCGGTCCTGTCCAGCTTTTCAAAGTTGAAGTAGAAGAACATCTTCTTCTTGATAATCGGGCCGCCGATCGATCCGCCGTAGTTGTTGTAGCGAAGAAACGGAACTGTCACCGGACTGCCAAAGCCATAATCCTTGGCATTCAAGGCATCGTTCTGGAAATATTCGTACGCCGCGCCGTGAAAGCGATCGGTGCCGCTCTTGCTGACCTGGTTAAAAACGTAACCGCCGATACCATACTGGGCTGAGAAGTCGGACGTACTAATCTGAAGTTCTGCTACCGTCTCAAAGGTAGATACCTCGGAGTTGCTACTTGATGGCAGTGTCGTCACAGCCCCGTCGGCAAGCATGGCGTTGTATGGGAGGTA
>Ga0081540_1003084_pt1 | contig 13348 bp, 10 predicted proteins | sample TabmetS2T1R1_FD_71024 | JGI IMG/M metagenome (GOLD analysis project Ga0081540, IMG submission 71024) | Tabebuia heterophylla rhizosphere microbial communities from the University of Puerto Rico - S2T1R1 | ecosystem: Host-associated > Plants > Roots > Rhizosphere ... | reverse complement strand
CCCCCACCCCGCCGAGGGGCTGGTCCTTCCCCGTTGCGGCAGCTCCCCGTCGCCGCCCCGGAACAGCGAGACGACGATGTGCGAGAGCGGCCCGCCCACCGAGGTGGTGAAGGCCAGCGTGCCGGGAATCGGCCCCGGCCCGGAGGGGATGGGCCGCAGGTGCCGGCGGTCCCCGCTGAAGATGTGCTGGGTCTTGTTCACCTGGACCAGCCCCGAGGCGCCCAGCGCGTGGCCGAAGGTGAGCAGCCCGCCATAGGGATTGCTCCATCCGTCGCGGATGCGCTCCACCGCACGCTGCCACTCCAGGCCCATGCCGAGGAGGAAGGCGAGCTCGATGCTGGGGAACGCGTCGTGCACCACCGCGAAGCCGGCACCGGGGAAGGTCGCCGGCCGCACGCCCGCGTCGTCCGCCGTCGCGGCGAAGGCCTCGCGGATGGCAGTCGCGAAGATGACCGGGGACTGCCGCTCGAGGAAGCTGGGGTTGCTGCTCCCCTCTCCCACGCCGAGCACCTCCACCACCGGGGAGCCTGCGTGGCGCGGCGAACGGCTGGCGAGCACCTGTGCCACCAGCTCCTCGTCGGAGGTCACCAGCGTGGCCGCGGCGCCGCAGCAGGGGGCCGCGATGTCGTCACCGTCGAAGTACGGCGTGCGGCGGGTGCTCCGCCGGGGCAGCCGACCGGAGAGCATCGCCGCCGGGTACGCGCCGGCCGTCTGGAACTTCCGCATCGAGATGGTGGAGAGCGCCACCTCCACCGCCTGGCGGGAGACGCCCAGGTTGCGGCGCATGCAGTCCATCAGGAGGTCGCCCACGACGAGCATGTCCAGCCCGCGCGCCTGGTCGAGGTCTCCCAGCACGGTACGGATCTGGTACTGCGAGGCGTACCCCGAAGGGATGATCTGCCCTGCGACGACCAGCACCGTCGCACCGCGCTCGGCGGAGCGGGCCGCGCGAACGGCCTGGGCGAAGGCCCACGCGCCACTGTCCGACGTCCCGGCGAGGAACTGGCACCGCGCCCGCCGTGACAGCTGCAGCAGCGCCTGCAGCGTCTGGGGCACCAGGCCCACGTTCATCCGCTCGTTGGGGTCGAGCCCCGGCATGCAGGTGACGAACAGGTCCGTCACCCGCTCGCACGTGGCGCGGTAGCTCCGGTCGCCGAGCAGGGCGTGAAGGCTGGAGAGCGCGCGATGGCCGGCCGAGGCGAGCAGGTCGGTGAGCGTCACCGGCTCGGTCAGGCCGAAGTCGCGCTCCCAGTCTCCCGCCCGCGCGCGTCCGTCGTCGCTGCGGTTCGGATAGCGGAAGAAGAGGCGGGCGAGCTCGGCGGCCTCGGGCTCGGGGGCAGGCTCGGACAGAAACTCCGTCGAGCGCCGCTCCGGGGTGAGGAACCGGGGATTGCTCCCGTACTCTCCCGTGACGACGAAGACGCGCCGGCGCACGCCAGCAGCAGAGCACGGCCGGCGGGCGAACGCCCACCCCCGACCCGGGGATGCGTCATCCGCCGCGCACCGACGGCCATCGTCCAGGCCGGGCTCAGCGAGACGCCTCCCGGGAGGCCGGCGCGACCCGCCACACGGTCCCGCTCGCGTCCTCGGTCACCAGGAGCGCGCCGTCGTGCGCCACCGCCACCCCCACCGGCCGCCCCCAGACGCTGCGCTGGTCGACGACGAAGCCGGTCAGGAAGTCCTCGTACTCGCCGGTGGGCACCCCGTCCTTCGTCGGGATGCGGACGACCTTGTAGCCGGTGCGCCGCTCGCGGTTCCACGAGCCGTGCTGGGCCGCGAAGCCGTCCGACTCGCGGAAGGTCATCCCGAGCGAGGCCGAGTGCGACTGGATGAGAACGTCCGGCACCGTGGCCTTGCCCGCCAGGTCCGGCCGCTGTCCCTTCAGCCGCGAGTCCTCGTGGTTCCCCAGCCAGTACCAGGGCCAGCCGTAGTAGGCGCCCTCCTTCACCCGGGTGACGTGGTCCGGGACGAGGTCGTCACCCATCCCGTCGCGTTCGTTGGTCGAGCACCACAGGTCTCCGGTCGTCGGGTGCACGGCCATGCCCACGCAGTTCCGGAGCCCGGTGGCGAAGATGCGGCCGCCCTTCCCCTCGGCATCGAACACCAGCACGTCCGCGCGTCGCTCCTCGAAGCCCCAGGTGGCACCCTGCCCGTGCTCCGACTCCCAGGCACGGATCTGGTCCGGGCTCTTCTTGCCGATGCCCTCCGCCACGTTGGACTGGCTTCCCACCGAGACGAACATCCGCTTCCCGTCGAACGAGAACACGACGTCCCGGGTGGTGTGTCCGCCGGTGCTGCCCGAGAGCTCGGCGACGACCACCTCGGACCGCCCCCGCGCGGTGGTGTCCCCCGCCCGATAGGGGAAGCGCACCACCCGGTTGTTCTCGGCGACGTAGAGCCACTGCGGCGAGGGGCCGGGTGGGTAGAACGCCATGCCGAACGGACCGTCGAGCCCGTCGGCGAAGTTCCAGCGCTGCTCGGCGCGCGTCGCTCCGTCCTTCGCCCGGAGCACGCGGATCCGCCCGGCGTCGGTCTCTGCGATGAAGACGTCACCCCCCGGTGCGACGCGGATCTGCCGCGGCTGCTCGAGGCGCTCGGCGAAGAGATCCACGCGCCAGCCCTCGGGCGCGCGGGGACGGGAATCCGCCGACCGCGGCACGACCCGGGGACTGTTGCGCGCCGAGGCCGTGGCGAACGGCTGAGGCAGGTCCTCCACCCGGATCAGGCGCCGAACGCCCGGTGCGTCGGACCGCCAGTCGCCGAACGCCGCCGCGCCGGTGAGGACTGCGCCGGTGCCGGCGTCGGGGCCCCCGGCGGAAGTCGCCGCCGCGCTTGCCCCGGCGGAGACTCCCGCATCGGCCCCGGCGATCGGTTCGGCGGCCGCGGCCGGCGCCGGTGCCGGTGCCGCTTTCAGCGTCGCGAGGTAGGCGACGATGTCCGCGCGGTCTCGCCGCTCGGGAACCTTCACCAGCATCGTGGTCCCGGGCACCAGGCCGCGGGGGTTGGTCAGGTACTTTCCGAGGAGCTCGGGTGTCCAGGTCTTGCCCCACCGGGTCAGCGCCTGTGAATCGGCGAAGTCGGTGCTCGCTGCCTTCCGCCCCACGACGCCGCGCAGGTTCGGTCCCTGCCCGCCGCCTCCACCCGGATCCACCGTGTGGCAGACCGAGCACCGCTCCTGGAACAGCGAGGCTCCCCGGGACGCGCTGGGCGGAGGGGCGGCCGTCGCGAGCAGTGGAACGAGACCGAGGAGAATCGCGAGCGAGGGGAAGTGGCGTGTCATGGAGCCTCGGTGCCGGGGTGAGTCCGGGTCGTCCCTACTACCGACGTCGCCGGTGCGCCCGGTGACTCCGCGGCCCGCGGCGCGGGCGCGTCTCCCGGAGGGCATTTCCCGGTAACGACGATCATGGAACCGCCCACAGCCCGAGGAGACCGGCGACCAGCATCGCCGGAACGAGCCACGCCGCCACCTTCACCACCTCCAGCGGCGGCAGGTCGGCTCCACGCCGCGCCGCCGCCCCGAGGACCAGGAGCGTGGCCAGCGTTCCGTGGGGCGTGAGGCAGCTCCCGATGTTGGTGCCGAGCAGCGCCGCGTGCATCCAGCGCTCCGGCGCCTGCAGCTCGCCCAGCAGGGTGCGGACCAGCAGGGTCGCCGGCAGGTTGTTGAGCGCGCTGGAGGCGAGGCCCGCCACGGCGGTGATTGCTCCCAGACCGAGGAGCGGCCGACGCGGCTCGGCGAGCCACTGCACCACGGGCCGCGTCAGCCCGAGGTTCTCCACCGCCTGCACCAGGGCGAAGAGGCCCACCACGAAGGGCAGGACCCCCAGCGACAGGTGCTGCACGCCAGCGTGCCCGAGCCGCTCGCGCAGCAGGCCCACCACCGCCAGCACTCCGACCCCGGCGAAGGTCGTCAGCCACACCGGCACGCCCAGCGCCGGCCCCCCGAAGTAGCCGAGCACCAGCAGCACCAGCACCGCGCAGGCGGTGAGGAAGAACGGCCGGTCGACGATCACCGTCGCGGCGGGAGGGAGCCGGGTCGTGTCCAGCCGCACCGCCAGCTCGCGCCGGCAGGCGAGGCGAAGCCCGGCCCAGAGAACGAGGAGCACCAGCAGCTGCGGCAGCGCCATGGCAGCGGCGAAGCGAACCGCCGGGACGTGCGCGGCGAGCAGGAGGTTGGTGAGGTTGCTCACCGGGAGCAGCAACGACGCCACGTTGGAGACGAAGACGCACACCAGGACGTACGGCCGCGCCGGCACCTCGAGGCGGCGCACGGCGACCACCACCAGCGGCGTGAGGATGACCGCGGTGGTGTCCAGCGAGAGGACGATGGTGATCAGCGTTCCGAGCAGCAGCACGTTCCGGAGGAGCCCCGCCCCGCTCCGGGCCGAGCGCGCCGCGAGCACTGCCGCCCACTCGAAGAAGCCGCTCGCCTCGAGCAGGGCCGACAGGAGCAGGAGCGCCAGGAGGAACAGCAGCGCCTCCTTCGCGACCAGCACCAGACCCCATACCTCGCCCGGGTGCACCAGGCCGGCCGCGAGCGCGATTGCCCCCGCCCCGCACGTCCACCACCCCGCGGCGATGCCCCGGGGCCGGAGCACGACCGCCACCAGGGTGGCGGCGAACAGGACGAGGGTGAGGAGGGTCCGCAAGGAGTGAGTGCGACGCGCGACCTCGAAGCTGCGCTGCTCGCCTACCACGTGGAAAGCCTCGGCTGCTCGCCCCTCGTGCGCCGTCTCGCGCCGGTGTCGAGGTATTTTGAATTGCTCGGCACGCGTCCGGTCGGATCACTGGCCTCGACCGGCCCCTCGGAGTAAGAGCGCTCTCAGCAATCCCGCCGATGCGACGTCCCGTTCCTCGACCCTCCCGCGTGCGCCCCCGGCCGTCGGCCTCGCGGAGGAGGGTCGCCGCGCAACGCACCGATGCGCTCGCCTACGCGCGCGGCGTCCTCGATGCCGAGGCCGCGGCCATCCTCGGCGCCAAGGGACGGCTCGGGGCGAGCTTCATCCGGGCCCTCGAGCTGATGCGCGCCTGCGAGGGGCACATCGTCGTCACCGGACTGGGCAAGCCGGGCTTCATCGCCCAGAAGCTGTCGGCGACGCTCGCGTCCACCGGCGTGCCCTCGCTGTACCTGCACCCCTCCGAGGCGCTCCACGGGGATCTGGGCCGGGTCAGCCGGGGTGACGTGGTGCTCGCGCTCTCCAACAGCGGCTCCACCGAGGAGCTGGTGCGGCTCCTCCCCTCCCTCCGGCGGCTCGGCGCGCAGGTCATCGCCATCACCGGCGACGGCGACTCGCCGCTGGCCCGCGGTGCGGACGTGGTGCTCGACGTCGGCGCCATCCCCGAGGCGTGTCCACTGGGGCTGGTGCCCACCGCCAGCTCGGCGGCACTGCACGCCGTGTCGGACGCGCTGGCGATGACGCTCCTGAAGACACGCCAGTTCAGCAGCGAGGAGTACGCGGCGCTGCATCCCGGCGGGAAGCTGGGGCGCAGCGTGATGCGCGTCCTGGAGGTGATGCGCGCCGGCCAGGCGAACCCGGTGGTGCGTGCCGATGCTCCTCTGCACGAGGCCGTGGTGGTGATGACCAACACCCCGGGTCGGCCGGGGGCAACCAACGTGGTCGATCCGTCGGGGCGTCTGGTGGGTATCTTCACCGACGGCGACCTGCGCCGGATGGTGGAGCGCGGCAAGACCGACTTCGACCTCCCGGTCTCGGCGGTGATGGGCCACCACCCTCGCTGCGTGTCCCCGGAGGATCTGGCGCTCACCGCGGCCGCCCTGATGCGGGAGGCCCACGTCGATCAGCTTCCGGTGGTCAACGCCGACGGGCACCCGGTGGGACTCATCGACGTCCAGGACCTGCTCGCTGCGCGACTCATCTAGTCCGTGGTCACCCGCGCACCTGCGAACGCCTCGCCGCAGCCGAGGTCGAGGGTGTGCACGGCGTCCGGGTCTCCCTGTCCCACCACCAGCGCCCTCTGCCCGGCCTTGAGGACGGTCTCCGGTGGGAGCGCGCTCTTGCAGAACACCGCCAGAAAACGCACCGTGCCCGGCGGTCCCTCGACGAGGGGATGCGCCGCGAGCACCGTGTCGCTTCGGGCCTGGATCCGCTCGATGGCGCCGGTGGCCGCCTGGGTCGGGCTCGCCAGCACCACTCGCCGAGGACGCAGCGCCAGGACCACCACCGATGCCTCGCGCTCCGAGCTGACCCCGAACGCCACCTTGGACCCGGCCTTCAGCACCCCGCCCTCGGGGACCGGCTCCAGGCGGCCATCCTGTCGCACCTGGTAGACCCGGAGCGCACCCCGGCCGGTCGATGGATGGAGCCGCCAGGGAACCACCCAGAGCGCGACGTAGAGCGCGATGGCCCCGGCGAGCGCGATGAGCGGCCCGCGCAGGGCACGGCGGCGAGGGCTGGATGGGTGGGGCGTGTCCACGAAGGCGAGCACGGGGTGGGCTCCGGTCCTTCCTGATTGCCAGGACCCATCCCCGTGCTGCAAGCCTTCGATGAGCCCGGAATGGCCCTGGACTGTGCCTGCGGTGCTCCGGGCGCCAGGCTACACTCGTCTCCGGTCACCCTCCCTTGGATCTCGCCGTCGCTCGCCCCGTGCGCGCGAGGCAGGACCGACTGTCCTCGCTTCGCGCCTTCCGCCATCCGAACTTCGTCCGCTTCTGGCTGGGCGCGTTCATCTCCAACGTCGGCACGTGGATGGAGACCATCGGGGTGGGGGTCTACGTCACCCAGGCCACGGGCCGCGCCGGCTGGACCGGCACGGTGGCGGCACTCATGTACCTCCCGACCCTGGTACTGGGACCTCTGGCCGGCGCGCTGGCAGACCGGACCGACCGGCGGCGACTCCTGTCCGTCCTCACCACGGCACAGACGCTGATCGCCGCGGCGCTGGCGGTGCTCGCCCTGACCGGGAGGCTCTCGGTGCCGGCGGTGGCGGTGCTGGCCTTCCTCGCCGGGTGCGTGAACGCGCTGGTGGCGCCGGTCTACTCCTCGCTCCTCGCCGAGCTGGTTCCCTCCGAGGATCTGCTCTCCGCGCTCAGCCTGAGCTCCGCCCAGTACAACCTCGGTCGGATCATCGGCCCCTCCCTGGCGGCAGTCGCGATGGCCGCGGGTGGGCTCGCGTCGGCGTTCTTCTGCAACGCGGCGAGCTTCGTCGCGGTGCTGGTCTCGCTGGCGCTGGTCCAGCTGCCGCCGCGCCCCGAGCACCGGGAACAGGACCACCTCTGGGCGGAGATCGTCACCGGGTTCCGGGTGGCTCGGGAGGATGCCGGGATCCGGACGGCCCTGGTGCTCACCTGCCTCATCTCGGTGCTGGTCGCGCCCTTCATCGCCCTCATCCCGGTGTACGCCATCAACGTCTTCGGACACGGCGCGGCCGGGACCTCCCTGCTCGCCACCGCCCAGGGCGTGGGAGCCATCGCCGCCGCGGTGCTCACCGGCACGCTCGCCGATCGCTGGGGGCGCCGGCGCCTGGTGAGCCGGATGACGCTCACCCTCGGTGTCGTCGCGACGTTGTACTGGCTGGTTCCTCGCTTCTGGATGGCGGTGGTGCTGGTGGCGATGCTCGGCGGTGCGTACCTCTCCACGCTGACCGGCGTGAACGCGACCTGCATGAGCCGGGTCTCGCGCCTGCTCCAGGCACGGGTGAGCAGCCTCTACGTGATGGTCCTCGGCGCGGGGTACGCGCTCGGGCTGCTCGCGCTCTCCTGGCTCGGTGACCACCTGGGGCTCCGGGTGGTGATGGCGACCGCGGCGGTGCTCCTCACCGCGGCGGTGGCGTGGATGCGGCGGCGAGGGCTGCTGGCGAAGCTCGACGGACCGGCGCAGTTCCTCGGCCGCGACGAGGTCACGTTCGCGGTGCCGACCCTCGCCGGACCGGCGACGATGAAGGAGGTGCCAGTGGCGAAGGCACCCTCCGAGGTCAGGGCGAGCCGCTGAGCTTCTTCTGCACGCCCGAGCTCGCCGCGTAGTCCGGCGCGGTGGCCTGCAGCTTGGTCCACAGAGCGCGGGCGCCGTCCTTGTTCCCGGCCCTGGAGAGACGATCCCCGAGCGCATCGACCGCGGCCGGATCCGACGTCACCGCCACCTTCCAGATGTTGTCCGCCATCGGCTGGCGCTGCAGACCGACCAGGGCCCAGGCCATCCCGGCCCGCAGCCGCGGGTTGTTCGGCTGGTAAGGCATCACCTGGCGGTAGTTGTCGAGGGCATCCTGGTACTTGTTGGCGACCAGCTTCGCTTCTCCGTCCTCGATGAGGCGGGCGAAGTTCGCCTGCATCTCCGGGGTGACCTCGGCCTTCTGGAACGCCTCCATCGTCTCCTTGCTGAGCTGCGGAGGCGTGGCCGGTCCGGAGCCGGTCGGGGGCGGCTGCATCGGAGAGCCACCGGCCATCGGCGGCGCGGAGGTCGGAGCGGCGGCGGCCACCGCGGCTCTCCCCTCGGCGCGGGCCTTCTCCTGCTGCCGGGCGAACTTCGTCGCCCCTCCGGCGGCGACGACCTTGTCGATGCGCTCGGCGAGGGCCTTCGCCGAGGCCGCCTGGGAGGTGTTGGGAACCAGCTCGGCGGACGTCTGCAGCTCCTTGCGCGCCGCCTTGAGCGCGGCGAGGTCGTCGCCCTTCACGTCGAAGGTGACGGCGCCGTGCCCGTAGAGCGCTGCTGCGTTGCCGGGCTGGATCTGGAGCACGCGCTCGTAGGCGGCCAGCGCTCCCTTCGGATCTCCGGTCAGCGCCAGGACGTTCCCCAGCAGCGCGGTGGAGTCGAGCACCGGGCCGAGCGCTTCCCGCGCGCACGCCGCTGCCGGACCTGGCTGTTTCTGCGCGGCGAGGGCACGAGCCTTCTCCGCGGCCTTGTCGACCGCCATGTCGCTCGCGACGCGGCAGCCGGACGCGGACGGGTCGGGGAGCTCGCCCTTCACCAGCTTTCGTTGCTGGAGGAAGAGCACGCGCACCGGCTCGGCGGTCCTCTCGGCCTGGGTGAAGAACTCACGCGCATCCGTCCAGCGGCCACGTCCGTAGTAGAGCTTGCCGATCGCCGCGGAGACCTCGTACGGCTTGGGCCGGGTCTTGAGGTCGGGCGTGCCGTCCATCCGCTTGATGAGCTCGTCGGAGGTGGGCGGCGCCGCGCCCGGCGCGACGCTGGGATGACCGGCGGGGAGTCCCTCCGGCGTACCGGCCTGCGCGCCACCCGTGGAGCCACCGGAAGGAATGGCGGGATGGCCGGGCGGGAGGGCGGAGTCCCCGGCTCCGGGCTGCCCGGCCGCCGGGGCCACGCCGCCGCCGACGGGCGGGTGGTCCGGAGGAAGCGGTTGACCCTGGGCGAGCAGGAGCGCCAGGGCAGTCACGGCCATCGTCATCGGGGTCTCCACAGCACCGAATCCAGTCGCTGGACGGACTGATCTCTCACGCCGGCGAGCAGCTCGGCGACCGTTTTCTGGAGAACGGGATGGCGCGCCTCCGGGTCGAGCTCGGCCAGGGGCTCGAGCGCGAACCGCCGCCGGTGAAGCTCGGGATGCGGGACGTGAAGCCCCGGCTGGTCCAGGACCCGATCGCCCCAGAGGAGGATGTCCAGGTCGAGGATGCGGGGACCCCAGCGCTCCGCGCGGACACGGCCGTGTGCCCGCTCGATGTCCAGGAGGGCGGCCAGGAGCGCCGCGGGGGCGAAGCTGGTGGCCAGCGAGACGACGGCGTTGCGGAACTCGGGTTGCGCGGGACCGATGGGCGCGGCGGCGTAGAGAGAGGAGCGCCGGCGCAGCTCGATGCCCGGAAGGCGGGAGAGCTCCTCGGCCGCGGCGGCGAGCGTCGCTTCCGGATCTCCGACGTTCGCCCCGAGGCCCACGTAGACGGGTCCGTCGGCGTTCGGGATGCCGCTCACAGCCCCAGCACGTCCCGCATCCCGTACTGGCCGGGAGGCTGGCCGCGGATCCACAGCGCGGCGCGGATGGCGCCCTTCGCGAACTGATCGCGGCTGGTCGCGCGGTGGCTGAGCTCGATGCGCTCGCCGGGCGCGAGGAAGAACACGGTGTGCTCGCCCACCACGTCGCCACCACGGAGCGTCTGCACGCCGATCTCCCCCGAGGGCCGCTCGCCGACCTGCCCTGCCCGCACCAGGCGCATGGCGCCGGCGTCCTGCCCGCGAGCCTTGGCGACGACCTCGGCCAGCCGGAGGGCGGTGCCGCTGGGAGCGTCCTTCTTCAGCCGGTGGTGCAGCTCGAGGACCTCCGCGTCCCAGCCTGCGCCGAGGACGCGGCTGAGCAGCGCGGCGGCCTCGAGCATCACGTGTACGCCCACCGACATGTTGGGCGAGATGACCAGCGGGATGCGCCCCGCGGCGCGATCGAGCCGCTCGCGCTGGACCGGGGTGAAGCCGGTGGTCCCGGTCACCAGGGGGATGCCTTGACGAGCGCAGGCGTCGGCGAAGTCGGTGGCGGACTCGGGGGTGGTGAAGTCCACCGCGACGTCCGGCCGGACCTCGATCAGCGCGGCGGAGAAGTCGTCCCGGAGCGGCAGGTGCAGCGCGGTGACTCCGGCGAGCGTCCCGACGTCGCGTCCGCGGGCGGGCGTTCCCGGACGGGCGACCGCCCCGACGACCTTCACCCCGGGCTCCTCGGCAGCGGCGCGGACCACGGCCGAGCCCATGCGACCCGGGACGCCCGCGACGAGGAGTGTGATGGCTGCCACCGATGACCGGTGTAGCACGGGCCGCCTCCAGGGGCCCGGCGCCTGCGCTCCTCGGGACCGGTACCGGGATGGGCTCGGCCGCGATTCTCCTCCGTTCTCGCAGGCATGTGCGTCCAGCGGCTCCTGGAGGGGACGGAGTCACCGGACTCGGCGCATCGCCCCGACCGCCCTGGCCTCGGTCCGAGCGAGGGCGGCTTGCAACGGATCCGTCCAGGTGGCCGCTCGTTGCCAGCTCGCTCGTTCGTCGCGGTGGCCACACCCCGGCGACGACCCGCGCTCGGCCGCCGAGGCGGGCGGAGTCACCGGACTCGGCCGGTCGCCGTGACCGCCCTGGCCTCGGTCCGAGCGAGGCGGCTTGCAACGGATCCGTTTGTGGCCGCTTGTTCCCAACTCGCTCGTTCGTCGCGGTGGCCCACGCTCGCGGCGACGACCCGCGCTCGGCCGCCGAGGCGGAACGATGCCAGGAATAGTTAAGGAAGTTCCTTAACTACTTTTGCCAAACTAGTTAAGGAACTTCCTTAACTACTTCTGGCCCCGATCTTGCCCGCACGAGCTGCGAGCTCGCTGGAGCGATGGTGGCCTCGCAGGCCGCACGGGCGGGGTCGAGGCGGGGGTCCCGCGTTCTCGCCGTGCCCCGGGGCCGGCTTCCCGTGCGTGTGCTCGCGAGCTGACGGGGCACCGAGCCAGGGCGTCCTCGGTGTGCGTCAGCCGGGCGCCGGGGACGCGTCCTCGGCAGACGGTTCTGCGGCTCGGCCGGTCCGGGCGGCACCGATGGCGGCGATGGTGACCAGCGCGATTCCCAGGGCCTGACCCCAGCCCGGAATCTGCCGGAGCATCACCGCTCCGACGAGGGCGGCCGCGGCCGGCTCGACGCTCATCAGCGTGCCGAAGGTGCCCGCGTCGAGGCGGCGGAGTGCGAGCAGCTCGAGCGTGTAGGGGATGACCGGGAGGATCAGGGCGAGCCCCAGGCAGACGAGGAGGACGAGCGGGGTGAGGTTTCCCTGCGCCTGCAGCAAGCCGAGCGGGGTGGTGGCCAGCGCGGCCGCGGGCATCGAGACCGCGAGCCCCTGGACCCCGTGGAACCGCTGGCCGATGGCCTGGGTGAGGAGGATGTACGCGCCCCAGCAGGTGCCCGCGGCGAGGGCGAAGGCGATGCCCACCGCGTCGGTGAGACCGGCCCAGGGCTGGGTGACGAGCAGAACCCCGGCGAAGGCCAGGGGCGGCCAGATCAGGCCCCAGCGGCTCGCGCGACGGAGCACCGCCACTCCCAGCGGGCCGAGGAACTCGATGGCCACCGCGGTGGCGAGCGGGATGCGGTCGATGGCGAAGAAGAAGGTCACCGTCATCCCGCCGCTGACCACGCCGAGGACGAGCGCCGCGGCCAGGTCCCGCCGATGGAAGGTGGCGAAGCGGGGCCGGGCCACCGCGAGGAAGATCACGGCCGCCCAGCACAGCCGGAGCCAGGCGGTGCCTGCGGGCCCGATGCGGGCGAACATCGCGGTCGAGGCGGCGGCGCCGACCTGCACGATGAAGATGGAGCACAGGGCGAAGAGCACGCCCGTCGAGCTGCGAGTCCCGGTCCGCATCGCGGGCCTCTCTAACGCGTTCCTGCGCTCGACACCGGCACAGCGGTGAGCTCCGCCACGAGTGCCACTGACTCCAAGCTCCTGAACATGCAGGGGACCGGGGGACGCTGCAGCGCGCCTGCGAGGGTGGGCAGGCCTGATCTGGAGGAAGCAGCGGGTGGAGACCCGCCTGTCGCGAGACTCGCAGGGAGCATCGCGAGCGGCCCCCATCCTCGAGCTCCCCGGGGCACCGCCTGGCTACGCGACGACAGGCGATCGCAAGCTTCTGCTGCTCACGTGGAACAAGCTCGACGCGGACGATCCAGCCTGCCCGTGGACCGAGGAGCGACGACTCGAGCCGGTCTACGTGCTGCGCATCAGCCCGGACGGTGCAGTGGAGTCGCTTCCCTGATCGGCTTCAGCTCAGCAGCCCGAGCCGGCGCAGCTCCGTCGCCAGCGCGATGCGGTTCGGCTCACCCAGGGGCACCAGCGGGAGGCGAATCTCCGGGCCGAACATCCCCATCAGGTGCAGCGCCCACTTCACCGGGATGGGGTTCGGCTCGGCGAAGAGCAGCCGGTGCAACGGGTTGAGCTTCACCTGGTATTCGAGCGCCCGATCCCGCTCGCCCCGCCGCGCGGCCTCGACCAGGTCCGCCATCAGCCGGGGCGCGACGTTCGAGGAGACGGAGATGACACCGTCCCCTCCGCAGGCGACGAAGGGCACCACGGTGAAGTCGTCGCCGGAGAGCATCGTCAGCCGGGCGCCGCACTTCTCGCGGAGGTCCACCGCGCGGATCATGCTCGCGGTCGCCTCCTTGATGGCGACGATCTCGTCCAGCTCGCAGAGCCGCTGCATCGTCTCCGGCAGGATGTCTCCGCCCGTGCGGCCCGGCACGTTGTAGACGACGATGGGGAAGCCGGGGTGCGCACGCACGCAGGCGCGGTAGTGCTCGAGCAGCCCTGCCTGGTTGGGCTTGTTGTAGTAGGGCGTCACCACCAGCGCGGCATCGGCGCCCACCTCGCGCACGCGGCTCATCGCCTCGATGGTGTCGGCGGTGCTGTTGCTGCCGGCGCCGGCCCCCACCGGCACGCCGCCCCTCCC
>Ga0081540_1003083_pt1 | contig 13349 bp, 9 predicted proteins | sample TabmetS2T1R1_FD_71024 | JGI IMG/M metagenome (GOLD analysis project Ga0081540, IMG submission 71024) | Tabebuia heterophylla rhizosphere microbial communities from the University of Puerto Rico - S2T1R1 | ecosystem: Host-associated > Plants > Roots > Rhizosphere ... | reverse complement strand
CGCCAAGAACCTGGACATCAAACGCCATCTCCTCGGCGGCTGCATAACGCGTTTCAACTTCTTTAGCCAAGGCCTTGTCAAGGATGCGACTTAGCCCATCTGGAAGTTCATCTATATGTTCCACCAGCGGAACATATGGTTCGTGAATCACACGATACAAAGAGGAAAGATCACCGCCTTTAAACGGCAACTCACCTGTGAGCATTTCATAGAGCATCACACCTACAGACCAGATGTCAGCCCTTCCATCGCTAGCCTCGCCCTTCAATCGCTCTGGCGCAATGTAGTGAAATGTGCCCAGCAATTTGTCCGTCTGGGTCAGTTGCCGAGTTTGATCAGCAAGACGGGCGATGCCGAAGTCTACGATTGTTACGCGGCCATCGGGTCGCACCAGAACGTTTGCGGGCTTAACATCGCGATGGACCACGCCGTGTCCATGTGCATAGCCAAGTCCAGCACAGAGCTGTTCAACAATCGAGAGCGCCTCAAGCAATGGCAGCCGCTTTCGTTGACGCAACATCTTTTCAAGAGAGTCGCCATCAATAAACTCCATTGCAATAAACGGAATTCCCTCGTGCTCACCCACTTCGTACACTGTGACTATGTTTTGGTGGTTGAGAATTCCCGATCTAGCCTCTATGTAAAAGCGCTCGCGCAACTCTGGCGTCACTTCAGTCAAGGTTTTGATGGCTACATGGCGGCCTATCAGCCGGTCTTCACCTTGGTACACAACCCCCATGCCACCTCGTCCAAGTTCACCTGTGACTCGGTATCGCCCGATCTTTTGTATTGTGTTAGTTAATCCTTCTGCAGTCATAAGTTTCTGTCTGGCTGTCATGGACAACACAATTGGTTGTGCCAGTCAGATCACAGCTAGACTCTTGGTGAATAACACGCCTCACCATGGAAATATTCCCCTGCTCAAAACAGCGATATATCTCTCGTTCAATGCCTAGTGAAGCGCGGCGATTATACGATTGGAAAGACATAAGAGCCCCATCCTCGTAAACTCGGATGGGGCTTTTCATAAAGGGTCTGTTTTCTACTTACTGTGCATTTCCTTCCGTCAATTCGGTAGAAACTGCCGTCAAGTACCCGAACAGTCCGCCTTGTCCCTTATTTGGAGCAGCCGTAAAGTAGATTTGTGCTGCAGGGGCATCGTCCGGATCAGAGTTTAAAGGGCTTACGTTGCCAGGACTAATCGCCCAAATCCCATTAATGGCGATGGGCTTTCCACTTTTATCTTTCAACAATCCGTCAAATTTTCCTGTGGCAAGATCATAGGCGGCGATGTATCCGCTAGATTCCGTAGTGCCAGCACCCGCGAATTGCGCGACGAGCAAGTCATGACTGAATCGCCCAAAGTCGAGAGGAGCCAGTGCCACACCCCACGGAGCATTCAACCAGTCCCCGTGCTCGAGGCGACGTAGCAATTGGCCACTCGAAGAGAAGATGTCCACATAGCCAAGCCCCGGTCCGTCCGTTTCAAATGGCGATCCTTCCTGATGAAGCACATAGGTTACGACAATGTCGTTGCCAATGGCCTGCACATTAAAGGGGACATAGTCACGCGGCAGACGATCATCCACGAAGGGCCTGTTCCGATTCGAGTAGCGATCATCGTCGAAATCGAAGTCTCCTCGGTCGTCCTCTTGATTCCTACGCAGCCTCACATGATGAAATGCGTTGTCGAAAACATCCACGCGACCCTTGGTGAAATTAGCGGCATAGAGATAGCGCTTGCCGTCGATCAATGCGCTTGTTAAGCCCGTGTAACCCGAACCGTCGGTGTTCTTAAACACGGTTACTGCATGAGTAGAAGGAGGGGTTGCACCTTGCGCAAGAGCAACATTCGCGTTCCATCCAACAATCGATCCATCAACAGTTGAGAAAAGAAAAGTAGCTGGCTTTCCCGGCGCAATCAGGAAATCAGTTGCGCTGCCATTGAAAATGGTTCCCGTCGGGGATCCGGTTGGTGTCTGCTTGTTCGTCGGATCTGCGGGGGGAATAGTGACTGTTAAGGATTGTTTAGCTCCTGGACCGTTATAGAGGGTAGCGACTCCAGTCAAGTTGTCAGCGACCCACCATGCACTCCCGGGTCCACGAGATAGGCCCCAGGGGTTGACCAGCAGCGGGTCAGTACCTTCTGTAATTCCTGATGTATTGGATACCAGATTCGTCTGCGTATAGTGCTGTCCGAAAGAGACAGCACTTAAAGAGAGAGTTAAGCTACTACTCATAGCAAGACGTAGAAACGTCTTCATGTAACCTCCACGGTGTTTGTTACTTCTTACTGTTCTCGTATCATCTGGACACCACTACCAACCGAATAATACGAACGATAACCGCAAACAAGGGATGGAGTCGGGATGTAGCATCCTATCTCCGCTGATTCCCGAAGTGTGAACACTCGACTTGCATATCTATTCCGTAATTCAGACAGACTTACTTAATCCGCTCGCTTGAGACTATCTCATGTCCCTGCGTATTACTCTCCACCTATCAAGCCTCTACATTGCTCAGCAGAACTGTGGAATCTCACTCGAACCGGACAAGTGAGTTAAATGAGAAATACGAGATTTAGATTCATTGGAGCGATGGCGATCTCAAAAGGCATCTAGAAATAGATCAGGAGGACGTATGAGATAAATCGAAGGACCGTATGCAGTAGCTGCGAAGGGCAAAGGATCGACTTCTTTACGTAAGTCGACATTCACTAATGTCCGTGCCTGGGTGAGGCACTGGAGTTTCCGCGCTCATGCAGAAAAATCAGCACCAACCGTGGGTCTGCTCAATCGATGTTCATCGCTGTGCGTCAGATTGGCGACTATCCACCATGCTCTGATGGCAGACCTGGCAAGATTGTCGTCCCGAACCAGGCAAGGATGAAACGAGAGCATAAGTAAGACCGTGGTTGGTCCAAGTGATGACATTGAAGCCTGCACGCTTGATGTAATGAAACAATATTCCACCGGACGAGACTTTCTCTCCCCCTGCAGCGGCCGCGAATTTGCTTGAGACAATCAAAAGGCTGATCTTTTCCTTATGCATCTGATAAACAACCAGAGCGGCGTCTCCGCCTCTATAGGACACCCTGGTGCCACCTGTGAGTTTGTAGGCCGTTTCCCGACCCGATACACTCCCGGCTTTGGGGAGGCGGAACTCGAATGGCAATTTGCCAACAAACCATGCCGTAACGACGTCTGGGAGGTCGGTTTGAACTTCAAGGGGAAGACTGCCATTGAGAAAATTGCGGTGTGCTCTAATTGCAGCTTCAATATAGTTGTTGGCACTTGACCGCTGCACAATTGCAGGCAGGAGTAGCAACACAGCGAAAACAAGAAGTAAAGTTGCAACAGTCGCACCCCACAGGTAACCTTGGCGGCTGGCGGATTGCCGTGGCAACTGCAAAACTCTGTTCTTGTATTGTCTAGTGCGAACCGGCGAGTGGCTGCTCAGGAGAAGTGGCACCGAGGTCACCTTCATGACCTTCCTTCGCAAACCCTTCGGAGCCAAATATAACGGGCGAGAGCGATGCAGAAGAGCGGACAACTCTTCTTCGGCCTTGACTTCTTCCCGGCAAGCATCGCAGGTCTGCAAATGAGCACGAAAGTCTCCTAGTTCGAGACCGCTTAGCTCTCTATCAAGATAGAGCAGAATATTCTCACTACAGACATCGCAACTATTCATTTTGCTTCTCTCATCCGAGACGAATCGGATGCTGTCCAGGTTGCAAGTAGTAAACCTCCCAACCTTGTGCAGGCTCTCGACAAACACGGCACGGTGGTTCTGACGCAACGACTTCCTGCAGCCAGATCACCTTGCGGTCATCCACTAGTAGCTCGTTGTTCGCTTTTCGCATTTTGCTCTCTATCCATTCCTCGTTGGCAATGATGACCATGTAAATCTCTTCGACAACGCTGTAAGTTGATTTTGCGACGCCACGATCAAGTTCGAATCTGAACCACCTGAAGAGTACCTTTCCATTCTTCTCGACCGGCAAGTCCAAGACTTCCAAGGAGAAGCGAATCATTTCGTTGTTGCTCGTTCGTAACCGTTCGATTCCCCGGATTCACAGACATAGTTCTGGTTGGTGCGGAGCAAAAAAGAACGCGGAAGCGCACAGCTCGCCGAAAATATTAAATGTCAGTCGCATTGGTTGAGCCTGCGGCCAGCATGTTCCATGACATAGATTGTGTTTACTTCTAAAACACAGCATGGAGGAGTCTTATTCCCGGGTCTGAGAACGTTTGGCGAAACCTCACCGCGTCAGTGTGGTAAGAATGCAGTATTTTTCCTGACGGTCTCTTTCTTGGGGATCTAACGATCTTTCAAGCCAAAATGGAAGCGGGGTTGACTGCACCCGAGGGAATGAATGCCGCGTCTCCAATTTCCTGTCTTAATTGACTAGGCAAATGCATCAAGGAGCTAATGCGCTCAGCAGCTTCTACTCGGATCAGCTGCGGAACATACGCTCACGAGCTTCAAATCACAAATCATCTGTTATCTGCTGGTTAGAGCTCCGCTTACCCCTTGCGAGCCCAGGCGGTCACACGTGTGACCGCCTCAGTCACAAAAAATCAACGGGAATCCCATCGGGACTTCACGCCTAAGAGAGGTGCTATTTCATACGCTTGCAATGGGATATCCAGAATTTTGAACAAGTTCGGCTCACTAAAGGAAACTTCCGGAGAGAACAAAAACAAAGCCGACTCACACTTTGGAATGGTTATGGCGCAAAGGCAAGGCTCATCTCCAGGCACCTTTCTGCGGATGGCTCTCCAACATAGGAGTACCAAAATGGAGCGAATTGATAAGACGAGCCCCCTCAATGCTTTCCTGGAAGGTTGCCTAACTTCGAGTACGCCGGCATTGGCGAGAATGTAGCGTCAGCACTGCTGACGAGCCGTGGGATCCGCCAATGATGTCCATCAAAACCAAAGCGTTCAAGAAAGAGTAAGTCAATATGTCATGGAAGTTCAATCGAAAGGGCCACACAGGCTGGGTAGGAATCGAATATATCGACGGATTGTACAGTTATGCGTTGGTATTGACCCGCAACCACGCCGAAGCAGAAGATCTGGTTCAGGAAACATATGTGCGCGCTGTGCAAGCGATGGGAAGGCTGCGGGAGGAAAGCAACATAAAAGGTTGGCTCTTTACGATCCTGAGAAACCTTTGGCTCAATCAATTGAGAAAGGTACGAAATGGTCCTCAAATGATCGAGTTAGGCACGGAGCAAGGCGGCGCCAGAGATGTGGTGGGATCATCAAGGAATTCCCATGATCTATATGTCGCCAAATTGGAAACGGAGCAGGTCCGAGAGGCAATTCGGCAATTGCCGGCAAAATTCCGCGAGATTATCCTCCTGCGAGAATATGAAGACCTGTCATATCAGGAAATCGCGAACATACTGGATTGTCCCGTCGGAACGGTGATGTCACGACTGGGTAGGGCACGCGCAAGGCTCCGGACTATCCTTGTGGCGGCTAGATCCAATTCGCTCGAAAGCGAGATGCACAAAATCAACGACCGGAGTCGCCATCAGCATAACAAGTACAGATTTAACCAAATCCAATGGGTCCGAGGCTGAGTGAACGACGTGCTTAGACTCGCCTGTTTGAACTTTGCGAGCCAAATTTTAGGAGGTTTAGTCTTCTGAGAAGGTCGGTGTATCTCGGGTCACGGTGGAGACTGTCGAATAGCGGATCGCTGTTAAGTTCAGGTAATCCGGGATCCCGCTGTTTGAAGGCATGCTCTAACCATTCAAACGCCCTGTCGGATTCCCCGCGAGCTGCATATACCTGAGCAACTTGGTAGGCCCCATCAGAGCCATACTTTGCGATCAGACGGTCTAGAGCAGCAGTAGAATCCTGCTGGCGGCCAAGTGCGTGATAAGCAAGCACCTCACCCATGAGCTTGCCCCACTCGAGTGGTTCCTTTTCCATTTCTGCGAGAGCTAGTTGCGGCTTCCCCTCCAAAATAAGAATTTTTCCCATCGTGAGATGAACATAGGTCGCTTGCGGATTTAGATCCAGGGCCTTTTGCATTGCGGCCCGTGCTTCATCATGGCGCCCCGTTACGTACATCAAGTATTCCAGGGCAGAATAAGAATTGGCACGGAGTGGATCTAACGCGATCGCCTGTTCGTAAAATTTGACCGCCTGGTCAAGGTTGTCCAAGATTCGAGAGAGATGCGATCGAAGGCGGAAACCTTCAACACTTCCCGGTTCGATGGCTGCCGCCTTAGCAAGTGAAATATTGGCTGTGTCCCAGTCCCAATCATAGTCGATCTGCGTGTTCGCTAGTGCCAGATAGGCCTCTGCCAGGTTAGGATCAAGAGCAATTGCTCTCTCCGCATCGGCGCGCGCTTTCCGGTAGCCTTCTGCATGGTCAATCAGGCCGTACTCCGCCATTTCGTTCTGCACCGCCGCCCGCATGGCCCAGGCAGGTGCATATTTCTCATCCAGCTTGATCGCCGTATTGACATAGCCAAGCGCCTTACCAAGGTCTGCCTCACTTTGTCCTCTTCCACTGAAGTATTTCGCCTGCAGGTAAGCCTGATATGCATCCGGATTCGCGCTATGCAAGTTCGGAGAAATCGGCCGCCCATTTCCTCCTAGCAACTTTAGTTGCAGTGCTACCGTCGCAGCTTGGGCGATTTCATCTTGCACGGCAAAGATGTCATTAATCTGCCGGTCATATGTTTGCGACCAAAGCTGAAAGCCATCATCTGCTTTGATCAATTCCGCTGTGATGCGTACCTGATTGCCCTGGCGACGCACACTTCCTTCAAGAACATTCGCCACGCCGAGCTTTCGCCCGACTTCACGCAGATCTTCATTTTTGTCTCTGAATTGAAACGCCGAAGACCTCGCAACAACCCGTAAACCTGATATTTTGCTGAGATCGTTGATCAGCTGTTCGGAAAGTCCGTCCGAAAAATATTCCTGATCCTTAGTCGCACTCATGTCCGCAAAGGGCAACACGGCTATGGACGTGTCGTTTGGCGGAAAAACATTCATCTGATGTCGTATGGGTCGAAAGTGCGTGGCTATGGCTGCTGCGGTAACAATAGCCAGTATCGGTATAAGCGCTAACTTCCATAGTCGGCGTGTACCGGACGAGTGTTCGCCTTCGGGGGGGACAGTTTCCGTTCTCTGTGACGGCGCCGGATTCAGTTGCTCATCAACCAATTCATCGGCCACAGGCCCTATGAACCGGTATCCACGCTTGGGTACTGTTTCAACGAATTCTGGATTCTCAGCCCGGTCGCCTAAGGCCTTCCGGATTTCAAGGATGTATTTTCTGAGGACCTCTGGATTGACGTATGTTTCAGGCCACAACGCTTCAAGAATTTCATCCTGCGTCACCACTTGGCCTGCGCGCCCAACTAAATAAGCCAGCACGTCAAAAGCCTTTGGGGCAATAGGGACCCGATTCCCGTCGCGCCAGAGGATATGGTTGGCAGTATCCAGACGGAACGCCTTGAATGATTTCATCTTCCAGACCTGCTTAGCCTTTCACTGGACGACCGGTACGCAACCATTAATCATCTGTTTTTTGTCATTGCGAGGTTCTCCTCATCTGTCGAGCATATCGTCACAGACGTGACTGCGCCCGTTACAAAAATTCAACGGTGCCCCTAGCTAAACTATACGCGAAGACTGATAAAGATATGTGGTGGGCAGAGTGTTCTCAATCGATGAGTGGTCAACTCGTCCGTTTGATATCCACTCAAAAATATTTAACACTAATGAATCAGAGCTAATCATTCACAAGCTGTCTGACCCGTGATTTCGTTTGTTTTCAGTACCCTTTTCGTGGAAGAGATTGAAAAACAATCAAAAAACAGTTTCTTCTTAATTTGAAGTCACTCTTAAACGCTTCCGAGCGTGTATCGTCTGCGTTTTCTTCACTCATGTTTAAAGAATTGTGTGTTCATAATGCAAATTCATTGGGACAGTATATTTTTGAACCAAAACTAGGTGATCTCTCGTCTTATGTTGGGAGTAGATTGTCTAACGATGCGAATCAAGCTGTGGTTCAGCACTTTTGTGATGTTTGCGCTTGTCATTTGTGGGGCAACAGCCCAACAGATTTCTGCGCCTGAGCCGCAAGTAGGAACCATCATCGGCACTGTGACCGATGTGCGGGATGACATCGTTCCGGGCGCCACAGTTGTACTAGAAGCTTCCACATCAGGCGATCGACGTACGATCGTGGCAAATGAAAATGGATTCTTCGCACTCAACGACGTCAAACCCGGGATACCTTATCGCATCACAATTAGCCAAGCAGGGTTCGCAAATTGGACGTCTCCTGTTATCACGATCACCCCTGGCCAATACTTTGAGTTAACAAGCGTCAAACTCCTGATCGCGGTTGCGGTCACAACGGTAGCAGTGGTTCCAAATTCTGAGCAACTCGCAACCGAGCAGGTTGAGGTGGAAGAGAAGCAGCGCGTCTTGGGAATTATTCCCAACTTCTACGTGGTGTATGACAAGAATGCTGTACCGCTCACCACGAAGTTAAAGTTTCGGTTGGCTCTCCGCACTACAACTGACCCGATTACCTTTGTTGGCGTCGCATTCATTTCCGCCATCGATCAGGCGGCTGATACTCCTAGTTACCAACAGGGGCTGAAGGGTTACGGTCAGCGCTTCGGGGCCAACTACGCGAATGGCTTGACTGACATCATGATCGGCGGAGCAGTTCTGCCTTCGATTCTGCATCAGGATCCGCGCTACTTCTACCAGGGTACGGGTACGAACAAGTCGCGCACAATTCATGCACTCTCTACTCCGTTTATCTGCAAAGGCGACAACGGGCGCTGGCAGCCGAATTACTCTAGCCTCGGCGGTTATCTGGCCTCAGGAGCTATCGCCGAAACCTACTATCCGGAAAAGGATCGCGGTCCAGGTCTCGTGTTTGGAACCATGGGAATCGACATAGCAGCCAACATGGCCAATGGCTTGATACAGGAATTCCTCTTACGCAAGCTCACACCATCAGCCAAGAATCAGAATTTGGCTGATGTAAGTTCAACAGGCCGCTAATCGCTTGGCAATCATCACCAACGTAAACGTTTAGCACGCTCCTTCAATCGTGAAATCCGGGTAAATCAACGCGCTTTGCAATGTGATCTTTAATCCAGTGGCTATCCCACCACTCTTTCGGATCAATCTGAATACCGTCGAGCAACATGCCGAAGTGAATGTGATCGCCTCCAGCCATTCCAGTTTGCCCGCTTGTGCCCATCACCTGACCGCGCTTTACCATATCGCCTTCGCGTACATCAATATGGCTCAAATGACCGTAGAGCGTCTGTAATCCGTAGCCATGATCGATTACGATGCAATTGCCGTAAATACCCAGTGGAGCCGCGTACACAACACGACCATCGTTCGATGCTTCTACTCCCACATGTTGTGTCACGGCTAGGTCGTATCCTAAATGGACCTGCTGATCAATCTTTTTGCCTTTGTAAAGGTAGTTACGGAGGTCCGCAAAGGTAGCCTCGGACTGCGAGTGAGACTGCCGCATAAACGGCTGCGACCATAAAAATTTGTCGGCCGTCTTGAGCCGGAGATCAAAAAGAGTCTTGTTGTTTGCTCGCCGCATTTCGTTATTGATCTTTACAAATCGCGCCACAGGATCGCCCGAGCCATTCGGATCCAGTTCATTCACCACCTTCATCATGAACGCGTCGCTTACTTGCAGATCATGTACCGTGTATTTCGGTTGCTCCTTCTTCGGGAACTGAAATACGATCGGACTCGTTACATTGTTTCCCGCGCCATTCGAGGCATAGACCAACGGGACTGTGCTTGGCGGCATATTCCAAGCAAACGCGAAGAGCGAAAAGTAGCCGGGTTTGCCTCCTGGCATCGGCCATGCGCGAAATGTTTGATCACCGACGCGCACACCCGCCTCGGTCCAACCTCCTGATACGTTGAATGTAGTCAAATCGGCCATACCAAGATACAGATAGTGTTGGTCTGCATCAACGCTCACCGATGGCGGTTGTGTTGCTACTGTTACATCGCGTTCCCAGCGTCCTGTTTTCCGAAGTAGATCGTTCGACGTAGCTTCGACGATGAGCTTCGCCTTACCATCTTTCAGCTGCGGTGCGGCCTTGACTCCAGCCGTGAAGTTCCATGTGCCGTCGGTTGCACGCGACGCAAGCGGAGCCTCCCATACCGGATACCGGACGCCACCTTGCTCGATAGACGCTTCCAGCTTGCGAATACCTCGTGGATCGCGTACGTGAACTGTGACCGGAGTAGCCTGACCAAGAACGGTGATGGGCGATGATACGTCTACGACAGGTGTCGCCGAACGCGCAACGAGAAAGACAAGAGGCAACAAAATAACAAGGACGAGAACAACAAGCAGGACTTTTCGCACAAGCTATTGTAGCCTCGAATCCCTGAATCGGAGATCGCGATTCGTCCGTTCTTGCAGGGAGTGTTTATTTCGGAATTGTCGATTCTAATCTCATCAATTTTTCGGTGTCGGAATGGAGTAGTCGTGCCACAAATATTCCAGAGCCTCCGGTAATGTTTGTACCTTCACCGCACGATCCACGTGTCCGGCATTGCGAGCAAAGGCAAACTGATAGTGATAACCCTTTCCAGCAAGCACTCTGGCCATTTCCTCATTCGCGACGACCCAATCATGCATGTTGTCGCGCATGAGATTCGGATTCAGCAAGTCTCGGTCTCCCACCTCCATCCAGATACGCAACGGCTTGGCTGGAGAAGTCGGGATGAGGTGCTCATGGAATTCCCACGCTCCATGCGGGGTATCAGCACTGAATGGCCATTGCTGATTCACATAAGTGCCCGAATATGTGAGGACTCGATGGTATAGCTCGGGATGATACCAAGCCATGATCAAAGCACAAGCGCCTCCGGAACTCCCACCCATCGTCGCACGGCCGTCAGGATCCTTTGTCAGCCTCACATGGTACCGTGCTTCAATCTGAGGCAAAACTTCCGTCTCTATGAATTCAGCGTATCGCCCTGACATCGTGTCATATTCCAGACCGCGTTCGCTGCCCTGGGCGTCGCCGCCACCATTACCGATCGAAATAGCTATCATCACTGGCACTCGATGCTCAGCAATCAGGCTATCGAGCGTCGCGAACAAAACGTGATCGGGACCATCTGCTCCCACAATGAACGGCGCGACACTTCCTATGAGGTATTGTTTGGGTATGTAGACGGCCACGCTTCGGGTGTAAGGAGCCGGATGACTAGTGGTCACCACAAGTTTGGCTGGGTTAGCCGGATCCGGCGTGCCAAATGTATTAAGCTCTCGAGCGATCCCTGGATAAATCTTGCTCTCAGTCGAATCCATCGTGAATTCGAAGACTGTTCCTTTCGGGACATCTTTGTTCGAGACTATCTCCGATACGCGGCCATACGTTGGACCGATAATGAAATTTCCATCGATGTTCGTCGGGGGATTCGTGCCGTCAGGCAATTCTTTGGCCGCAACATAGCCAGCGGTGTGCGCGTCACGCGTAGGGGGCGTTGAGCGTGCTGGATACGCGACTCCTGAAGAAGTCTGGGCCAGCGCCAAACATGTACTGCCAAGCAAGCTAATCGCAAGTGCAATACTGACAAAATGAGAAAGTCGATCGGGGTTAGGTCTCACCTTCTCTTCAGAATATGATGCGCGAGTGGGTTTTGTGCAGTTCGATGACCAGCATTTCAAAATGAACCAATACTGTCTGAATTTCCTCATTTCGTTCGCAGTGGGCCTACGTCGCCGTCGCGAATAGGGCTCATCGGCCTGACAATGATAATGGCCAAAACCCACCACGATGACTTGCTTCTCGTAGTCATCGGGCAGGATCTGACAAGCTTTCACCCGTAAACTAATAATTTCATTTATGGTTATCCGTGACATTTTGCGTGGACCAACTTTCTATGTCCAAAACACCATCTGTCTTCAACTGCATTTGCTTGCCGATCGCCGTCTGCTTCGCTTTCTTCATAACGGTACTTAAATGTGGTGCCGCGATAGATGATCCAGAGCAAGGATCATTAAACAAACCGGATAGGTTGGAATGGTTCCGTGATCAGGGATTCGGACTCTTTATCCACTGGAGTGTCGACAGCCAACTAGGTGTAGTGATCAGTCACTCGCTTGTTGGTGCATCTCCTGAATACACTGACCGCTTTTTCAATGATCTGCCGAAATCCTTCGATCCAGATCGTTTTAATCCCTTGAACTGGGCAAGCCTTGCACATCTTGCCGGCGTCCGGTACGTGATGTTTACAGCTAAGCACCATTCCGGTTTTGCAATGTTCGATACCACAACGACGCCATTTGGCATAATGAACACGCCCTTCCATCGCGACATTACGAAAGAAGTCTTCGATGCCTTTCGTTCGCAGGGCATCGCAGCGGGCGTTTATTATTCGCCGGATGACTTTTGGTGGTTACGCCAACACGGCAAGACTATCGAGCGCTCGGTTCCGGAGGTCCAGCCACGCAATAATCCCGGCCTCATGCAGTACGACCAGAGTCAGCTTCACGAATTGCTAACGCAATACGGCAGGATCGATGCACTGTTTTTGGATGGCGAGGCGGTTGGTCTGCGCGATCTTGCATGGAAGCTGAATCCTGACATTATCGTCACCCGCGGAGCTATCAAAACACCTGAGCTAACTGTTCCTGGAATGCCTTTGCCGGGAGCATGGGAGACTTGCATGACCATGGGAACAGCGTGGCAGTATCAGCCTCAAAATGAGCACTACAAATCAGGAGGCGAGTTAATCCGTCTGCTGGTTCAGACGCGCGCGAAAGGCGGCAATTTTCTTTTGAATGTAGGACCTAAGCCTAGTGGCGAACTACCCATCGAGGAAGAAGAGCGCTTACGCGAGATTGCGCTGTGGATGTTTGTGAATTCCGACGCGATTTATGCCGTGCGGCCCTGGGTCATTACAAATGAAGGCGATATCTGGTTCACGAAAAAGAAGGACAGTAACACGCTGTATGCAATTGTCGAATCGGACAACCCATGGCCACGTGCTACTTGGAAGGAATTTACGCTTCATTCAGTGCGGGCGACTGCCCAAACACAGGTCAGCGTTCTAGGGCAGAATGACGAGGTTGTGGAATACCACCCTGAGATGAGCGCTAAATCCAGTTGGCACCAAGAGAAGGATGGACTTCACGTGCGAGCGATGCAGGCGCAACGCCTGCAGGATAATTTCCGTTGGCCGAACCCAGTCGTGCTGAAGATCACAAATGTTGCACCAGCTTTGACGCCTCCGCACGTTCAGACCACTGGATCCGCCCGCGGCGCATCTAGTCAACAGGAAACGGTTGAG
>Ga0081540_1003082_pt1 | contig 13353 bp, 11 predicted proteins | sample TabmetS2T1R1_FD_71024 | JGI IMG/M metagenome (GOLD analysis project Ga0081540, IMG submission 71024) | Tabebuia heterophylla rhizosphere microbial communities from the University of Puerto Rico - S2T1R1 | ecosystem: Host-associated > Plants > Roots > Rhizosphere ... | reverse complement strand
CTGCACCTCCTCTTCAAGGATGGTTTGGCCCAGTTCGAGAGCAGCGACCGCTACGGTGAGGACCGCAATGCTGTCTAACACCGTATGCAGGCGTTGATCCAGCGCAAGCGCACCTCAGGGTTGAATCCCCTGCCAGAGTTGAAGCGCCGCGAACGTGATAAGAGCCAAACCACAGCCGATAAACAGCAGGCTGATGAGCAAATGCCCCAGGGGGAAGAGCTTGTGCAGCAGTTTCATGCGTGTGTCCTCCGTGCGAGCGCCATCGTCTTCCCGTGTGCTCTCCCGCCTCGCGGTGTTCCTGCGAGCGCCGCGGTCCATCCCGATCCTCCCACGTGGGCGTCGCTCCTTGCGCGGACGTCCCTCAGTGACACTCAGCGCCCGTCCGCCGAGCGTTGTCCCCTGGGGACGGTCTTGTGGATAGGTACGCTGCTCACCGCTCCCCAACCTTCCCTCTCGAGTCCCCTTTAGTGGGTGGGTTTCGGCACATTCGTCGCGAATTGATTCGCAATGTTGCCAGGTGGGTGATAATTCCCACATTCCACCCGATTTAGTGGTAACGCCCTGAACTCTTCACAATAGTCTTGAGATTGTAACGTGTTCCCCCCATCGTATCTCATCAACTTGCGACACCTGAGGACAGAGGGGCGACACATGGGCACAGCAGCCAAACCGACGCGCAAAAACCGCACCATCACCGTTGACTTCCAGGATGAAACCACCTACTTTCAGCTGCTGGGTGATGGCAAGGCGTTTGTCGAGTTCGTGTTTGCCTTCCTCCTGGCCCTTGGCTTTCAACTCCTACACAAGGCCACCTGTTGCGGCGGCGGGTGCCTGACGCGTCACTCCCATTACACCCGTGTCCGCCTCGGAGGTCTCACTATTTGGCGTGTCCAGTGCACCACCTGCAAGGCGGTCTTCACCGTCTTGCCACACTTCGTCTTGCGCTACCGCCAGATGCCACCGGACGTGGCCCGTGATGCGCTGTTGGCCACCCACGGCGGCCTCAGTTTAGAGCTGGGTGCAGTGCTCTATCACATCTCGCCGATGGCGCTCTACCGCTTGATCTGCGCGGTTGGCCACCAGAGTCTCGTCACGGTGTTGACCCAGTGTGGTCTCGCACTGCCTCCGTATTTTCTGGCCGATGAGAAGCACAGTCACTGTCTGACCGAGAAGGTCTATCTCCCCACGATTGTCAGTGGTCGTGTGCTCTGGCATCTCGGCTATACGACGGAGGCCAGTGCCGCAGCTTTTACTCAGTCCTATCAGGTGTTCCAACGCGCGGCAGTCGCCCAAGAGCCGACCTATCGCGTCCGCGGCGTTCTGACCGATGGCTTCGACAGTACCACCAAGAGTATGCGCACGCTGTTTCCGGGAGCGTGCCTCGGCATCTGCCTCCGCCACGCGCTCCTCAAACTCCCAAAGAAACTCACGGCCATCGCATCGCCTGTCCGTCAGACGCTCCGCTCGCAGTTCCACACTTTGCTGTACCGGGCGCGCCAACGCAAAGGCTTGCGCGTGTTTGCGCTGGGACAACGGCTCCGCCACTTTGTGGACCACGTGGCGCACAGCGCAGGGGACGCCAACGGGGAGCGTGTCCGGCGCTGGTTCCAGGACAAAAAGGCGGGCTGGTATGCGGTCCTCGCCGACCCGCAGATGCCCGTGACGAGCACCCTGCTGGATCAGGCCCACAACACCATCGAGCGGAAATTAGTCGCGATGAAAGGCTTCCATCACCCCAAAGGGAGCCAACAGGTGTTTCTACGCGGGCTGGCCCATCTGTACAACCTGATTCCCTCCCAGCGTCGCGCCCAGCATGCCGGGCAGTGTGGGGTGGAAGTGGAAGGAGGAAAAGTCCCGACACGTGACTGGTTCCTCAACCTGCAAATCCTCACCTCCGGGGGATTTCGATGAGCAGTGACGCGCTCCACCACTAAATTTGGTGGAATGTGATATCTTCCACTACGGTGACGATTGCTCCGCTGCGCTGCTGCGCGTATGCTACCAGCGCGTTGCGCTGGAGTGCGAGGGTCTGCTGATCATGGGTCGAGACTCTGGCGTAGAGACCCATCGTCATTGGGCTGGTAGACCTGGCCAAAAACCCCTCCACAATGCCGCGCTGAGCCGCTGGATTTTCAAGCAATTAGATGCGCCGTTTGCCCGTGGCCGTAAACTATTGATATTATTTCATACTCGAATTGGCAAGTCTGTTGCTTCAGTGGAAGCAGGAGGCGGCGACAAACAGATGCATGAAACGAATGCACTCAGCGCGGCTGACGCTGACATCGCGCGTCGACGAACGACCGCGCAACTGGGAAAACCGGCGACTTCCGCTGGCCGATCCAGTCGCGCCTTACCTGAAAGACCCTGAACAGGTCAGCAAGGAGTTAAGCGTGCTATCCGCTGTTCCACAACCGGTCGTCGCCCAGCTCACGCGGGCCGCTATTTTTCTGGTCGTGACCATCAACTCCGGGAAGGAAAATGCAGTCGCTGTTCGTGCCTTGTGCGGCGATCTGGCCGCGCTCCTACGCGCAGTGGGCTTCCGCGATCTCGAGGGGCGGCTGTCCTGCATCATGGCTTTTGGCTCCGATGCCTGGGACCGGCTCTTCGGCGCGCCGAAGCCGAAAGACTTGCATCCTTTCCGGGAAATCCACGGCCGGCATCACGCTGTGGCAACTCCGGGTGATATCCTCTTTCATATCCGATCTACGCGTATGGATCTGTGCTTCGAACTGGCGACACAGCTCATGTCGCGGCTCAGCGGCGCCGTCTCCACAGTGGATGAAGTGCACGGCTTCAACTACTTCGATGATCGCGACCTGATCGGCTTCGTCGATGGGACAGAGAATCCCGTGGACCAGGCTGCTCTCAACGCCACCATCATCGGCGAAGAGGATGCCATCTTCGCTGGTGGGAGCTACGTAATCGTACAGAAGTACCTGCATAACCTGAACGGGTGGAACGCGCTGCCCATCGAGGAACAAGAGAGAATTATCGGCAGGACCAAGCTTTCCAACATCGAGCTGGACGATGCTGTGAAGCCAACCTCGGCGCACAACGCCTTGACGACGATTATCGAGGACGGAGAGCAATTGGAGATCGTGCGCGACAACATGCCGTTCGGCGACGTGGGAAAGGGCGAATTCGGCACCTATTTCATCGGCTATGCCCGGTCCCCGCGCAGGATCGAGCAGATGCTGGAGAACATGTTTGTCGGCCGGCCGCCGGGCAACTATGACCGCCTGCTCGACTTCAGCCGCGCCGTGACCGGCACGCTGTTTTTCGTGCCGTCCGCGACCTTTCTCGACAATGTTGCGCCGGAGAGTGTGTCTCCAGCGATTGGCATTCAGACCCCGCAAGAGCCAGAGGAGGCGGACAAGCCGCCATCGTGCTCGTCCCCAAGCGATGGGTCACTCGGTATTGGTTCTCTGAAAAAAGAGGCAGGAAATGAATAATCTCCATCGGGAACTCGCCCCTATCTCCGACAAGGCCTGGGCTCAGATCGAGGAGGAGGCGTCCCGCACCCTCAAGCGCCATCTGGCGGCACGGCGGGTCGTGGACGTTCCAGATCCGAAAGGTCTTGAACTCTCGGCTGTCGGCACCGGTCATCTGCACCAGATCGAGGCCCCCGGCGACGGGATCCAGGCCGCTCAACGCGACGCGAAAGCCATCGTCGAACTGCGCGTTCCGTTCGAGCTCACGCGGCAGGCGATTGACGACGTGGAACGCGGCGCGACCGACTCAGACTGGTCGCCGGTGAAGGAAGCGGCGCGCAAAATCGCGTTTGCCGAAGATCGCGCTGTCTTCGATGGATACGCCGCTGCCGGAATTCAGGGCATTCGTGAAGGCAGCAGCAATCCGGGGGTTGTACTCCCTTCCAATGTCAGAGGTTATCCGGGCGCAGTCGCGCAGGCGGTGAGCCACTTGCGGCTTGCCGGCGTCAATGGACCGTACGCGCTTGTTCTCGGTGCAGAGGCGTACACCGCCGCCAGTGGGGGAAGCGACGAGGGTTATCCGGTCTTTCACCATATTGAGCGTGTGGTGGACGGAGGAATTATCTGGGCGCCCGCCATTGAAGGCGGACTCGTGCTCACGACCCGCAGTGGTGATTTTGAGTTGGATATCGGTCAGGACATCTCGATCGGTTACCAGAGCCATTCCAGTACAGTCGTCGAACTGTATTTTCTGGAGACCTTCACTTTCCGGCTGCTGACAACGGAGGCTGCCGTCGTGCTCGCTCCTGGAGAGAAGTAGACATTGAGCGTGTTCGCGATGAAATCGCGAAGGCGCCCAACCCACGGAACCGGTGGGGGACAAGTCGCAACTGATTGAGTACCGAGATGTGCTGCAGGCCATTCGCGAAAAAGTTTCCGCGCTCAAGAAGCAGGGTAACTCTGTTGAGGAAAGCGTGGCTGCGAAGTCTACTAAGGCCTGCGGTCGATCACGAACGAAGTATAACGGTAGGGGAGGTATATGTACCGAAACCGCAAAGCGCCACCATCTGGGAGAGCTGCCGAGCCACGCCTGGCGGGCTCTGAGGCTCTATCTGGCTACGCGCCAGCGACGCCATGCCGCCGCGCCAGGGCCCGCGCCGGATACTAACGCCATGCCGCCCGCCGTCGACAGCCCGGTGCCCTGGCAGGAGCGCGTGCGTGAGTTGAGCCTCACGGCACTGCTCGCCTGCCTGTTGCTGTTCACCTTCGTGGTGACCCCGCTCGTCGGGCTAGGTGTGATCGGGCAGTTCGCCGCCGGCGTGCTCTGGGGGCTGCTGGGCGTCGTCTCTGTGCTGGTGGTCTCCGGCCGCCGGGCCGCCGTGGCCGTGATCCTGGCGGCCACGGCGGTAAGCCTGGCGACGGCGATCATCGACCGCCCGACGGCCCTGAGCGCCATCCTGGCGCGTGGCTCGGCGGCCGTGGCCTTAGCGGCGCTGGGCGGGGTCATCGGCCGCGCAGCGTTCGGGCCCGGGCGCGTGACGTGGCACCGCGTCCAGGGCGCCGTTGCGCTCTACCTCATCCTCGGGCTCCTGTTCGCACACCTCTATGGGCTGCTGAACGTGTTGGTGCCGGAGGCCTTCGCCAACGTGCCGCCCGGCCTGCGTGCCCATGCGGTCTTCTACCGGGGGCGCCTGCTGTACTTCAGCTTCGTGACGCTTACCAGCGTCGGGTACGGGGACATCGTGCCGCTGCACCCGGTTGCCTACAGCCTCGCCACCTTGGAAGCGCTCATAGGTCAGCTGTTCCCGGCCATCCTGCTGGCCCGGCTCGTGTCCTTAGAGCTGGAAGGACGGCGCTCTCTTTGATGAACCGGTGGAGATCGAAGTAGGTAGCCATATGTCTTACGAGAGGAGAAGCCACACGCGATCCCAATGGGAGAGCTGATCATGAAGCGGATGATATTATGACCGCGTAGTCGCAGGCACCGTTCGTTATCGCGCTGTGCTGGCGTTTTGAGATGATCCTGGAGACACAACAGAAGGAGAGTGCAATGTCTGTCACAAAAACAATCGTTGAAACGCGCCCCCCAGTGCCTCCATTCACTCAAGAGACCGCCGAGTTGAAGGTCCGTCTGGCAGAAGACGGCTGGAACTCTCGCGATCCCGAGAAAGTGGCCTTGGCCTACACACCGGATTCCCGCTGGAGAAACCGCGTGGAATTCGCAAACGGCAGGCAGGAGATCATCGCCTTCCTTACACGCAAGTGGGCGAGAGAACTCGATTACCGCCTTATCAAAGAGATGTGGGCGTTCGGAGGGAATCGCATCGCCGTGCGCTTCGCTTACGAATGGCATGACGACTCAGGGAATTGGTTCCGTTCATATGGTAATGAAAACTGGGAGTTTGATGAGAACGGGCTGATGCGATTGCGTTACGCCAGCATCAACGATCTCCCGATCAAGGGATCAGACCGTCAGTATCATTGGCCGCTGGGACGCCGACCGGACGGGCACCCAGGATTGAGCGATCTTGGTCTCTAAGCTCTTACCCCTACCATACGGCAATAAAGCGGGAGCAAGAGTGTCAGGTGCGCCGCCTTGCCGGCTTCGCCGAGCGGCGTCAGGTTCGCTGTGCCGTCGCCCCGGGGCACGGCGCCTCGGCGCCGGCTTTGGCCACGCCGGTGAGACACCCACGCTGACCGGTCCCCGCTGTGCCAGCGTGCAGGGGTTGGTGCCCCGGCGCTCCGTCTCTGGGAACACGGTCCTCCGGGTGCGGCTGCCCCGCCCTCTGGCTGCCGATGCCGACCTCCCCGCTCCCTCGTGCATGTGCGACCCCTCTCGAAAGACGAACCGCTTGACTGCAGGTCGCTTCGTCTGCTAAAAAGCGTTTGGAGCAGCCCCGGCGCCTGGCGCCCAGCAGTGCCTCATGGGCGTGCGGCACACGGTCGCCGTGCGGACGCCGGCGGCTCAGCGGCGGCGGCGCGGGGGGAGAAAAGGGGCTTTGGAATTCCTATCCGCAAGAGACAGGTAGAGCTAACCATACATTTCCCGGCGCATGCTCCTGGAACCCCAGCATAGGGTTTTTGCGGACCACAAGGGGAGGGGGCGACCATGATAGTATTGCTGCGTAAGATGGCGCGGCCTGCCTTCGCGCTTTGCCTCCTTGTCCTGGGATCATTTCCCGTCAACGGTGCCGAGCGCCTCAAAGTCTTCACGAGCGAGGTGCCTCCGATCGCCCAGGAGAACGAAGCAAAGCCGGGATTTGCCGTGGAGCTGGTCAAGGCCGTCCTGCGCGAGGCGAAGCTGGATGGCGAGGTCGTGTTCGTACCGTGGCCCCGCCTGCTGGACTCCGGTGGGAGCCGCACCGGCACACTGGTCTTTCCGGTGCCGCGGTTGGCCAAGGTGGAGAGCGATTTCACCTGGATCACGCCCCTGGTCGATTTGGACCTGGCCTTCGTCAGCACCGGTCAGGAAGTGCATTCGCTGGCCCAGGCGCTTGAGCTCAGGAGCATCCTCGTCAGGGGGCAGTCGGTCTATGAATACATGCTCCGCGACTACGGCTTCGGCAATGTCGAGCCCGTGTCGTCCGGCAATATTCCCCTGATGCTGGCCAGGGGGCGCGCGGACGCCTGGTTCACGACCACCGACGAGGCGCGCTGGGCCTGGAGCGCCGGGCAGACGGCCGTGCCGCTGGATGCACCTTTGAAGCTCGGCAAGGTCATGGGGCAACAACGCATGTGGCTGGCCGGCTCCAAGGGGCTCGACCGGGGGATCGCCGAGCGGATTTCGAGGGCAATCGCCACCATGCGGGAGGATGGGCGCTTCAACGCCATCATGGCGGCCTATCTGCCGCCGCGTACAACGACGGCGAGCGCCGCAGTCCGCGTGGCCGCCGTCAACAACCGGGAAATCATCAATCTGCAGTCCGCCATCAAGGACTTCGAGGCCAGCAACCCCGGCGTCTCGGTGGAGATCGCCATCCTGCAGGAAGGGGAGCTTCGCGACGCCATCGCCGCCGACGTGTTCAGCGGCAGCGGCCGCTACGACGTCATCGCCATCGGCACGTATGAGACGCCGATCTGGGCCAAGAAGGGCTGGCTTCGCCCGATCGTGGAGTTCCCGGCGAGCTACGACGTGGACGACCTGATGCCGAGCGTCAAGGCGGCTCTGTCCTACGAAGACCGGTTATATGCCTTGCCCTTCTATGCGGAAAGCTCCGTCACCTACTTTCGGAAGGACCTGCTCGAGAAGGCCGGCGCCTCACTGCCGGCAAACCCCACCTATCAGGACATCTTCGCAGCTGCCAGGGCCATGCACGATCCGGCCGGCGGCGTCTTCGGAGCCTGTCTGCGCGGCAAGCCCGGATGGGGCGAGAACATGGCGCTCATCTCGACCATCGTCAACGGTCATGGCGGACGCTGGTTCGACGAGAGCTGGCGGCCGCAGATCGACACCCAGGAGTGGAAGGCGGCCCTCCTCTGGTATCGCGCCATGCTCAAGGATTTCGGCCCGCCGCATGCGGCCGAGCTCGATTATAACGGAAACCTGGCCCTGTTCGCGCAGGGCAAATGCGGCCTGTGGATCGATGCGACGGTCGCCGCCGGGACCTTGTTCGATCCTACCATGTCGTCGGTCACCACGAAGGTCGGCCTGGCGGCGGCGCCCCACGGAGCTTCCGACCGGGGGACGCAGTGGCTGTGGTCTTGGGCCTTCGCGATCCCCTCGACGTCGCAGAAATTTCCGGAGGCGCTGCGCTTCATCCAATGGGCCACCTCCAAGTCGTACATCCAGGCTATCGGCGGGGGGGACGGCTGGGGGGGGGTGCCGCCGGGTACCCGGCAGTCGACCTATCTCGATCCGCGGTACCGGGCGAGTGCGCCCTTTGCGGACGCGGTCCGGGATGCCATCGTGCAGGCCGATCCCAACAGGCCGACGCAACACGCCGTGCCCTACAAGGGGATTCAATATGTGGCGATACCGGAATTCCAGGCGGTCGGAACCAGGGTGGGCCAGGAGATGGCGAAATTCCTGACGGGGAAAACGACGATCGACGACGTCCTGTTCCGCGCGAATGCGGCGACGACCGAGATCATGCATGCTGCTGGTTATTACAAGTGATGGCGACGACAATCCTCATCGACCTCGTTCGTCTGATTCTCCGACGGTTACAGCCCATTTGACAAGCCAGGGCTTGGGGAGCTATGGTTATCACGCTTATCTTTCGTGTGATAGAGTCGGCGGCGCTTGACGAGAGTCCTTCCCGAAGCTGGATGCTGTGCCAGGGCGGATTGCTGTCCAGAACTGAGCCGCATGCTGCGAAGAATGTGCATGGCGTCGGAGCAAAGGACGGCCGCCGGCAAGGATGACCGCAAGTCCGAGGCTGGGTTGCAGATGCTCTCTCGGATCAGGGCGACATGGCACTCCTTCCATCGCTTGCGCCGTGGGATCGGTCCGCGCCTCCTCGCCCGCGTCCTCCTGTTCAGCGCCGCGATCACGCTGATCCTCACGCTGTTTCAGCTCTATGTCGACTACCGCTACGACGTCAGGGCGATTGAGAGGCGGATGTCCGAGATCGAGGGGAGCTATCTTCAGAGCCTCGGCGACAGCCTCTGGAACCTGGACAGCCGACAGCTTGAGCTGCAGATCGAGGGGATTCTGCGCCTGCCGGCCGTTCGCTTCGTCGAGGTGCGCGAGACAACCGATCGCGCCAATCCGATGGTGGTGAGCGGCGGTCGCCACCAGGACCACGCCGCTGTGCGCCGCGAATTCTCGCTGTTCCATACGGCTCGCGGCGAGCAGCAGCGGCTTGGCGTGCTGTCGATCGAAGCCACGTTCGACGAGGTCTATCGCGCGCTCCTCGAGAAGGCGATCGCCATCTCGATCAGCCAGGGCGCGACGATCTTCCTCGTCTCCTTTTTCATCCTCTATATCACCCACCGGCTCGTCACGAGGCATCTGACCGCACTGGCCGGATTTCTCGGCAAATACGATCTGCGCCAGCCGCCGCCGCCCCTGCGCCTGCAGCGGCGCGCGCCCAAGGACCAGGACGAGCTTGACCAACTCATCGCGGCATTCGAGAGCATGCGTCAGAGCCTGGAGCGCGTCTACGATGACCTCCGGGAGAGCGAACAACGGTTCCGCGACTATGCCGAGACGGCGTCGGATTGGTTCTGGGCGACCGGCCCGGAACATGACTTCACCTATTTCTCGGAGCAGATCGTCGGGCTAAGTCCTCTTGGCTCGACGATCGGGAAGCGCCGCTGGGATATCGCCGCCGACTTCGCGTCGGAGCCGGAAAAATGGCGCGAGCACATGGCAACCCTGGAGCGCCGCGAGCCGTTCCGCGATTTCGTCTACAAGGTCCGACGCGTCGACGGTTCGCTTGGCTTCCTGTCCGTCAGCGGCAAGCCAGTGTTTGATGCTGAGGGCCGGTTTTCCGGCTACCGCGGCGTCGCCCTGGACATCACCGAGCGCCAGCGGGCCGAAGAAGCCTTGCAAAAAGCGCAGGCGGAGATGGCACACATGGCGCGGCTGACGACGTTGGGCGAGCTCGCCGCCTCCATTGCCCATGAAATCAATCAGCCGCTCGGCGCCGTGGTCAATAACGCCAGTGCCTGCGTGCGATGGCTCGCGGCGCAAAACCTGGAGGAAGCCCGGCAGTCGGCCGCGCGTGTCATCGCGGACGGCCATCACGCCGCAGAAATCATCCGCCGCCTGCGCAACCTCGCCAAGAAAGCGCCACCCCAGAAGGACTGGCTCGACCTCAACGCCACGATCCGGGACGTCCTCGCCCTGGCGCGCAGCGAAGTGCAACGCCACGGTGTGGCGGTAGAGACGCACCTCGCAGCAGATGTGCCGCTGATCTTGGGCGACCGCATCCAAGTGCAGCAGGTGCTGCTCAATCTGCTGATGAACGCCATCGAAGCCCTGAGTGGCGTGGGCGAGGGGCCGCGCGAGCTGTGGGTCAGTTCGGAGCTCGTGGCCGCGACGGAGGTCTTGGTTGCCGTGCGCGATTCGGGGCCAGGGCTGGATCCGCAGAGTCTCGACCGGCTGTTCGAGGCCTTCTATACGACCAAGCCGCACGGCCTTGGCATGGGGTTAGCGATCAGCCGCTCGATTATCGAAGCACACGGCGGCCGGCTGTGGGCGACCGCGCATGTGCCCCACGGCGCTGTCTTGCAGTTCACGGTGCCGATGGGGCGTGAGGGGGTGGCCTGATGGACGCCGAGGCCCTGGTCTTCGTCGTTGATGATGATGCGCTGATGCACGGCTAAATGCTTCCAAAAAATATTTGCGGTATAATGCAGGGGTTATATGATGCTGTCCATCTTTTTCTGAAAGGGACTATGGCCAAACCCCATACTCTACCGCCTTTATCCGACACCCAAGTGACCGCACTCCGACAGTTGTACGAGACGACGACCAAGGCCAAACTCCGCCTCCGCGCGCAGATCATCTTACTCGCTCATCAAGGGCGCTCGGTGGCCGCAATTGCCACGGTGGTCTTCCGCAGCCGCGATACCGTCGAGCGCGTGCTCAAGCGCTTTCTGCAGGGCGGGATCGCGGCCTTGCCGCCCCGCACAGCGCCAGGGCGGACGCCGACTGTGACGTCTGCGTGGAAAGCCGAGCTCCTGCGGGTCATCGACCTCGACCCGCATACGGTCGGGGTCCACAGTGCCAATTGGACGACCAGCTTATTGGCCACCTATCTGGCGGCCAAGACCCAGGTAGCAGTCACTGCCGAGACGGTGCGCTTGTATCTGCACGCCGCTGGCGGGGTCTGCAAGCGTCCGACCTGGACCCTCAAACGCAAAGCCGAAGCGCAGCCGGGCTACGTGGGAAACGCCTGCGGGTGGAGGTGATCTTGGCCGGGGCCGGCACGCCAACGCCTCCACCCGTGCCCGCCCTTGTCGAGGCCGATCTCCTGGAGGACGTACCGCCAGACCTGGAAGAACTGCTGGCCCTCCTGCCGCACGCCGATCTCTACCTCCAGGATGAGGTCCAGTTTGCGTTTCATCCCACGCTCACGCGGGTCTGGTGCTGGAAAGGCCGTCGCGGGCAGCGGCTGGTCGAGGCCCCGGGCGCCAACGACAAGGTCTATGGTTTTGGCCTCGTCGATTGGTGTGAGGGCTGGTTTGACGGTCGCTTGGCCCCAGGCCGCACGGCGGATATCTTTTGCGCCCAGGTGCGAGCCGCCGTCGCCCGGTCGCGCACCCGAGGACGCCTGGCGTTCGTGCTCGTGGACAACCTACGGACCCATACGCCAGCAGGTTCGAAGCTGGTACGCCAGATGCTGACCGAATTGCAGGACCACCTACGGCTCATTTACACGCCGGCCTACGATCCCGACGCCAACCGGATCGAGTGGCGCTGGCGCTGGTCGCGTCGGGACGTCACCCATAATCATCAGCGGACGACCTTTGCCGCCCTGCTGGAGGATATCCAGGAGCACTTTGAGACCCTGCGGCAGCATCCAGACCTCGTGCTACGGCAGATTGGGAGTCCCTTTGCGGCTCAGATATCAGAGGACCAAGCACTAGCATATGCCGCATAATCTCTTTGGAAGCATTTAGAGATTGAGGTACCCATTGAGGCTGGAGGCGATGACAAAGAGCACCACCTTCAGCTCAAAGCCCTGCGAGGTGACCGCATGAATCGACTGGGTGTGATCGCGCTATTCTCCACTTCGTGGTCCGTTCGGCAGCGGGAATCGGCGCCGCCATGTGAACCTGGCGTCTGGTTGGCATGAATAGGGTTGGCAGGCAGGGACGCATTTGGTGAAATGATGGAAGTCTGCGTTTCTGTCATGACACCCATTTGGAGCCCCTCCATGATCCATCATACGCCAATCAAGACCCTGCTGACAACGACCTTTACATCCCTCGTCATGCAGCTTTCGGGCTTACTCGCCCAGGGCACCCGGCTCCTTGCGCGGTTTATCAACGCAGAGCCAACACCTGCAACGACGATGGCGTTTGAACGTGCACTCAGCAGGCTACTTCGTGAGGTTGGAAGACGGATCATGGCCTGGGCTCTCCATCGACTTGAACCCGAAGCCGACGACGAGGCCCCGTCCCGGGGTATGTTTGAGGGGCGTCTTTATCGCCGCCGCCGCAAGCACCCACACGAGGTGGGCCCGCTCTTTGGTCCGGTGACCCTGTGGCGTCGGCTCTACGCACCGCGTGGGCGCCGCGGTCACGCCAGCCATCCCCTGGCACTGCGCCTGGGGATCGCAGCGGGCTTGGCCACACCGGCCCTGGCCGAGCGCGTGGGCCATTGGGCCACCGATCATACTCAGAACGAGGTGCGCGACATCATCGAGCGAGATCACGGTGTGTCGTGGTCGTGCACCTCGCTTCGCAAGCTCTTGGGGAGTTTGCGGGCGGGGATGGCTCCACACCGAGAAGAGGCGCAGGTCGACCGGGTGGTGCGCTGGATCGAGCAGGCCCGTGCTGCCAAGGGACATTGTCGACCGACGCTGTCGGTTGGCCGCGACGGCATCTTTGTGCCGCTGCGCGGGGGTGTGGCACAGGAAGGCGCCACGGCCACGGTCTCTGTGCTCGACCGACGGGGCAAGCGCGTGGGAACGGTGTATCTGGGACAGATGCCCGAATCCGGACAAGGGACCCTTACCGATCAGCTTACGGGCCTGCTCCAGGCGATTTTGCAACAGGTGGATAGCCAGCTATTGCGCCTGGCCTATGTCAGCGATGAGGGCCACCATCCCTGCATGTATGACCGCCAGGTCCTCCAACACATGGTGGACCCGCGCCGGCCCTGGCGACGTCTGGAGTGGAGACGGATCGTCGATTTTTACCATGTCTGTGGGTACGTGCAGCAGTTGGCCGACGCGATTGTCGGTGTGGGCGACGAGGCTCAACGCTGGGCCAAGGAGATGCGCCATGTGCTCAAGACCAAGGCCGA
>Ga0081540_1003081_pt1 | contig 13353 bp, 6 predicted proteins | sample TabmetS2T1R1_FD_71024 | JGI IMG/M metagenome (GOLD analysis project Ga0081540, IMG submission 71024) | Tabebuia heterophylla rhizosphere microbial communities from the University of Puerto Rico - S2T1R1 | ecosystem: Host-associated > Plants > Roots > Rhizosphere ... | reverse complement strand
GTTCCAGGACGAGGCGAAGATCAGCGTCCAGCTGACTCACGCCAACATCTGTCAGATCTACGAGCTGAACCGGATCGGCCCCAGCCTCTACATCGCGATGGAGTACGTCCCGGGCAAGGACCTGCGCTCCATCTTCGAGCGGGCCCGGAAGAAGGGTGAGCCGCCCCCGGTCCCGCTGGTCTGCTACGTCATCGGCAAGCTCTGCGAGGGGCTGGACTACGCCCATCGGAAGAAGGACCAGCACGGCCGCGACCTGAACGTGGTCCACCGCGACGTCTCGCCGCAGAACGTCCTCATCTCCTTCGAGGGCGAGGTGAAGGTCATCGACTTCGGCATCGCCAAGGCCGCGGGCAAGGTGACCAAGACCCAGGCCGGCATCCTCAAGGGCAAGTTCGGCTACATGAGCCCGGAGCAGATCCGCGGCCTGCCCCTCGACCGGCGCAGCGACGTCTTCGCCATCGGCGTCTGCCTCTACGAGCTGCTCACCGGCGAGCGGCTCTTCGTCGGCGAGAGCGACTTCCAGGTGCTGGAGAAGGTGCGGAAGGCCGAGGCGCTTCCCCCCTCCACCTACAACCGGAAGATCCCCGAAGCGCTGGAGCGCATCGTGCTCAAGGCGCTGGCGAAGGATCCGGCCGATCGCTTCCAGTACGCGAGCGAGCTCGCCGACGAGCTGCAGCGCTTCCTCATCACCTCGGACAGCATCTTCAGCCGCAAGGACCTGATGCAGTACATGAAGTCCACCTTCGCCGAGGAGGTGGAGCGCGAGCGGGCGCGCATGGCGGAGTACGCCGACATCAAGGCGCCGGAGGGGATGCTCACCGAGGCCGGCGTCGGCGTCCCGGTGCTCGCCCGGACCACCGGGCCCGTCCTCGCCGCCGTCCCGACGCCTCCCTCCACGCCCTCGGTGGTGAGGAGCGCCCCGCTTCCCAAGCTCACCGCCGCCGCCCCGCAGCAGCAGCCGCGGGAGGACGAGGGCACCCTGGTGGTGGACAACAACGAGGTCCTGGCCTCGGTGGAGGCCAGGCCCCCGGTCGAGCAGCACATCGTCGCCGCGGAGGCGCAGACCGACCCCGAGCGGGCCCGCCTGGTTCCGCCGGAGTCCGAGCCCGCGGACGACGCGCCGGTGTCGCCAGTCGACGAGACCATCGTCCGGCTCCGGCCCGGTGTTCCCACCCCGGTGCCGAAGGAGCGCGCCCTTCCCGCGGCCCCTCCGCCGCTGCCGCCGCGGCCCGCAGCGCCCGCGCCGGTGGCCGGAGAGCCTGCGCAGCCGCCTGCTGCCGCCGAGGAGGTCGCCGGGGTCCCCGTGCTGGCCGTGGTCGACGCGGCCGAGCCCGCGCCAGCGCCCGTCGAGGCATCGCCGGAGCGCACGCCTCCGCCTGCCGAGGCGCCGGCCGTCGCCACGTCGACGCCCCGGACCGCTCCCTCGCGGGAGTTCCCCTCCGTCTCACCCGCGCTCTCCGGCCTGTCTCCCACCGCGGAGCTGGAAGCGATCGAGCGCGCAGCGCGCCCGCGACGACGGTCCTGGCCGTGGGTGCTCGGGCTCGTGGTCCTCGGAGGCCTCGGGGCGGCCGGCTGGGCCTGGACGCAGCAGCGCGAGCCGGCAACCGGTCGGGTGGTGCTCGACGTCAGCCCGCCCGAGGCGCGGGGGCGGGTGCGGTTGACCGTCGCCGGCACCGACCTGGGCGTCCCGACCCACTGGCCGGTGGTGCAGACGACGCCATCGGGCAAGGTGGAGATCCTCGCCTCGGCGGACGGCTTCAAGCCCGCGCTGGTGGAGACGACCGTGGGCCGCGGGAACGCACCGACCTCGGTCTTGGTGGCGCTGCAGCGGGCGGCGACCGTGGCCCGCTTCACCGTGCTCCTCGAGCCGGACGACGCCGAGGTGCGTCTCGACGGCCAGGTGGTGAAGCGCTCGGGCTCGCACGGCCTCTTCGTCGGCGAGCTGGTCCCGGGCGTGGAGCACAGCCTTCAAGTTCGCCGTTCCGGCTACCGCCCGCTGGAGACCCGGGTGAGCGCCAAGAGCGCCGACGAGCCGGTGGAGCTGCGGACCACGCTCGAGCCGCTGGAGTTCGGGCTCCTGGTCTCCTCGACTCCTCCCGGGGCGGTGGTGTTCAGCGGTGAGCGCCTGCTCGGGGTCACGCCCCTGGCCACCCGGGTCCCGGCGACCGCCTCGGCGCTCACCTTCCGCAAGCGCTGCTTCGAGACCGCCCAGGTGCCGCTGCGCCTCCCCGAGCAGCCAGGCCCGCGAGTCCCCGTCCGCGCGGCGCTGCGCAAGGTCCCCGGTTGCCGCTGAAAACGGGGGTAGAGTCCGCCCCCCGATGGCACCTCGCACCCGCAAGGCCAGCGACCCGCTGGCGGACCTCCCGTCCTGGGCGCAGAAGCTCGCCCAGGCCTACTACACGAAGACGGTCAGCACCTTCCTCCTCCACGGCGCGGTGCGGGATCTGCAGCCGCTCGGCCCGACCGAGGACCGGTCCTACGGGCCGCTGAAGCAGTTCCTGACCGAGGAGCTCTTCGGCGGCCGGAGCCACGTCCTCCACTACGACCGCTCCAGCGGCATCCGCGCCGCCAACCCCGACTCGCAGAAGGACTTCACCCGCACCCTCTCCGCGTACGACACCCTCTACGGGACCGAGTACGCGAAGGTCCTTCCGCGAGATCCGAGCCGCGCCCTGCAGATCCTCGAGAACTACCTGCGGATGCGTCTGTCCGACGGACAGTCGCTCGCGCTGATCATCGACTTTGCCGAGACGCTCGCTCCGGGCGGTGAGATCGGCAGCCTCTCCGCGGAGGACCGGTTCGCGCTCGCCACGCTGATCAAGTGGGCCAGCGATCCGCAGTTCCTCGCCGGCGACCTCTCCATCGTGCTCCTGGTGGAGAACCTGGCCGAGATCTCCGCACGGCTGTCGCGCAACCCCTACGTCGCGAACATCGAGCTGCCGCTCCCCAACGAGGAGGAGCGCCAGGACTTCGTGCGGGTGAAGCTCGAGGGGAAGAAGCTGGGCTCCGTCTCGGAGATTCCCGCCCCGGCGCTGGCCAAGATGAGCGCCGGGCTCTCGCGCATCAACCTCGACCGCATCCTCACCGAGGCCACCGAGCGCGAGGTGCGCATCACCCCCGAGCTGCTGAAGGACAGGAAGAAGGAGATCATCCAGGCCGAGTGCCACGGCCTGCTCGAGTTCATCGAGCCCGCCCACACCCTCGACTCGGTGGCGGGCCACGGCAAGGCCAAGGAGATGCTCCGGCAGGCGTCGGCGGCGCTGAAGAAGGGACGCATCGAGGTGCTGCCGATGGGCTACCTCGTCTCCGGGCCGGTGGGGACGGGCAAGACCTTCCTCGCCACCTGCTTCGCCGGGGAGATCGGCATCCCCTGCGTGAAGTTCCTCAACTTCCGCAGCCAGTGGCAGGGCGTCACCGAGGCGAATCTGGAGAAGATCTTCAACCTCCTGAAGGCGCTGTGGCCGGTCGCGGTGATGGTCGACGAGGCGGACGCCTTCCTCGGGAACCGCGAGGCCTCCGGAGACTCGGGGACCTCGAGCCGGGTGTTCGCCTCGATCGCCTCCTTCATGGGCAACACCGAGTTCCGGGGGAAGATCGTCTGGTTCCTCCTCACCGCGCGGCCGGATCTGCTCCCGGTGGACCTCAAGCGGCAGGGCAGGGCCGAGGAGCACCTCGCGCTCTTCTATCCGCAGAACGACGCCGAGCGGGACGAGCTGGCCCGCATCGTGGCGAAGAAGGTGAAGGTGCCCCACCTCCCTTCGTTCGCCGCGCTGCTCCCCAAGGGAACGCAGATGTCCGGCGCGGACATCGAGGCGGTGCTGGTGCGCTCCAAGTTCCGGGCGCTGGCCGCCGGGCGGGAGGAGCCCACCGAGGACGACGTGCGCGCGGTGGTGTCGGACTTCGTCCCGCCCAGCTATCCGCTGGAGATCGAGCTGCAGAACCTGGCGGCGGTGCAGGAGTGCACGAGCCGTGAGCTGCTGCCCGAGGTCTACCGGACGATGGAGCGCGACAGCATCACCCGGCGGATCCGCGAGCTGAAGCTCCTGCTCGAGGAGCGGTGAGCATGGTCGCTGGCGCGTTCAAGCGCTTCCACAGGCCTCCCCCTGGTGCGGGGGGCTGAGCATCGGAGCGCGGATGGCGGATCGACTGCCGCTGACCCCGGAGGAGTTCCGGGCCCTCGCCGACCGGGTGGTGGAGCTCGCTGCCGGTCTGCTGGCCGAGCTCCCCACGGCGAGGGCGTTCCCCGAGACCTCCGGCGCCGAGGTGAGCGCGGCGTTCGAGGCGCCGCTCCCGGAGGAGGGCCTCGGGCCCGCGGCGCTGGATGCGCTGGCCCGGGTCGTCGCCCTCTCGCGCCCGCCCGGCCCGCGCTTCTTCGGCTACGTGCTCGGCTCGGGCGAGCCCGTCGCGGCGGTCGCGGATCTTCTGGCCAGCGTCCTGAACCAGAACGTCACCGCCTGGCGGTCGGCGCCTGCCGCAGTCACCGTCGAGCGGTTGGTGGTCGGCTGGCTCGCGGAGGCGATCGGCTGCGCCGGCTTCGCCGGCAGCCTCACCGGCGGCGGCTCGTCCGCCAACCTCATGGGGCTCGCGATGGCCCGCGAGTCGCGGGCCCCCGCCAACGACGCGGGGGTGCAGCCCGGGGGAGTCGTCTACGCCTCCTCCGAGGTGCACACGTCCATCACCAGGGCCGCCGCGGTGCTGGGCCTCGGATACTCCGCGGTGCGGCACGTCCCGGTGGACGCCTCGTTCCGGATGGAAGTCGCGGAGCTCGAGCGGGCGGTGGAGCTGGACCTCGCCGCCGGCCGGAAGCCCATCGCCGTCGTCGCCAGCGCCGGGACCGTCAACACCGGAGCCATCGATCCGCTCCGTCCGATCGCCGAGGTGGCCCGGCGTCACGGACTGTGGATGCACGTCGACGGGGCGTACGGCGCGCTGGCGGCGCTCGCCATCCCCGAGGCCTTCCGGGGACTGGAGCTCGCCGACTCCATCTCGCTCGACGCGCACAAGTGGCTGTACCAGCCGCTCGACTGTGGGTGTCTGCTGTTCCGCGACGCGCGCGCGGCGCAGCAGGCCTTCTCCCACACCGGGGACTTCACCCGCTCTCTGCTCGAGGACCCGGTGGAGCGGTTCGCCTTCTTCGAGGAGTCGCTGGAGCTGTCGCGGCGGTTCCGCGCCCTCAAGCCCTGGCTCTCGCTCCGCTACCACGGCGTGCGTGCGTACCGGGACTCCATCCGGACGGACCTCGCGCTCGCCCGGCGGCTCGCGGCGGCCGTCGACGCGCGGCCCGAGCTGGAGCGCCTCGCCCCGGTCTCGCTCAGCGCGGTCTGCTTCCGTCACCGCGGCGATGGGCGCCGTGGCGACGCGGAGCTCGATGCCTGGAACAAGGAGCTCCTGCTCCGGGTGGTGCGAAGGGGACGGGTGTTCATCTCCAACGCGACGATCCGGGGTCGGTTCGCGCTCCGGGCGTGCCTGGTCAACCACCGGAGCACGGAGGCCGACGTCGACGCCGTCGTGTCCGAGGTGCTGGCCGCGGCGGAACAGCCCCCCGAACCAGGGGGACGCTGAGGAGGCGCGCCGGGCGCGCTCGATGAGGCTCAGCCCCCCGAACCAGGGGGACGCTGAGGAGGCGCGCCGGGCGCGCTCGATGAGGCTCAGTCCCCCGAACCAGGGGGACGCTGATGTGACGCGCCCAGCGCGCTCGATGAGGCTCAGTCCCCCGAACCAGGGGGCGCTGATGAGGCGCGCGGGGCGCGCTCGATGAGGCTCAGTCCCCCGAACCAGGGGGACGCTGATGTGGCGCGCCCAGCGCGCTCGATCGAGGCTCAGCCCCCCGAACCAAGGGGACGCTGATGTGGCGCGCCGGGCGCGCTCGATCGAGGCTCAGCCCCCCGAACCAGGGGGACGCTGAGGAGGCGCGCCGGGCGCGCTCGATCGAGGCTCAGCCGCCGGTCGCGGCGCGCGGCGTCCGGGCCGCGGGGAAGAACCGCTCCAGCTCCGGCACGTCGCGGCTGCGCTCGGCCATGCACAGGTCCAGCCGCTCCAGCGAGATCGCGAAGCGCCGCGGGCCACCGAGGACACTCTGCACCCGGGGCCCGAACACCCGCTCTGCCTCCGCGCGCTCGTTCTGGCTGCAAGACTGGCTCGCCAGCGAGAAGAAGCGGCTCAGCCCGCCCCGGGGCAAGAGCGTCACCAGCGTGTCCCAGGAGCGGTCGACTCCGGCGAGCGTCGTCGCGCGGCCGACGGTCGAGTCGAGCGGCGGCTCGATCTCCCGGTACTTGCCGCCGAGGAGGACCTTGCCGATCTCCTTGGGATTCAGCCGGCCCGAGGTGGCGAGCGCCATGTTCTCGTCGAGCAGCTCGGGCGCGCGCGTGCCGGCCAGACCGCCGAGGATCCAGTCCCGTACCTCGGTGTCCTGTGTCCGGTCGAGCCTCTGCGCCAGGGCCTGGTGGAAGTCGCGGCCGCCGAAGCGCCCGGCGGTCACCAGCACCGGGGCGACCATCTCCGAGGCGACCGAGCGCGGCCGCGCCAGCCAGGCCTCGCCGAGCTTGCGGGCCTCGGCGATGAGCTGGGAGTCCTCCCCGCGCAGGGCGACGAACTCGGCGAGCTTGGGCCGGGCGAGCTGGACCTCGTCGTCCTCGGCCGGCTTCGGGCGGAACCCGAGCGCCCGGGCGTGCGGGCCGAAGGTCTTGCGCACCCAGGCCTGGTAGGCCGGGGCGAGGCGGCCGGGGAGGAAGTCCTCCCTCACCGTCGCCAGCTTGATCGCCGCCTGCAGGACGTGGTGCTCCCGCGCGCCGGCGTGACGGGCCGCGAGCTGCAGCCCCTCGGCCTGGGGGATGGCCCCTCCTGCCACGAGCGCGTCGGTGTCTCCGAGCAGGCCGACCTTCTCCGCGTCGTCGAGCTTCGCCGCCCGGGCGAGCCTGCTGCGCGAAACGGGGTCGAGCTGGAGGCGGTAGTAGCCGGCGTACCCGGCGTTGGGGAGCACCCAGTCCGGGCAGGAGCGCTCCTCGAGCTTCACCTCGGCCTGCGGCGTGTCGAGCAGGACGCAGCGGTTCTGCTCGCGGCCCTTGGTGCTCCAGCGGATGCACACCGGGATCTGCCACTCGCCGGCGCGATCGCCGGTGGACCCAGCCGGGAGCCACCGGTCCTGGGCGAGCTGGAGCACCGCGCCGCCCTGGCCGCCACAGCGCACGCTGGCCTGCACCCGCGGCACACCCGGGTGGTCGAGGAAGGTGTTGAAGGCCGGCGCGACGTCCCTCCCCGCGGCCTGCGAGATGGCGGCGAGGAAGTCCTTGGCGGTCGCGTTCCCGTCGGCGTGGGTCCGGACGTAGAGCTGGATGCCGCGGCGGAAGGTCTCCGGCCCCACCCACTGCTCGAACATCCGCAGCACCGCGGCGCCCTTCGAGTAGGTGATGGCGTCGAAGGCGTTCTTCACGTCGTTGTAGCTGTTGACCGGCTGGCGGATGACGCGGCTGTTGACCAGCGCGTCCGCCTCGGCGGCGCTGTTCCGGTGCTCGACCTGCTCCGCGGCCATTCCCCAGGCCGGCGCCCAGCGGTCGATGACCTTGGTCTCCATCCAGGTGGCGAACGCCTCGTTGAGCCAGATGTCGTCCCACCAGGCGGCGGTCACCAGATCCCCGAACCACTGGTGCGCGAACTCGTGCGCCGCGACCAGGGCGTACTGGCGCCGCCGCTGCACGCGGTCCTGCTCGGTGGGCGCGAGGACCAGCGCCTCGCGGAAGGTGACCAGCCCCACGTTCTCCATCGCCCCGAACTGGACGGTGAAGGGGATGGGGAGCACGTCGAGCTTGTCGTAGGGGTACGCCATGCCGAAGTAGTCCTCGAGCCCCTCGAGGATCTCCGGCGTCACCCGGGCCGCCCACGCCGCCTCGTGCGCCCGCCCGCGCGGGGCGACGATCCGCACCGGGATCCGCTTCTTCCCGGCCGGACGCGCCTCCTTGATCTCGAAGGGCCCGACGCCGAAGGCCACCAGGTACGACGGCAGCGGCCGCGTCTGCCGGAAGCGGACGTCCTTCATCCCCTCGGCGGCCGCCGTCTCGCTCACCATCGGGGTGTTGGCCACGGCCGTGAGAGCGGTGGGGACCCGGAGGGTCAGCTCCCAGGGAATCTTCGCCGAGGGCTCGTCGACGCAGGGGAAGGCGCGCCGGGCGTCGGTCTCCTCGAACTGGGTGAAGGCGTACCAGTCACCGCCGCTCTGCTGGCGGAAGATGCCGGAGTCCTCCTGGGTGAACTGCGTGCCGCGGAACTCGAGGCGGAGGGTCACCGGCCCCGGTGGCAAGGGATGCGGGAAGCGCAGCGCCACGCGCTGGTCGGGCCGCACCACCGGCTCGGCCGGCACCTCCTCGCTGCCCACCCGGGCCGTCGCCGTGGCGACTTCCATCGCGTCGGCGTTCAGCCACAGCACGTCGGTCGCGGTGTCGAGCGTCCCGTCGATCTCCGTCCGTCCGGTGAAGCCGGGCGAGGAGGGGACGATGGTCAGCCACACCCGCTGCGCCGCGGGGCGGAAGGTGCGAGGGAGGCGGATGCCCTCCGGCGAGACCAGCGCGGGGGGTGCCGGCGGCGTCACGGCGGCGGTCGGCGCAGCGGTCGGCGCGCGAGGCGCCGCGGTGCGGTCGGCGGCACAGGCCGCGAGAATCAGGAGAAGGAGGACGGGAGCGAGGCGAACGGACATGAAGGCCGCGCACTCTGGCGCACGACCTGATGCGCATGCAACGGTCGTTCGACCTCTACTGGGGAGATCCGACCACGCGGAGGTTGAGCCCCGGACGCAGCGAACGGGCGTGCCGGATGCGATTCCAGCGCTTCAGGTCGTCGACGCTGACCCCGTACTGCTGGGCGACGCTCCACAACGTCTCGCCCTCGGCGAGCTGGTGCATTCCGCTCGCCGGAGGTGTCATCGGTGTGACGGCCGCCGACGCGGCTGACTGTGCTTGCACCGCGGTGGCGGGACGCTCGGCCTGGGCCACCACGGGTCCGGGCTTCGCCTCGATGGGCGCGGCCCCCGGACCTGGCCAGATGGTCAGCACCGTCCCGACTTGCAGACCCTTCCGCGCCTTCTTCCCCAGGGAGTTCCACTCCTGGACCTGCTCGACCGAGACCGCGAACCGCTGCGCGATGGTCCACATCGAGTCGCCGCTCTGCACGCCGTACTGGACGCGGGTCTTCCCGTCGACCATCTCGGTCTTCACCGTTCCCTGTGCGAGGGCCCGCGCGTGGCCGGTGCGCGTCCCCGCGGGGACCTCGTCCTCCGGCGCGGGCGCGACGTAGCCCTGTGCCCTTGCCCGGGCCACCTGGCGCTCGAGGCCGTGCCCGCCCTCGGCCACGGCACGCGCCGAGGGAACCGGGATCGCGAGCTCGCTGTTGATCCGCAACGTCTTCGCGCTCCGCAGCCTGTTGAACGAGAGGATGGCCTCCGGGGCCGAGTGGTACTCCAGCGCGATGCGCGAGAGGGTGTCGCCCTTGCGCACGTGGTGAATGCGGTAGGTCAGCCGCTCCGACGCCGGGATGCGGGCAAGCGTGGCGACCACGGTGTCCCTGGAGCCCTTCGGGACCCGGACCAGGTACGGGCGCGCAGCGGTGGCCGGCGGAGTGCACCAGCGGCGCAGCTCGGGATTGAGCTCGTGGATGCGCTCGGTGCTGATGCCCGCGGCGCGGGCGACCACGTCGAGGTCGGTGGGCTCCATCACCGGCACCTCGTCGAACTCCAGCGGCTGCTGGAACTCGAACTCGTCGTCGCTGAAACCGAACGCCTTCGGGTGCTTCGCGACCAGCGCGCAGGCGATCAGCTTGGGGACGTAGTGCTTGGTCTCCTTGGCCAGCCCCTTGCCGTCGCTGAGCGACCAGAAGTCGTTGGTGCCGCGGCGAACCATCATCCGGCGGAGCTTCTCGCCCCCGGCGTTGTACCCGGCCCAGGCGAGGTACCAGTGGCCGAGCGCGCCGTGGAGCTCGTTCAGGTACTTGCCCGCGGCGACGGTGGCCTTGAAGGGATCGCGCCGCTCGTCGACCCAGAAGTCCTGCCGCAGGCCGAAGCGGCGACCGGTGCTGGAGATGAACTGCCACGGTCCGGCGGCGCGGGCCCAGGAGGTGGCGCCTGGCGAGAAGCCGCTCTCGATCATCGCGAGGTACACCGTGTCCCGCGGGAGTCCGCCGCGCTCGAGCAGGGGCGTCATCATCGGGATGTACCGGGTGGAGCGGGACATCCACTTCCTGAACCACTTGCGGCCCGGGCCCTGGAAGAACTGGATGTACTGCGCCACGATCGGCTGCATCTCCACCGGGATGTCGTACTCGGGCGCCACCGCACCAACGTCGAAGGTGGAGAGGTCGGTGACCACGCCCAGGTCGACCACCGGCTCTTCACCCGAGAGGACCTCGGCGCCGTCCTCGAGGCGTGCTCGCAGCGGGCTCGCGGTGCCGAGGGCGCGCACCGAGCGCAGCACCTCGGGGCTCGGCTTCGCCGCGGGGTCGAGCACCGCGTCCTCGAGGGCGCGCATCTCCTCCAGCTCCTCGGAGGCCGGCTCGTCGTCCGGGTCGTCGGGTGTGGCGACAGGTGTGCCGGTCTGCGCCGCGGGCGCGCGAGGAGGCGCGGTCGGCGATGTCTCGGGGACGGGCGCGGCCGCAGCACTGCTGAGCGCGAGGAGGACGAGGGCGAGCGACAACGAGCCTTCGATGCTAGGCGGGCCGGGAGAGGTCGGTCAACGCTGGGTTCCGGTGCTCGCCGGTGCGCCGTGACCGGGTCCGAGCACGCGGGGAAGGTAGGTGGCGAAGTCGAAGTGAATGCTGTTCTCGGGGGTGTGGCAGCCGACACACAGGCTCGGTCCGGGCCTCGGCCGCAGCACCGTCTTCCGCGTCTTGTCCGCGACGTGGATCGAGCCCGGGCCGTGGCAGTTCTCGCAGCCGACGTTCTGCCGTCCCGCCACCTGGTCCACGCGGCACACACCGCCCGCCTGCTGGAATCCGATGACGTGGCAAGCGACGCAGTCCAGGCGGTACTGCTTCTGCACCGATTCGAGCGTGGCGTAGGCGCGAGCGTGCCCGGTGCCCTCGTAGACGCCGAACGCCGCGGCGTGACAGCTCCGGCAGGCCTCGTTCCCGACGTATGCCGGCTCGCCTCTGGCTGGAGGGGAGCAGGGCTGGCCGTGCTCCTTCGCCCAGGCGAGGTTGAGCTGGGCCACGTCGCGGTCGTAGTCGGAGACGATCTTCTGCACCGCGGGATCCTCGGGGAGCGCCGCCTCCACCGGCACGAAGCGGACGGTGAAGGTCCCCGGCTGGAGCGCGGTGGCCTGGGCCTGAGCAGCGAGCTGCTCGCGTCGGACCACCAGCTCGTGCAGACGCGCGTCGAGCAGCTTCTTCCGCTCGGCGGACATTCCGGGGGTGCCGAGCTCCTTCTTCAACAGCTCGAGGCGCTGCCCCTGGGCGTTGAACTCGCGCTCGATGTCGCCCTGCCCCCGGGCGAGCTGGAGCGCGGGACCGTCCGGGCCCGGGCTCACGTCGACCCGCAGCACCGAGCGCCCCCGACTCTGCACCTGCGCCACCGGGACCGTGCCCCGGATGAGTCGGCCGTCCTCCCACTCCGCGCCGACGATCTCCTTGGCCTGTGCGGCGAGCACGAGATCCACGCCCTGCGCCGTCTGGGCCGCGGCAGGGGCGCCGGCGAAGAGGCCGAGGACGAAGCGCGCGCCGCCCTCTCGCGCCTTCGCCGCTCCCCGGCTCAGCGCGTCGGAGCTGGAGCCCGAGACGACGCCCACCCTCCACTTCCCCGCGTCGAGCAGCCGCGTCTGCCCGGCGGGGAGGTCCGGCAAGCCCAGCGATCGGCGGAAGTCGGGACCGAGCGCGTCGTCGAGCGGGCCGGGGAACCACGCCGCGATGCGCATCGACCGGTAGGCGGCAGCGATGGCCTCGGCCCTCCGTCGCTCGCCCACCGCCTCGTCCTCGCCGAACCCGGTCCGCTCGAACAGCGTGTCACCGCCGTCCACGAAGAGGGCCGGGATACCGGAGGCCCGGGCGCTCTCCACGATCGCCGCGCTCTTCGCCAGGCCCCCGCGCATCGCCTCGCTGCACCCGCACGGGGCGATCTGCCCGCGGACGTCGGCGGCGGCGAAGACCGCGAGGTGTGTCGCCTCGGGCGATCCGCCGGCCGCGGGCGGCGCCACGGCGCTCCCCGGGCTGCCGCGGACACACGACGCGAGCAGTGTGGCTGCAATGAGGACCGAGCGCAGCTGCAAAGTTCCGTCCGCGGAAGGAACCCCTCTAGCACCCCGGGACCGGAACACGCGAGTCGTTGACAGACCGCCGAGAGAATTGGTTTGAGCGGGGCGCTTGTCGCCGCCGCCCGCCGATCTGATGAAGCTGCCCCTGGAGGAGCTGCTCTACCTCCGTCTGGGCGAGTTCCTCGATCAGCTCCACGGGCGGAAGGTGCCCGAGCTCTACCGCGTTCTCCTGGACCAGGTGGACCGCGCGGTGCTGCGACAGGCGCTCGAGCGCACCGAGGGGCAGCTCACCGCGGCGGCCTCCTTCCTGGGCGTGGACCGGAACACCCTCGCTCGCAAGGTGAAACGGCTGAAGGTCCGCGGCCGGACCTAGGCGCCACGGGACCCTGGTCTCGAGGACGGGCCGTGGCCAAGGTACGGGGCTGCCCATGACGCGATCGCTCGTTCTCACCCTCACCGCGGGTTTGCTGGTGTCCGCCCTGCCCGGGCGCGCCCTCAACGAGGGGCTGGGAGAGGTTCCCTCGGACGTCGACCGGAGCTCGCCGCTCGCGACGGTGCAGGGGTTCCAGACCGCCGCGCACAAGGGCGACTACGAGCTCGCCGCGTACTACCTCGCGCTCGACTGGCTCCCCAGGGACCGGCAGAAGACCGAGGGGCCCCGCCTCGCCCGCCGCCTCCGCTTCGTGCTCGACCGGAAGCTGTTCCTCGATCTCGGAGCGATCAGCAAGGAGCCGGGGGGCGATCCGGCGCGGCCCGGCTTCGACCAGCTCGGCACCATCCCGCTGGAGAGACAGAACGTCCCCATCCGGGTCTCCAAGTACGAGATCGACGGCAAGCCGACCTGGGTCTTCAGCACGCTCACCGTCCGGAACATCGACGCGCTCTGGGAGGCCTACGGCCCTCCGCTCGCGGAGGTGCTGCCCGAGGTGCTGTTCACCAAGTCGGTGGGAGGCCTGGAGCTCTGGCAGTGGATCGGGCTGATCCTCGCCTTCGCCTGCGCGGTCATCGCCGCCTGGCTGCTGGAGCGGCTCCTCCTCGCGATCATCGCACGCGTCACCCGGATGACGCGGGTCAGCTGGGACGACCAGCTCGCGCACCCCGCGCGCGGACCCCTCCCGCTGCCGCTCTG
>Ga0081540_1003080_pt1 | contig 13357 bp, 10 predicted proteins | sample TabmetS2T1R1_FD_71024 | JGI IMG/M metagenome (GOLD analysis project Ga0081540, IMG submission 71024) | Tabebuia heterophylla rhizosphere microbial communities from the University of Puerto Rico - S2T1R1 | ecosystem: Host-associated > Plants > Roots > Rhizosphere ... | reverse complement strand
ATTTGAAGTTCCTGGACGAGTTTGCGGCAGGTGGTGCAGGAACTTCAAATCGGCGGCACTAGCCGCGACAGCGTCGCCTGCCTGGTTTCGCCTTACGTTGCGTAACGTCGTGCGGCCTCCTCGTCGCCCCAGGCGAGGAAGCCGGGCAGGCGGAAGTCTCGTGGCACTCCGCCATACTGGATCGGCTCGCCCGCCGGCGTCGTCATCAGGCCGCCCGCCGCGACGAGCACGGCATGGCCGGCCGCGATGTCCCATTCGCGGATTGGCCCCAGGCGCGGATAGAGATCGGCATTGCCTTCGGCTACCAGGCAGAATTTCGCCGACGATCCGAGCGGCGTGCGGTTCGCGACCGACAGGCGGTCGAGGAAGGCCTCGGTTTCGGTGTCGCGATGCGACCGGCTCAGGGTGGCGGTGAGGCCGGCGGCCGGCACGCGCCGCGTTCGGATGGGGGCGGGGGTACCCGCCGTTCCAAGATCCAGCCGTTCAGCGCCATCGCCGGCGATCCCCCGCCAAAGGCGGTGCATTGCCGGTGCCGCAACGACCCCGACCACGGGCTCGCCGCTGGTGACGAGCGCGATGTTGACGGTGAATTCCGGCCGGCCGGCGATGAATTCCTTGGTGCCGTCGAGCGCGTCCACCAGCAGGAAGGTGTCCGGCAGGCTTGCCGGCAGCCCATGCTCGGCGGCCTCCTCTGACACCACCGGCACCCCGGGCAGGAGTCGCGACAAGCCCTCCAGGATGAGCGTTTCGGCGATTTCGTCGGCAGCCGTGACGGGGGACTGGTCGAGCTTGTGGCGGACCGCCATGGCGGCCGGCGCCACCGCCATGACGGCGTCGGCGGCACGAATCGCCATAGCGGTCATCTCGGCGAGGAGGTGACGCTCGGTATCGGGTAACGTACGGATGGGATGGATTCCTTGCCTTGGTAGAGGGACCGCGTGTATCACCGGCCCGGCCCCAGGCGGAAGGCCGATTCTCGGCGCATCAGTCCGTCAACCCCCCGCGGCTGTCCGGAGACTGCTACACATGTCCGGCCCGATTGTGCTCGAATCTCTCGACCTTGCAGCGCTGCTTTGCTCGCGGGTGTGTCACGATCTCATCAGCCCGGTGGGCGCCATCGTCAACGGGCTCGAGGTGCTCGAGGACGATAACGACGAATCGACCAAGACATTCGCGCTCGACCTGATCAAGAAAAGCGCCCGCCAAGCCTCGGCGCGGCTGCAGTTCTGCCGCCTCGCCTTCGGGGCCGCCGGGTCGGCGGGAGCACAGATCGACCTCGGCGACGCCGAATCGGTGGCGCGCGGTTTTCTCGAGGACGACAAGACCAAGATCGCGTGGAACCTGCCGCGCCTCCTGCTGCCGAAGAATCGCGTCAAGCTCCTGCTGAACCTCCTGCTTCTTGCCGGCCAGACCATCCCGCGCGGCGGCACGATGACCATCGACCCGATCGGCGCCGGTGACCAGATAGGCTTCAAGGTGACGGCAGCCGGCCTCAACGCGCGCATCCCGCAGGCAGTGCCCGGGCTGCTGGCCGCCGAAGCGACTGATCACCCGGTGGATGCCCACGGGATCCAGCCGCTCTATGCCGGCATGCTGGCGCGCGCCTGCGGCCTCAATGTAGCGCTCGTCGCAGACGGTGGAAGCATCGTGCTGACCGCCGATGCTGGTGCGTCGCCCGCGGCCGCGAAAGTGAGCGAAGCCGAGCCGGCTTCCTCCGCTCCGTGAGGCCGCCGGCTCGAGCCGGCGGCTAAACCTTTCTCCACCGCGCGGGTGGTAGGCGACTGCTGTCCTGGCGGTCCGCCCGACTCGTCTGCGTGAACGCAGCGGCGTCGCTTTGCGGGGAAATTCCCGAGAAAAGCCCGTCGGCCAACCGCCACTGCAACTAAAATTAAACCGTTTCACAACAGAGTGGGCTGCTCCGAAATGGGCACCGGTTCGTCACGCCGTCATTGCCACAAAGGCCTGCTCCATGGATGATCTTTTGAGGGAATTCCTGACGGAAACGAACGAGAGCCTCGACGTCGTTGACGTGGAGCTGGTCCGTTTCGAGCAGGATCCGAACAACGCGAAGATCCTCGATAATATTTTCCGGCTCGTCCACACGATCAAAGGCACTTGCGGCTTTCTCGGCCTCCCGCGTCTGGAAGCGCTCGCCCACGCGGCTGAGACGCTCATGGGCAAGTTTCGCGATGGCACGTCGGTCACCGGCGAGGCCGTCACCCTCGTTCTGTCCACCATGGACCGGCTGAAGCAGGTCCTGCACGAGCTCGAGGCGAACGAGCAGGAGCCGGAAGGCTCCGACGGCGACCTGATCAGCGAGCTCGAACGCATGGCGATCGAGGCCGTTGTCCCCGAGGCGAAGCCCGCCCCGGCACCCGAGCCGAAACAGACCGTCGGCACGCTCATCCAGCAGACGCTCGAGCGCCCGCTGCGTCCGGGCGAGGTTTCGCTGGACGAGCTGGAGCGCGCCTTCCGTGAGACCGCCGGTCCGGACGTCACGCCCCCCAAGAAGATGCCCGGCTCGGCCAAGGCCGCCGCCAAGGCTGCCGCCGCGAAGCCGGCTCCCGAGAAGGACGACCTCGACAAGATCGACAGCAAGATCGCGGCGCAGTCGATCCGCGTGAATGTCGAGACGCTCGAGAACCTGATGACCATGGTCTCGGAGCTGGTGCTCACCCGCAACCAGCTCCTGGAGATCGTGCGCCGTCACGAGGATTCCGAGTTCAAGGTGCCGCTGCAGCGTCTCTCCAATGTCACCGCCGAGCTGCAGGAAGGCGTCATGAAGACGCGCATGCAGCCGATCGGCAACGCCTGGCAGAAGCTGCCGCGGATCGTGCGCGACCTCGCCACCGAGCTCGGCAAGGACATCGAGCTCGAGATGCATGGCGCCGATACCGAGCTCGACCGCCAGGTCCTCGACGTGATCAAGGACCCGCTGACCCACATGGTCCGCAACTCCGCCGATCACGGCCTGGAGACGCCGGAGCAGCGCCGGCTCGCCGGCAAGTCCGAGAAGGGGACGATCCGCTTGTCCGCCTATCACGAGGGCGGCCACATCATCATCGAGATCTCCGACGACGGCCGTGGGCTCAACACCGAGCGGATCAAGGCCAAGGCGGTCTCCAGCGGGCTTGCCACCGAGCTCGACGCCGAGAAGATGACCGAGGCGCAGATCCACAAGTTCATCTTTGCGCCGGGCTTCTCCACCGCCGCCGCCGTGACCAACGTCTCGGGCCGCGGCGTCGGCATGGACGTGGTCAAGACCAACATCGATCAGATCGGCGGCACCGTCGACGTGAAGTCGGTCTTCGGCGAAGGCTCCTGCTTCACCATCAAGATCCCGCTGACGCTCGCCATCGTGTCGGCCCTGATCGTGGAGTCGGGCGGTGACCGCTTCGCCATCCCGCAGCTGTCGGTGATCGAGCTGGTGCGGGCGCACACCAATTCGGAGAACCGCATCGAGCGCATCAAGGACACGCCGGTTCTGCGCCTGCGCAACAAGCTGCTGCCGCTCATCCATCTCAAGAAGCTCCTGGCGATGGATGCGGGCCCGGCGACCGAGACCGAGGCCGGGTTCATTGTCGTCACGCAGGTGGGCAACCAGATCTTCGGCATCGTCGTCGACGGCGTCTTCCACACGGAAGAAATCGTGGTGAAGCCGATGTCCACCAAGCTCCGCCACATCACTATGTTCTCGGGCAACACCATCCTGGGTGACGGATCGGTGATCATGATCATCGATCCGAACGGGATCGCGCAGGCGGTCGGTTCGGCCGGCTCCAGCAGCGCCGACGACGAGGCCGAAGCGCAGCGCAACGGCGGCCACGACAATACGGTGTCGCTGCTCGTGTTCCGCGCCGGGTCGCCGGAGCCGAAGGCGGTGCCGCTGTCGCTGGTCACCCGCCTCGAAGAGATCGATTGCAAGAAGATCGAACTCTCCAACGGTCGTCACCTGGTGCAGTACCGCGGTCAGCTCATGCCGCTGGTGCGCGTCAACGGCGACGTCCGCGTGCGCACCGAGGGGGCGCAGCCGCTGCTGGTTTTCTCCGACGCCGGACGCTCGATGGGGCTGGTGGTCGACGAAATCGTCGACATTGTCGAGGACAAGCTCGACATCCAGGTTTCGAGCGACATGCCGGGGGTCGTCGGCGCGGCGGTGGTCAAGGGCCAGGCGACGGAAATCATCGACGTCGGCCACTACCTCCCGCTCGCCTTCGAGGACTGGTTCCGCCGCAACGAGATGCGCGCCGAGGCGCTGACGCGGACGCTCTTGTTCGTCGACGACTCGGCCTTCTTCCGCAACATGCTCACTCCCGTGCTGCGGGCATCGGGCTACGACGTGATCAGCGCCGGCGGCGCCGAGGAAGCACTCGCCCTGGTCAAGAAGGGCCAGCGCTTCGACATGATCGTGTCGGATATCGAGATGCCCGGCATGAACGGCTTCGATCTGGCGGAAGCGCTCCGCGCCGATCCGCGCAGCGCCAACGTGCCGATCATCGCGCTCTCCTCGATCACCTCGCCGGCCGCCATCGAGCGCGGCCGCCAGGCCGGCTTCCACGATTTCGTCGCCAAGTTCGACCGCCAGGGGCTCATCGCCGCGCTCAAGGAGTCGGCGGTCGAGTTCAGCCAGGCGGCGTGAGGGGCATGACCATGAGCAATGACACTTTCAACGCGCACGTCACGGAATACGTCACCGTGGTGATCGGTGAGCAGCTGTTCGGTCTGCCCATCTCGCGCGTGCAGGACGTGTTCATGCCCGATCGGCTGACGCGGGTTCCGCTGTCCTCGCCGGAAATCGCCGGCGTGCTCAACCTGCGCGGCCGCATCGTGACCGCGATCGACATGCGCCGCCGGCTGGGCATGGGGCCGCGCACCGATGGTCGCCCGTCCATGGCCGTTGGCATCGAGCTGAAGGGCGAGTCCTACGGCCTGCTGATCGACTCGGTGGGCGAAGTTCTCAAGCTCGCTGACAACACGCGCGAGCCCAATCCGGTGAACCTGGACCAGCACCTCGCGCGGGTATCGGCGGGGGTGCATCGCCTGGAAGGGCAGCTCATGGTGATTCTCGACGTCGAGCGCGTGCTCGAGACGGGAAGCGATGCTTTGGCCGCCTGATGAAACGAAGGGAATGTCGGGTGCAGTGCACCCGCGCACGGTGGGAGTAAGGCCGCGATGAAGACGTGTTTGGTCGTTGATGATTCCAGCGTCATCCGCAAGGTGGCTCGGCGCATTCTCGAAGGTCTGAACTTCGAGATCGTTGAGGCCGAGGACGGACAGCAGGCGCTGGACCAGTGCAAACAGCGAATGCCCGACGCCGTTCTCCTCGACTGGAACATGCCGGTCATGGACGGCTACGAGTTCCTCAAGGCACTGCGCCGGATGCCCGACGGCGACCGGCCCAAGGTGGTGTTCTGCACTACCGAGACCGACGTGGTTCACATCGCCCGCGCGCTTCACGCGGGCGCCAACGAATACATCATGAAGCCGTTCGACAAGGAGATCGTGGAAGCCAAGTTCCAGGAGGTGGGCCTGATCTGATCCGGCCCGCCTGCTGCGCGTCAGTTTCGTAGCGTTTGTTCAGAGTTGCGTATCAATGAGTCTCGCCGCTCCTATCGCGCCTGTTGCGCCCGCGTCTTGCGTTGCCGGACAGGCGCCGATCCGCGTCATGGTCGTCGATGACGCCGTCGTGGTTCGCGGCCTCGTCTCGCGCTGGATCGAAGAAGAGCCGGGCCTCGAGGTCGTCGCGTCGCTGCGCACCGGCCGTCAGGCCGTCGACCAGCTCGAGCGCGCGAATCCCGACGTCGTCATCCTCGACGTGGAGATGCCGGAGCTCGACGGGCTCTCGGCGCTGCCGCTCCTGCTGGAGAAGAAGCGCGACCTCGTCGTCATCATGGCGTCGACGCTGACGCGCCGCAACGCGGAGGTCAGCCTCAAGGCGCTGTCCTACGGCGCGGCGGACTACATCCCGAAGCCCGAGACCAATCGCGAAGTCACCACGTCGGCCACGTTCCGCCGCGACCTGATCGAAAAGGTGCGCCAGCTGGGCGGAGGCCGGCGCCGGCCCGGTGATGCCGCGGCGCGGCGTCCGGCGACGGGGCTCGCGCGCCCGATCGCGGACGCGCGACGCGGTCCGGATGCGACCACCCCAGCTCCGTCGTTCAAGCTGCGGCCCTTCTCGCCGGGGCAGCCCCGGGTGCTGATGATCGGCTCGTCCACCGGCGGCCCGCAGGCCTTGACTGGCATGATCGGGCAGCTCCTGCCGGTGGTCGATCGCGTTCCCGTGCTGATCACCCAGCACATGCCGCCGACCTTCACGACCATCCTGGCAGAACATCTTGCGCGTGCCTCCGGGCGTCCGGCGCGGGAGGGTGCTGACGGCGAGCCGGTGCTGCCCGGCAACATCTATCTGGCGCCGGGCGGCCGCCACATGCGGGTGGACAAGCGGCAGGGCAATCCGGTCATCGCTCTCGACGACGGCGCGCCGGTCAACTTCTGCAAGCCCGCGGTCGATCCGCTGTTTCAATCCGCGACCGCCATTTGGAACAACGCGATCCTCGCGCTCATCCTCACCGGCATGGGCCATGATGGAACGCGCGGCGCCGGCGACATCGTGGCGCGCGGCGGCAACGTGATCGCCCAGGACGAGGCGACGAGCGTGGTGTGGGGCATGCCCGGCTCCGCCGCCAACGCCGGCGTGTGCGCCGCCGTGCTGCCACTCGATCAGATTGCTCCCAAAGTAGTCCGCGTGTTCCAGGGAGACCGGTTGTGACGCCTCTCGATTACGACTACCTGCGCAAGCTGCTGAAGGAACGGTCGGGTCTCGTCCTGTCCGCCGAGAAGCAGTACCTGGTGGAAAGCCGGCTCTTGCCGGTCGCGCGCCGTGTCGGCGTCGACGGTCTCGGCGGCTTGGTGCAGAAGCTCAAGGGGGCCGGTGCCGAGGCGTTGACCGTCGACGTGGTGGAGGCGATGACCACCAACGAATCGTTCTTCTTCCGCGACAAGGTTCCGTTCGATCATTTCCGCAGTGCCATCATGCCGGCGCTGCTGACGGCACGCGCCAGCCAGCGTCATCTCCGCATCTGGTGCGCGGCGGCGTCGACCGGGCAGGAGCCGTATTCGCTGGCCATGTGCCTGAAGGAGATGACCGGGCAGATCGCCGGCTGGCGCATCGACATTCTCGGCACCGATCTCTCCAACGAGGTGCTGGAAAAGGCCAAGGCCGGAATCTACAGCCAGTTCGAGGTTCAGCGCGGACTGCCGATCCAGCTGCTGGTCAAGTATTTCAACCAGGTCGGCGAGTCATGGCAGATCTCGCCCGAGCTGCGCGGCATGGTGCAGTACAAGCCGCTCAACCTGCTGCACAACTTTTCCCATCTCGGCGTTTTCGACGCGGTCTTCTGCCGCAATGTGCTGATCTATTTCGATCAGGAAACCAAGATCGATGTGTTCGAGCGCATCGCCAAGGTGACGGCGCCGGACGGCTTTCTCGTGCTGGGCGCCGCCGAGACCGTGGTCGGCCTCACCGATGCGTTCAAGCCGCTGCCGGACCAGCGCGGCCTCTATGTCCCGAGCGCCTCCAGCGGCAAGGCCGGCGCGAAGGCCGCATCCTTCGGGCAAACCGCGCCGCGCCTCGTGGTCGGCGGAGTCCGCTGAAGCATTTCCGGTGCACTGAATCGTCATGCCCGGCCTTTGTGCCGGGAATCCATGTCTTGACGCCGGCTGAGGCAAAGACGTGGATGGCCGGGTCAACCCTCGCAATCGCTGTAGCGATTTCTCGCCTGGCCATGACTGCGCGTCGAGTTTGGCTGAAAATGCTCTCTAGGGCTCCTGCGAGGCGGTAGCCGTTTTCGCCGTGGAGACGCAGCGCGCGACAAAGGGGCTGGTGCCCCCTGCCACCTGTTGTGATACTCCTGGTCGCCAATAAGAATGCGCCGGCCGCGAGCGGCAGCAACGCCAGGGAGGAAGGCAGGTGGCCGCAGACGGTTCTGCGTGGGTGGCGGATTCTACGTCGATTGCGCCCTCGCGGCTTGATCACGGCCGTGCCCGTGATGCCCTGCGTTGGGTGTGGTCCGGCACGCTGATGGTCGTGCTGGCTTTCCTGGTCCTCTATCCGGTCGCGATGCTCCTGCTCGGAGCGCTGACCAATACCAATCCGGTGGTGGACGGGTTCGGCGTATTCAACCTGTCGCTCGCCAACTTCATTACCGTCCTCGGCAACCCCAATGTCCACCTGGCGCTCGCCAATTCGTTGATCGCCTGCGGCGGCGGCACCGCGTTGGCCGTCGTCATCGGGCTGACCTTCTCCTGGGTCGTGGTACGCACCGACACGCCCTGCAAGGGCTTCATTGCGGCGGTGAGCCTGCTGCCGCTGTTCGCGCCGCCGCTGGTCGCCGCCGTGGCTTGGTCGATTCTCGGGTCGCCGCGCACGGGCCTGCTCAACACGCTGTTCGGCTGGGCCGGCATCCCATGGCGCATCAACGTCTATTCGATGTCCGGGCTGATCGCCATTTTCGGCATCTACTACGCGCCCTACGTCTACATGTTCACCGCGTCGGCGCTGCGCAACATGGACCCGGCGCTGGAGGAGGCAGCGGAAATCTCCGGTGCCGGCACCTTATCCACCATGCTGACCGTGACCTTCCCGCTGATCGCGCCTGCCATCGTCTCCGGCATGCTGCTTTCCTTCATTGTCATGCTCGGCATCTACGGCATTCCGGCAGTGCTCGGCACGCCCGGTGATGTCTCGGTGCTCACCACTTATATTTTCAAGCTCACCAACTGGTCGCCGCCGCTCTACAGCACGGCCGCGTCGGTGGCGATCATTCTCATGGTCGTCACCGGCATTCTCGTCTGGCTGCAGCAGAAGGCGCTGTCCGGCCGCAGCTACACGACGGTGGCGGGAAAGTCGTTCCGGCCGGGCGTCCTCAAGCTCGGCCGCTGGCGCTACGTCACGCTCGCGCTCGCGATCGTCTATCTCATCGTCGTCGTGGTGCTGCCGCTCGCGGCGCTCACGGTCGCGGCGTTCCGCAAATACATGTTCATCCGCGACGTCGCGAGCCTGTTCGATATGCGCCAGTACGGCCTCGTGCATTTCGATCGGCTCTTGTCCAATCCGCTGGCGTGGCGTTCCGTGGTCAACACCATGGAGGTCGGGATCATCACGGCGCTGGTCGGCGGCATCTTCGCCTTCGCGGTCGGCTACACGGTCACGCGCACCGACCTGCCGGCGCGCAAGAGCATCGACCTCGTCTCGACCCTGCCGGTGGCCATCCCCGGACTGGTGATCGGGGTTGCGTATCTGTGGGCTTGGATCGGCCTGCCGGGAGGCCTTTATGGCACCTTGTGGATTCTCGCCCTGGCATTCATCGCCCGGTTCATGCCCGACACGGTGAAGGCCCTGTCGACGTCGCTCATGCAGATCCATCGCGAGCTCGAGGAGGCGGCGTGGGTGTGCGGCCGCGGTGTCATCGGCACCATTCGTTCGATCGTGTTGCCGCTGGCGCGGCCCGGACTGGTTGCCGCGATGACGCTCCTGTTCATCCTGGCCATCCGCGAGCTCGGATCGTCACTGTTTCTCTACACCAGCAACACCATGGTGATGGCCGTGCTGCTGCTGGACTACTACGAAGGCGGCAACCTCGGCATCACTGCCGCTTTCAGCCTGGTGCAGACCGTGCTGCTCGGGGCGGTCCTCGCCATCGCGCACCTGCTGGCGCGCGGTGCCGAGGTGGGCAGCGGGGTCGGTCGCGCCGGATAGATCGGGATGCCAATCACAAGGGAGGAGTGTCGCATGGACGTACTTGCTCGCGTGACCGCCGCCGGCACGCTCGCGGTTGGATTGAGCCTGGCCTCGCTCGCGCCCGCAGCGGCGCAGAATTTCGGCCCGCCGGAGTTGATCGAAGCCGCCCGCAAGGAGGGAAAGCTCGTCTACTACACGGCCAATTTCACCGAGGTCGAGCAGGAGACCATCAAGCAGTTCAACAAGCGCTTTCCCTTCGTGAAGGTCGAGCTGGTGCGCGCGCCGGGCGGCCAGTTGATCACGCGGGTGAAGACCGAAGCGGCCGCCGGCAAGCTCGCGGCCGACGTGGTCGACCATTCCGATCGCGCCCTGATGAAGGATCTCGTCGACCTCTTCCAGGATTACGCGCCGCCCAATGCGGCCGATTATCTGCCGGACGTCCTGATCTCGCCCAAGCTGTGGCCGCGCGTCACGCTCGTCTGGTCGATCGCCTACAATGCCGCGCTGGTGAAGAACCCGCCGAAATCGTGGATGGACCTGACCAAGCCCGAATACAACAACAAGCAGATCGGCCAGGTGTTCGCGGCATCCGGCGGCACCACGTGGACGCGCGTCATGTTCGAGCGTCAGGTGCTGGGTGAGGACTATTGGAAGAAGCAGGCCGCGACCAGCCCGATCCTCTATCCGTCCGGCGCGCCCGCTTCCGACGCGCTGGTCCGCGGCGAGGTCTCGATCTCACCGCTGCTCTACAACATCGTCTATCCGAAGAAACGCGACGGCGCGCCGCTGGAGATCTTCTTCGCCCCCGAGGGAGCGCCGGTGAATCCGTATGCCAGCGGTGTCCCCAAGACTGCCGCCAACCCCAATGCGGCGAAACTGTTCCTCAACTGGTGCCTGTCGGAAGAAGGCCAGACCTTCATGATCAAGGAGCAGGGCAATCTCACGTCGCTCAAGAAGGCCCCGATCTATCCGGAAGGCTTCGATCCCAAGGTGGTCAAGCCGTGGGTGCCGAACTTCGATCAGTACGTGAAGCTGCACCATGATTGGGTGGAGGAGTGGAACAAGACCTACGGCTACCGGCAATAGTGTGAGGCAATGGCTTCCGTCGACATGTCGCGAGCGCAATGGAGTGATCGGAGCAGGGCATGCCGGCGGAGCTGACGGTTGATCGGTTGAGCAAGTCCTTCATCGCCGGCCTCAAGGCGGTGAACGACGTGAGCTTCCGTGTGGAGGCCGGTGAGATCGTCGTGCTGCTGGGGCCGTCAGGCTGCGGCAAGACCACGACCTTGCGCTGCGTCGCCGGCCTCGAACATCCGACCGAAGGGACCATCGCGATCGGCGGCAGGACGGTGTCCGATCCTGCCGCCGGCTTGCTGGTGCCGCCGCGCAGCCGCAACATCGGCATGGTGTTTCAGTCCTATGCGGTGTGGCCGCATATGACGGTGACGCAGAACGTGGCCTATCCGCTGCGCCGGCGTCGCATCGCGCGCGCGGAGATTGATCGCAAGGTGAAGGAGGTTCTCGCAATCGTCGGTCTCGCGGCCTATGCCGAGCGTCCCGTGGTGCAGCTGTCCGGCGGCCAGATGCAACGCGTGGCGTTGGCGCGGAGCCTCGTCTACCAGCCGCAGCTCCTGCTGCTCGACGAGCCGCTGAGCAATCTCGACGCCAAGCTGCGGCTGCGCCTGCGCGACGACCTGCGGCGCATCATCAAGCAAACCGGCGTCAGCGCCCTCTACGTGACCCATGACCAATCGGAAGCCGTCGTGCTGGGCGACCGCATCGGCGTGATGCGTGACGGCCGGCTCTTACAGATGGCGCCACCGGACGAGATCTATAACCGCCCCGCCGACCTGTTCGTCGCCAATTTCACCGGCGCCTCGAACCTGTTCGCCGGCCGCGTGGTCGAGCGCAACGGCGAGTTCGCCACCGTGGAGACCGCTTCCGGCGATCGCCTGACGACGTGGCTGCCGGCGGGCGTGCAGCCGAGCGAGGCGGTGCAGATCGCGGTGCGGCCCGAGAACGTGCGGCTCGGCGTAAACGGCGATACCGGTCCGAACCGTTTCACCGGCCGGGTCGCGGCGCAGCACTATCAGGGCATGCAGACGGTCTATCAGCTCGCTGTGCTCGGTGGCCGGCTCGAAGCGCTCGAGCTCGGCACCAGCGCGCGCTTCCCGGTCGGCACCGACGTCGAGCTGGTGTTGCCGCCGGCGCTGTGCTGGGCCTATCCGGCGCGTGACGGCAGCGACCTCGGCGAGTAGTCGGCGGCGTCGCTAGTAGAGCGGATTAGCGTAGAGTAAGCCGCCGATCTTGCCGGGGATGACGGGTTACGGCGCTGCGCGCCTAACCCATCCTACGGCGCCTACGATCAATACCGGTAATCCTCGATCTTGAGCAGCGGGAACGCGCTCAGCACGTGCGGCAGGTTGGCCGGCGGGGCTGGGTGCAGGTACGACCGATCGAGCGCGCTCCACCGCGTCACGCCGAGGAGCCCGAGCGCCCGCTGCACCTCGTCTTCCATGAGCTCGAGCATGCGCACGACGCCGGCCTGCCCGGCAGCCGCCAGCGCGTAACACTGCATGCGGCCGAGCCCGACGAAATGCGCCCCCGCCGCGACGGCCTTCACGATGTCGGTGCCGCGGCAGAACGCGCCGTCGACGATGACTTTCGCCCGGCCTGCTGCCGCGTCGACGATTTCCGGCAGCACGTCGAACGAGCCGCGCCCGTGATCGAGCTGCCGGCCGCCATGGTTGGAGACGTAGATCCAGTCGACCCCATGCTCCACCGCGATTGCGGCATCCTCGGCGGTGGCGATCCCCTTGAGCGCCAGCGGAATGTCGAACCGGCTCTTGAGGCGCTTCACGGTGTGCCAGTCGAGCCCGGCCTGGAACGCGCGGCCGGTGGCGCGGCGGCGACCGACGGTGACGAAGCGCTTGGCGATGTCGCGCTCGCGACGGCTGTAGTGGGCGGTGTCGACGGTGAGGCAGAACGCGGCATATTTGTTGGCGATCGCGCGCGCCACGTGGTCGTCGACGAAATCGGCGTCGCCGCGGACGTAGAGCTGGTAGATGCGCAAGGCATCGGGCGCCGTTTCGGCGATCGCTTCCAGCCCCGGCTCGCAGGCCGAGCTCAGCATGTGGGGGACGTCGAACGCCTGCGCGGCGCGAACCACCGAGGCCGCCCCCTCCTGGTGAAAACTCTCCAGCGAGCCGACCGGCGCCAGCAGGACCGGAAGACGGAGCGTGCGCCCGAAGGCCGACACCGTCGTGTCGACGTTGCTGACGTCGCGCAGCACGCGCGGCCGGAATGCCGTCGAGTCGATGGCCAGGCGATTGCGCCGCAGCGTCGTCTCGCTCTCGGTGCCGCCGACGATGTAGTCCCAGTCGTTCTGATTGAGGTTCTGGCGCGCCTTGGCGACGAGCTCGTGCAGATTCATGAACTCGGGCGCGCCGGCCATGGCGCGTAGCGACGTGGCCTCTTCATCGGCTTTGAGTGGGGACATGGGGTTCCGGCGTGCATGAGGGGACTGGTGGCCGGCATGATGCTGGTCCGGACGCGCCGGCGTCAACCGGCTGTCCGGGAGGCGCAGGGGCGAGGGGCGTCCGCGGCGCAGCAGCGCGT
>Ga0081540_1003079_pt1 | contig 13361 bp, 11 predicted proteins | sample TabmetS2T1R1_FD_71024 | JGI IMG/M metagenome (GOLD analysis project Ga0081540, IMG submission 71024) | Tabebuia heterophylla rhizosphere microbial communities from the University of Puerto Rico - S2T1R1 | ecosystem: Host-associated > Plants > Roots > Rhizosphere ... | reverse complement strand
CACAACCAAGAAAGGACCGAACGATGAAGATGCTCGCAAGGGCAGGAGCGCTGTTGCTCGCGCTTCATTTCCTGGTGCCGGCGGCGCACGCCCAATTGAAGGTCAATCCGCCAGCCTCAGGCCGCGCGGAGACGATGGGCATCTGCTTCGGCGCTCCCGGCGTCGCTGCGACCTGTGTCGATGCCGATCATCCGCTGCCAGTAACTGGCGGTGGAGGCGGGGGTGGCGGGGGTGGCGGCGGGGGTGGAGGAGGTGGCGGCGGCGTGCCGCACGTTCGCGAGCTCAACACGACGTTGTCGATGCGCCAGCCGGTTCCAGCGACGGACTCGTCACTGCCCATCCGCCAGCGCAGCACAACGTTGTGCCCTGCCGCCGCCGGCGGCAGGTTGACGGTCGTCGTGACGAAGCCGCCCGAAGAGCCGCTCCAGGCGCTTCTCCCCGCGAGCGGGTTGGAGAAGGTGGTGCTGATCGTCGCGTTGTAGCCGCCGGCCACGAAGCTTCCACCGGCCGCGACGATGTCCTGGAACGGGCCGCCGTCGATGCTGATCTCGAGCACCCCGCCGTCGTAGAAGTTCCCGCCGCTGCTCTCGAGGTTGCGGCTCTGGCGGAACGTGAGGATCGGCAACGCGCCCGGCACCGCGATGGTCGGCGAGACGAGACGCTTGTCGCTGATCACATCCGGGTCGTCGACGAACGCGGTATTCGGAGCGGAATCCGGCGACGCGGTTGTCGTGACCCAGAGCGGTGCCGGCCCCGCGGCGTTCGTGGCCGTCCAGCCCGCTGGGAGAGCCGGTGCTGTCACGCCGTCGAAGTTCTGGCTCATCGTCGTGGCCGGCGGGCCGAGCACCTGGACCGATGCGGAAGCGCTGTTCGCGCCGGCGTTCGCGCTCGTGAACGAGGCCGTGTTCGAGAGCACGGCTCCGCAGGTGCCCGTGGTCGTGCTGCTCACGACGTGGACGTGCGTGCTCGCCCCGGCCGCGAGCGACGTCTGGTTCCACACGAGCTGCTGGTTCGGCGGCGAGCCGCTGACCGACCACCCGGCGCTGGAACCGCCCGCGTCGACCGACCAGCTCATGTCGGTCCCGGACGGCAGGTTGTCCGTGACCGCGATCCCGGTCGCCGCCTGGCCGCCGACGTTCGACAGCGTCACCGTGAAACCGGCCTGAGATCCCGCGCCCACGGTGGCCGCGTCCGCCGTCTTGCCGATCGTCACGAACGCGTTCGGGTTGTTGCACGACGGGAACTTGAAGTTGCCGATGCGCGTCCGCCAGTTGAACTCGTCGTCCGGCACCGCGTAGTACTGCTGCGTGTACCAGAAGGTGCAGTCGTCGACCGGATCGACGGTCAGGTCGCTGTAGTCGCCCCAGCGGTTGCCCGTCCCGAACTGGCTGCCGGTACCGGCGAAGAGCGTCGCCTCACCCTGGGCGAGCGTGTTCACCGGGTCGCCTGCGAGCCGGCCGGCGTAGCGGATCTGCGGGTAGATCGCGGCGTTCGACGCGCTGTACCCGAGGGCGAGGTCTCCGTCGCGGTCCATAGCCGCGCTGCCCATCCAGCGCCACGTCGAGTCGGGCTGGTAGGTGCTCTGCTGCGTGAACGCAGGTGTGCCGGCGGTCGCGTTGCCGATCTCGTACCAGCGAATCCCGGCGACCCCGCCTGACGAGACCGACTGGTTCCCGACCAGCGCCTCGTGCCCGTCGGCGAACTTCCGGTAGGCGAGCCGGAACATGCCGCGGTCGCCGATTCCGTCGAGCCCCGAGGACGTGCCCTGCTGCGGCACGCAGCTGCGACTGTTCGGACATAGCTCGGTGTAGGCCGCCGGCGTCAGATTCCCGCCCAACGTGAACGTCGAGTTGGCCGGCGTGCCGAAGTCGACGTGGTAGCGCCACAGCTTCCAGGTGGCCGCCTCGCCGGACATCAGGAACGGCGCGGGCGCGCCGGAGGTCGGCTGGGTCGACCCGTCGAGGTCCGCCGGCAGCATCGCGTCGTTCGCCGGCGAGAAGACGGGGGCGGCGCGCGTGGTGACGAAGGTCGCGGAATTCCCCGCGAGCATGGCCGCCCGGCTGAACGCGAACGGCTGCGGGCCCAGGAACGCCGTCCCGGCGGAGTTGAACACGTTCATCGACATGTAGTAGGCGTCGGGCCACACGCCCAGGTGCGGGTAGTCGAAGAAGTCGGACCCGAGGTGGAAGCCGTAGCGGTTCCAGGAGCCCGTCGCGTCGCTCGTCGTCGAGACCGCGATGCATTCGTCGGTCGGCACGCCGTTCGGGTCGCCCGCGAACTGCGAGATCAGCCAGCGGTTGGCGAGCTGGTCGTAGAGCACGACGGGATCGCCGAAGCCGCTCGTCTCGCAAAAGCCGCCGAAGTTGTTCCAGACGGTGGAGATCCCGACCGGCCCGAGCATCGACGCGCCCGTGGCCTTGTTGAACACCTGGAAGCCCTCGTTGACGATCTGGACGTACTGCGTCAGGCCGACCTCGCCGTTGGTGTCGGGCGGCGCGCAGTTACAGCCGACGCCGGGGAAGGGGATCCCGTCGAAGTTCAGGGTCGTGCCCGGCATGTTCGGGGCGAACTGCGTCGGCTGGCGCGCCGTGTCGGGGGCGTCCTTGTGCTCGGAGACCGGGCGCGGGTTCGGGCTGGCCTCCTTCTCGCGGCCCGGCCCCGGCGGCTTCGCCGGCAGCACGCGAAGCGGAAGCGAGGTGTCGTTGTGGTACGAGTGGCCGACGATCACCTTTGCGCCCGGCTGGGCGCTCGAGCCGAACTGCGCGCGCGGCACCGGTCCGCTCACCCGCACGCCGATCCCGCCGTCCGTCGCGCCCGCGATTACGACACCTGCACCGATCGACAGCGCCGCCGCGGCGAACAGCGCGACGACGACCACCGCGCGATTGCGGACGGGCGATCGCTTCATCCCCCGGTCCCCCCTCGCTCGAGTCGTGACACGGTCCGGCCTCCGACGGTCCTACTCCTCGGCGGACGCTAATACAAGAGCCAGACGGCAATTGCCGCCTGCGCGGGCTATGCGCGACCGACGGTCAGGGTCACTCTTGCGGCGGGCGCGAGCCGCTTGCCGGGCTTCGGCTTCTGGGCGAGCACCTTGCCGCGCTTCTTCTTGACCGAGTGCTTCCGCGTGATCTTGCCGACGGCGCAATGGGCGCGCTTGATCCTCGCTCTCGCCTTCTTCAGCGTGAGGCCGACCAGCTTCGGCACGACGCACTTCGCCTTGAACGTTGCGGTGGCGGCCTTGTCGACCGTCATCGACAGCGCGCAAGCCGACTTGCCGGCGCAGGCGCCGCTCCAGCCGCTGAAGACGGACGTCGGCGTGGGCTTCGCTTTCAGTGTCAACGCAGTTCCGTACGGAAACCCGGCGCTGCACGTGCTCCCACAGCCGATCCCGGCCGGCGAGCTCGTCACGGTGCCGCGGCCGTTGCCCTTCTTTCCGACCGTCAGGTGCCGGGTCTGAAGAGTGAACGTCGCGGTGACCGTCTTCGCCCCGTTGAGGACGAACGTACACACGCCGGCGCCGGCGCACCCGCCGCCTGACCAGCCCGTGAAGTCGGAGCCGATCGCGGGCGTGCCCGTGAGCGTGATCGGCGTCCCGTCTTCGAACCCTGCCGAGCAGGTCGCACCACAGCTCACGCCGGCGGGGCTAGATGTGACCGTGCCGGCGCCGGTGCCGTTCTTGGCCGTCGTGACGCTGAAGACCGGCGCGCAGCCGCGCATCCTGAAGTTCCCGATCCGCGTGCGCCAGGCAAACGTGTCAGTCGTCGCGTAGTACTCCTGCGTGTACCAGAAGGTGCAGTCGTCGACGGGGTCGACGGTCAGGTCGCTGTAGTCGCCCCACCGATTGAACGACCCGAGCTGGCTGCCCGTGCCGGCGAAGAGGGTCGCCTCCCCCTGCGCCAGCGTGTTCGGCGGGTCGGCCGCCAGCCGGCCGGCGTACCTGATCGCCGGGTGCATCGCCGGGCTCGAGGCGCTGAAGCCAAGCGCGAGGTTGCCGAAACGGTCCATCGCCGCACTTCCGAGCCACCGCCACGTCGTGTCGGGCTGGTAGGTGCTCTGCTGAACGAACGACGGCGTGCCCGAGGTCGCGTGGTTGATCTCGTACCAGCGGATCCCGGCAACCCCGCCCGAATCCACCGTCATGTTCCCGACGAGCGCCTCGTGGCCGTCGGCGAACCTGCGGTAGGCGAGCCGGAACATGCCGCGGTCGGCCAGCGCGTCGAGGCCGTCGGCGGTCCCCGCCTGCGGGACGCAGTCCGGGGCGACGGCGAGACAAAGCGCCGTGAATCCCGCCGGGGTGAGCGTCCCGCCGACCGTGAATGTCGAGTTCGCAGGCGTGGCGAAGTCGACGTGATAGCGCCACACCGCCCACGGTGGGTTGAACGGTCCCGACATCAAGAACGGGTTCGGAGCGCTCGCAGGCGGGGGCGTCGAGCCGTCGAGATCGGCCGGCAGCATCGAGTCGTTGACCGGATTGAAAACCGCAGGGTCGCGTGTGGTGACGAACGTCGCCGGCTGTCCCGCCAGCATCTTCGCGCGATCGAACGCAAACGGCTGCGGGCCGAGGAAGGTGTCGCCCGCACTGTTGAAGATGTTCATGGACATGTAGTACGCGTCGGGCCACACGCCGATGTGCGGGTAGTCGAAGTAGTCGGTGCCGAGATTGAACCCGTACCGGTAGAAGGCGCCGGTCGCGTCGCTCGTCTGGGAGACCGCGATGCACTCGTCGGTAGGAACGGATGTGCCGGCGAACTGCGAGATCAGCCACCGGTTCGCGAGCTGGTCGTAGAGCACGACCGGGTCGCCCTCACCGTTGTTCTCGCACACCCCGCCGAAGCCGTTCCACAGCGCGGCGATGTCGGTGGGAGACGTCAGCGCGGCGCCGGTGCTCTTGCTGAACACCTGGAAGCCCTGGTTGACGATCTGCACGTACTGCGTCGCCCCGACTTCGCCGTTGGTGTCAGGCGGCGCGCAGTTGCAGGTGACGCCGGGAAAGCCGATCCCGTCGAAGTTCAGCTTCGTCGCCGGCATCCGCGGCGCGAAGCGCTTGGTCTGGCGCACCGCGTCGGGCGTGTCCGCGTGCCGCGAGACGGGCCGCGGGTTCGGGCTCGCCTCGGTGTGAAAGCCGGGCACAGGCCCCGCCGGGTTCACGAGCGTCTGGACGACCGGCGAGATGTCGTTCCGGTACGAGTGGCCGACGATCACGCGGCTGCCTGCCGTCCCCACCGAATGCGGCGCGCGCCGTACCGGTCCGTCCGACCTGACCGAAATCCCGTGCGGCGAAGGACCGGCGGCCACGACGCCGGCCTCGACCGCCGCGACCGCAGCCACCAAGACTGCGACGGCGATCGTCGCCCGCCGTCTTCCGACAGCGCGGACTTTCGATACGAACAACTTCATGCCCCGGTCCTCTCTGGGCGGCGTGTGACTACAGGTCTACTCCTCTTCGACCGCACGAGCAAGATGCTGAAGGGCTAAACGGCTGTCAGGGCGCGCGGCCGACGAGGACGCAGGCGTTGTGGCCGCCGAGGCCCATCGCGTTCGAGAGGGCGACGTCGACCTCGGCCTCGCGCGACTCGTTGGGCACGTAGTCGAGATCGCAGGTCGGGTCGGGATGCTCGTAGTTGATAGTCGGCGGCAGCACCCCGTCGCGGACTGCGAGGACGCACATCATCGCCTCGATCGCGCCCGCCGCCCCGAAGCAGTGACCCATGACGGACTTGGTCGAGGAGACTGCGACCTCGTAGGCGTGGTCGCCGAAGACGTCCTTGATCGCCTTCGTCTCGGCCGCGTCGCCGAGCGGCGTCGACGTGCCGTGCGCGTTGATGTAGCCGACCCGCTGAGACTCGACCCCGGCTCGCTCGAGCGCGCCGCGCATCATCTCCGCGACGCCGATCGCCTCGGGCTCGGGCGCGGCGAGGTGGTATGCGTCGTTGGAGGTCCCATAGCCGAGAACCTCGGCGTAGATCTCCGCGCCGCGCGCCCGGGCGGACTCGAGCTCCTCCAGGACGAGCACGCAGGCGCCCTCCCCCATCACGAACCCGGCGCGCGTCGCGTCGAAGGGCCGCGAGGCCCTCGGAGGGTGTTCCTCCTCGGCGGCGAGGCCGCGCATCGCCGTGAAGCCGGCGAGGATCAGCGGGTGGATGCAGGCCTCGGTGCCGCCCGCGAGGATCGCGTCGGCGTCGCCGCGGCGGATGATCTCGGCGCCCTCACCGACGGCGTGCGAGCCGGTGGCGCAGGCCGACACCGGCGCGTAGTTCGGCCCGCGGATGCCGAGCGAGATCGCGAGCTGGCCGCTGGCCGAGTCGACCAGGACGCTGGGGATGAAATAGGGCGAGACGCGGTCGGGCCCGCGGTCGCGCAGCGTGTCCGCCTGCTGGACGATCCCGATCAGCCCACCGATCGCCGAGCCGAAGACGATCCCCACCCGGTGCGGGTCGAAGCCGTTCAGCCCCGCGTCGGCGACCGCCTCCTTGGCGGCGCCGAGCGCGAGCACGACGTTCCGGTCGAGCCTGCGCAGGTCCTTCGGCCCCGCGAGGCCGGTCGAGTCGAACTCCTTTACCTCAGCCGCAACGCGCACCGGCAGCCCGTCCGTCTCGAAGGTGCGGATCCAGTCGATGCCGCTCTCGCCCGCCACGGCAGCGCGCCAAGTCTCCGGCGCGGTGTTCCCGACCGGCGTGATCGCTCCCAGCCCCGTGACGACGACCCGTCGCACGGGGGCAGCTTAGAGCGACCGGTTCGCCGGCTGCGGAGTCAGCCCTACTCCTTTCGGGAGCTCGCGGCCGAGCGCGAGCGCCGATAGGCCAGCGGCCAGCGCGAGCCCGCCCGCTGCGAGAAACGTCCCCGCCGGCGAGACCGTCAGCGCCTGCGCGCCGAGCGTGGGCGCGAGCGCAAGCCCGAGCCACCAGGAGAGGCCGATCGCCGCCATGTAGCGGCCGCGCAGCGCCGGTCGGGCGAGGTCGGCGACCAGCGGCATCAGCACGGTCGTGTGGAAGCACTCGCCGATCGCGACCAGGATCACGGCCGCGAACAGCAGCAGCGCCGCGTCGAGCAAGCCGGCGGCGACGACCACCAGGCAAGCGAGGACGAAGGCGAGTGCGGCGACGGCCATGGTCGGGCCACGGCGCCGGCCCTCCGACAGCCTCGCGACGGGGATCTGTGCGAGCACGACGGTGACCGCGTTCGCGAACAGGAGCGCGCCGATCAACTGCGGGCTCGCACCCAACTGCTCCCGCGCGTACGGGGGAACGATCCAGGTGAACAGGCCCCACCCCACCGCGATCAGCGCGACGTTGATCAGCGCGAGGTGCACGAACGGACGATCGCGAAGTAGCAGGCGATAGCCGCCCGGCAGCGGCTCGGGCCGCTCGTCTCGGCGCACGGTGGCGATGAGAATCAGGGCGTAGAGGACGTAGGTGACCGCGTTCGCGACGAAGAGGGCCGCGAGCCCGCCGGTCCCGTGGGCAGCGACGAGGCCGCCGAGGGCGGCCCCGAGGCCGATGCCGCCGTTGCTCGCCACCCTCGAGACGGCGGTTGCACGCGGGCGCAGGTCGGACGGCGCGAGCGCGGCGAGCAGCGTCGACTGGGCAGGCACGAGCGCGCCGTTGCCCACGCCCGCCGCGGTCGCCGCGAGGAGCGCCTGCGGAGCCGTGTGCGCAGCCGCGAGGCCCGCATAGCCGACTGCGAGCGCGACGCCCGCGCCGGCGACGGTGGCGCGCGCGCCGAAGCGGTCGATCACCGGGCCCGCAGCCGGGGCAGCTACGACCGCGAGCCCGGTGACGACGCCGACCACGACGCCCGCTACGCCGAGGCTCAGGCCGCGCCCTTCGTGAAGGTAGATCAGCTCGAAGGGCATCACCGCGCCCCAGCCGAGGTAGTTCAGGAAGATCCCGGCCTCGACGATCCAGAGCTCCCGCGACAGGCCGAGCGAGAGCTTTCCGCACAGATTGTTATAGTACAAATATCACTCCTGCTCTAGCACAACGTATCGAGCGAGGCAGCGGCGCGTCAACGATCGCGTCGGCGATCGAGGCCGAGATCGCGGGCGGCGAGCTGACGCCGCGCACGAAGCTGCCGCCGGTGCGCGACCTCGCCCGAGACCTCGCTGTGAGCCCGGCCACCGTGGCCGCCGCCTACCGCACTCTCCGCCAGCGCGGGCTCGTGAAGGCGAATGGTCGGCGCGGCACCGTCGTGACCAACCGCCCCGTGCTCCAGTCCCGGCCGGGTCGGTCGCTCCCACCGAACACACGGGACCTCGCGCGCGGGAACCCGGACCCGGCGCTGCTCCCACCGCTCGGCCCGGCCCTTCGGCGCCTCGACACCCACCACACGCTGTACGGCGAGCCGGCGAAGCTCGAGCGGCTGGTCGAGCTCGCGCGGGCCGACTTCGCCCGGGACGGCGTTGCAGGCGAGATCGCGATCGCAGGCGGCGCGCTGGACGGCATCGAGCGCGCGCTGCAGAGCCGGCTACGGCCGGGCGACCGCGTCGTCGTCGAGGACCCGACCTGGCCGCGCATCACCGACCTCGTCCACGCGGTCGCGCTCGAGCCCGAGCCGGTGCCCGTCGACCAGGCGGGCCTCGACCCGGACGCGCTCGAGCTCGCCCTCGAGAGCGGAGCCGCTGCCGTGATCCTTACTCCCCGGGGCCAGAACCCCACCGGCGCCGCGCTCGACACCGGCCGTGCCGAGGAGCTGCGCGCCGTGCTCTCACGCCACCGGGACGTGCTGCTGATCGAGGACGACTACGTCGCGGCGGTGGCCGGCGCTCCGTACGTGGGCCTCGCGGGCGCGACCGAGCACTGGACGACCGTCCGGTCGGTGTCGAAGGTGCTCGGGCCCGATCTGCGCATCGCGCCGATGGCGGGCGACCCGCTGACGATCGGCCGCATAGAAGGCCGCCAGCTCGTGGGCGCGGGCTGGGTCAGCCACCTCCTGCAGCAGACCGCCGCGGAGCTCTGGGAGGCGACGGGCACGAAGAAGCTGCTCGCGCGGGCGGAGCGAACGTACGCGGAGCGCCGCAGCGCGCTCGTCGGAGCACTGGCGAGCCACGGCATCGACGCCCGGGGCGGCTCGGGCCTCGGCGTGTGGGTTCCTGTCGCAGAGGAGGTCCCGGTCGTCCAGCACCTGCTCGACCGCGGCTGGGCGGTCAGCGCGGGCGAGCGCTACCGGTTCCGAACCCCACCCGGGATCCGGATCACGACCACCACGCTCGTGACCGGGGAGGCCGACGCACTCGCGACGGCAATCGCGGAGTCGCTGCAGTCGGCTACGGCGACCTACGCCGGCTAGCCGCCGATCCGCTCCAGCGCGAATCGCCCGAACTGACGGCCGCGGAACGTCGCGCGACCGAGGAAGCGCTCGCCGTCCGGCTCGAGCTCGTCGACGAAACCCGTGAACGGTGCCCGGTAGCGCAGGCTCCGGCCGACCACGTCGAACGACGCTCCCGGCAGCCTGCCGACCTTCGTCTCGCCGCTCGTGCCGTGGATCACCTTGCGGACGCCGATCAGCGGCGGCAGGAGCCCGTCGAGGCGTTTGACGTTCCAGACGCCGTCCAACTCGGTCACGCCGATAGCGTTGGCGTTCCATGCCGCCGCGAAACCTGCCCTTCCCGCCGATGGAGGCCGAGACTGTCGAGGAGCTCCCGACGGGCGACTGGCAGTACGAGCCGAAGTGGGACGGCTTCCGCGGCGTGCTGGAGAACCTCGGCGGCGGCCTGCGGCTGTGGTCGCGCAACGGCCGGCCGCTGCTGCGCTACTTCCCGGAGCTCGAAGAGGTCGGCGCGAAGCTCCCGCCGGAGTCCGCGCTCGACGGGGAGATCATCGTCGCCCGCAAGGGGCGGCTCGAGTTCGACCAGCTCCAGATGCGGCTCCACCCGGCGGAGAGTCGCATCAAGAGGCTCTCGGCGGAGATCCCGGCCGAGTACGTCGCATTCGACCTGCTCGTCTGGAAGGGCGAGCCGGTGCACGAGCAGCCGCTCGAGAAGCGCCGCCGCGAGCTCGAGCGCAAGGCCAAGGCGTTCCGGCTCTCGCCGGCGGTGCGCGATCCGAAGCAGGCGGCGAAGTGGCTGGAGCGGCTCGAGCAGGCCGGCCTCGACGGCGTGATCGCGAAGCGGCTCGGGGTGCCGTACCTCCCGGGCTCGCGCGACGGCGTCGTCAAGGTGAAGCCGTACAAGACGGCCGACTGCGTGATCGTCGGCTTCCGCTGGAGCGACAAGGCCGACGGCCGGATCTCGACCCTGCTGCTCGGGCTCTACGGCGACGACGGCTCGCTCGACTTCGTCGGGCACTGCTCGGGATTCCCGGCCGCGGTGCGGCGCGAGCTCGAGGCGGAGCTGCCGACGATGCTCGCGCCCGGGCAGCTCAGCGACCGGCGCATCCCCGGCGGCCAGAGCCGCTGGTCGCGCGGCAAGGAGCTCGACTGGAACCCGGTGCGGCCCGAGCTCGTCTGCGAGGTGCGCTTCGACAAGCTCGAGGGCAACCGCTTCCGCCACGGGACGCGTTTCCTGCGCTTCCGTCCCGACAAGGACGCCTCCGCCTGCACCTGGGATCAGGTCAGGCCGAAGCGCAAGCGCGGCGATCCCACCGTAGAGAAGCTCCTCAGCGCGACCTAGCGCGGCCGTCGCCGGTCCAGCGCCGCGAGCTGCTCCGCGGCTTCGGCTCGCTGATAGACGTGTCCCCCGGCGGCAGGCCGAGCTGCTCGAAGCGCGGCAGCAGGCTCGCCTTGCGCCGCCACATCCCGGCCGTGAGGTCGCCGACCTTCTCCAGCCGCTTCGGCAAGGTCGGCATTGTGAAGCGCGACGGGTCGGAGCGCGCGACCTCGTCCCACCGCAGCGGCGTCGACACGCGCGCGTCCGGAGTCGGCCGCACGGAATAGGCGGAGGCAATCGTTCGGTCGCGCGCGTTCTGGCCGAAGTCGACGAAGACCCCGCTCCGGTCGGCCACGCGCCACGTCGTCGTCGCCACGTCCTGGTCGTCCACGCGCCGCTCGACCTCCTCCGCCAGCGCCTTCGCGAACCGCCGCACCTCGGGGAACGCGAGCTCAGGCCGGATCGGCGCGAGGATGTGCAGCCCGGTTGCGCCCGACGTCTTCGGATACGACGCGAGCCCGAGGTCGTCCATCACCTTCTTCACGACCAGCGCGACCTCCCGAACGAGCTCCCACGGGTTGCCCTCGCTCGGGTCGAGGTCGATCAGCAGGTAGTCCGGCCGCTCGATGTCATTCACCCGCGAATGCCAGGTGTGCAGCTCGATGCAGCCGAGGTTCACCACCCACGCGAGCGCCGCGGCGTTGTCGACGACGGCGAAGACCGTGGTGTGGCCGCTGGGAAAGCGCACGAACTTCTCGTCGACGAAGTCCGGGTGCGCCGGCACGCGCTTCTGGTGGAAGAAGTCCCCCTCGACGCCGTTCGGGAAGCGCTTCATGTGGAACGGCCGCCGCCGAAGGTGAGGGAGCGCGAAAGGCGCGACGCCGAGGTAGTACTCGACCAGGGCGCCCTTCGTCAGGCCGGGCTCGGGGAAGAAGACCTTGTCCGGGTTCGTGATCGAAACGTCGTGGCGGCCGATGCGCATCGAGAAAGTATCGGGCCCGGTCGCCCGGGCCCATGTGGACAGCGGAGAGGGCGGGATTTGAACCCGCGATGGACCTTTCAGCCCATACGCGATTTCCAGTCGCGCTCCTTAGGCCACTCGGACACCTCTCCGGTCGCGCCAGGGTAGCGCGCTGCCTGGCGTGCTACATCGAGTCGCGGAATGCGACGTCGTACCGGGTCACCGAGCTGCGGCTGCCGGGCGTGTCGCCGGGATCCATGTTGTTCAGGATCTCGTCGCCCTGGCGGTAGTCGTCCTCGTTCTCGAAGAAGAGGACGACCAGCGACCGCTCAGCTTCTGGGTCGTGCAGGACGACGATCTCCTTCGCGTTCAACCCTTCGGGCGGGTCTTGCCCCTGCATCTCGGCATTCATGGCGTCCATCCGGTCCTTGCTGACGCCGTCGAACATGACCACGCGCGCGAGTGCCATCGCATCCTCCTTTGGTCGTTTGGGCGACCCTACCCCTCGGCCCAGGTGGATGACCCATTTGACCTATTGACCCATGTCCATCTTCATCCGATGCTTATCCGATGCGCCGCCGAAGACTCGTCGTGGTCGCGCTCTTCGCGGTGCTCGCAGCCGTCGCCGCGCGGGTCGCGGCTCCCGCTCCGACTCAATCGGCCGGGTTCTCGGCCGCGCTGTCCTGCGGGGTCGAACGCTGGTCGATCAAGACGCTCAAGGACCGGCCGCGCCTGCTTCCCGCGCGCGCGACCACCGTCGCCAAGCTGACGCGGCTTCCGACGCCCAGCTTCCTTCCGGCCAAGCGGCGGCTCGCGTCCGAGCGCCGGATCTACAGCGTCATCGGGAGCGTGACGCTCAAGCCCGAGGCCGACCTCGACTACCACCTCGTGCTCCGCAGCGGCGGCCGGACGATGATCGCCGAGGCGCCCTCGGGCCTCTGCACGTCCGGCGCAACCGCGGCTCGGCGAAAGCAGATGCTCGCCGCCCGCAAGGCCGTGCGGAAGTGCGCCAGGGCACGCGTCGTCGGCGTCGGGTTCTTCGACTACCGGCACGGACAGACGGGGGTCGCGCCGAACGGCATCGAGCTCCACCCCGTCCTGGGCTTCGCCTGCCTCTCCGGCGCCCTACCGCCTCCTCCGCCACCGCCTCCGCCGTCGGGCGGGAAGTGCGCGGCGTCGTACCCGACGGTCTGCATCCCGCCGCCGCCACCGGATCTCGACTGCGGGGACGTCGCGTTCCGCAATTTCCCCGTGCGCTGGGACGTCGCCGACCCGGATCCGCACCGCTTCGACGGCAACCGCGACGGCGTCGGCTGCGAGAGTTAAGCCGGCAGCGCGAGGAGCGCGATCGTCGGCGGGTCGACGAAGACGCTCTTTTCCCCCGTGAGCAGGAACGCGGATTGGCCGTACCAACGGATGTCCATCAGGCGGCTTCCTCGACGGGCTCCACGCCGGTCGGCGCAGCCGGAGGGATGGTCGCGGCGTCGTAGTGGTACTTGCCCCCGCGCAGAAGCGAGGCGGCGGCCGCGATCGTGCACGCGACGATCGCAAAGGCGAACGCGTAGACGAGCGCCGTGTGGAACGGCGACGAGATCAGATGCGGGAAGAACTGCCGGCCGGTGAGCTCTGCCTGCTGGCTCGCGGGCAGGCCGTGCAGCACGTGCGGGCCGAGCAGCGTCCCCATCGGGTTGTAGCCGAGGAAGGAGGCGAAGAGCGTCGTGACGGGCGGCAGGTGGGAGATGCGGGTCGCATCCGCCGGCGGCACACCGTGCGCGACGAGCCCGCCCTGGAGCGTGTGCGGGAGCGCTGCAGTGA